>Ga0182024_10026223_pt1 | contig 10249 bp, 12 predicted proteins | sample P32metaG_FD_120480 | JGI IMG/M metagenome (GOLD analysis project Ga0182024, IMG submission 120480) | Permafrost microbial communities from Stordalen Mire, Sweden - P3-2 metaG (Illumina Assembly) | ecosystem: Environmental > Terrestrial > Soil > Wetlands > Permafrost | place: Sweden: Stordalen...
CACGCCACATATTCATTGCTGTCTGGGCCTACTCCGTAAATCGTTCCGCCTGGAAGCAACTTTCTTTCAAATTCATGTCGAATGCCAGCAGGGCGCTCATGTGTCCGCGGAATGATCTCTCCGCTGGAATTGTGCAGCGCGACTGTCGAAGCCTTTCCGAGAGCCTCAGCTTCCCATTCCAGCGCTTTTGTTTCCAGCTTATCCCGCCACTCAGTTTTGAGACCGTCAAATCCCTTGCGTATCGTTTCCGGAGATACTCTCGGATGCAGTCCCCCACTTCTGTGAAAGCGCTGCTTTTCCTCGTTCGCGAAACTACTTCCGCGAGCGTCGAACGGGGGTTGGATCGCCATCCAGGAGATTGTTCTGATGAAGACGGCCGATTCGACGCCACCGAGCTTAAGCCAAACATCGCGAAAAATCGAATACTGCTGCTCAGCAAACTGATCCGCCTTCTTCAACTGCATCCGCAAGAGGGCATAGGGAACAGCCATACTGTTGGCATTGCCACGGTTGTCAAAGTGGATTTGCCTGGTCTCATCCTCTACCTCTCTCCGATACTTCTTTCGAGCTTGCTCTACCTTGAGTCTCGTCAGTTGTTTGGTGTGCGGATCCAGGCGCTTCCAAATCTTTACGTCGATGGAGTTCGGCACACCGAAACGAAGCGTCTCGGCGTTCTCGGGACGCGGTCTGCCATCGGACATTCGTCACCCTTCCGTGACCTTCCCATTTATGCGGACTTCCTGGAAGGTGGGGACGGAAGGCGGCCCCACCTTGTCGCCGCTGATGATCAGTCAGCAGCTATCCGGTTCTGAGCAGATTGTAATGCTTTTTCGTCGCTGCTTCGAGCAAAGTCGTATTGCGGTACTGTCCTAATTTGGTTTTTGGCGCTAGGTCTCTTTGTTTATGCCGGGTGGGTTCTCTTCCCATCCGCTTGCCCACCTCCCTTCGCCAACTTGCGGGAAGCCACCCCTAACGTCAGTACCAACTCTCCATACATACCCGAATGTCGTTTCGTGCGGTTCGTCCTTGTCGGACTGGAAAATGTCTCGGTATTTAATAGTTCCATAGATGTGAATGAATCGTTTTTTTTCGTTAATCAATCGGCGCAGATTGTTGTCTACCACGACAATCAAGAGCGTTTTCTTTTCGAGGATAGTGCTTTGGCGAACATCAATCGAAGCGATGTCCATGCTGTGCATCCACTTGTAGGTCAGGGTGTCAGAATCGTCAATTTCTGCGTTGACCTCGGCGGAAACAATAATCGGCGGGGTGGGGGCAAATATGTGAACGCGGTATTTAACATCATTGAAAAACCCATCCTTTATCTCAAATTTACTGGGAGTCTCAACGCTGATTCTTGCTCGTTCTTTGCTTGCGAGAAGGTCTACGTTCTTTTTGGCAGCATCCGCTCCATCCTCAGCAGCCTTAACGGACTTTTTGAGAATGTCGCTTTGCACCGACATTTGTGTAAGTTGGCCTTCCATATGCCCGGCTTGTGTCTTAGCATGTGCGATCAGGGCGTCGGTTTGCCCTCCGCTGGCTTGCATCTGGGCGAGTTGGCCCTGCATCGTGGTCCATTGGCTCTGCATCGTTGCCCTTTGCTGGTCCATGATGCCAGCCTGACGGCGATACACAAGCCAAGTGAGAAACATGACAACCAACTGCAAGACCCCAACTGTAGCAAGTACCCCCGTAAATACTTCTATCCGCCTCTGTACGCGTATGTTCTCTGTCTCGGAATCTCCGTTGGGCTGGTTAGTGTTGGCGGGTTTTTGGCTGGTGGCCGAAGCGGGTTGAGGTTGCTGGGGTGGTCGCTGGGCGCTATTGGAGTTTTCGGTGGTGGATGTGCTTTGAGCACCTTGGCTTTCGGAAGCCCTTTTTTCTTGTGGAATCTGCAATGGCTGCGAAGCAAGAGTCACAGCGACAATTGCAGCGGCGATTATCACGCCATAAGTGTAACACAAAAACACTTGACAGCTTATCGTTTATGTAATACATTTAGTCTTATGGCAAACGCACTCAGCGCCGACAAGCAAACCGCGATAATCGCAGCCTTGGCCGAAGGTTCCAGCATTCGCTCAATTGAGCGGATTACCGGAGTTCACCGCGATACGATCATGCGGCTAGGCGTTAAGATTGGTCAGGGTTGCACGAAGCTCATGGATTCCAAGATGCAGGACTTAGACTGCAATTATCTGCAATTCGATGAGTTGTGGGGATTCATCGGCAAGAAAGAGCGCCACTGCTCCGTGGATGACAATCCAACACTTGGCGATGTGTGGACGTTCTGCGCGATTGATTCCAAAACAAAACTAGTGCCATCATTCAAGGTTGGAAAGCGCACGCACGCCACGACCACTGAGTTTGTCCAGGACGTTGCCAGCCGAATGCGGCATCGGGTACAGGTTTCCAGCGATGCGATGCACCTATATGTTGAGGCTATGGAACTAGCCTTCGGTGCCGATGTAGATTACGGCCAATGCGTGAAGGTTTACGCTCACGATGCCGCGCAGCACCCAGAGCGGAAATACAGCGCCCCACACTTCGCCTCAGCTTACCGCAGGTCAATCGTCGGCAATCCAGAGATGGAACTGGTTTCGACTAGCCATGTTGAGCGATTGAACGCCACTACGCGATTGCACGTAAAGCGGCTCTCGCGTCTTACGCTGGCATTCAGCAAGAAATTTGAAAACTTCCAAGCTGCGGTTGCGTTGCACTTTGCTTATTACAATTTCGTGCGGCGACACAATACGTTGCGATGCACCCCAGCTATGGCGGCAGGCGTGGAGCGTGACTTTTGGACAGTGGGCGATTTGGTCGAAGCGGTTCTCTAGCAATGGCAGAGACGCTAAAAGCCGATTTCGGGATTGAGGTTAGGTTCGTACCCGGTACGCCTGATCCGTCCAGAGTGTTTCGGTCGATGACTGCGTTGATTGACTCGTTCCAGATTTTTGACAAGGAACTTGTCCAAAGTATCGATAACACCATTGAGCCGATAATGCTCCTTGAGGATATTGAGACTGGTTCAATTAGGGCATGGCTCCGCAACGCTCTCAATTCCGTGGACGATTCCGCCTTAAAAGATGGCGACTGGAAGAAGGTAGTCGGTGCCTATCTCTTGAAGGCTAAGCATATTGTCGTCAGAAAGCTAGATGGAAAAACGGTAATTACGAATCGAGATGAAATTAAGGAGATAGAGGCCGAAATTCTGCAAGCCGCAATTGCTACTGATATTCAGCGAATACCGACGTATCGGCCAATTCCAGAAGCCGACATTGCTCAAATTATCGGCAATATCGGGACTGCTCTATCGCACTTATCGAGCACCGATTCGGCTAAGCTCTTGACGCCGGACGGGGAAGTTCCCTTCAATTTAACGCTGAAAATTTCGCCGGATTCATTGCGCGAGCTACTCGTAAAGGAAAGCCTGTCGAACGATTCGGAATTGATTTTGAAGATCAAGAAACCGGACTATCTAGGCGAGTCTATGTGGGACTTCAAGCTAGGCGATCACCCCATGCAAGCGAAGATTGTGGATCGAGAATGGTTAACGAACTTTCAGGAGAGAAAGGTTGACGTGCGCCCCGGCGATGCGATCAGGGCGATGGTTAGACAAACGATCCACTATGGGTTCAACGCGGAAGTTGTCTACCAGCACTATGAGGTGCTGAGAGTTATGCAAGTTGTACCGACTTTTGAACCAAAACAGGGTCTTTTAGGAGAGTAATTAGTGGCCTACTTGGAAGAGTTGCGAGACGTGATTCGGCGACTGCACGGCGCTGAGGCTACGCACGTTGAAAGTGTGCCAGTAAAAGAGGCGTTTCAGGGCGAGACGGTTTGGGAGGGGATTGTTGAGGTATTCGATTTAACAGGGCACGCGAAGGCGCACAGGGCTTACGCATGGGCGCACGATGGAGAACACCCAAAGGAATCAAGTGTAGCCGTGCTACATATCGAGCCGATTACCTCAGCAGCGGCAGCGGTAAGAGCGGCACTCATACAGGAGTTCAGAAGCCTTGGCACAGAAGAAAGCTAAAATCGGACGGCCTAAACTACCTAAGGGCGAAGCGAAGGGCAGGATTGTGCCCGTCCGCTTCGCCGCATCGGAGATAAGAGCCATTGAGTCAGCCGCTAGAGTGCAGAACCAAAGCGTTTCCGAATGGGTGCGCAGCATGTTGCGAAACGCGCTTGATGGCACAGTGCCACTAGCGAACGAAGCACAAGGGTCGCGCAGTAACGATGCTCGCCGGATTCGTGAAGGGAAACGCAATCTTGATGCCAATTCGTGATCGTATGAATTTCAAATTAGGACACTACCCGTATTGCCCGTGCCTCCCAAGCTCGTGGTGCCCGACAACGTGCTGTTTGAAGGTGGCGCCGGAGAAACGATCCGACGAGAACTGCTGAAACAGGCCGACGTTCACACGCTGCTACGTCTGCCCACGGGCATCTTTTACGCCCAAGGAGTAAAGGCGAACGTCCTATTTTTCGACCGCAAGCCGGCCAGCGCGACTCCGTGGACGAAGACGCTGTGGATTTACGACTTCCGGACGAATGAACACTTCACCCTGAAAACGAATCCGCTGAAGCGCGCAGACCTTGAAGATTTCGTCTCCTGCTACAACGCCGAGAACCGTCACGAGCGCAAAGAGACGGAGCGCTTCAAGTCCTTCGCCTATGAAGAATTGCTCAAGCGAGACAAGGTGAGTCTGGACATCTTCTGGCTAAAGGACGAGAGCCTGGAGGACTCGGCCAATCTCCCCGATCCCGATGTGATCGCCGCCGAGATCGCGGAAGATTTGCAGGCGGCGCTGGATCAATTTGTCCTTATTGCGGGCGACCTGAAGAGATAGCTCATTGCTTCGGGAGCGTCCATGCGGGGAGGTGGTAAGTGGGAGCAAATCGCGTCGCAAATAGTCTCGAAGAGTTTGTCAGCCAAACTTCAACGCTCCGACAGAAATGGCGATGTTGTACCCTGGTTCCGCGCGGATGCGAGCGCGCTGACTGGCCACTGGTGCCTAAGTTCTATAGACAGCTCCCAACGGATCGGAATACAGAAGATGAGATCCGCGAAGAATTCATAACCCGTGCGCCAAATCTGTCTGACGTAAGACCAGCGAACAAATGGGAGTGGTATTTCCTAATGCAGCACTACGGTTCGCCAACGCGGCTCCTCGATTGGTCGGAAGGGGCAATGATCGGGCTTTATTTTGCCGTGAGGGAGAGTCGGGGATGCCACGCCGCCGCCGTTTGGATGCTCGATCCGTGGTGGCTGTTTTGAGGAAGTTGTCCTTCCTGGAGATCCAGACATCTTGCCAAGAGACAAGCGCCTTGTGGATAGATGGCTGCCCAGGCGATTTGAAAAAAAGAGAAGAGGGCGCAGACTGCCTAGTCGTCCTGCGGCGATCTATCCCGGCCACATGATCAGCAGAATCGGAGCGCAGAGATCATTCCTTCTCCCATTAGAGTGCCTTGTATTCACAGGCTGTGATGTGGTAGAGACTGAGGGGGTTGGGGGAGTAAGAAGCACAAATGGAAGTGTTTTGGATGGTAGTCGACTTTAGTTGTTGGCTTCACGCTGGCAGCGTTGTTAGCGAGGTGGGCCGGTCGTGGTGAGAAAGAAGCGTTACCCTCAATCCTCCCCGCCAGCCCCGCAGCGGCGAATCGAGGTTGTCGAGGCGAACAAAAAAGGCGACGGTCTCAGTACGTCCGCCTTTGGAAAATCCAACTCGGCAACCCATGGAGTGGTCTTTTCACGCTAGAAGTGAAGCCGGCATCTCGTACAAGTGATCCCTGCTGTCATCCTTTGCCGCCCAAGTCCCGGATAACGGGCTACCCGGACAAGTGCGAGCAAGAAAGACGAATATTATTAGAAATCCCCGCCTCAAGTTGATCTTTCCACCGGAGAAAGGTTCGATGTTGTGACTGCCCGCTAGGCAAGCAGTCGCACACCAACCCAACCATGTCGAATTCAGAGCCTTGAGGTGACCAATTTAAGCCACAGAATCGCCAAGGATTCGCCTTCGAACTCCTTCGGAGACCCGACCGGTTAGCGACGACTCCGCGGCTAGCAGGCAGTCGCAGAGAATTTTTGAAGCTCTTGATCCCGTGTAACTTACGGACACGTCGGCTCTTGCAGGTTTCAGACCTGTACCGAGGGTTCGAATCCTTTCCTCTCCGCCACGCAGTCTGAACTGCAGAGAATTCCCGCCGTCCTTCCCCCGAAATGCGCGAAAGATGCCCATTTTTCGCGATTATTCCTAGACAAACCGGACTGGAGAGAACGGACTGCTCGGCAGCGAAGGGAGGAAATATCCGACTTTTCTCTCGAGGGCCCATGTGCAGTCCGGTTTCAACGACGGCGTTAGGCGAATGCAATACGATCACAGGCGGGGGGATTTGGCCAGAGCGGGTTGACTTTCGTCTGCCGCTTGGAACCCCGCGTTCGGCGCTCCATTAACTCCCTTTCCAGCTAGGGCGACGAAGCGCTGAACGTGGAATTTTGCCCGGACACCGTGATAGCGCCCGGCTCTCCCGGAGATCCATGCGGCTGCACAAAAGGAACAAATAGCACTCCAATATCTGGCTAAGGATGAATGGATTCTGTTCGCACGAAGAGTTCACCCGGTCGTTCATGACGCGATCATAGACGCGGCACGACGTGAGGGAATCACTCTGAAACACGCGCACGACATTATTACGGCCGAAGGAGCGATTCACCTAGTTTCTGAGCATGTTGGTGCCATACCAAATATCGCCCGCTCCGAAGGCACAGCCAGCGGGTGTAAAATGCGCCTGCCAGTCAACTCGAATGGAAACTACGGTCAATACGAAGACTTCAAATACGAAGCGAGATTTGCGGCAAGCCTCCGACCTTCTTTTGAGCACTTGGAAACAAGGACGCCGCGTACTAGTCGTATTGGGAGCTGGCGTCTCTGTTAAGGCCAAAGTTCCAGGGATGAAAGACGTCTTTTCGCAAATAGAGGCTGGTCTCGGGCAATTGATTCTTAAAATTGAGGAACCAAACGAGGTTCACAAACAAGCTGCGACGTACGACAAACAGTTCGGTTCCGGTTCGCCGGAGTTATTAACCCGGCTGCGTGAATTGCGTGAGTGGTTTGCATCACTCGCCCGAGGAGGTGCGCCCCGCTCGATTGCTGCCATGGCCCTCGGGATGATGCAGCGGGCACACGAAACTACACCTCAAAGCGAGCTTTCCAAGCTATTGCACGAGGAATGGATAAGGTTTTCGAACAGATTTATTTCTGACGTAACTACCAAGAAAGAGCCCACAGATGCCCACAAGAGAATTGCCGGATGGGCTATTTCCGGTGGTGCAGATTTAATCAGTGTAAATTTTGACATCCAGTGGATATTGGGGGCCGACAAATTCGCGAGCCAGGGCGAGACGCTTCAGCATTTCTGGCCGCTGCTCTTCTGGCAGACCCTGCACACGTTTCTCAATTCCTGCAAAGAACTGTTCCAGGCTCACGACTCCGGAAACTTGGAGACAACACGTCATGTTCGGTTTTCGTAACGCAACGCCAAAGCAGTTCATTGTCGTGATCCCAATACAGATCTGAGAATTAGCAGATATTTCGGCTGATACAGCGCGTTCCTACATATACGGCGGTCTGTTCGATTTTCGTAACACGATCGTCTTTAGGCTAACTATCAATACGGCCATTTATCTCAAGCGTAGCTTTTCCACATTTTTTTCGCTTGACAGAGCTACCAGATCATCATAGTTTTCCGCTTCATCTTTCCCCCAGGAATGCTCAATAACCACTGTGGAATCTGCTGGCGCCGGTGTGAAAAAGACTGGAACAGGAAAGCGAATGTGGAGGTCCAATCGTGACAGTTAAGAGAATGCTCATGGTGTTAGCGTTTGGCGTTTTGGTTTGTGCCTGCTGCTTAGGCGCGGCAGCTCAGGGCGGCTGCACTACGGGAGGCGCCCCAACACCAAGCGCTTGTACAGCCGTATTCGGTTATCAGGCCGGAGAACCTTTAATACCGGGGATGCAATGTGCGTGCGGCACAAGCTTTGGAAATGGCTCAGCGGGGCCGTTTGGCGCTTACTGCTGGGTGCCGCAATGCTGTCAGTATACCGATGACACCTGTCCCTCGTGCGGGAGCCCTATCACTTTGGCTACTGGAAATACCTCAATCACACAGCAGGATGTTCGAGTTCCCGGACTCGGAAATGGATTGACCCTGGTTCGTACCTGGAACAGCCTTTTGCGGTCCAGCCTTTTGAGTGTTGGCTTGTTTGGTCCTAATTGGCGCTCGACTTACGAAGAGCACATATATGTTGACGGAGATAACACAATCGCATACGCTCGCGGCGATGGCCACGTATGGAATTTCGTGGCTGGTGCATCGGCGACATTTACGCCGACCCCTCCCGCAAATGTACTCTTTACGTTCAGGCCGGTGGTTCCCGCAAAGACAACCGCGAGCCTTTTTTACAGCTCTACAAACTGGACCCTCACTTTTGAGAATGGCGAGCAGAGGGTGTTTGACGGAACAAGCGGAAACCTTCTCTCGATCATAGACCGCAATGGTAACACCACCCAATTGACCTACGATGCGTCGTACCGTTTAACAATGGTCACAGATCCGGCATCCCGGCATCTCTACTTTTCTTATGCAAGCCCCACGAGCTACTTAGTGACCAGCGTGACTTCTGATGTTGGAATTTCGCTGTCTTACTCTTACGACGGCCAGGGGCGATTGACCCAGTACACGAAGCCTGATAACACGACAGTCTCCTTCCAATACAACGATCCGAATGCAACTTTGATCACGGCCGTGCTTGATTCAAACGGCAAGACCCTGGAGTCTCACACCTACGACAATCAGGCAAGAGGATTAACTTCGTCTCGCGCCCTGGGGGTGGAGTCGATAACCATCACCTATCCGCTTGGGTCGTTAGCAATACCTTGAAAGAACTCGCTGGTTCGAGAGTTGGGCCCAAGTCACAAACCAATTCACTGAACAAAAGGCTTTGAATATGAGACTCAAAACCAACTGGCACCTGGCCGTCTTGTTTCTAGTGTCGACGGTTTCTTCCAAGGCCTTGTTTGCGGCGACTCCGACCATCACGAGTGTAACGCCGACCTCAGCTGCGGTAGGCGTGTCCATAACGATCAAGGGAACGAATTTTGGCACGTCCCAGGGGACGAGCACGGTGACCTTCAACGGCACGCCGGGGACGCCTACTACGTGGAGCAAGACTTCGATCAAGGTTCCGGTGCCAGCCAGCGCAACGTCGGGCAACGTCGTGGTTACGGTGAGCGGGGTAGCTAGCAATGGAGTTGGTTTTACCGTTTTACCCACGCCCAGCATCGCGAGCCTGAACCCAGGTTCAGGTCCAGTGGGTGCTGTGGTGACGATTGCGGGAACGAACTTTGGTGCGACACAAGGCAGCAGTACGGTGGTGTTCGACAAGACGACAGCAACACCCACTGCCTGGAGTAGCACTTCGATAGAAGTTCCGGTTCCGGCTGGAGCAGCGACGGGCAATGTCATAGTTACGGTGAGCGGAGTAGCCAGCAATGGAATCACCTATACCGTTTTGCCGACGCCGAGCATCACGAGTCTAACGCCGGCTTCGGCCGCAGTAGGCACGTCGGTGACGATCAAGGGAACGAGTTTTGGCGCGTCCCAGGGAACGAGCACGGTGACCTTCGACGGGACCACGGCGACGCCTACAACGTGGGCCAACACTTCCATCAAGGTTCCAGTTCCGGCAGGAGCAATGACAGGGAACGTCGTGGTAACGGTGAGTGGAGTGCCCAGCAGTGGAGTCAACTTCACCGTTCTGCCTACACCCAGCATTACCAGCCTGACACCGGGGTCGGGTCCGGTGGGGGAAGTGGTAACGATCACGGGAACGAACTTTGGTGCGACCCAAGGAAGCAGTACGGTGGTTTTCGACAAGACGACCGCGACGCCCACTGCGTGGAGCAGCACGGCGATAGAAGTTCCGGTTCCCACGGGGGCAGCGACTGGCAACGTCGTGGTGACGGTAAGCGGGGTAGCGAGCAATGGAGTCAGCTTCACCGTCCTGCCCACGCCCAGCATTACGAGCCTGACGCCGACCTCGGCCGCAGTGGGCACTTCGGTGACGATCAAAGGAACGAGCTTTGGTTCGACACAGGGAACCAGCACTGTGACGTTCAACGGTATCTCGGGAGCGCCTACGACGTGGTCCAATACTTCCATCAAAGTTCCGGTGCCGACCGGC
>Ga0182024_10026224_pt1 | contig 10249 bp, 9 predicted proteins | sample P32metaG_FD_120480 | JGI IMG/M metagenome (GOLD analysis project Ga0182024, IMG submission 120480) | Permafrost microbial communities from Stordalen Mire, Sweden - P3-2 metaG (Illumina Assembly) | ecosystem: Environmental > Terrestrial > Soil > Wetlands > Permafrost | place: Sweden: Stordalen...
CCCGAAGGATAGGGCAGCATCTCCAGCACATAATATTTGGGCTTGGAAGGATCGGCCTCGACCTCAAAAACGCGCGCCTCTTCCCACCGCCGCTGCCACTTCGCCTCCATAACCCAAGGGTCGTACTTCGTCCCTTCGACAGCCGCCCCACCCGCACTGGTAGCGCCGGCATCCTCGCCGGCTCCCCCGACGCTTGTCGCCGAATCCCGTGAATGTTCGTCAGCCACGCCCCAAGTCCCCTCTCGCCAGCCGTAGACTCTCTCTCGTTCTTCCGACTCTCGCGCCCTCTGTGAACTCTTGCTTTTTCCTACTCAGCGATCCTCAGGCACTTCAGCGTCTCTGCGTTATCTTTTTCTCTATCTCTTTTCTTTCCTTGCCTCTCTTTTCTTCTTGCTAGCCTCCGCCTTCTGAATCTCCGCCGCCCTCTTCTTAGCCGCCACCGTCAACATCGAATAGCCCTTCTCCGCCGCAGGCGCCGACTCCGCCAACCCCGCCAATTCCCAAAGCGCCGCCACATCCTTCCGGTCGTCCCCTGGCTCCTCAATCGGCGTCTCGGCCAAGAACGCTCGGCCAGCTAGTCCCTCCGGCGCCCCCGCACCCAACCGCGGATGCGTCAATATTCGTCGGAACGCCGCTTCCCCAATCTTCCCCTCGCCAATATGCTCATGCCGGTCGACGCGCCCGCCCAACGCAATCTTCGAATCGTTCACATGAAATACCGGCACATTCTCCAACCCAATCGCATTCTCAATCAATTCCAGCGTAGACTCCAACCCACTCACGCTACGAATGTCATACCCCGCGGCAAACAAATGCGCCGTATCCAAACAAGCCCCAACTTCCAACCCAGCCAGCGCCGCAACGATTTCGCCAAGCTCCTCGATCCGCGACCCGATCGCCGTCCCCATCCCCGCCGTATTCTCCACCAAAATCCGCATCGAGCTGGGCGGCAATCTCTTCGCCGCCTGTTTGATCGAATCAATCGCCATAGCCACACCCTGCGTAGCCCGCGAATCCCCAAACGCCCCAGGATGCACCACCACAAAATCCGCGCCCAGCGCCATCCCGCGCACCAACTCATCGTGGAACGCCTGAATCGATCGCGTCCGCAACATCGGCTGCGGCGCCGCCAAATTGATCAAATAATTCGCATGAATCACAAGCGGCCCGAGCCCCAAAGCCTCGCGCCGCTCACGAAATACCGCAGCGTCCACTCCCGCAATCCGCGCAGCCCCCGGCCCGCCGGCCCACATTCGCGGATTAGCCGAAAAAATCTGCAAAGCATTGCAACCAAGTTTATGCGCCGATTCCAGCGCATGCAGATGACTCCCCGCGATGGAAGTATGGATACCAATGCGCAACCCGCCATCCATCCAGGCAGGCGGCACCGGTTCCGGCTCAGGCTCCGGCCGATATTCATCTTCGGGATCAAATACGCTAACGTGTGTGAGTGGCTCTTCAGGCATTCCCAATGAGATTTTCGACTCCTTCTTAAACTCACCATTCTACCACACGCCCCAAATCTCTTTCCCTCGCCTTTGTAGGGGCTGGGATTGCCCTGCCCGCCAGCGTCTTCGGCCCGGTACGAGGCCAAGCCGCCGTCCTGGTGGGCGCGGGCAATGCCATCGGTCTCGTCGCCGCCCTGGCCATGACAAAACTCCTAGCCACCTTCCTGGTAGGCGTAACCTCTTACGATCCGATAACTTCGTCACCGTAGCGCTCCTTCTAATCCTGTCCGCCTTCGTAGCCTGTTATATCCCAGCCCACCGAGCCATGCGTGTAGATCCCAGGAAAGCCCTCCGCTACGAATAACGTCACCTCCACTCCAAATATCCCCAATTCCCGGTCCGCCAATCGGCACTCCATGGCCATAAAGCAGTCCGCATACTGCCGGTCGCACAACTTTCCTCAATACGTCGCAGCCGTACGCAACACTGTCATCCTGAGGCGATCCGACAAGGATCGCCGAAGGATCTCAACGTAAGCCCGTACCAAAAATCCAACAAACACACCTCCGCGGGTGGGTTTTTTCGCCCAAGAATCAGCACCAAATCCTGTAAGGGAAAAACAACAAGAAAAGAAATCGCGGGATCCAGAATCGATCATCGTTCCGCAATCACACAACTCAAACTACATTCATCCCGCCACAAACGCGCCACCGTTGCCGGGTGCCCCCCGCCGCCGTTGCGTGTGGGGATTTTGTCCCCGAGAAATCGTCGCCAATCCCAAGGGAAAACCCCGACCCGCATCTCCCTCATTTTTTCCCGGCAACGCGTTTCCGTCCGCGCCGCTTGGCTTTTCCCGCAGGCTCGGTCGCCGGTTCCTTTGTTACGTTGCGCTTGGCGACCCGCGATACAGAAGCCTCCGCGAAATCGAACACCTCCATGATATCCGCGCGTTTTCGTTCGCGGTCGTGCCACATTTCTAGCGCCTCGCGCACCACATCCTCGGCCCCGCGGAATCGCCCACTCTCGATGGCCTGTCGGACAAATGCTTCCTGCTCGGGGCTCAATCGTACTTCCATGCCCCTCAGCCTAAAAGTCACCACCGCGCCTGTCAAGCACCTGCTTTCTCCTTGTGCATTCGCGACCGAAGCCTTCACCGTCGTTTCGAACCGAGCAGGCCGACTTTTTTCTTATCCATTCGTCCCGGACGCTTTTGCGGGGCGAATGGGTCGGCCTGCGCAGAAAGAAATCTCTCGGCGATCGCGCGCGCAGCTCACGCCTAAGACGTGCAAATCAAGTTGAACCCTCCTCTCATCGAGCCTTCGCGCAAGAACCACTTCAAGTTGTCCGAACATCTCAAGGTCTTATTTTCCGTGTGCCATCAAACTAAGCCATTCAAAACACGCGCATTTCAGACCGCATTCGAAACGATTGTCAGGCGGTACCACAAATATATTATTGAACATGAGGTAATTGTCGTGCTACTACGTGCCGCGTCTTCGCCTGCTTGTTCCGCTAATCTACGACTCTCTCCGCTCGTCGCAGGCATCCTCTTATCGGGGCGCCGCACTCGGACCCTGCCCCCCGCTACTCACTACCCACGACTCGCTACTCACTAAGTTCTTTAGAATCCGCACTTACGAAAAAAGGCGGCGGAGGGGATAAATTGTTAACCAGCAATTCTCTGCTTCGGGGCTACTCACTACTCGCCACCCACTACTCACTCTCTCCCGCATTGCAGTACACTCACCACCTCGCTTCCATTCAGGGGAACCTTCCATGCTTGTAGTCATGCAGTCCCATGCCACCGAGGAACAAGTCCGCGCCGTCTGCCAGCGTATTGAAAGCCTCGGCCTCAAGGCTCACCCCATACCCGGCGCCGCTCGCACCGCCATCGGTATCACCGGCAACGACGGCGCCATCGACCTCGGCGTTCTCGAATCCCTTCCCGGCGTCATCGAGTGCATCCCCGTCAGCAAGCCCTACAAACTGGTCAGCCGCGATGCCAAGCAGGAAGACACCATCCTGCGTATCCCGACGCCAAGAGGCGATGTCCTCGTCGGCGGCGGCAACGTCGCCCTGGTCGCGGGGCCCTGCGCCGTCGAGACCGAAGCGCAATGCATGGCCATCGCGGAGCAAGTCGCCAAGTCCGGCTGCCGCCTGTTCCGTGGCGGCGCCTACAAACCGCGAACTTCGCCGTACAGCTTTCAAGGGTTAGGTGAACCCGGCTTAAAAATCCTTGCGAACGTCCGCGAAAAGCACGGCTTCGGCATCATCACGGAAGCGATCGACAACGAAAGCCTCGACCTCGTCGAGCATTACGCCGACGTCATCCAGATCGGCGCCCGCAACATGCAGAATTACTCCCTGCTCAAACGCGCCGGCCGCGCCAAGAAGCCCGTCCTCCTCAAGCGCGGCATGTCCGCCACCCTCGACGAGTTCCTGATGGCCGCCGAATACATCCTCTCCGAGGGAAACTACAACGTGATGCTCTGCGAACGCGGCGTCCGTACCTTCTCCGACTTCTCAAGAAACACTTTAGATTTAGCCGTAGTCCCCGCCGTCAAAAAGCGAAGCCATCTCCCAATCCTGGTCGATCCCTCTCACGGTACCGGCAAACGGCACAAAGTCCTGCCGCTCTCGCTAGCCGCTGTAGCCGTGGGCGCCGATGGCCTATTAGTTGAAGTACATCATGAACCCGAAAAAGCCCTTTCCGACGGAGTCCAGTCCATCCTCCCCGAAGAATTCGCCCAACTAAGCGAGCAGGTCCGCCAAATCGCCAACGTCCTCCACCGCCATGTCAACTAGCCAAGCAATCGCCCACCTAGCACAAGCACTTCTGCCCGCGTCCGCGTATGCCAAGCCACTTTGTGAGCGAGCAATCCTCGGGTCCACACTAAACTGGCGCAAGCCTCTTACAAGAGTGAGTATGTGGCATGCTGGAATTATGCTCACCCCATGACCCGCCGCCGCAAAAACCCGCGCGTAATCATCCTCGCCATCGCCCTGCTGGTCGGAGCCATCGCGCTGGTCGCCCGCGAGCATCGCCCCTCCTTCCTTCGCCCCGGCCTCCGACTGAACGCCTACATCACGACGCTGGACGGCAACGTAAGCGTCATCGACCTCGTAAGACTCCGCGCCGTAGCGCGCATCCCGGTCGGACCATCGCTTTCAGGCCTCAGAGAACATCCAACCCGCCCCGAAGTCTGGGGCGTAAGCACGCAAGGCGGCTACGTCTTCGTTCTCGACGCGCACTCGAATCAAGTCGCGGCTCGCCTTCCTGTCGGCCCGCTTCCCTACGCGCTGGAATTTTCCGTCGATGGAAGCCGCATCTACACAACTTCGTCCGGCAGCAACACGCTCCTCACTATCGACTGCCAATCGCGCACCTTTCTTGGCCGCGCCCACACGGGACGCGAACCCATCCTGGCTCGCGTCACGCCCGATGGCAACACCATTGTCGTCATCAATCGCGGTGATGCGACGCTGGGGGTTCACGACGCCACCACTCTCGTCCAACGCGTCGCGATTCCTGTCCTCACACAGCCCGACGATGTCGCCATTCTTCCGGACAGCTCGGTTGCTTTTGTTTTGAGCCGCAGCCAGCCCCGCCTCTCGGTTGTCGATCTTCGCCGTGGCGTCCTGCTGGCAAATCTGCAACTCGCGGGAACTCCATCGGACATGCTGCTGAAGCCGGATGGCGGCGAGCTCTACGTCATCTCTCCGGATTCGCACGGTCTGCAAGCCATCAACACGTGGACCCATGAAGTCGGCGACTACGTAATGCTGGGCTATGCGCCCACGCGTGGAATTCTCAACGCCGACGCCAGCCTGCTCTACGTCACGGATGCCTCCGCCAGCCGCGTCACCGCCGTGGACATCAACAACCGCCGCGTCATCCGTACGGTCGATGGCCGTGAGCTCCTCATCTCCGTCGGCCAATCCCCCGAAGCGATTCGTTTCGATCCCGCCGAAAACTTGCTCCTGGTGGTTAATCGCGGCTCCGGCGACCTCTCCGTGATTCGCGCCCGCCTCGAGAATCAGAGCCTGCTGACGATGATCCCGGTGGGCGATCATCCACAGGAGCTAGCGGTGAAATTATTCTGAGTGTGATTGTGCCAAGAGCAGATGCCAATGGATTTCGACTACGCGTTCTCGATCGGCCAGGATGCCTGTTCGTCGCCCAGCGCAATTTCCAGGAATCCTTCGGCCGGCAGCACATCCACAGGTAAGCCGCCGTGCCAAAGAGCCACGCCAAGCCGCAGCGTCCTCTGCCCTTTCAATTTGAGCTCGCTGCGCTGCACGGAAACTTCCAGCAAGCGATCGAACGCCACGCTAGCCACGTTCTTCGGATTGAGCAGGCACACAGGGCCGGTCTCCACGGCGAACTCTTTGAGCCGCCCGCGTTCCAGGTTCACCACTACGGTCAAATCTTCCGCGCCGCCAACGGTGATGCGAAATTCCGGATCGTCCATTTCCGAGAGCGCCGCCAGGAACGGATCGATGCACACGCTGAGGCGATCGTCTTCAAATCCGTAACGCAGCTCCCGCAAATAAAATACGCGCCCGTGCATGGCTCCACCGCGGCGCTCCGGCGAATAGAGACCGGCGCCGAGCCACTCGAAGTACGAAGTTTCGCGCCCGTCCACCGTCGCCTTCAAGAAAGCCGTCGGCGCCATCTGCAGGGCGTGCTCCGGCTGTCGCTTGATGGGCTTCGCCAAATCCGACGGCGCAACCTGCCCGAGCGCCAGGTACATTCCGGTGAGATGTTTCCGGAACAGCGCATCGAACTCCGCATCGTTGGCGGTGCTGTGTTCCGGGCCGAACCACCAGCACCAATCGCTGCCTTCGGCCGCGAGCAAAGACTCGAACGCCTCCTTCAGTGCCTCTGCGGTCGGCGCATCGCTCCGCGATTGCGCGCGGGCTTCGACCGCCCCTGCGTAGGCTTGCCGCGCGTCCCACAACAGTTCCCACGCCGCAACGTCCTCGGCGTGGCCGATCCAGACGTCGAAGTTTGCGTTGATCCAGGATGCGGGGAAAATGCCGCCGGTCGTCGGAATATTCTTGGCGGCGGCGATCGCTTCGCTGGCAGTGAGCGCGCGAAAGTCCTGATCGCTGGCGATGCGCTTGTAAAACTGGCGCAGAAATTCGCGGCCATTTCCCGCGTAATATTCCCACGCATTCTCGCCGTCGAGAAAAATGCAAACGGTCAGCGGGCCCGCACTCTGGACGCCTTCACCGAGATGCCGCAAGCGACCGTGCAAATCTTGCGCCGCGGCGTTCCCGTCCATGCGGCTATAGACGAAGCCAATCAAATCGGAAAGTTGATGATCGCGAAACAATCCAGTGATGCCATTCCCGCCGATTTGCACCCGCCAAGGTTTGTAGAGGCGGTCGGCATTCGCAGGGATGCCGTTCGCGTCACGAAAGAATCCAACGTTGAGGGTGCGGCCGAGCACTCCTTCATCGGTGCCGAACCACTGAAAACCTTCTTCCATCGCAATCGCGAGAGTCTGATCGGAAACCGATCCTTCGGACGGCCATAGCCCGGCAGGTTTTGAGCCGAAAACCCTCTCATGGTACTGGCGTGCGCGGCGAAGTTGCTCGCGCGCATCTTCCGGATAGCGATAGGCGCGCCGAGGCAGCGGCGTGCTGGGATTCGCGACGCGCGCGATGTCCGAATCGCACACGAGCGGAAGGATCGGATGATAAAACGGCGTGGTGCTAATTTCGATCTGGCCACTTTGCGCCGCCTGGCGATAGATCGGAAGAACCAGATTCAACAATTCCATTTGCTTGGCTTGCAGTGCGATTTTGTCGCGCTCGCTGAAATCCTTTCCCTTGTTCGCGAGCGCGCTGACGACGTCATCCTTCGTAAGCCACTCTTCATCCATCCAGGCGAGTTGAGAAAGTACTTGAAGGTCGCGCCAGTCGCGCGGCGTGAAGGTGACCAGAGCCTGAGCGCCGCCCGCGGGCCGCGACCATTCCAGAAGCTCCACGAAACGCGGCCAGCGAGACAGTAGTCTTTCGTGATTGATCTGAAATGCGCGCGCGAGAATCTCCGCTTTATCTTCCCGCGTGAGGTCGTCGGTTTTCTTGAAGGCCAGCGCAAACCACGGCTCGTCGAATTTTCCACTCGCGTATTCCTCGATCTGCATTCCGAGCGAAGGCACGACGTTGAAGGTGGCGTGAAACCCGGGCGTTTCCTGCAGGACCCGCACCATGCCCCAGTAGTCCTTTACGGCGTGGAGCCGCGTCCAGGGAAGGACGTAGCGGCCGCTTTCGGGATCGCGATATTGCGGCTGATGCATATGCCACAAGACCACCAGATGAATGCGATTCATCGCACCAGCCTCCGCCACGCCGGAGCGGCGCTCGTGTTACACTCAGCGTTCTTGTCATGCGCATCCTGGACCGCTACATTGTCCGCGAAGTTTTTCGTCATGCGTTCCTTGGACTCATCGTTTTTACCTTTGTTTTCTTCGTTCCGCAACTCGTCCGCTTGACGGCGTTGTTCGTGCGGCACAGCGGATCGGGCTCGCAAATCGCTGAACTGTTCCTGTGTATCTTCCCCGGAGTTTTCGCGTTCACGATTCCGATGGCCATCCTGATCGGTGTGCTCCTGGGCCTGGGGCGCATGTCGGCGGACAGCGAAATCATCGCGCTGACCGCGTTGGGCATCGGCCGCCGGCGCATGTTGCTGCCGGTCGGCGTGTTGGCCACCACAGGCGCGATCGTGACATTGGTCATGACGCTCTGGCTTTCGCCGCTCGCGCTGCGAACGTTCCGAAGCCTGGAGACCGAACTGCTGTCCTCGCAACTCAACTTCGCCGTGCAACCGCGCGTTTTTGACGAACGCTTCCCGCATGAGGTGCTTTACGTAAACGATATCTCCGCCAGCGGCACGCAGTGGCGTGGCGTATTTCTGGCGGAGACGGGCGGCGAGAATGGCTCGCGCCTGACCCTCGCGGAGAGCGCAATTGTAGTCGCAGCGCCGGAGCAGGGCAAGCTGGAGCTGCATTTGCGTGGCGGAACGACGCACGAATTTGATCGGACCGATCCCGATCACTATTCCGTAACGGCGTTCGGCCAGAGCGACTGGCCGATTGAAGTAACAGGTCTGGTCCCCGCGCAGCAGGAGCGACAGATCAAGAACGACGAGCGCTCTGTTCGGGAACTCGCCGCAGACGCAGGCCCAACCTGGCGCGAGGCTCGCGTGGAGCTGCAGCGTCGGTTCGCATTCCCTGCCGCGTGCTTTGCGTTCGCGCTGATTGCGGTTCCCATCGGGGCGCAACCTCGGCGCGGCGGGCGCGCAGCGGGTTCCCTGATCGCCGTCTTATTGATCGCGGGGTACTATCTGCTGCTCATTTTCGGCAGTGGCCTGGCGCGCGAAGGGACTCTTCCGCCGGTGATTGGTTTGTGGTTGGGGAACGCTCTGCTGGTGATCTGCGGGCTGGCGCTGCTCCCGCGGATGGAGCAATTCCACGGCGAAATGCGGTGGTTTCAGTCGCTGGCGCGGTTGCGAATATGGTTTCGCCTGCGGCAAGTTCGGCGAGCCCGCGCGCGCGCGGCTGCGGCGCGAGCCGCAAACGGAGGACGCGCGTTGAGCGAGGCGACCGCGCCATCGAGCGGAAGCTTTCCGCGGTTGATGGATCTTTATCTGCTGCGCCGCTTCTTCTCGTATTTCGCACTGCTGATGGCAGCGTTCGTCTTTCTCTTTGAAGCATTTACATTCTTTGAGTTACTGGACGATATAGGACGACACCACGTGCCTTTCCTGATCGTCGTGGACTATTTCCGCAACCTGACACCTTATCTTTTGTATCAACTCGCACCGCTTGGTGCGATGGTGGCCACGTTGGTGACCGTCGGGGTAATGAGCAAAAACAACGAGATCGTGGCGTGCAAGGCCAGCGGAATCAGCTTGTACCGGCTTGCCGGGCCGCTCCTCCTGGCGGGTGTCTTGCTGGCGTCGGCCATGATTTTGATGGACGACACCTACCTGCCGTATGCGAACCAGCGGCAAGATGCGCTGCGGAACCAAATCAAAGGCCGCCCGCCGCAGACCTATACGCAACCAGAGCGCTGGATCTTCGGCGAAAATGCAAAGATCTATAATTACGACTTATTCGATCCCAACCAAAACCTGTTCGGAGGGCTCAGCGTCCTGGAGATCGATCCGACCACCTTTCAGGTGCAGCGCCGGGTATTCGCGTCGCGCGCACAATGGTCGGAAGCGCAGAACCTGTGGGTGCTGGAATCGGGATGGGTGCGAGACTTCTCCGACGGCGCGATTACGCGTTACGACCGTTTCAATGTTAAAGATTTACCTGAACTTACGGAACCCCCGTCCTATTTCCATCGCGAGGTACGCCAGGCATTTCAGATGAACTGGAGCGAGCTGCGAAGATACATCGACGGGCTTCATCGTGCCGGATTTGATGTGTCCACGTTGACCGTGCAGTTGCATCGGAAGCTGGCTTTTCCGCTGATCGCGCCGATCAGCATGCTGCTGGCGTTTCCTTTCGCTTTCCTGGTGGGGACACGCGGTGCTATTGGAGGCGTCGCGGTCGGCGTGGCCATAGGAATTTTGTATTGGCTGGGAGCCGAGTTGCTGACGGCCATGGGAGGAGTCGGTCAATTGCCGCCTTTGCTGGCGGGCTGGGCGCCGGATATCATTTTCTTTTTCCTGGGCCTCTATTTCTTCTTTCGAATGCCGACCTAGGACCAGGACCTAGTAAGCTGCTCGACGTGACGTGGCGAGGTCAACAGATGTGAAGCCCGCTTGGAACAGGTAGACGATC
>Ga0182024_10026225_pt1 | contig 10248 bp, 9 predicted proteins | sample P32metaG_FD_120480 | JGI IMG/M metagenome (GOLD analysis project Ga0182024, IMG submission 120480) | Permafrost microbial communities from Stordalen Mire, Sweden - P3-2 metaG (Illumina Assembly) | ecosystem: Environmental > Terrestrial > Soil > Wetlands > Permafrost | place: Sweden: Stordalen...
AGGGCAGACCGAGAAGCTGGTGATTACGCCCGAGATCATTCACGAGTTTCTGGGCGGGATCAAGGTACGTGTCGATACGGAGATCGCCGAGCGGACCAAGCGTGCGGGCGTTGCGGTGGGTCTGGCATGGACTCCGGCGGGCGGCGATGTGCTGTTCATCGAGGCCAACCGGATGAAGGGCAAGGGGACATTCACGATTACCGGCCAGATCGGCGACGTGATGAAGGAGTCGATGCAGGCGGCGCTCACGTGGGTGCGGTCGAACGCTGCGTCGCTGGGATTGGACGAGGACATCACCAAAGACTCCGACCTGCACATTCACGTGCCTGCGGGGGCAATCCCGAAGGATGGGCCGAGCGCGGGCGTGACCATGGCGACGGCGCTGGTGAGTCTGCTGACCGATACGCCGGTGCATCCGCTGCTGGCGATGACGGGCGAGATCACGCTGAGCGGCAACGTATTGCCGGTCGGGGGCATCAAGGAGAAGTTCCTTGCCGCCAAGCGGGCGGGTGTGCGCGACGTGATTCTGCCGACCGAGTGCAAGCAGCAGGTGGATGAGGACCTGTCGCCGGACCAGATTGCGGGCGTGACGATCCACTACGCGAGCCGCATCGAAGACGTGCTGGCCGTGGCGCTGCCCAAGACGGCGCGCGAGGCGGTGGAGGACGAGGCGCTGCGCGAGGAAGTACTGAGCGCGGCGAGCTGATTCTCCGGCGAGGTGAAAATACGGGCGGCCACGAGATCTCGTGGCCGCTTTCTTGCTTGGCCTCCGGCCTATGGCGCGCGGTAGACGGTGGAACGGGCGAAGTCCGTGAAGTAGCCGATGGGGCCGAATACAACCGCTCCGATGCCTGCTCCGCCCGCGTAGACCGATCCCTTTGCGGTGCGAAGCCCCCACGACGAGGCCACGCCTTTGACGACGGCGACACCGAGCCCTGCGCCGACGCCACCGAGGATCGCTGTGGAGCGGCCGCGATGCGGGAGTTTGACAGTCTTGATCTCGGAACGCTGGAAGACGGTGGATTTGCCGCGGGTGCAGGTAAGGGAGTCGGCGTCGACTGCGGTGAGGGTACACCTCATGGTGCCGGACCGCGTGGTCAAGTAGATATTCGTGCCGGACGGCAGCGCCTGGATGTGTTGCCAGTTGGAGCCTGCGGGCGGAGCAGTGGGCGGCAGCGCCGGCTGCTGGGGGCCTGCGGCAAGCTGCTGCGCGGCCGCGGCAAGAGTAGTGAAGATGAGAAGAGTGGCTAGTCTTAGGTTAGGCATCGGAGTGTCTCCTGGGTCCGTTAGGACGTGGATCTCGATTTCAGGGCCGGGGAACATAGATGAAGGGTAACGATATGAATGAATATTCATTCATATTACTCCCCCAGCACCGAGATGCAACCAAAATCTTCAAAGTAATCTTCCCCGGCTCTCCCCGGACAGGGTACTGCCTTGGCTTCGCAGTTCGAAATCGGCGCGAACAGGACAGGATCGAGGCTGACAGCGGCGGCCAAGACAAGGCAGCAATGCGGCCACGATGAGGTTGCGGGGAAATTGATAGGCGGGGGATGAGGCTTGCGGGTATTCTGGGCGGATGCGGGTGCGTGTGCTCTATTTTGGGGTGTTGCGGGAGAAGATGGGGCGATCGGATGAGGCGATTGAGCTGCAGGACGAGGCGACGGCCGGCGATCTGCTCCGAGTTCTGCGCGGGCGCACGTCTAAAGCTTCAATGGCAAACGGTGCAAACGCGGGCGTTGGCGGCGCGGCGGAGGCCGCCGGTTCAGGCTGCGAGCCCGATTCAGAGCCTCGACTGTGGCAGAGCCTGGCGGTCGCCGTGAATCGGGAGTATGGGTCGGCGGAGACAGTGCTGCGCGGCGGAGACGAGGTCGCGCTGCTGCCTCCCGTCAGTGGCGGGTCCTTCGGTGCTGCGCGCACGGGTCCTATGCGGACGGCGAAAAGCGAGCTTCGCCCGCAAAGACTGCTGATGAGGGGCAGGCGCAATGAGGATTGAGATTATCGATGGGCCCATCAATGCGGACGAGCTTGTGGCCGGGATGAAGGCCGGCGCGGATGGAGCGGTGTGCGTCTTCGACGGGATTGTGCGCGACAATACGCGCGGGCGGCAGACGCTCTATCTCGACTACGAAGCGTACCGCGAGATGGCGCTGGAGCAGATGCGCGGTCTGGCTGCGGAGGCCGTGACGCGCTTCGGGGTACGCGACGTGGCAATCGTGCATCGGCTGGGGCGGCTGATGGTGGGTGAGACCAGCGTATTGATCGCGGTGGCGTCGGCGCATCGCGGGGCGGCGTTTGAGGCGTGCCGCTGGCTGATCGATACGCTGAAGAAGACGGTACCGATCTGGAAGAAGGAGACGTTCGCTGACGGCGCGGTGTGGGCCGATGGCGAGCCGTTTCCGGAGGAGATTGCGGCGGCGACGCGGGGGCCGCAGGGATGAAGGCTCGAGCGGCACTGCTGCTGGTTGGGCTGGGGCTGGTGCTGCCAGGCGTGGGAACGCGTGCGCCGGCGCAGGAGACGCAGGCCGAGCCGGAGCCGGTGATTCCCAGCGCTCCGCAGCCGGCGAAACCCGCCCCGCAGCCGGCGACCCAGCCTGCGACGCAGGGCGCGGCGCCGGTGGAGCGGAGGACGTCGAAGCCGAGTGCGGGTGGGGTTGAGCCGGTGGCCGGACCGCTGACCAAGACCGCGTCTGGTTCGCAGACGTCTCAGTCGCCGCAGCCGGTGAATCGGGATCAGCCGGTGTCGACGATCCGGGTGCAGACGCGGCTGGTGAACGTGGCGTTGAACGTGGTGGACGCGCATGGCGCGGCGGTGGGCGGGTTTGAGAAGAAGGACTTCCAACTCTTCGAGGACGGCAAGCCGCAGACGATTGCAGTGTTCGAGCGCGAGGCAACCAGTCCCCTGTCAATTGTGCTGGCGATCGATTCGAGCGAGACGGTGATGACCAGCGACCGGCTGGAGCGCGAGGCAGCAAAGCACTTTGTGCGCGCGATCCTGCGCCCTCAGGACGAGATCGACCTGATGGACTTCGCCGACACGGTGCGCGAGATTGTGCCGTTCACGAATGAGGCCAGGCGCGTGGAGGAGGGGCTGAGTCGACTGGAGCAAGGCGACGAGACGGCTCTCTATAACGCGATTTATCTGGCGAGCCAGCGGCTGGCCACCACGCGCGAGGAGGCGGGGCGGCGGCGTGTTCTGGTGGTGATCTCCGACGGCGGCGACTCGGTGAGCGGCGAGAAGTACGAGCAGGCGGTGGAGCAGGCGCAACGCGCGGGCGCGATGATCTACGCGATCATCATCGTGCCGATCGCCGCGGACGCGGGGCGCAACACGGGCGGCGAACATGCGCTGATCCAGATGACGGAGGACACCGGCGGGAAGTACTACTATGTGGAGGACCCGTCGGACCTGGAGCCGGCGTTCCGGCATGTTTCGGAGGACCTGCGCACGCAGTATCTGCTGGGCTACTACGCGCCGCATGGGCCGGGGTTGAGCGCATTCCGGCGGATCAAGGTGACGCTGGCGGCTGGCGCGAAGGGGGATGGCGATTCGCTGCGGTATCGCACGGGATACTTCGCGGATCCACAGTGAGTGCCTCGGCGGTTGCGGGGAGTTAGGGTTAAGATCGGAACTCTCGGGCTAGGGAGTGCGTATCTTTGGGTATGCGAGGCCGGCGGTGAGGATGCTGAGAGCGATCGCAATTAGGGCTGTGTGGCTGCTGATGGGCGTTGCTGCACTGGCGCTGGGAACCGGGGTGGCGGCGCAGACGGCAGCGGCTAATGGGGCGGCGCAGCCTGCCAGGATGATGCCGGCGGACGCGCACCCGGCGTTCGAGGTAGCGGCGATCAAGCCGAGCGACCCGAACGATCCGAGCGACCGGCTTCATACCGACGGGCGGCACGTGCTGATTGAGAACCAGAGTGTGGACAAGCTGATCCAGTTCGCCTACGGGATTCAGAAGAGCCAGTTGGCGGGCGGCCCGGCGTGGGCGGGCACGGACCGCTACGACATCAACGGTGTTGCGGACGTAGAGGGTGAGCCGAACACGAAGCAGTTTCAAGGGATGATCCAGAAGCTGCTGGCGGAGCGGTTTGGGCTGGTCTTTCATCGCGAGCAGAGGGAGCTTGCGGTGTATGCGATTACCGTTGCGAAGGGTGGGCCGAAGCTGACCAAGAGTGCGAGCGACCCGAACGGGCAGATGGATGAGAGCGGCTCGGGCAGTGGGACCACATTGTCGATGAAGTTCACAAACACTTCGATGGCGGACTTTGGGATGATCATGCAGTTCGTAATGGACCGCCCGATGGTGGACCAGACAGGGTTGACGGGAAAATACGACTTTGTTCTGCGCTACACGTACGATGAGACGCGGGCGACGGATCCAAATGCGCCGCCAGGGCTGTTTACGGCGGTGCAGGAGCAGTTGGGGCTGAAGCTGGAGGCGGTGAAGGCCCCGGCCGAGGTGCTGGTGGTGGACAAGGTGGAGCGGCCTTCGGCGAATTAGCGCGGCCCGTGGCCCCTTGTCGATCCGTGTAGGATGGGGGTCGCATAGGATACGCAACGGATTGGATAGGCGATGACCCCGCGTGATGCTTCGCAGATGGACGAGACCGGCGCTGCGCCGGCGCAAGCTGAGTTTGCGCGGTTTGCGTCGGAGAACCTGTTCAGCCTTTCTCCCGACGCGATTCTGGCGACCGATGCGGATGGGGTGATCCGAGCCGCAAATCCGCGGACAGCGGAGTTGTTCGGCTACGCGCTGGATGAGTTGATCGGGATGCCGGTGGAGGCGCTGGTGCCGGCGCGGTTTCGTGGGCGGCATCCGCAGCATCGGGAGAACTATGCGGCGCACCCGCGGACGCGGCAGATGGGCGCTGCCATGAATCTGTTTGCCCTTCGCAAAGACGGCAGCGAGTTTCCCGTGGACATCATGCTCAAGCCGGCGCAGACGGCCTTCGGGCCGGTGGTCCTGAGCTTTGTGCGCGATGTGACCGAGCAGCGGGCCGCGATGGAGACGCTGCGTCGCCACGACCAACAGATGGGGTCGATCATTGAGAGCGTGCGCGACTATGCGATCTACTTTCTGGATCGCGACGGGCATGTGATGACGTGGAACCCGGGCGGCGAGCGGATCAAGGGATATACCGCGGAGGAGATTGTCGGCAAGCACTTCTCGCGCTTCTTTACCCAGGAAGATATCGAGCGAGGGCGGCCGGCGGAGTTGCTGCGGTTGGCGGCGGCGCGCGGGCGGATCGAGGACCAGGGCTGGCGGATCCGCAAGGACGGCTCGCGCTTCTGGACAGACAGCATTCTGACGGCGATCCGCGACTCGGCAGGCGAGATTACGGGCTACGCCAAGGTGACGCGCGACTTTACCGACCGCAAGCGCGCGGAAGAGGCGATCATGCTGCAGCTCAGCACGGCGCTGCTGGCGAACATGGATGTGCGCAAGCTGCTGGCGGCGATCTCGGCCAGTATCGGCGAGGTGATTCCGCACGATGCGGCGACGCTGGCGCTGTACGACCCGGCGGCGAACGATCTGGTTGCGCAGTTTCTGACGGTGGAGGATGGCGGCGCGCCGCGGGGCGAGGTGCGGCTGCCGCTCAAGGATTCGCCGGCGGGCGAGGCATTCCAGACGCGCGAGTCGGTGGTGCTGGCGAAGATGCCGGACGCGCGGTTTGCGCCGGAGACGATGCGCCACTTGACGGGCCTGGGAATGCAATCGGGATGCTGGGTGGCGCTGGTGCATCGCGGCGAAGCAGTGGGGACGATGATGGTGGCGAGCCGCTTAGAGGGAAGCTTCTCCGAGCATGAGGCGGCGATGCTTGCGCAGATGGCGGACCAGGTGGCGATGGCGGTGAGCAACGCGGTCGCGTTCCGGCAGATCCAGGAGCTGCGCGACCGGCTGGGCCAGGAGAAGCAGTATCTCGAAGAGGAGATCAACCTGGAGCGGCGCTTCGACGACGTAGTGGGCGAGAGCGTTGGACTGCGCCGCGTGCTGCGCGAGATTGAGACGGTGGCGCCGACCGATGCGACGGTGCTGATCCAGGGCGAGACGGGAACAGGCAAGGAGTTGCTCGCGCGGGCGATCCATCGGCTGAGCCCGCGGCACGAGCGGACATTTATCAAGATCAACTGTGCGGCGATTCCGGCGGGGCTGATTGAGAGCGAGCTGTTTGGGCACGAGAAGGGCGCGTTTACCGGGGCGATTGGGCGCAAGATTGGGCGGCTGGAGCTGGCGCATGAGGGCACGCTGTTTCTGGATGAGGTGGGCGAGTTGCCGCTGGACCTGCAGCCCAAGCTGCTGCGCGCGCTGCAGGAGAGGGAAATTGAACGGGTGGGCGGGAGCCGGCCGATCGCGGTGAATGTCCGGCTGATTGCGGCAAGCAATCGCGACCTGGCCCAGATGGTTGCGGAGAAGCAGTTCCGCAGCGATCTATACTATCGGCTCAAGGTGTTTCCCGTCTTCTCGCCGCCGTTGCGCGAGCGGGCGGGCGACATTCCGATCCTGGTGCGGCACTTTGTGGAGGCGCACAGCCGGCGCATGGGCAAGCACGTCGAGACGATCCCGCAGGAGACGATGGCGGCGCTCGTCCGCTGGCGCTGGCCGGGAAACATCCGCGAGCTGGAGAACTTTCTGGAGCGCGCAGTGATCCTCACGCGTGGTCCGGTGCTGTATGTACCGCTGGCGGAACTGGAGGACGGCGACGAGGAGCAGGTCGCTGAGGCGGAGAGTCCGACCTTGCAGGCGGCGGAGCGGGAGCACATCCTCCGGGTCTTGCGGGAGGCTCAGGGGCAGATCGGTGGGGAGAGCGGCGCGGCGGAGCGGCTGGGGCTGAAGCGGACGACGCTGAACTCAAAGATGAAGAAGCTGGGGATTGAGCGCCGTGACTATATGAAGTCTTAGTGACGGGATTTCGTCATGGTGACGTCGTCACTTCATTCCCGACAAACCTAATCTAGCGGATCGCTCTATCCATCTAAATCTTTCGGAATAGACCAGTTAGTGCGGGCGTGATCTGGTATGTCCCAAATTGGCACACGCCGTGCCATATCCATGGCATGGCACTGCGAATCACCATCCAACAAGACGCCGAGACAGCAAGGATCAAGTTGGAGGGCCGGATCGCTGGGCCGTGGGCGACCGAACTTCGCAACGCCTGGGAGACGTGGGCTCCCAACCTCGGCCAACGCAAGCTGTCCCTCGATCTCCGCAACACAACGTACGCCGATGCGCTTGGCATCCGCGTGCTGCGGGAGATCTATTCCCAGAGCGCGCCCGAACTTGGCACAAGCAGTCCCTGGACCCGGTATCTCGCTGAAGAAGTCATGCGCAAGAGCGCAAAAAACGAACGATGAGGAGCAATGACATGCAGATCGCGCACGAAGCTAAGAATCAAACGATGTGCCGCACTCCCCGTAGTGGATTCCTACAGAAGCTCTCGCCTGCCGCGCTGGCCGATCTCGACTCGATCCGGCCGGTCGCGATGCATGAGGCGGGGCACATGCTGTTCAGCGAGAAGCAGGAACCCGCGGGCGTGTTCCTGATACGCGAGGGACTGGTGCGGCTCTCGATCAACTCGAGCGACGGCAAGCGGCTGAGCCTGCGCGTGGCCCGCGCGGGAGAGGTTCTGGGATTGGCCGCGACGCTCTCCGGCGCGCGGTGCGAGTCCACCGCGGAGACGCTATCGACCGCAAAGATCACGCATATCTCGCGCAGCGATTTCATGGCGTTTCTCATGCGCAACCCGGAGGTCTACAAGCTGGTGATCGAAGAGGTGAGCCGGCTATACACCATGGCATGCGAACAGCTGCGCACGGTGGGGTTGTCGTCGTCGGCGCCGGAGAAGCTGGCGCGTCTGCTGCTGGAACTGAGCGAAGGCGGCCAGCCGACGGAGAATGGCACGCGCTTCCGCTTCATGCTGACGCACGAGCAGATTGGCGAGTTCATCGGGACGTCGCGCGAGACGGTGACGCGGACGCTGGGTTCGTTCAGGCTGCGCCGGCTGGTGGCGCTGGACGGCGCAATGGTGACGATCCCCAACCGCGGCGCGCTGCAGAAGCTCTGCGCCTGAGGCGCGCTGAGATTGCAGCTGGGGTGATATTTTGTTGGAGCGGTTCTGAGGACGCTCCAGTGAAATCGAACGATTTGGTTGAAAGTGGGATTTCGCGGCGCGCCGCGATTGCGACTGGAATGGCTGCGCTGGTGGCGCCTTCGCTCGGGATTGAGGCGGTCGCGCAGGCGGCGGCTCCGGCAGTGGAAGACATCAAGAGCCAGAAGCTGCGGCTTGCCTGCATCGGCGTCGGCGGGGTGGGGCAGGACTACGTGGCAGGGTGCGCCAGCGAGGAGATTGTCGCGCTGTGCGATCTGGACTTCGAGTTCGCCGCGCCGGCGTTCAAGCTCTATCCCAACGCGCGGCTGTATCGCGACTTCCGCCAGATGTTCGACCGCGAAGTGAAGAATATTGACGCGCTGATTGTGGCCACGCCCGACCACTGGCACTCGCATCTCGTGTTGGCGGGGCTGGCGATGGGCAAGCACATCTACTGCGCCAAGCCGATGACGCGGACGATCGCGGAGGCGCGCAGGGTGAAGGCGGCATGCCTGGCGTCGAGCGTGACGACCAAGGCGAGCATCCAGGACTCGTGCACCTCGCCGGCGCGGGCGACGACGGAGCTACTGATGAGTGGCGCGATTGGGCCGGTTAAAGAGGTTCACTTCTGGACTGGCACGCATAGCCCGAGCGGACTGGCGCGGCCGGCCGAGGCACAGACGCCGCCGGCGGCAATGGACTGGGACGCGTGGTGCGGGCCTTCGCCGGCCCGGCCGTACAACCGGATCTATCACTATGGCGGGTGGCGGCCGTGGTGGGATTTCGGCACTGGGAATGTTGGCGATGTGGCGTGCCACGCGCTGCATACGTTTTTTGATGTGCTGGAGATGGACGCGCCGGATTGGGTAGCGGCGGATGCGAGCCAGTCATTTTCGGCGACCGGGGTGGTGGAGAATTCAGAGTGCTCCAGCGTCACTAACTATCTTCAATGGCACTTTCCGCAGCGAGGCAAACATCCGGAGATGATGGCGTACTTCTACGATGGCGGGTTGCAGCCGCCGCGGCCATTGAGTATGCGGACGGACATGGGCATGCCGGGACGTGGCGTAATGTTTGTCGGCGAGGAGGGCGTGCTGGTGGCGGCGTTTTATGGAGGCAGCCCGTGGCTGCCAGACCATACGCCGGTGAAGCCAGGGCAACAGCTGCGCGGACTGCCGGGTGGGCAACTGCTGCCGGAGGCGAAGTTCAAGGACTTCAAGCAGCCGGAGCCGACGCTGGCGCGCTGCGAGCGCGTGGACCACTACGCGGATTGGATTCGCGCCGCGAAGGCAGGGAAGAAGTCGATGCTGCCGGTGGAGCAGGCGTGCGACTGGACCGAGTTTGCGCTGCTAGGCACGCTGGCGGAGCGGCGCTACTCCACGCCGGGGACGCGGTCGGGTGCGGGGTGGGGACAGAACAGCCGGTCGGACTCGGCAATTGTGTCGATTGCGGCGTCGAGCGACGGGCATGTTCATGCGCCCAACGTCACACCCCCGCCGGCCACACCGCCGCCGCAGGGCGCTGCGTTTGCGCCGAGATATTGGCGCAGTTCGAAGGTGCTGCTGTGGGATGCGAAGGCGGGACGGATCACCAATGACGATGTGGCGAACGGATATGTGGACAGCACATACCGCAAGCAGTGGGACTACAAGGTCTAGCCAGCGCCTCCCGCGCGGTCACTTCAGAGGCTTGCCGAACTCCTCGCCGAAGACGGTGTGGCTCATCTCGAAGCGGCTGCCGTTGAACTTATCCGGCCCCTGCAGGTGTCCGATGCCGAGCAGCGCGACCACCCAATAACTCATGGGCAGGCGCAGCACCTCATGCACCTTGTCCTGTTCGAAACCCTCCATGGGCGCGGTGTCGTAGCCCATCACCTCGGCCATCAGCATCATGTGGGTGAAGGCGATCATCACCATCTTGTTCAGCCATCCGTGCATTTCGTCCGAGGAGAAGTTGGAGAGGTAATTCGGCACCGAGTTGCGCGCCTGATCGGCGTAGCTCTCGGGCATGCCACCCTCCAACCCCTGGTAAAGCATCGGCTCGAGGTCCTTGCGCCATCCGTCGGCATCGCCGCAGGCGACGATGACCGCCGACGCCTCCTCCACTTTGGCCTGATTGTAGGAGGCGGTGCGCAGGCGTTTCTTCTGCTCCTCATTC
>Ga0182024_10026226_pt1 | contig 10248 bp, 9 predicted proteins | sample P32metaG_FD_120480 | JGI IMG/M metagenome (GOLD analysis project Ga0182024, IMG submission 120480) | Permafrost microbial communities from Stordalen Mire, Sweden - P3-2 metaG (Illumina Assembly) | ecosystem: Environmental > Terrestrial > Soil > Wetlands > Permafrost | place: Sweden: Stordalen...
GAGTTGGATGATCGGCGTGGTCGAAGCACTGTAGGAAATAATGAGTGGCGGGGTCGTACCCGGAGGCAGGCTGCGCACTGTGGTTTGCGCGATGGCCGTGATCTGAGCGATAGCGCCTTGTACATTGGTACCGGGACGGAAGAAAACTTTGATGACGCCGAGTCCATATACGGACTGCGATTCCATGTGCTCGATATCATTGACTGTCGTGGTGATGCCGCGCTCAGAGTTGGCCACGATGCGGTCGGCCATATCCTGCGGCGACATACCCGTATAAAACCACACCACTGACACCACGGGGATATCGATACTCGGGAAGATGTCGGTCGGCGTCCGAAGAATTGTGAGCGGGGTCAAAATAATGATGACCAGCGCCATCACCACAAACGTGTAGGGACGTCTTAGGGCTAACGCTACAATCCACATCGCTTAGGCACCACCCAAAGTTCAAATAAAAGATTCAATTAAGTAACGGGGAAGGAAGAATCCCGCACGCGCGCGAACTGAACCGTAAACCATCCGATAGATTCGATACTGTCCGTATTGGATTCTAAATCCATAAAGCTGATTATATGGTAGGGTAGGTCGATGCGCCAGGCGACTTCTGCTCGAAAGTACCGTGATCCTGGGATCCGAAAGCGATCTCCCGGACGTCCGCGGAGCGAAGCGGCGCGATTGGCCATACTGCGCAGCACCTTGAAGTTGCTTGGTGAAAAAGGCTTTTCCGAGCTGACGATTGAAGCGGTGGCGGGCCATGCCAGCGTTGGCAAGGCAACCGTCTATCGGTGGTGGCCGGATAAGGCGGCTCTCATCGTGGACGCGTTTGCCCTTGCTACAAGGCGAAAACTGAACTTCCCTGATACTGGCTCCTTGCGCACGGACATGAGCCAGCAGATGAGACAGCTCATAAAAATCTTTCGGAGCCCACGCGGCCGCATCGTCTCCGCCATTCTTGCCGCTGGCCAGAGCGACAGGAACGTCATCGCCGCATTCCGCGAACGCTTCATGGTACCGCGCCGTCAGGAAGCCTACGAAACACTTCGCCGTGGAATTCAGCGAGGCGAACTGCAGAAAGATGTAGACCTGGACCTACTGCTTGATTCACTTTATGGTCCCATCTACATGCGATTTCTCATTCGCCATGGAAGTCTGACTCCCGACTTTGTGGAAGGTCTTTGCGAACTGACGCTGGGCGGAGCAAGCCCTTGCGTAACGAAGGTAGGGGCCCAGGTTCGTTCCCAAAATCGAGGTTGAGAAACTTTAACTCGTCATTCTTGTCGAGAAAAGCACGGCATGAAGCGATCAGGGGAATCGCAATGGTCTCTCGCAGCATAGTTTTCTGGGAAGTCGATCCGCAGGCGGATTTCATGCTGCCTGGCGGCAAACTCTATGTGCCCGGAGCAGAGCGGTTGCTGCCTAATATTCGCAAGCTGACCGATGCCGCCCGCCAGGGCCGCGTCTTTCTGGTCTCGCACGGTTGTCACCACTCTGAGGGCGATCCTGAGTTTCAAACGTTTCCTCCGCACTGCATCAAGGGCGCGCCCGGTTCCGAGTTGGTTCCGGAGGCGTTGACCGATAAAGTTTTCACCATAGCGAACGATGATCGGGCGGTGCTTCCGCACGATCTTTCCCCGTATCAACAGGTTCTGCTGGAGAAACAGACGCTGGATATTTTTGAAAGCCGCCACGCTGGAAAGTTTCTACAGCGATTCGGGGACTATGTTGAATTCGTGGTATTCGGCGTGGTCACTGAATATTGTGTGCGCTTCGCCGCTAAAGGATTGCTGGATCGTGGCCGCCGTGTGTCCGTGGTGCAGGATGCAATCGAAACCTTGAACGCCGAAAATGGGCAGCGGGCTATTTCCGAACTCCAGAATCTGGGAGCAAGGTTTTTTAGTACCAGCGAAGCCCTCGCGCTGCTGGATCTTTCGAAATAGCTCGTCCGATTCGGCGGTGGTTTATAATCCGGCGCACGGATGAACCTGACTTCTGGCACTAAATTAGGGCCGTACGAGATCATTAGCCTACTGGGCGCCGGAGGAATGGGCGAGGTCTATCGCGCCCGCGACTCGCGCCTGAAGCGGGATGTGGCGATAAAAGTATTGCCGCAGGCGCTCTCTCTGGACGCGGACCGGTTGCGACGCTTCGAGCAGGAGGCGCTCGCCACTGCCGCTCTGAATCACCCCAACATTCTGGCAGTATTCGATATCGGCACGCACCAAGGTGCGCCATACGTAGTTTCCGAGCTATTGGAAGGCGAAACGCTGCGGGAGCGCTTGCGCCATGGGGGAGTTGCGGTGCGCAAGACTTTGGATTATGCCCTGCAAATCGCGCATGGGCTGGCTGCCGCCCACGAAAAGGGAATCATCCATCGCGATCTGAAACCGGAAAATTTATTCCTCACAAAAGATGGACGGGTCAAGATACTGGATTTCGGCTTGGCCAAGCTGACTCAGCCCGATCCAACACAGGGAGGAGCTAACGCCCACACGTCGTTGCCAACCATGACCCATGCAACGGAAGCGGGAATGGTGATGGGTACCGCAGGATATATGTCGCCCGAGCAGGTGCGCGGCAATGCGGTGGATGCGCGCTCTGACATATTCAGCTTTGGGGTAATCCTGTACGAAATGATTTCCGGCAAACGCGCGTTTCACCGGGAGACTGCCGCAGACACAATGAGCGCGATCCTGAAGGAAGATCCCGCGGACTTAAGCGAAACCAACCGCAATGTCTCTCCTGCACTGGAACGCATTGTGCAGCATTGTCTGGAGAAGAATCCCGAACAACGTTTCCATTCGGCCAGCGACATCGCATTCGATCTTGAACATCTGACGGGCGTTTCGGGCAGCAGTTCGAGGGTAACGGCAGTAACCGCTTCGCGGCCGCGAAGCAAGTTGCTGGCTGTGATTGCTGGAGCAGCGGGGCTCGCCCTGGTGATGCTTGGCATCGGCTGGTGGCTGGGACGCGGCAGCGGAGTAACTCCTCTCGCCGAATATAAGCAGATCACATTTCGCTCCGGCTGGATTGGTCACGCGCGCTTCACTCCGGATGGCAGCGTGGTTTATAGCGCATTGTGGGACGGAGGCCAGAGCCAGTTGTACGTTGCTCGAACCGATGATCCGGGCTCGCGGGAACTAGGGCTAAAGGATGCGGAGCTGCTCGCGATCTCGAGGAATGGTGAGCTGGCAATTCGGCTGAAGACCGTGATCCTCCCCGGTTATGCGCGAAGCGGCACTCTGGCGAGAGTTCCTCTCAGCGGAGGAACGCCTAGGGAAGTTTTGGACAATGTACAGGACGCGGACTGGGCGCCGGATGGCGGAAGCTTGGCCGTGGTCAGGTATCTACCGGAAAACGGCCACTGGCGGCTGGAATATCCGATTGGCAAAGTACTGGTCGACAGCATTACCTGGATCAGCCATCCGAAAATTTCTCCTGACGGCAAGTGGGTGGCGTTTGCCGATCATGAAAATACCAGCGGGGACGACGAAGGTTCCGTAGCCGTGATCGCGGCTGATGGTACTGGGAAAGAAAAGAAGCTTTCCTCGGGATGGGAGTCGTTGCAAGGAATTCTATGGTCGCCCACGGGAGATGAGGTATGGTTTGCCTCAACCAATACTGGCAGCGGCGACAATCCGCGTGCGGTGAGCCTTTCCGGCAAGCTGCGGAGTATCACAAATATCCCCGGAGGTATGTGGCTCGAAGATTTGCGGAATCGAACGGCGCTGGCGGTAACCCACCAGCAAAGAATTGGAATCCGCGGTTTGGCGCCAGGAGGTAAGGAGGAGCACGAACTGGGTTGGTTCGGATGGTCAATTCTGAGCGACATCAGCCGCGACGGACGCAAAATCCTGTTCACCGAGGCAGGCGACGGCGGCGGGCCAAACTATACCGTCTTTCTGCGCGATACTGACGGATCGCCCCCGGTACGCATCGGTGAGGGCGTCGCGCTGGCCATATCGCCGGATGGGAAATGGGAGATCACGAAGCCGCCGAAGGGCGGACCGCTCAACATGGTGCCGACCGGGGCGGGCGAAACTCGGCAGATCACGCATGATGCGATTACCTATGACGCCATTAGCTGGCTGCCGGACAGCAAGAAACTATTGGCGAGTGGGATCGAAGCGGGTCACGGTGCGCGGGACTACTTGATCGATTCAGCCAGCGGAGATGCGAAGCCGGTTACTCCAGAAGGCGTTGCCGGAGTTCACGTGTCGCCAGACGGTAAGAGCGTAGCCGTGTTGGGTTCGGATGGAAAATGGGGTGTGTGGTCGCTAGAGCAAAGTGCGCTTCGGCCGCTCCCAGGACTCGATGCGCTCTACCGCGTGATTGGTTGGTCCTCCGATGGAGGGTCGTTGTACGTGGCGTCTGCCCGTGAAAGCGAAACGGTCGCGAAGGTTTACAAGATGAACATCCAGACCGGGAAGATGGACTTCTGGAAAAGTTTCGGAGAAGAAAAGTTGGCGGGTAGTAGAGGCCTTGGGGGCCTACGCCTGTCAGCCGATGGAAGTGCGTACGCGTACGTCTACGTAGTAACCCTGTCGCAGGCTTATGTGGTGACAGGATTGAAGTAGGCAGAGCTAGCCAGCTAAACTTTCGATCACCCGCACCGATTCTGGCGCAAGCTTTAGCGTCACGCTGGCGAGATCCTGCTGCATGTGCTCCGGGCTCGAAGTGCCGGTAAGGGGCAGCATTCCGACCGCGCGTGCAAACGCAAAAATCACTTGCGCCGAACTAGCTTTCTGATCTGCGGCCAGCCTGCCAATTACAGGATGGCGAAGCACTTCGACATTGGCGGTGAGCAGCGAGAATCCCTGATATGTAATCTTTTGCTCGCGGCAGAACAATCGGACATCGCGATCCCAGCCGAGGCGGGCGTAGCAGCGATTCTGCACGAATGCGGGCACTTCGGAGCGCGCCTCCGACATCTGTTGCAAGTGCCGCAGCGAAACATTGCTAACTCCCAGCAGCCGAGCACGGCCAGCATCGCGCTCCTTCTTCATTGCATCCCAGACTTCAGCGTCGGCATCGGTCCATGCATAGCCGGAAGCAGGCCCGTGCAGAATGTAGCTGTCAACGTAGTCGGTTCCGAGATGCTGGAGCGAACTAGCCATCGACTGCGCCACCTGAGCGGAAAAGCTGGCGCTGGGATCGTATGGCAAACGGTGATCCTGGCCGGGGCGGTAGGTAAATTTTGTTTGCAGAAAAAGATCTGCCCGTTTAAGGATGCCGGCGCGATAAGCCGTGGCCATTCCTTGCCCGACGCCTTCTTCGAAGTAATGCCGCCGCTGGTTGGCGGTATCGATGGCGCGAAAGCCCGCGCGCAGAGCGAGTTCTACTAAAGATGGCGTTCTTTCTTCCTTCCAGGCGGTGCCGTAGAGGAAATCCGGAAGTGGTGAAGGCATGCTTTATTCTGACATGCTCGCGCCCCGTAGAATCGTCATTAAGCCCATATCACAACAAAAGCCGGAAACGGTTGCCCGTTCCCGGCCTCATTCGGTAAGCCTAATTTGCGAAGTTACTGCTGTTGCAGTTGTGCCTGCTCATCCAGTTCCACGCCGTCGCCGGCATGAACGTCTTCCATGGCGAAGACTATCATTCCAGTGGCGGTAGTGGGCGTGGTCCCGATGACAACGATCTCGCCGACGGCGCGCCGCGGCAGATCGCGAACGTGAATTACCGGACCGTTCCCTTTGGTGAACATGTTGGGATCGAATGACGGCTGTTTCATCTGCGAGTCTTCACTGATCGCAGCCTTGAACGAAAGCGAATCGACTGGGTCCCTTAAGTCAGCTTCATAGGAACGTACGGCGCGGAAATAATCTCCCACCTTCACGCCCTGGTTCGCTCCCACATTCATATAAACTTTCTGGCCCGTGCCCAGCTCGGAATCGAAGTCTCTTCCCATTACGATGCGCCCGGAAACTTTGCTGCCAGTGGGCAGGAAACGGTCAAACCGTAGCGGCGGATGAAATGCCACCATGGGTTTTTCGGCGAAAGGAATAGCGGTATCGCCCGGATTGATGGGATCGCATGCATATTCAACTTGAGCCACGGCCGCCTTGCTGCGCGTATCGATGATGCGCACACGGCCAACGGATTCGTAGGGCTGTCCTGTAGCCTTCATCAGCTTGCGCTGGCCGGGGTACATTTCATATTCGTCAATATCCCGCAGCGCACGGATGATCTCGTACTGTGCACCGAGACTGTAGCCGGTCCCTTCGAGATATACGATGTCGTTTTTTGCAAACTTGGTAGTTCCCGGGGTTTCCAGTCCGCCAGCCACGTAATTGGAGTCGGGCAGAATTTGACGATTAATGAAACCCGCACAATAAATATCTGCGTAGGTGGGCATTTGCACCCGCTGGATCGGGAAACTGGCCGTCGTGGGAATTGTCCCCGGTGGCGTGACGACATTCGATGTATCGACTTCCAGCGCGCTTTGAGCCCAGCTTGCGGTCGCCACCACTAACAATAACAGTCCTATTTTCTTCATGTTACCTCCGGGAAGAGCCGCCTCGGCCACTTCCCCAGTCATACGCCATGGAACCGCTGCGTAAGATGAAAGGTAACAAGGGGGTAAGAGGGGGTCAAGGTTACGAGGGTGTCAGGCACGACGTGAAAGCAGTTTTTTCTGACTGGAATTTCACTCCGCAGTTGCATCTACAATTCGACCCCTGTAAGATTCGCGCCGGAGCTTTTGCTTTCAATCCGAACCTATTGATTCAAGATGATTTCTGCCCCCAAAAGCTATCCACCCCGCCTTTTGCCCTTGCGGCTGCCGCGGGTTTGCGTCGCTGTGGCGGCTTCTGACCCCACGGAACTGATAGAGAAAGCCGAAAGCCTGATCCGCGATAACTCCTTTCTGGAGTTCCGCTTAGACTACATACCGAAGCCTGGTCTGGCGCTTCCGAAGATCAAGCATTTTCTGGAGACGCACTCCGGCATCACGGTGATCGCTACCTGTCGACGGATCGTAAGTGGAGGCAGGTTTCGCGGATCCATTGCCTCGCAACTGGATATTCTGGCCAAAGCGGCCGCGGCGGGATGCCAACTCGTCGACGTCGAACTCCAAACTGCCCTGAAGTGCAAGCTGGATCAGTTGCAAAAGCTTCGGGGTCGGGCGGCGCTCGTTCTCTCCTTCCACGACTTTCGCGGGACGAAAAAGCTTGACGAAACTCTGGAAAAGACGCGCGCGTTTCCCGCCGATTTTTACAAAATTGTGAGTACCGCCGTTACGCTCGCCGACAATGTTTCCATGATCCAGTTCCTGGGGCGGGAGAGCGACAACCATTCCATCATCGGCGTTTGCATGGGAGAACAGGGCATTATCAGCCGCGTGTTGGGAGTGCGAGCCGGCAGCGTGTTTACCTTTGCCGCCGTTAGCCCTGGAGAAGAAACCGCTCCCGGACAAGTCACCGCGCAGGAGTTGCGCAGCGTTTACCGCATCGAACAGGTGGATGCCGCCACTCGAGTCTACGGCGTGGGGGGGGATCCCGTTGCCCACTCCCTTTCTCCCGCCATCATGAATGCGGCGTTCCGGCGGGAGAATGTAAATGCCGTTTACCTGGCGTTGCATGCCAAGACTCTGAAAGATCTGCTGACCTGCGTGCGCGAGATTCCCATTCACGGCCTCAGCATCACCATGCCGTACAAGGAAGCCATCCTTCCGTATCTCGACAACACGGACTCGCATACCACGAAGATCGGCGCCTGCAACACTGTTGTCCGGGCGCAGGACGGAAAACTGTACGGTTTCAACACAGATACGTCCGGTGTTGTGCGGCCTCTGGAGCGCCGTCTCAGCACTCTGCAGGACGCGAAAATCCTGGTGCTTGGCGCAGGAGGTGCCGCCCGAGCCGCCGTTTTTGGGCTGAAAGAACGCGGAGCGGAGGTCTTCATCCTGAACCGCAACGCGGCTGCGGCCCAAAAGCTCGCTCGCCGAGCCCACGCGAGGTCCGTGAAGCGCGCCGACCTGAAGAAATATGCTTTTGATGTGATCATCAATGCCACGCCCGTTGGCATGGGCAATACGCGCGAAAGTCCGCTACAGGAGAAGGAAATCAACGCCCGCTACGTTTTCGACATGATCTATGACCCGGCGGAAACCCGGCTGCTGCAGCTGGCAAAAGAGCGAGGAGCGCAGATTATCCCGGGCATCGAGATGTTTGTCCACCAGGCCGCCAGGCAATTTGAGATCTGGACGGGCAAGCCCGCACCCCAGGACGATATGCTTCAGGTGGTGAGCTTAGCTCTGCAGGAGCGGGCGGCTCGTGCTGCCACCGCGGCGAAAAAGAAGTGATTCCTGCTCAAACCGAAGCGCCGAATCCCACTCCCCATCAGTAAATTTCCTCAGCGATGCGGCTTGCCACAAAAAAGTTGCATTTTCGATCGAAACCGAAGTAATATCAATTACGGGACAGATAGTAGGTTTCCCAAATCGGTCCTGTACCGCTAGTAAACTTCCAGACTCGTAGCTCAGGTTGTGCAAAACAACATAAAGAGGCGGCTCGTCAGCCTCCGTCCCGGTTCGGAGAGTTCGATATGTCGTGGTACGCATACTGCCTTACCGAGCATCAGACCCTTCCTAACGGCACCCGTTCCCGACGCCCTTTCGTAATTGAGAATGTTCAAGGCGTGAATGGAGCCCCTGTCCTCAGCTATCCCAGCGGTGAGTTCGCTGTGATCGTGAGCGAATACGACACTAACAGTACGCCACTTGATCAGAAGGCGGCCATCAATCATGCCCGTGTGGTCAGCGGCTGCTTCCGTAATTCCACCGTGCTTCCGTTCCGTTTTGGAACGATCTTTGAGAGCGATGACGCCCTCCGCCAGGCTGTCCGGGTCAACCGGCGAGCCTTCGGCTTAAGCGTCGCCAAACTCCGGGGCAAATCGGAAATGCACATCAAGCTGACGGTGACCGACGGCTCGCTGCGCGAAGCCATGATCGATGTCATCCTGCCCGACACTGTCGGCGGCGACTATCTTTCAAAGCTGCGCGTCAAGGCTTCCCGCGAGCGTGAGCGCCAGACCAAGGCTCGTGCCCTTTCGGTGCAGGTCCACAAGCTGTTCAACCCGCTGGAAGAAGAAGTGAGCTGCAAGAAGGTCGCGCCGCAAGGCATGCTCATCGACATCGCCCATCTCATCGATTCCAAGTCGGTGGAAAAATACCAAAACCGCTACAGCACGGCTGCCAAGCAGTTGAAGAACTGCCAGGTAGCCATCAGCGGACCTTGGCCTCCATACCACTTCCTTCCCGGGAAGCTGCGTACAGTGGCGGGAAACAGTTAATTTTCAATTTTTGAGCCGCCGATTCGCACCGGCGGCTCGATTTTATCCTTCGCGAAGCATCCCATCCTGCATTGAATGTGCAGGCTTCTGCACTCTGGGTCTACGGCATTTTGATCTATGTGATCGGCTTTCGGAGCGGTCGACGGGTTAAGCCTCGCTTTGTCAGTAATTTACTGGCTGGCGCAGTGCTCGCCAGCCGTTCTCAGCTTTTGGTTCGGCAAATGCTTCTTCTCCTGTAACCAAGAGGCCGCAACCTAAACAATGACCCTCACTCTCTTCGCCGCGAAACATTTTTTTCCCGAAGTGCGCCGTTCCAGCTGGCGGAGCGGCGACTTGCATAGCCTTTCCTAAACCACCTACCTCTTTGCCTCTTCGAAATTTGGCCCTAGAAATAGGGCCATTTTTCTTTGCCGCCAACGGATCGCCCTCAAAGATTAAAAGAGGCGCCATACGAAATGCGCGAGCAGAGCGAAAAGGGAGAGCATGAACACTCCGCCGACCCAAATAAGGAAGTTCCACGTCATTTTGGGATCGTTAATCTGTTTCTTGTCCATGCACTCAAGCTAGCACGCTCGGGGTCCGAAGATATCGGGTTGACGTGGTAGGCGCCTATCTTCCTCAGTTGTTCGCTCTCCGATACACTAGGCAGCAACTATGACCACGGCCCCCCGCTGCTTCACTGCCTGGCAGATCGCAGTCTTATTGCTCTCAGTTTTCGTAACCGCGCAAACTCGAGCACAAACGCCGCAGTCCCCGTTGTCGCGGATGGCTGTGCCGCAATCCTCGCCAACCGACCAGCAGAATTTTCCGCCGCTGCTTTTGCAGCAGCTTTCTGCCATCAAGGCGGCCGCGCTGAATGACGATTACGCTTACCGCCAGCTCGCTCACCTCACCGAAAACATCGGACCGCGTCCCACCGGCTCGGCGCAAGCCCTCGCCGCCGCCGAATACGTTGCC
>Ga0182024_10026227_pt1 | contig 10248 bp, 9 predicted proteins | sample P32metaG_FD_120480 | JGI IMG/M metagenome (GOLD analysis project Ga0182024, IMG submission 120480) | Permafrost microbial communities from Stordalen Mire, Sweden - P3-2 metaG (Illumina Assembly) | ecosystem: Environmental > Terrestrial > Soil > Wetlands > Permafrost | place: Sweden: Stordalen...
CGCGCCGAAGCACAATGGCAGACCACGCTCGCGTCCATCCCGAGCTTGCAGGCGTCGATTGCCACTACCAGCTATCGATTGAGTGTTCTGACAGGGCGGCAGCCGATGGCCCTTAGCGCAGGTCTGACCGCGCAGGCGCCGCAGCCAGCATTGCCGCCTTTGAATACAATCGGCACACCGGAGCAATTGCTGCGCCGGCGTCCCGACGTTCGCGTGGCGGAGCGCAACCTCGCGGGCGCCACCGCGCGAGTCGGCGTCGCCGTGGGCGATCTGTTTCCCAAGGTCACGTTGACCGGCAATGTCGGCTACTTTGCTCCTACGTTCGGCGAATTCGGGACCAGCGAGGCACGCTTTTTCTCCTTCGGACCGAGCATTTCCTGGGCGGCGTTCGATCTGGGGCGCGTGCGCGCGCGCATCGGCTCCGCCAAAGCATTGACCGACGCTGCACTGGCGGCTTATGAAGGCGCCGTGCTCGGCGCGCTCGAAGACACCGAAGGCGCTTTGATCAGCTACGGCAGATCGCAAACCCGGCGCGACGCGCTGCAAGTCGCCGCAGCGGCGAGCGACAAGGCCGCCGACCTGGCACAGAAGCGCTTTGAAGGCGGGCTCATCGATTTCCTGGAAGTGCTCGATGCGGAGCGCACGGCTTTGAGCGCCGAGTTGCTGCTCTCGCAAAGCCGCACCGATTCGGCAACTTCATTGATCGCGGTATACAAAGCGTTGGGCGCGGGCTGGGGGGGTCCCAAGTCAAAATGAAAATCTATTCCTGGAACGTGAATGGCATTCGTGCCGTGCATAAAAAGGGACTGTTCCAGTCATTCCTCGAGGCTCACCAGCCTGACATTCTGTGCCTGCAGGAAACCAAGGCGGAGCGCGGCCAGATCGAAATCGAGCTGCCCAACACCTTCGAGTACTGGAACTCTGCGGTCAAGAAGGGCTACTCGGGAACGGCGATCTTTTCCAAGAAGGAACCGCTCAAAATCATCAATGGCTTTCCGAATGATTTCGCCAAGCGATTCACATTTGCAGACGAGCTGAAACGCGACAGCGCAGAGGAGGGCCGGGTCATCACGGCGGAGTTCCCCAATTTCCATGTGGTCACCGTGTACACGCCCAACGCCAAGGATGACTTGAGCCGGCTTGCGCTGCGGCACAAGCATTGGGATCCGGCCTTCCTCGCCTATTGCAAGCAGCTGGAGAAGACCAAACCGGTGATATTCTGCGGCGATCTGAACGTGGCGCATACCGAGCTTGATCTTGCCAACCCCAAGCCGAATCGCGGCAAGAAGGGATTTACCGACGAGGAGCGGGCGGGCTTCCAGGCCTTCGTCGATGCCGGATTCGTGGATACATTTCGTCTCTTCACCCAAGGCAATGGCCATTATTCGTGGTGGAGCCATTTCGCCAATTCGCGGGCGCGCAACGTCGGGTGGAGAATCGACTACTTGATGGTATCGGACGCGTTGCGCGGCGCCGTCAAGAGCGCCCAGATTCACCCCAAGGTCATGGGCAGCGATCATTGCCCGGTGAGCATTACGCTCGACTCTAACTTCTAAGGCCGGTCTGGAATTTCGTCGCCCGGCAGTGACAGGGTAAAGTTCGCTCCCGCCCCGACCGCGGCCTCGACGGAAATCGACCCGCCGTGGCGCTCGAGGATTCTGCGCACGATTGACAATCCGATACCGGTGCCGTCGAACTCAGCCGCACCTTGCAGCCGATGAAACATCTTGAACAATTCGTCTGCTTGCAGCATGTCAAAGCCGACGCCATTGTCGCGCACAGAGTAGATGCAAGCGCCGCCTTGGATTTCTCCCGCAATTCTGACGAGCGGATGCGGCATGCGGCTGCTGAACTTGATGGCATTGGATATGAGATTGACGAAAACCTGTTTCAACAGCGGCGGATCGGCAAATGCATCAGGGAGTGGCCCAACCTGCAGTTCGACGCTGGAGCAGGACGTACCGTCGAGCAGCTCTGCGAAGATCTCGCCAACGAGCGGTCCGACCGCCACAGGTTCCTTCCGCAGCGGCTGCTGTGCGAGGCGCGCGAAGCGCAGCAGATCATCGGTGAGCCGCAATAGTTGTACGGCGCCCTGAGAAATGTAATCGAGGAATTCCTTTTGCCTCGGATTCAAAGGGCCTGTCTGTTCGGCGTTCAGGAGTTCAGAGAAGCCGATGACCCTGTTCAGATGTCCCCGGATATCGTGCGAAACCGAGGCGTTGAACGCGTCGAGGTCGCGGTTCGCGGCCTGCAATTGACGGTTGGATTCTTCGAGCTCGACCGTCCGATGGGCGATCTGCCGCAGAAGCGCCGCGTTTTCAACCCGGAGTTTTCTCACCGCGAGCGCTCGCGACAGAACCGGTATGGCGACGCTCAGATTGAACGGTTTCAGCAGGTAGTCCAGAGCGCCGCTTTTGAGCGCTGCCACGGCCGTGTCGATCGTTCCGTGGCCGGTCATGACGATGCTCACGAGATCGGCATCGATCGCGTGCGCCTGGCGTAGCAGCGTCAGGCCATCCATGACAGGCATCATCAGATCGGTGATCAGCACCTCAATTCTGGTCGCGCTGTCGGCTGCGGCGCCGCGCAATAGATCCAGCGCCTGATCCCCTGAGGCGGCACCGAATGTCGAATAGCCTTTTGTTTCGAGAATGCGGCACAGCGCCGTGACCAGAGCGGGTTCGTCGTCGACGATCAAGATTCTGGCGATCGCCGTGCCGCTCATGGGTTTACGAGCGCGGCAGGGTAAAGTGAAACGATGCGCCGTTTCCGGTGGTGGCATCGGCCCAAATTGTCCCGCCGTGACGGGTGATGATGCGCCGGGCGTTGGCCAGCCCGACACCCGTCCCTTCGAATTCATCGGCAGCGTGCATGCGCTGAAATACGCCGAACAGCTTGTCGGCATACTGAGAGTCGAAGCCCACCCCGTTGTCGCGGACAAAAATGACGACTTCGTTGCCGCGACCCTCACGAGCGCCGATCTCGATGACTGCCTGAGCGCGCGGCCGCGTATACTTCACGGCATTCGACAACAGGTTGGCCAGTACCTGCTGGAGCAGGGTCGGATCGCCATGCACGCGGGGCAGGGCGCTGCGTCGCCATTCCACGATCCGCTCCCGCAAGTCCAGCGAAAGGCCGGCGATGACCTTGTCGATCAACGGGTTCAGATCGACTTCGACAAAGTGCATTTCCGAGCGCGTGGTGCGCGCAAAGGCCAGCAGGGCCTCGATCAGCTGACTCATCTGCGCCGTGGCTTCCGCGACGTGTGCGAGCAGACCCCTGTTTTCATCGTCCAGCCTCGAAGTGCCCGAGTCCTTCATCTGCTGAACGAGGCCGCTGATTTGGCGCAGGGGCACTTGCAGGTCGTGCGATACGGAGAATGAATACGCCTCGAGTTCCTTATTGGCCGCCTCCAGCGCGGCAGTGCGTTGCTCGACTCGAGTTTCCAACAGCCGGTTGAGCTCGATGATGGTTGCATGTGCACGCTGCAGTTGAGCCAGGGACTCCTGCACTTCGCTGTTTCGACTCTCGAGCTTGTGAACCAGCGCGGCATTGTAGAGTGCGAGGATATTGGCATCGTCGCCCATCTGGGCGCCCGTGTGGGCGCCGGTGCCGGCGTTCGTGCCGGCGATTCGCGAAGGTTTCGCCGACTGAAGCGCATCCCGCACCGCGGCTATCAGCGTGGCCGGCGAGGCGGGTTTCAAAATGAACGCATCCGCACCCACGGCTTGCGCGAGGGCGCGGTCGGTGGGTGAATCGTACGTTGCGGTATAAAGAATCAGCGGTATTTCGCGGTAGCTCTTCGAACTCGTACGGATCTCTCGGCAGAGCCTGAATCCATCCATCGAGGGCATGAGAATATCCGAGATCAGCGCATCGACGGGCTCGCGCTCGAGAGCGGCAAGGGCCTCGATACCGTTGCTTGCCTCGATGACTTGGTGGCCCTCATACTCGAGCCCGGTGCGCAGCAGCTTCAGGTTGCCCGGCGAGTCATCCGCGATGAGAAACTTTAGCGTTGCACTCTGCTCCCTTGAGTTCTAGGCACGGATCGTGCCGGTCTAAGGTCCAATTCCATCGGTCCAACGATCTGAGCGTACGCCTCGCACGGCCGCTGCGCAATGCGAGGAAACCCGATCGATGACGGTTAGAGCGCTTCCATGACCGTTGCGATGCCCTGGCCGCCGCCGATGCACTGGGTCGCGAGCGCGTAGCGGCCCTTGGTGCGTGCGAGCAGCGAGGCGGCCTTTCCCGTGATGCGTGCGCCGGTGGCGCCCAGCGGATGCCCCAGCGCCAGTCCGCCGCCGTCGAGGTTGATCTTCGCCTGATCGAGGCCCAGTTCCCGGATGCAGGCCAGCGCTTGAGAAGCGAACGCCTCGTTGATTTCGATCACGTCCAGTTGCGCGGCCTTCAGCGCGGCGCGCGCCAGGGCCTTGCGTGTGGCGGGAATCGGTCCGATACCCATCACGGCCGGATCGCAGCCGATGGTGGCCGCCGAGCGTATGCGTGCCAGCGGATGCAAGCCCTCACGCGCGGCGAACTCCTCGCTGGTGACGAGCACGACCGACGCGCCGTCGGTCAAGGGCGATGAGGTGCCGGCCGTGACGACGCCGTCCGCCGCGAACGCAGGCTTCAACGCGGCCAACGCCTCGAGCGAGGTTGCAGGCCGGATGCAGCCGTCCTCGCTGACCAGTTCGCCGGACTCGAGCCTGATCGGCACGATTTCATCGCGCAGCCGTCCCAGCTCGCGAGCCTGCGCGGCCTTGCGGTGAGATTCGACGGCCATGACTTCCTGATCGTGCCGCGATATTTTATAGCGCTGCGCGACATTCTCGGCGGTTTGGCCCATGCTGATATAGGCGTCCGGGAAGCGGCTCTGCAATTCCGGATTCGGCGATCGGTTAAATCCGCCCTGCGGCACCATGCTCATCGATTCGACGCCCACGCACAAATACGCCTCGCCAATGCCGGCTTCGATCTGCGCGGCGGCAATTTGTATGACCGACATGGAAGAGCCGCAAAAGCGATTGACGGTCATGCCCCCGACTTCGAGCGGTAAGCCCGCCAGTAAGCCCACGATCCGCGCCAGATTCGAACCTTGCGGTCCTTCGGGATAGGCGCAGCCCAGGATCACGTCCTCGATCAGCTTAGGATCGAGGCGCGTGCGTTCCAGCAGGCCCGTGACGACCTGCGCCGCCATGGTGTCTGGACGAACCTGCGCCAGCGCGCCCTTGCGCGCAAAGTGCTGGGGTGAACGCGCATAGGCGGCTATCAGTGCTTTCATAAATGACTCGCTATTTCAGTTCGGTAATGACTGCATGTTGACGGCCGCCGAGGAGAAGTTCGGTGTGTGTCCGGTCGCGGAGATTGAAGCGAATGTCGCCAAACTTGTATTCATTCACGGCGCTCTTGCCGTCGGGCGTCGTGGATTGCAGCGCCCCGGTCGCCTCGAAGACCACCAGGGCATCTTTGTCGTGGAAGTGCATGGGAGTCGGTTCTTTCGGCCGCCAGGTGTAATCCCAGACGATGACCCTGTCGTTCTCCAGCAATTTTCTGGCGTGCGGCCGAGGAAAGGCAAGCGGATACCCCGTGGTATTGGCGATGGGCGCCACTGTATGGTCCTTGAGTTCGACGATCACGCTATGCTCGCCTGCCTTGCCCGGCGTATCTCCCTTGTGGCCGAAACGGGCGTCGCCTTTTCGCGATAGGGAGACCGCGACGAAGTCGTGCTGTGCCGGCGGCATCACCTCGGTCGTGTCCCAGACCGTGACGCGCTCATTGTCGATGATCGGTTCGGCGCCGTAACTCAGCGCGGCAAAACTGAGGGCTACAATACCAGGAACAATTTTTAGCATTCGGCTGATTGTACACGTCGGGCGCGCGGCTGAAAATTACCCGGAAACGTGGCCTGAAGGGGGGTTAGACCGTGACGATTTTGCTGCTTTTTGGTTCCAATGTTTTCATGACCTTCGCCTGGTACGGGCATCTGAAGTACGGCCATTCTTGGCCGCTTTGGAAGGCGATTCTCGTCTCATGGGCGATTGCGCTCATCGAATACTGTTTGGCCGTTCCCGCCAATCGGTTGGGCTTCGGCACATTCACCGGCTTCCAACTCAAAATCATACAGGAAGCCATCACCTTGACCGTCTTCCTGGTATTTGCCGTGGTCTATTTGAAGGAAAAAATGGCCTGGAACTATGCGGTGTCTTTTGCGCTGCTGATCGCCGCCGTGGTGGTCGCGTTTGCCTTTAAACCCATTGCCGCCTCATAGTGTACTCATGGCCGATCTGAAGCGCCGTCATGTGATTCTCGCTACGGCCGCGGCGATGGGCGGTCTCGTGATTGGCTGGTCCGCGGCTCCCCAACGGCGCCGATTGACGACCGAGAAGCCCCTGGCTGTATCCGATGGCCAGGTTGCATTGAATGGCTGGGTGAAGGTCAGCTCCGATGACACCGTGACCGTGATGATGTCCCAGGCCGAGATGGGTCAAGGCACGCACACCGGGCTCGCCATGCTCTTGGCCGACGAATTGGATGCCGATTGGGAGCGCGTGAAGATCGAGCAGTCGACGCTGGATGCCATTTATAACAACCAGGCCGCTCTCATCGATTCATTGCCATTCCAGCCGGATGACCACGGCATCGCAAAACGAGTCACCCGGCATTTGCTGGGCAAGCTCTTGCGCGAAGTGCCGGGACTTCCCGGAACGGGTGGGTCATCGAGTCTGACGGATCAATGGCTGCCCATGCGCGAAGCCGGCGCATCGGCGCGCGCCATGCTGATCAGTGCAGCGGCGATTCGGTGGCGGGTTCCGGTGGCCGATTGCCGCGCGGAGAACGGACACGTGCTGCATCGTTCCGGTAAGAGCAGCACCTACGGCGACCTGGCGGCGCAGGCGGCGCGCTTGCCGCTGCCGAAGACCGTGACCCTCAAGACGCCGCAACAATTTAAATTGATCGGCCGGCCCATTCGGCGCATCGACAACGCGGCCAAACTAAACGGTTCGGCGGTTTACGCGATCGATGTCCTGCCGCCCGGCCTGCTCTACGCCAGTATTGCCATGTGCCCGACCTTGGGCGGCAAGGCGCTGCATGTTGACGGGACGGCGGCGCAAGCCTTGCCGGGTGTTCGCAAGGTGATCGCGCTTCCGCCCGTGGCAGCCAGTTCCATCATGTCGGGAACGACCTCGGGCGGCGTTGCGGTGATTGCCGACACGCCATTTCAAGCCATGCGCGCGTTGAGCAAGGTGAATATCGAGTGGGATCACGGCGCCGCCGTGGGCTTGTCCAGCCCCTCGATCCGCGCTGAACTCGTGCATGCGCTCGACACCCAAGAGGGCAAGGTTCATTTTGCGCGAGGCGACGCGGCTGCCGCCTTGAAATCCGCGCCCAAAACGGTACAGGCCGAATACGAGGTACCCTTCCTTGCCCACGCGACCATGGAGCCGATGAATTGCACCGTGCAGTTCAAGGATGGCGCCGCGACGGTGTGGGCACCGACGCAGGCGGCCGGCTTCGCCAACACCGCCGTGGCCAAGGCATTGGGGATTGCGGCTGCGAAGGTCGAGGTCCGGGTGCCGTATCTCGGCGGCGGCTTCGGACGGCGCTACCTGACCGACTTCATCGTGCAGACGGCGCTGCTGGCTCGGGAAACTGCCGGCGCGCCGGTGCAGTTACTGTGGCCGCGCGAGCAGGATATCGCCCACGACTTCTATCGCCCGACCTACTTGGCGCGTTGCACCGCGGGCTTAGGTGAGAATGGCAAGCTGCTTGCCTGGACGAGCACGTCCGCCGGTTCGAGCATGGGCGCACCCTCGTTTTTGGATAGCTCGACCGATGGTGCGTCCAACACCGCCTACGCATTTGCCAATGCGCGCATCGCCCACATTACCGTGGAGAGCGCGGTGCCCACGGGCATTTGGCGCTCCGTCGCGCATTCGCAGAACGCATTCTTTACCGAAAGCTTTGTCGATGAATGCGCGGCTGCAGCCGGGCAAGATCCGGTGGCATTTCGCTCGCAGTTGCTGAGCGCCGACGAACGCCATTTGCGTGTGTTGCATCGGGCGGCTGAACTTGCAAACTGGCAGCAGGCGCTGCAACCGGCACCCGATGGCGCAAAGCGCGCACGCGGCATTGCCATCCATCGCAGCTTCGGCAGCGTCGTGGCGCAGGTTGCGGAAGTGTCATTGACCGAAAGCCGTCAGATCCGGGTGCACAGGGTCGTTTGCGTCATCGACTGCGGGACGCCCGTGAATCCCAACCTGATTCGCCAGCAGATGGAAGGCGCGATCGTGTTCGGCCTGTCGGCGGCGCTGCATGGCGAGATCACCATCGACCGTGGGCAGGTGCAGCAAAGCAATTTCCACGACTACGCGCCGCTGCGATTCAACGAGTGTCCGGCGATCGAAGTGGAGATCCTGGCGAGCAGCGATCCTCCCGGCGGCGTCGGCGAGCCCGGCACCCCGCCTATCGCACCCGCGGTCGCCAATGCGCTGTACGCGCTCAACGGCATGCGGCTGCGCAGACTGCCGCTGAAAATCACCTAGCCGCGGCACATGACCACGCTCAACATCAACGGCAAGATGACATCAGTGGACGCGGAGCCCGACACGCCGCTGCTGTGGGTGCTGCGCGGCGAGTTGAAGCTTGTCGGGACCAAGTATGGGTGCGGCAAGGCGTTGTGCGGAGCCTGCACCGTGCACCTGGACGGCGAGGCCGTACGCTCCTGCATGCTGCCGATTGCCGCCGTACAAGGAAGGGAGGTGTGGACCATCGATGGCGTACAGGGCGCGCAAATCGATGCGCTGCGCCAGGCATGGACGAAAATCGACGTCGTGCAGTGCGGGTACTGCCAGAGCGGCCAGTTGATGTCGGCGTGCGCGCTGCTCAAGAAAACGGCGCGGCCCACGGACGAGCAGATCGATGCGGCGATGAGCGGCAACATTTGCCGCTGCGGAACCTATCCAAGGATTCGTGCCGCCATTCATATGGCCGCAGAGGGTGCCGGCGGCAGCGCTCAAGGTATGACGGTGGTAAACAAATAAACGACAAAAATGACCAGCAGCACGATGCCGTGCAAGACCATCGTCCGTCCGGTTCGCAGCGCGATCGCCGTGATGAACAGCGACAAGATCAACAGCACGGTGGATTTATTGTCTATTCCCAGGACCAGCTGCGTGTGCATGTACAGCGACAGTGCGCTGACGGCCGGAATGGTCAAGCCGATACTCGCCAGCGCGGAGCCCAGCGCCAGATTGAGGCTGGTCTGCAAGCGATTTGCGCGTGCCGCATGCAGTGCGGCGAGACCCTCGGGCAACAGAACGATGGCTGCAATGATGACGCCGACAACCGCATTCGGCGCGCCCACGTGGGCAACACCGGCTTCGAGGCTGGGCGCCAGTTTCTTCGCCAGCAGCACCACCGCCGCCAGGCATGCCAGCAACAGGACGGCGCTCGCTGCCGTGACGCCGTTGCCGGGGCGCGCGTGCGGCGGTGGCTCCTCGGCAGGCTCATGAACGAAAGTGCCTCGATGGCCGATCGTTTGCGCGAAAACGAACGCTCCATAAACTGCCAGCGATACGACGGCAATCAACACCAGCTGGCTCGGAGAATAGTAGGGTCCCGGAGTGGTGACGGTGAAGTTCGGAAATACCAGGGTCAGGATGACGATGGCCCCCAATGCGACCAGCGCCGCACTGACCCCATCGAGACTGAAGGTTTGCTGGTGGTGTTTGAGCCCCCCGACGAGCAAACACAGGCCAATGATGCCCGTGAGGATGATCATCACGGCGGCGAACACGGTATCGCGCGCCAATGCCGCGGCGTCGGCGCCGCCGGCAATCATCAACGAAACAATGAGCGCCACCTCGATGAGCGTCACCGCGAGCGCCAGCACCAGTGTCCCATAGGGTTCGCCGATGCGCCGCGCCACGATTTCCGCGTGGTGCACGGCGGCGAACACGCTGCCGGCCAGACTCAGGGCGATGACTGCGACAAAAACGGCGCAGAGAGGCAGATTCAACGCCGCCGCCGCCAGCACGATGCCCGCGCAGATCGGAGCGAGGACGGTCCATGACGGAAGCTCGGGAGGCCAGCCGCGCGATGAAATTGCAGTACTAGATTTCATGGGAACCGGTTATTCTGATACGCGGGGCCGCGGACCACTTATAACCCGTGGGGGGAAATAATTGAAGTCTGAACAGGATTGGCGCAACGAGGGCGTGCGGGTCATCAAGAGTGATCGGCTGGACA
>Ga0182024_10026228_pt1 | contig 10248 bp, 7 predicted proteins | sample P32metaG_FD_120480 | JGI IMG/M metagenome (GOLD analysis project Ga0182024, IMG submission 120480) | Permafrost microbial communities from Stordalen Mire, Sweden - P3-2 metaG (Illumina Assembly) | ecosystem: Environmental > Terrestrial > Soil > Wetlands > Permafrost | place: Sweden: Stordalen...
CCAGCTGCCCAGAAGGGCCAACATCATCAGCGCCGTGAGAGCGGCGGCGGTGACTGCTTCTTGAATCACGTCCTCGACGCATTCGCGCACGAAAATCGATTGATCCGTGAGCAGCTCAATGTGGCATTCCTTGGGAACGATTCTGCGAATCCGAGGCAGTGCATCTTTAATTCGGTCGACCACTGAGAGCGTGGATGCGCTGCCGTTCTTCAGAATGTTGAACAGAACCGCGCGCCTGCTGTCTTGATCGACGATGTTCAACTGTGGTTGATAGCCGTCGTGGACGTTGGCGACATCTCTGACGAAAACAACCGCTCCGGTCTTGTTGTCTGTTTTGATCGGAAAGTTGTTGAGCTGGTCGATTGCTCCAGGGATGTTGTTGAGGGTCATGATGTATTCATCGGGACCCATCTTTGCGGTGCCGCTGGGCGCGATGATGTTTTGTTGATTGATAGCATTTACGACATCGTTTGCGGACAGTTGTGTGGCTACCAGCGCCGGCGGCATCAGGTCGACCATCACCTGGCGATATTTGCCACCATAGGGGAACGGAATAGTGGCACCCTGAATGGTGGCAAGTTGGCTGCGCACTACGTTGTTGGCTATATCGAAGAGTTTGGCTTCGTCGAGTGTTTTGCTGGCGATTCCCAGTTGGAGGACGGGAACGTCCGTGGCGCTGGAGACAGTGACGAATGGTGGAGTGATGCCCGGTGGCAGGTAGGTCAATGAGGCGTTTCCGACGGCCGTGACCATGGCGACCGCTTCGCCGATATCCGTTCCTTTATATAGGAAGATTTTGATGATGCTCATACCGTTCAGCGACATCGACTCCATGTGTTCGATGCCATTTACTGTGGAGGTTAGCCATCGCTCAGTCACGGTAGTGATCAAGTTTTCGATGTTCGATGGTGACATGCCTGTGTATGTCCACACGCAACTGACAATCGGAATATCAATCGACGGGAAGATGTCGACTGCCATCTGTGAGATGGATAGAGCGCCGAACAGAAATATGGACATCGCCAACACGATGAACGTATGCGGCCGTTTTAGCGCAAGTTCAACTATCCACATGTGTTTTCCTCACTCTAGGTCGTCGGAGGATGACGAAGAACAGGGGAACGAAAAACAACGTGGAGAAAGTTGCCACTGTTAGTCCGCCGATTACGGCTCGGCCGATGGGGGCGTTTTGCGAGCCGCCTTCGCCTGAGCCGATTGCCATTGGGATCATGCCGATGATCATGGCTGTGGCGGTCATGATCACGGGGCGGAAACGTTGAAAGCCCGCGTTGAATGCGGCAGTGAGCGCGTCGTTTCCTTCTTCCAGTTGTTCTTTTGCAAAGGTTACCATCAGGATGCTGTTGGCTGAGGCTACGCCGACGGTCATTATAGTTCCCATCAGGGCTGGAATGCTGAAGTGCGTGTGCGTGACGTAGAGACTCCAGAGAATGCCAGTGAACGCGCCGGGAACGGCCATGAGGATGATGAGCGGATCTGTCCATGACTGAAAGTTCACCACGAGAAGCAGGTAGACGAGGACGAGTGACAAGACCAAACCAATGAGCAGCGCGGCAAAGGCTCCTTTCATTGCTAGAACTTGTCCACCGACGACAAGCCTATTTCCTCTTTCCAATTTTTTCTGATATTTTTCAGCGACTTTTTCTACATCTCTGGCGACGCCACCGAGGTCGCGTCCTTGACAGGTAGCATATATGTCATAAGTCGGCATCACGTCGAAGTGATTGGCGACAATCGGTGTGGGAGAGCGATCTGCCACCGCCAGGTTCAGCAGCAGTTGGGCGGCCTTGTTGGACTCGTTCGAATTCACCGCGGTGATAGGCGTGACTGCGGTGGCGGAGACTGAGTTGATCGCCCACTGCGGCGTTTGGGCGGCCAAATTGTATGTGATGGCGTTCGATTTATCGAGATAGAAATTGGGCTTCGTCTGAAAGCTGGAACTAAGAGATATATTGAACGAATCGGAAACATCATTTTGAGTGGCGCCGACTTGTTTGGCCTTTACTCTGTCTACATTCCACTTGAAGTGTGGGCCGTTCACGAGCTGGTGGATGCAGACATCAACAGCCCCCGGTATCTGCCTCATTTCGCGGCGCATGTCCACGGCCATCTGGTAGTTGGCCGCTCTGTTCATACCGATGAAGTGCACCGCAATTGGTGCCGGCAATCCGGCGTTCAGGATTTGCGTCACTATGTCGGCTGGTTGGAAATAGAAAGTATACTCGGGAAAATCCTTCTTCATCAGGTTGCGCACAAGCTGTTCATAATATTGGGTTCTATGCTTGCGGTGCTCGTTCAGTGAGATCAGAATTTCCCCATCAGATTCTCCGATTGTTTGGCTATCTGAATATGCGTAGTTGATCCCACTGCAAGGCAACCCGATGTTGTCGATTATGGAAACAATCTCTTTCGATGGAAGCGCGCGCCTGATCGTTTCTTCGACTCGGCGAAACAGCCTTTCCGTCTGCTCTACACGTGTGCCTGCATAACCGACCACATGTAAACGCAGTTGCCCGCCATCGATGCTCGGGAAATATTCTTCGCCAATGGTGGGAAGCAGGCAGAGCGAAACGCCGTAGAAGGAAAGAAACAGAGTCGCAGTTGCGAATGGATGATCGAGTGCATAGCGCAGCAACTCGCTGTAGTTATTTCTGGCTGATTCAAATGCTCCATCGATCACCTTGTGAATAGAGGAGAAGAAGGACAGGATGCTTCCCTGGGGGCGCGGGCGTTCCGCCCGCATCTCGGGCTCGTCGGTGCCATCGGTTGCGGTGCCATGCTCGGCGTCATCGTAAATGGTGCCTGACTGCGTGCCATCGGCCGCGGTGCTATGCCCGACGCCATCGCGAATGGTGCCTGGCTCCGTGCCAGCGGGTTTGGTGCCTGTTGCTTCGTGTGCAAGCAGATATCTGCACATAAGCGGGACGACTGTTCTGGAAAGCCCATAAGAAGCCAACATTGCGAAAACGACCGCCATTCCGAGAGGCACGAACAGCGAATGCGACGGTTCCATCAAAAATGCCAGCGGAACGAAAACAATACATATCGACAGAGTTGAAACCATCGCAGGCGTTGCCACCTGCTTTGCACCATCAAGGATGGCGGTAATGATGTCTTTGCCCATCGCCAGGTTGCGGTGCAAGTTTTCGATTTCCACAGTCGCGTCGTCGACCAGCATTCCCACCGCCAGTGCCAGTCCGCCCAGAGTCATGGAATTAATTGTGTTGCCGGTTACGTTCAGACCAATAATAGAGGCAAGCATTGCCAGGGGAATAGAAGTGGCCACGATCAGCGTGCTGCGCCAGCTTCCCAGCAATGCAAGGATCATCAACGCCGTCAACCCTGCGGCAGTCAGAGCCTCCTGAGCGACTTCATCGACGCAAGCTTTGACGAACAACGATTGGTCCGTGAGGATTTCAATATTGCATTCCGGCGGAACGATCTGCCGGATGCGCGGAAGAGCAGCTTTTACGCGCTGCACCACAGACAGTGTCGAGGCGTTCCCGCTCTTCAGTATGTTGAATAAAACGGCGCGCTTGCCGTTCAAATTCACTATGTTCAGCTGCGGTTGCGCACCATCGTGCACCTGCGCCACATCGCGCAAGAAAACCACGGTTCCATGATCGGTTGTTTTGATGGGAAAGTTGTTCAGCTCCGCCATCGACTTTGCCATGTTGTTCATGTCGATGATGTATTCGGTTGGCCCCATCTTCACGGTTCCTGTCGGCGCAATAACGTTCTGGACGTTGAGCGCAGTAATCACGTCTGTTGGCGACAGTTGCATTGCTGTCAGCGCATCCGGATTGAGATCGATCATTATTTGCCGATACTTGCCACCATATGGAAAGGGAATGGTGGAACCTTGTATGGTAGCCAGTTGGCTGCGGACAATATTGTTCGCGATGTCGAACAGTTGCGCTTCGTTCAGTTTGTGGCTGGTCAGTACGAGCTGCAAAACAGGAACGTCGGTGGCACTGGACGCAGTCACATAGGGTGGGCTAATCCCACGAGGGAGAGTGCGTCTGATCGCTGATCCGACCGATGTCACCATCGCCACCGATGGACCGATCGGAGCGTCGTTGTGCAGATAGATTTTGATGATGCTCATGCCGCTGAGCGACATCGATTCGATATGATCGATGCCGTTGACCGTCGACGTCAGCGCCCTCTCGGTTACCGATGTGACCAGGTTCTCCATGTCGTACGGGGACATGCCCTGATAGGTCCAAATGCAGCTGACCACAGGAACATTGATGTTCGGAAAAATGTCGACTGGCATGCGCGTGATCGAAAGAATGCCGAACATGGCGATTGCAATTGCCACAACGATGAACGTATGCGGCCTGCGCAGCGCTAGTTCGACAATCCACATCGGTGTTAAAGATCCCCGTACTGCTCGTTTAATTTGGGCTGAGCAAGCCGAATTCGACCTAATCATCACCTAAAGTGACGCCTGGCTCCTCTATACTTTAACGGATTGGGTCGGGTTCGCAAGCGTTCTCTTGGAATCATGTCTTGAGAAGATCACTCGTAGCTCCAGTTCTTTTATCGATTGCGTTTAGATTTTGCCTGGTGCCTCAGGCGACATTTGCGCAGAATGCGTCCAGTGCGCCTGCGCCCGGGCAGACACGGAACAACTCATTGTCGAACGGGCAGGAGCAGATTAACCAAGGCTCGACTGCACAGCAGCAAAGCAATTCATCGCCGGCTGGACAGCCGAAAAGCAGCTTGCCGCCTTATCGGCAGCAACAGCTGAAGCAATTGTCACCCACGCAGCCGCAAAACAAATCGTTGTCGAAAGAGCGGACAACCGGGCTGCACCCTGAGTATGAAACACCGCCGGCAGTTACGCCTGAAGACATTACGACGAGAGCGGATCTCGAGTCCATTTCCGTGCAAGCCACCAAGAGTAGTGGCGCAATTTTTAAAGACGCCGACAATGTTATTGTCAAACCGCCGCTGTTGACGGCGTTGATACGCCTTGACAAGAAGCACTCGCCGTACGATCTCGACGCCGAATCGAAGTCTGCCGTCAACCTGCGCGATGTCTTGAATACGGCGCTGGCGAGCAATTTAGACATCAAGATTTCGCAGCAGGTGGCCGATTCGAAGAAGTGGGTGATGTTTCAAGGCGTCTCCGGATTTCTGCCCAACATCGTCAATGAGGTCAACCAGGAGGCAATCGGGGGCACGTATGTAACGCCGGCTGGTTTGGCGGTTCCCATCCATAATCCGTTCCTCACAACATCCAGCTCTATCACCTGGACTCTTTATCAGGGCGGCGCGATTATTCACACGTACAAGGAATACAAGCACCAGTACAAAGCATCTCAAGCGGCAGTCAAGGGCAGTGTCAACGATGTCATGTCTGAAGTGGCGAACCTTTACTACAACCTGGTGCTGAATGAGGTGCTGCTGCAAATTCGAGTCAAGGAAGTAGAAACAACCAACGCGCTACTGCTTGTCAATAAGGATTTGTATGCCAACGGAGTCAACACCGAACTCGATGTTTTGCAAGCGAAGTACCAGCTGTCGACCGCTCGGCAGGCGTTGATTCAGCAACAAGTCAGCCGCCGCCAGGCTGCCGTCAAGTTGGCCACCGCCATCAACCTAGACCCCGAGGTCGACCTGACTGTTCGGGACAAATTGGTTTCCAAGATCCAACTGATTGATTCATCTCTATCCCCGGGTGATTTGCTCAGGCTGGCAATCGACAACAGACCGGAATTGAAACGCTTCGACGAGCTTCGCCTGGCGGCTAAAGATGCAGTCAAAGTAGCGAAAGCCGCGTTGCTGCCGGTGATTAAAGGTGAGGGGTTGGTGATCGGCAGCGGCTCGAACGTCCGAGGTAATCTCGGAAGCACTCAGACGACCGGATTGAGCTCAGCCGGTGTCGGTGTAGGTCCGGCGACTTCGGTTTCAACCTTGCCGCTGGAAACGGGCTCCGAAGGCGGTTCGCACTATTCAATGCGCTCGCTGTTTGTCCTTGGCGTCGACGTGCAGTGGAATTTCGACGGTCTCGGTTTGAAAGAAGTTTCGCAACTCAACTCCGCTCGTGCTGATGCGCGCAAAGCTTCACTCGAATTCACACACTCTCTCAACGATGTTTATAAGCAAGTGCGCGATTCTTACCTCAGCAGTCTGGCCGCTGAAAACTTGATTATTGAAACGACCGACACCGTGAATTTTGGTGCCGAAGAACTGCGGGTCGCGGAAATTCGGCTCAAGGACGGCATTGGCACCAACCTTGACGTGATCAATGCGCAAAAAGATTACATCAACGCTTTGGTCAGCAAAGCCAATGCGCTCGTTCAATACAATATCGCGCAAACGCAACTAATGCACGCGATCGGGCGCAGTTCGGTCGACACGTTGACGAGCAATGTTCCACTTCGACAATGAGAAGAGAACTGTCTCTCTTTGGGAACAATAACGTCAGGATCCAAGGAGTTAAGCATGGAGGAAGAGAAATCCTCATCCAAACAAATATCAGACGCTGCCGCTGAAGGCACCGGTAGTGGTGCACTGGCTGTCGATCCAACCAATCCGCGCGGGTATGCAGAAACAGTCGCGGCTGTGCTGTTCCCTATGGGTACGAATTTTGACGACGCCCAACGTAAGGATCTATTCGAGCATTACAAACTGCTGTCGCAAAACTCCGAGCAAATGGCGACTCGCCGGCAGACCGTAAACAGTTTCTTCCTGTCGATCAACACTGCGTTGATCGCTGCCAACGGCGTTATTCTCAAGGAAACATTTTCTCAAACTACCCCGCACCGTGCTGAAGTTCTAGGCGCAGCTATATTCATGTTGGTTCTTGGCACAATCGGTTTGGTTGTCTGCAAAAACTGGGGATCGCTGGTCAAGTCATATTCGCAGATTATGGCGGCTAACTCTATGGTGGCGCAGCAGCTCGAGAAGTACATGCTTGCCGCAGCAATCACAGCGCAGCAAACGTTTCACGGCAAGCAATTTTTGTCCATCACCTTAATCGAGCGCAACGTGGCGCACACGTTCATGGCGATTTATTTCATCACCGTCTCGATTGCCATCTACCTTTTGTGGATGTGGCATACGATGCCGCCGCAATTCGTCATTCCGGGAATGCACCATTAGCCTTCAGCGTATCGCTTATGGACTGGAACCGCACCCGCCGATGTGTCAGGGGCAGTGACCGAAACGAATATTCGGATGTGGAACTCAATCAGAAGTGAATTTAGCGGCCGGGTGTGTGCGATTGATGAATAGAGTGCGGTTGCCGCTCTGTGTCATGCGGCTTGATCCCGTCCCCAATCAGTCGGATTCTGATCATCGAGATCATATCCGCGCTCGAAATAATCTTGCAGGGTCTCGCCTTTCGCCTCCAAGACATCGGCCAAAACGCTTAGAGATGCCACAAGAGCATTAGTATTCATTCGTTCCAGCGCATACAAACTGGCGATGGCAACGGCGTGCTCTGCCTGTTCAATCTGATCTTCCGCCAACAGCTGCTTGGCGTTCCTCAACACATCGCAGAACCAGTGGTGGCTGAACCAGTCCTCACCAAGTCCTTTGCGCTCGTAAGACCATTCCTTCATATGTCCCCCGACCCGTGGTGACGTGCTTGTCTCACGCTTGTTCCGAGCATTGCTGACCTAGAGTGCTGTCTACGGTGCAGCCGCTGCCAGCATTCACAGTTGAATTTGTTGCAATCTCTGGCTGTGTGCCACCGCGCACGGTATCACACTCGTTATCAGTGCGGCAATTCCGATTATGAAGCCGCCCGCCCTACACCGAGTGCCAATTCTAATCTCATGTAAACCAATCCTCCGTAGCGGATTTGACCAGCCAGGCCCTTTCGTATAATCTAAGAAGTCCTGCCGACGTAGCTCAGTGGTAGAGCAGCGGTTTCGTAAACCGCAGGTCGTGGGTTCAAATCCCACTGTCGGCTCCATTTATCAGCGTCTACGCTCAGAACGCTCAACTGGCTGGGACTTCCGCTGTGACGCGGGTCCCTTCCACTGACGTGCCTGGACTCGTAGTGTTCTTCAAGCAACCCGCGCGCATCGCACGACTCGCTGCACAGTCGGTCGCCCAAGGCGACTACAAAGGTTTCTATTCACTCAAACCCAGGCGCTGATCGTCGATCAGAGCCGGTTCAGCGAATCGCATCCGGTTTGCCGGGATTCCGAACTACTTTTCTCCTTTTAGCACCAGGCGACAACCAGCAAGCTCAGAAGTCTTCGTAAGTGTCCTCTTTGCGCCGGGCGATTTTTACCACGGTTACTTTCTTCTTCTCTTTGTCGACGCTGAAAATCACCCTGATATCGCCAAGTTTTTTTCGCCAAATCTCCTCCGTCGTATAGCGCAACATGGCTGCGCCTGCGGTCGGATGTTGGCGCATCCGCTCTGCTAGCTTCAGAACCTTTCTGGCTTCAGGCTTGGCTATTTCCGCCAGCTATGCTTCAGCAGCAGGGCTGAGCGAAACTTCGTAGTCATCAGCTGACGCCATACTGTTTCAGCAACTTGCCCAGGGGAATCGTTTTCCTAGAGTGCAGGCTCTTGTCTAGTTCTTTGTCGAAGCTGAGCACATTTTGGCGCATCTGTTCTAGGTGCTTGCCCACTGGAAGGATGGTCAAAAGTTTGGCGTGGACAAACTGACCGCCGTCCATCATCACAAATTGATCCTTCTGAGGATCTTCTCCGACGTACAAGATTTGACGAGTGTCGTCTCGGATATAGAGCTTCACGCCAGTCAGCTTTTTGCTGAGATCGAATTCCTCAAGAAACTTAGCCGCTCTCTCGATGTTCCGAATTTTGACCTTGTTCATTTCCAGAACTCTGACCAGCTTGAACATCAGCAGATCCTGAAAGGTGTATTTGAAACCGCCAGCAACTTTCTCAGGCTCTACAATTCCATTTTCCCGAAGCCAGTTAATCCGCTGTCTGCTCAGCCCGGAAAGCTCTTCCGCAAGATCGAGCTGGAACCCATCAAAAACTTTCATTGCTTTTCCCTTCTCGCGAACATCATACCCGGCTGGAACCGTCTGAGTCGTTCACCGAGCAGTGTGCCTTTTTTAAGAATGCAATGCCTCGCCGCAAATAATCCGCACCGAGAGGTTGAACCTGCCGATTTAACAAATATTCTTGCGTCTTGGTAGCGGCGAACTAGTGTCTGCTGTGGCGCAACAATTCCGCCTCGCAACAGAACAAAGTCACAAAACCAGATTCAGCAGCTCCGCCCTGGTGGGTGCAAGGTTTGCCGGAAGCGCGGCGAAACTCCCCAAAAGGCAATCGAAAAAACGTAGCTTAAGTAGCGCCGAATGGGCTATATCGCGGCACCACGGGCAGCATCATGACAAATTGCGACCGTTTACTCAATGTCGACTTGAAATTTGGCTGCTTGCTCGGCAATCTTATGAAGTTTGACGAGGAGAGCGCTGTTCTCATCTGGAACCGAATATTCGAGGCCTGCCTCGATCAATTTCGTCTCGACGGCGCGAAAATCACGGGTCAGAGTGAGGCGTTTGACGGTGATGCAACTGATAACTGGGTCTGTGTCTTTGACCCGCTTCTTTCCGAATGCCGGGAGAAGGTGACAATCGAGTATGTCCCGATACGTCTCAACAGTACTCGCCTTCCAGCCTGCTCTTTCTCTTCTAAAATAATCTTCCGCAATTTCGGCGAATGTGATCTATCAACTCTTCTTACTCTTCTTGCATTAACCATAGGTCTCGTATTTTCGCAAATTGCTTCGGCGAATATTCGTAAATCAGCTGCGCAAATGGAGTACCGCATTCATTATTCTGAGGCGCATTTTTCACCAGCCACCATATCGGTTTTGATTCGAATCAACATCGGTTATTCATGTAAACTGATTGGATGCCTGTCCTGTTTGAATCGTTTGCAACCGTACTCCTGCATGTTTAATGGATACTCTTATGATTGACCATCTGTCTACCTGTCGGAGTGGAGAATCATGAGCGTGAGAATGACGATTGCCCGCAAAGGCTTGGTTATTGTTTCGGTACCCTTGGTTTTGCAATTTGTTTTTGTCTGTGTTTTGGGGTTGCTGCTGCGTTATTCGCAAGAGGACGCTGCACGTTTGGCACAGTCCAGAACGTTTCTCACCGAAGTAGACTCGATCAATCGAGACTTTCTGGAGCTTGGCATGGCGCTAGCTGCGTTCCGCTATACCAAAGTGCATAAATTCGTCATCCAGTATGATCAGATTGTCGCCGTACTGCCAGC
>Ga0182024_10026229_pt1 | contig 10247 bp, 8 predicted proteins | sample P32metaG_FD_120480 | JGI IMG/M metagenome (GOLD analysis project Ga0182024, IMG submission 120480) | Permafrost microbial communities from Stordalen Mire, Sweden - P3-2 metaG (Illumina Assembly) | ecosystem: Environmental > Terrestrial > Soil > Wetlands > Permafrost | place: Sweden: Stordalen...
GCCGTCCGGGCCAAAGCCGTCCAGAAACAACTTGTGGACCCGGACGCCAGCCTGAGCGACCAAGACATTTTCAAGCTCATTCTGTTGCCCGGCTTCTCGACAGCTCGCGAGGTGACCAGCGTGTCCGGCCGCGGCGTCGGGATGGATGCCGTCCGGCGCCAGATCGACCTCTTGCGCGGATCGTTGTCCCTAGAGAGCACGGAAGGCACAGGCACTCGCGTTTCCATCACGCTGCCGCTGACCTTGGCCATTATTGACGGTTTATTGATCCAGATTGGCAGCGACCGATTCATCCTCCCAATGGCGGCGGTCACGGAAAATGTCGAGTTGAATCGCGCCGAGAGAACGCGCAACAATCAACGGAACCTGCTGGCGGTACGCGGCGAACTGGTCCCCTACATCGACCTGCGCCAAACGTTTCACATGTCGGGCGACGCACCGCCCATTGAGAAAGTGGTGATCGTGCAGCATGGAGACCACCGTGTGGGATTGGTGGTGGAGCGTGTCCTCGGCAGTCATCAGACTGTTATTCAATCGTTGGGCAAATTCTACAAGACCGTCGAAGTTGTTTCGGGAGCCACCATCATGGGAAATGGACGAGTGGCTCTGATTCTGGATGTGGCCGCAATTGTGCGGCACGCCGATCAGGAATGTCAACCCGGCACGGATAAGTTAAGAAATTGAGGAGTCAGGAAATGAAGAACTGGAAGATTGGAATGAGAATGAGCGCCGGCTTCGGCGCGGTGGTGCTGATAGCGATGGCGCTCGGGGTATTCGCATATACCCGTATCGCTGTTATCGAGACTAATGCAGCCCAAGTCCTGGTGCATCAGCTACCTACTATCTATCTGCTCGGTCAGGTACAGAGCAATGCGCAAGCCAACGTTGGGCTGGCCCTTCAGCACATCGTCGCGAAAGACAAGCAGGAGATGGCTCGCGTCGAAGCTGAGCTTCGAGACCGATCGGCCAGCAATTCCACCCTGCTGCCGCAATACGAAAAACTGATTACTACCGAGAAAGGAAGGGGGCTCTTTGAGGAGCTGAAGAGCGCTCGCGTGCCGCTGAACGACGCTCGCGACCAAGCGATTGCACTGAGCCGGGCGTCCAAGAAAAGCGAAGCCGCCGCGGTATTTCAGAGCCGGATGGTTCCACTGAACGCGAAGTACATGCAGACGATTACGAATATTCTGAGTTTCAACAAGTCCTCTGCTGATGAAGGTGCGAAATCGATCACGGATGCCGTCGGGAGTGCCAAGACGGGCATCGTCGTCTGTCTGTCCATCGCTCTCCTGATGGGCGTTGGTATTTCCATACTGATTACCCGGAGCATTACGTCTCCTCTGGTTGCGGCCAGCAGCCTGGTCACGGCCGTTGCTCAGGGGGACCTGCGCAAAAAAGCGGACGTGACCTCGCGAGACGAACTCGGCCAAATGGTCGGGACGGTAAACGAAATGATCGATAATCTCCGCAAGACCGTGGGCGGTATTGCCGCCGCGGCCGGAAACGTTGCGAGCGGTAGCGAACAGTTGAGTTCCACCGCGCAGCAGCTTTCTCAAGGCGCCAGCGAACAGGCTTCCGCCGCCGAAGAAAGCACCTCTTCGATGGAAGAGATGACTTCGAGCGTTCAGCAGAACGCCGACAACGCCAGACAGACCGACAAAATCGCGTCCAAGGCCGCCGAAGACACCAAGACCGGCGGCGAGGCCGTAGCGCGCACCGTGCAGGCGATGAAAGAGGTTGCCGAGAAAATCAACATCATCGAAGAGATCGCGCGCAAAACGGATCTTCTGGCCTTGAACGCTGCCGTGGAAGCAGCCCGCGCTGGGGAGCATGGAAAAGGCTTCGCCGTAGTTGCCTCGGAAGTTCGCAAATTGGCTGAACGCAGTCAAACCGCGGCCGCCGAAATTAGCCGGCTTACGGCCGACGGTGTGAAGGTGGCAGACGGCGCTGGACAGTTGCTGGCAAGGTTAGTGCCGGACATCCAGAAGACCGCGGAACTGGTTCGCGAGATCGCCGCCGCTAGTGCGGAACAAAGCACTGGCGCGGCGCAAGTGAACAAGGCCATCCAGCAACTCGACCAAGTCATTCAGCAGAACGCCTCGGCTTCTGAAGAGATGGCATCCACCGCCGAGGAGCTATCGAGCCAGGCCGAAGTTCTCCAGTCCGCGATTGCCTTCTTCAAGGTAGACGACGGTCGTCAATCGCAAGGGGCGCAACCCAAACGGACGGCGGCCCACCTCCACTCGCAAAAGAAGAACGCAAGCCGGAAACCGGATCCCCATTCTGCGGCCGCCTCCTTGGGGCACCTGAATCGCGCCGTGAATTCCGGTGGACCAACCATCGAACTGAGTCCCAATAACGCGGGAGCGGATTCCCGCGACCGGGAATTCGCGTCCTACCAGGACTGAGAAGGGATCAACCATGATCACCGAAACTGGCCAATACATGACCTTCAAGCTGGGTAACGAGTTATTTGCGATCGGCGTCGCACAGGTCCGGGAAGTCCTGGAAGTATCGCAGATCACTCGAGTGCCCACCGCTCCGGACTACATGCGCGGGGTGGTCAACGTCCGCGGGCAGGCGACTCCGGTTGTAGATCTCCGCCTGAAGTTTGGACTGCCGGAAACCCCCGACACAGTACATACGCGCATCATTGTCATGGAACTCCAGCTCGATGGGGAGGCCACTGTTCTCGGCGGGGTCGCCGATAGCGTGCATGAAGTAATCGAGATCGAACCCGGCAACATCGACCCGCCCCCGAGGATCGCCATGCGGTGGCGGACGGATTTCATCCAGGGGATGGGCAGGCGGGGAGATGATTTCATCATCATCCTGGACGTCAACGCGGTCTTTTCCTCCGAAGAGATCGCCGTTGTCGGCGAGAGTTCAACCCATGCGGCGGAACTCGTATCCACGTAACCGGAATGAACACGACTGTAAGCGCCGAGGCCCGCGAACTTTCGCCCGAAAGCTTCGCTCGGTTGGCGAAGTACATTACCGGCGAACTCGGTATCAAGAGGCCGGAATCCAAGGTGACCATGGTTCAGAGCCGCCTTCTCCGGCGGGTGCGTGAGTTGGGGCTGAGCTCGGTGGAGCAGTATAGCGAATACTTCTTTGCCTCCTCGAACGCCGCCGAACGGGAGCAGTTCATTAATGCGATTACGACCAACAAAACCGATTTTTTCCGCGAGCCAACCCACTTCAACTTTTTGATCCGTAAGGCTCTGCCGTCACTCGACAGCACAAGGGGCCGCCTCCTCAATTGGCATCTAAAGGTATGGTCGGCAGGTTGCGCCTCCGGTGAGGAGCCGTACACGCTGGCGATGGTGCTGAGCGAGCATGCACTCGAGCGGCCGAGCTTTGATTACTCGATCCTGGGGACCGATATTTCAACCAAGGTGCTGGACCAGGCGCGAAGCGGGATCTACCAAGAATCAGAAATCGTTCCCTTACCACCTGACCTTCGAAGAAAATACGTGTGGCGCAGCCGGAGTAACTCTGAAAGCTTGGTGCGCGTGGTCCCAGAACTGCGCCGAAAAATTACGCTTCATCCTCTGAACTTCATGGACGATGATTATCGCATCAGGGACATGTTCGATGTCGTCTTCTTCCGTAATGTAATGATCTATTTTGACAGACCCACCCAGGAGCTGGTGATCAATAAGATCTGCCGCAACCTGGCGCCCGGCGGCTATCTTTTTGTGGGCCATTCCGAATCGTTGGCAGGCCTTGATATTCCCGTGAAACTGATCGAGACGTCGGTGTTCCGGAAGCCACTCTAATGAAATGAACCGCAATCGACCAATCCGAGCTCTCATCGTCGATGATTCCGCTTTTGTCAGGCAGACTTTGAAGGAGATCCTTGAAAGCGATTCGGAAATCGAGGTAATTGCAGTTGCAGCCGACCCTTACATAGCAGTCGAGCGGATCAAGGACCAGGTGCCTGACGTGATTACGCTCGATATCGAAATGCCGCGCATGGATGGACTCACGTTTCTTGAGAAGGTGATGAGCCAGCACCCCATACCGGTGGTCATCTGTTCGACACTCACCGCCGCGGGTTCCGATGTCGCGCTGGCTGCGCTCGCCAAGGGCGCGGTAGAGATCATCACTAAGCCAAAACTCGGCACCAAGGAGTTCTTTGAGGAATCGCGGGTCAGGATCTGCGACATCGTGAAGGCGGCTGCGCATGCTCGGTTGGCTAGATCCCATTCGCCAGTGGCTTACACGGTCACGCCGAAACTTACCGCGGACGCCATTTTGGCCAAGCCCAACTCCTCTGCGATGATTCAAACCACGGATAAGGTTGTGGTGGTGGGCGCATCCACTGGCGGTACCGAGGCGTTACGAGAGTTCCTGGAAGCCATGCCGCTGGACGCTCCTCCAATCGTCATCGTACAGCACATGCCGGCGGAATTCACCGCGCGGTTCGCCCAGCGCCTGGGACAAACGTGCCGGATCACGGTAAAGGAAGCCGAAGACAACGACTCGGTAATTCGGGACCAGGCCCTCATCGCGCCAGGGAACAGGCACGTGCTGCTCAAGCGCAGCGGTGCCAGGTATTTTGTCGAAATTCGGGATGGTCCCCTGGTCTCGCGCCACCGCCCTTCGGTGGATGTCTTGTTCCGATCCGCTGCGCGCTACGCAGGCAAGAACGTAGTCGGCGTAATCATGACGGGCATGGGCGATGACGGTGCCAAGGGAATGTTGGAAATGCAGCAGGCTGGGGCTCACACGATCGCACAGGACGAAGCGACGTGCGTTGTTTTCGGGATGCCGGCCGAGGCGATCAAGCTTTCAGCGGTTGCGCAGGTTTTGCCGCTCGGTGTGATCGCTTCCGAGGTTGTACGGCGAGCGGGATGAAGGCGAACCAGCTTCGCAAGGGAATGGGAGGAGTTTAATGCCCAAAGCCATTTTGACGGTAGATGACTCGGCCAGCGTGCGGCAGGTAGTTTCGTTCGCGCTGCGGGATGCAGGATATGACACTGTGGCGGCCATCGATGGCTGCGATGCGTTGACGAAGCTGTCAGGCAATATCCATCTGGTGATCACCGACTTGAACATGCCGAACATGGACGGGATCGAATTGATCAAGCGCATCCGTGCAGGAGCGACCAATAAATACGTACCGATCGTCGTGCTGACCACGGAGTCTCAGCCGGCCAAAAAACAGGAAGCCAAGGCGGCTGGTGCCACCGGATGGATCATCAAGCCATTTCGTCCCGAGCAACTCATCGCGGTTGTCCAGGAGGTGCTCGCGTAAAAACAAGTTCCGGCTGCCGAGTTCGTGTATACGTTTATACAACGCTGAATGTAACTCTAATTGAACAAATTGCTGACGGAACGTGTTCCGAGCCATTTGTGTTCACAGCCGCCTCCCAGCAAAGCGCCTGCCTTGGGTCGTTCTGGCTTGAATTCCCACAGGATGCTAGCTAGCCCGTCTGTGTTCCGCTCTCCGACACTCCAACCAGCTGCGCCAGCGCTTCCCAATGTCTCAGATGCGGGATACGGCCACCTTTGCGAACATTGATCGCATATTGCAATGAGCAGCTCAGCACGATGGCAATCGCCGAATTGGTTTGTGATGCGAGCAGAGCGCCGCATCAGCTTTCGGCCCGCCGCGCCGAGGTAGGTCACCGTGAGGACATCGGCCTTTCCGATAGCCCTTTCCAGCGCCACATTCCACTCGTAAGTTCTGGGTAAGACGTGATTCGGGTCTACAACCACCATCAATCCTGATGGAGGCGCCGCCTGGCTAGCACTCAGCGGAAATGAGGTATTGGGAATAGTCTTCGTCTGAACGTACGGGAATGCGGTTTCCCCATTTGCCACACTAGAATATCCGAGGTCGTAGAAGATGCCGGCGCCGCCCCTCAGGACCAGGTTCGGGAGCGGCTGCCAGGCTACGCCGAGCCGCGGGGCGAAATCATCCTTCTGCGGACGCCACAGAGGTGTGCCGGGCGGAGCCAGCGTCATGGTTGCGAGGTTATTCACTTGCGTGACTGTGAACGGAAGAGTGCCATTGGGCGATGAGGGCGCGGCATTGTACTCCCATCGCAATCCGTATGTGATCGTCAATGTGCGGGTGGCTTTCCAGCTGTCTTGGGCGAATAGGCTCCAGTTAGAGAAAACCAGCTGTACATCCGCAGTCCTCGAAAGGACGAGAGCATCAGGCGCCATATTGACCAGAACGTTTGACAAAGAATTGAAAACATATTGCAGTTGGTAGGGTACAGGTCCGGCTTCCGAATTGAGACGTCGATAATCAAGCCCAAACTTGAGCTGGTGCGCGCCAATGACGTAGGAAACGTTGTCCGTCAGGTTGATTTGTTGCTCTAAGTTGTCTCCCGCTTTGCCGTTAGAGAATTCAAGTCCAGAGCCGGCGTTAAAGAAAAAAGTGGAATTCTGCGGAGAAGCAAACGATGGAAATAGCACTGAGTCCGGAGGAGGCACAGCGCCCCCGAAATTGTCGAGCGAATAGAAGCTGTTTGCCCGGCTTCGGCTGTAATTAAAGCGGAAGTCGTTGGTCAACCGCGGAGTAAGCGCCTGGGTGCTCCCAAGAGTCAGGCTCTGGGTTCGGTACTGTAGAGTCGAAATATTGCTATAGATGTACGATCCGGCACGCTGATCGAGGCTCGACGGAGCGTCGCTGTACGTCCCGAAAATGGTCACTCTTTGCAACGGCAGATAGTCGATCCGGATGCCGGAAGAATTCAGCGTGGACGGATCGGAGTAGCTGGCCGAAAATCCGGCCGTTCCGTTCCCAAGGTTCGGCCCGTTCGGCAATGGGAAAGCATTAAGTAACGGCTGGACGGCTGCGGGCGCATTCTCGCGCGAGGCCAGCGAGGGTACGTACGTATCTGCAACTTGCGGCTGACGCACCCTCAGCCCCTCGTAGGAACCGAAGAAGAACAGCTTGTCTTTCACGATCGGCCCGCCCAGCACGTCGCCGAAATCGCTCTGCCGCGATTCGGGCCTCACCAGACCGTTTGCGTTGGCGAACCAATCGTTAGCATCCAGCTTGTCATTGCGGAAGTATTCGAACGCAGTGCCGTGAAACGTGTTCGTGCCGGACTTGGTGACCACCGATATTTGAGCGCCTGGCCCATACTCCGGCGCAAAGGTCGACGTAATGATGCGGAACTCTTCCAGCGCATCCAGCGACGCCAGGTTGCTGGTCCCTCCAAATGCGCTGGTTGCCGGAAGCTGGCCGGCCCCGCCTTGGCGTAGTGTGGCGCCACTCCCTGCCGTTCCCAAGTTGGCGCTCACTCCATCCACCAGGAAGTAATTTGCGTCCGGCCGCTGGCCATTCACGCTGAACTGGCCCTGCTCCTGAGAATTGGACACCGTCAACACCACTCCCGGCGTCAGATCGATGAGGGAGCTGAAGCTCCTGCCGTTCAACGGCAGGTTTTCCACGAACTGGTTGCCGATCAAAGCACTCACGGATGCATCTGAGGTGTTGAGCAGCGGCGCGCTCCCTTGCACCGTGATCGTTTCCGTGTTGCTGCCGACGGTCAGTGCGAAATCGAGCCGTGCTCGCTGGTCGACTTCGACCACGACGGCCTTCTGGTGCACGGTTTTGAAGCCATTTGCCTCAATTGTGATGTTGTATGGACCAGGCAGGAGGGCTGGAACGCTATACTCGCCTTGCTGATTGGAAGAGACGGTGCGGGTTGCAGCGGTGTCCGCGCTCTGCACGGCCGATAAGGTTTTCCCCGATCTTTCGATAAGGGTTTCTCCCCCTTTAGTGGTAGTAGCAAGCGGCACCATCTAACCAAGTCTCCGTCCGACCATCTGGGGTTGTCCGCAAGCGGGAACAGTCCCACAATCAGGCATAAGAAAGAACGGAAGCTGAAGCGCAACGGACGAAGGGAGTCAAGAAATGGCTGCAAACGCAACTTGGGCGATTGAGTCACGCGCAATCAACCATAGCGCAAGCTTTAAAATCGAAGACACGAAGTCGTCGAAAATCGCACTTGACCACAGCGAGATCCGGGGCAGCGGATTGCCCCGCATTGTCGGCAACAGTACCGCTCTCCGGCGCGTACTCGACATGGTGCAGATCGTGGCCCCGACCGACGCCACAGTGTTGATCAACGGGGAAACAGGCACCGGCAAGGAACTGATTGGGGAAGCCATTCACAAATGCAGCGACCGATCGAACGGCCCGTTTGTGAAGATCAATTGCGCGGCAATTCCTGCAGGTTTACTTGAGAGCGAACTATTCGGCCACGAGCGTGGCGCCTACACCGGAGCGGTCGCGCGCGGCATTGGGCGGTTCGAGCGGGCCCACCGAGGGACCTTGTTTTTGGACGAAATCGGCGATCTTCCACTGGAGTTGCAGCCTAAGATTCTTCGCGTCTTGCAGGAAAGACAGTTCGAGCGTCTAGGCGGTGCCGCCACGATTCAGACCGATGTACGCGTGATCTGCGCCACACATCGGAACCTCATTGAGATGGTCCTATTGGCTCAGCGTGTTTCCTATTGAACTACCCCCGCTGCGCGATCGCCCCGAAGATATCCGTTTGTTACGATCGGTAGCGTCGGTGGCGTGAGTTAGTGCGCTTAGTTGTCCAATCTTCAGCGAGAACCTCCACGTGAACGAACGATCTAGTAAACCGACACGGTCGACTTCGCAGGGACAACAGACAGCAAGCGCGATTCCCAACGAATCATCGCTGAAGACGTCCGGGGTTACTGGCCGAAAGTCGTGCCGCAGAGGGTAGGAAATGGCGATCGAAGGATGAAGGTCTCGCCCGTTCACCTTTCGTGTCGAAATTCCGACCGTCTGCCCTGGAACGGGTCGCCGTCCCGTTCGGCAGGCCACCTAAACGTTGCCGCTCTTAATCCACTCGGGTACGAGAGCTCGGCATGGTGGAAAGGATCAGCTGGTTTCCGAAAAGGCCCAACGCAATCATCACGAAACAGGGAGGGAACAGGGCCCACATCCGGAAATGCGAACCCGCCATTCCGGACAGCCCTGCTCCAACCAGAAACCCCGACCACACACTCGCGTCAACTCCAGCGCGGGCGAGATAAGAATCCCCTGAGGGATGTCCCGCCGGCAGAGGTTTCCGCCCAGCGGCTGCAGCGAGATGACCTCCCATTCTGTTCAGCGTGCCAGTCACGAACGTCAAGCTTACCGATTCGACGCCGACCTGGGACAATGCGGGATTCATCATGCCCATGGCCAGGCTGAGTAGCGCAATTTCAGCAGCGGCATTCCACGCGCCATGCCGTTCAAGGCCAGCAACGGTCGCGAGCAGGCCGGCAATCACGCCAAAGATCAGTCGATGCGAATAACGCAATCTAGATTGACTGAGGAGGTTTCCCAAGAAACTACCAGTAACGAAGGACAAGACAGCTATAGCGGAAGGCAAGGCGGCATGAAAACTGGCCTGTCCACTCCTTAGGCCGGCAACAGTCGTGTTTCCGCTCATGAACGAGACGTAAACTCCCAGGGAAAGAAGTCCATATCCATCCAGATAGCCCGCGATCAGGGCAAGGAAGATGGCCAATGTCCACTGTACCCGTGTCTCGTCCCAAGGTAGCCTCATTGCGGCTCCGAACTCTCGTGTGCCGTTGCAATCCAAGCTTGGCTCTCCAGCGACGTGCATCCGAGATGCCAAATACACGCCCGGAAATACGTCCGCGCGTTTGTGTTTCTTCTTGTGTTCTATCGCTTGGTTAGTGCGACGCTCGCACGTCTCTCGCTCGACGTGGCTGTCACCTCCAAGACTCAATCTTGACTCGTAACCATCCCGATACGCTGCGCAAACCTCCGTAAATGCGGGCTAAGACCATCGAGAAGTGCTTTTGGAATCCCGTGTGCAGATTTCGTTGGGACAGGCAGAGGCTAGGAGGGCACATATGAAGGTCGGAATTATCGGAGCGGGCGCGGTCGGTTCCGCGTGCCTTTTATCGTTGGTTATGCGTGGAAGTGCGCGCGAGGTCGTACTGGTCAACCGGGACCGCAAGCGGTCCCAGGGTGTCGTGACTGACGTCCAATACGGCGCGGTCCTGTTGCCGCCCGTTGCGGTGCGCGACGGTGACTATTCCGATCTGACCGGTTCGTCCGTGGTGATGATCACTGCCGGCGTCAACGAGAAAGGTGGAGGCGCAACCGATCGCAGCGATCCCGTCGGAAGGCTCCGGTTGCTCGAGGCGAATGCTGCAATCTTTCAGGACATCGTCCCGAAGATCCACAACGCCGCCCCGGACGCGCTGATTCTGGTCGTCACCGA
>Ga0182024_10026230_pt1 | contig 10247 bp, 8 predicted proteins | sample P32metaG_FD_120480 | JGI IMG/M metagenome (GOLD analysis project Ga0182024, IMG submission 120480) | Permafrost microbial communities from Stordalen Mire, Sweden - P3-2 metaG (Illumina Assembly) | ecosystem: Environmental > Terrestrial > Soil > Wetlands > Permafrost | place: Sweden: Stordalen...
GGCGGCGCGTCCGCAGATGGCCAGGTTCTGCACAATCGTCTTGGCGGACTTCCAATTGTCGTCGCCGCGATTGAATCCCCAGCTATCGTTCAGGGTCATGCAGGTTTCCCAAGCGCGCCCAACGTCCGCTGCTTGGATGTGCTGCTCGGGCGTGGTGAAGTCACCCGGCAGTCCGTTGCGGTTGTTCACCAGGATCTCCGGCTGCAGCTCGAAGACCATCTCATTCATCCGCTCCGACTCCCACTCCGCCGGCGTCAATGGCCAGGAGACGTCGTACCAGAGAATATCGATCTTGCCATAGTTGGTCAGCAGCTCGCGGATCAGCCCGTGCGTGTAGGCGACAAATCGCTGGCGCGCGGCCTCGTCAGTCTTGCAGATGGCGCCGTCGGGGTGGTGCCAGTCCATGAGCGAGTAGTAGAAGCCCACGCGCAGCCCTTCGGCCCGCGCCGCTTCGACAAATTCGCGCACCAGGTCGCGTCCCGGCCCCTGCTTGGCTGCGTTGTAATCGGTGAGCTTTGAATCCCAGTGGCAAAAGCCCTCGTGATGCTTGGTAGTCATCACCATATACTTTTGTCCGGCTCGCTTGGCCAGCCGCGCCCATTCGCGCGCCACGTTCGGCTTGGGATGAAAGTTTTTAGCCAACAGCTCGTACTGGAGAAGGGGAACTCCTTCGTTCTCGCGCGCCCACTCATGCTGCCCAATGACGCTGTAGAGCCCCCAGTGGATGAACATGCCAAACCTGGCCTCATGCCACCATTGCAACCGCTGATCGCGGGTGGCCGCCTGCTTCAGGTCGGCGGGTGAAGACGGAGCCTGCTGCGCCGCGGCTGCGGCTTGCGCGCCTGCGGCCGCAGGCAATCCCAGTGCGATGGCTCCGGCCGCGCCAAACTGCTTCAGGAACGACCGTCTCGTGCTGTCTAACCAATTCATAATTTCCTCCCAGGTCTCATGGCAGTCTCACGGCCTGCGTTACCGTAACCGCTAACGAAAATCGGCCACAAGAAGCGGAGCCAATATAGCAGACAGGCCGAACGGGTGGCTTTCGCCAGGTAGGCCGCCGTTATACGGGCACAGCTTTCTCCAGAGAGACGGGGGGGCCTAGCAGCAGGCGAGGGATGTCGGTGGAAGGGCTAAGGCACGCAGCCTCGGCGAACGTACACCATAATTTGAGCAGCGAAAGATGGTTAATTCTCTGTGACTTTTGTCGCGAAAAATGCCCCAAATCAAAAGAACGCCGGCTGCGGCAACCTAAAACAGATGCTCGTTAAGCAGCAGGGCCTGCGGGATGCCACAAACGCAGATCAGTCTCTTTCTCATAGCCTTTTCCATGCGGAAAGCTGACCAGTTCGAATTGCATTCCCCACGGTGAAAGAAAGTAAATCCACGTTTGCCCGGCGTTCGGTCCAGTCGTTCTGACGGTTGGTTTGCCGAGGAGCCGGACACCCTTTTCTGCCAGGTACGTAACTGCGGCATCGAAATCATCGACATAAAAGGCGAGGTGATGGCCGCCAACGTCGCTGTTCTTCGGCTGTACCTGATTCTGATCTGGAGATTCGTATTCGAAGATCTCGAAGTTCGAACCGTGTTTGCAGCGAAAGAATCGCAACCTCCGCATCACTGCGCGCGGATGGACATTGAGATGCGTCGTCATCCAGCCGTCTTCCGACTCAAACGGGCCGAGTTCGAACAGACAGTCGCAGCCAATCACATCTACAAAGAAAGTGGTTGCCTGTTCAAGATTGGGTACCGTAAAGCCGATGTGCTCTGTTCCCCTCAGACCCGGGATACCGCAGGGGCCACACCCTCTTGGTGAGACAGCCATTAATCCTCCTCAAGCACTGCATCGAACCGCCCATCGGACCACGTTGTATTGTGAGTATCCTCGGCTTCAGGCCCCGTCAAGCGGATCAGCAGATCTTTTCCGGCCCGAAACCGGCCCAGGGCTGCAGCGGAATCACCGATACTTCAACCATCCCGGCTTGAAAAAATGGCAGCGACTTCAGCAGTTCCCACAATCGAGCTTCGTCTTCCACTTCCCACAACGCGCACGCTCCAGGACCGTCGGCACGGTGCCACAGCTGGCGCATGTAGCCCTGGGCATACAATACCCTGGCCCGTTGTACCTCTGCCTCGACCAACTCGTCTCCGGGCGCTTCCACTCTCTCCTTGCGCCGCGATAAGGTCAGAAATTGCATTGCCTTTTTCCACTCCACCAACTGAAAGCCTCTTGTCGATCGCCGTCCTGTATGCGGGATTGTCTTCCGCTGACGTCACGCCCGCTTAGGTTACTTCTCCTCCAGAATCGCCACGGCCCGAACCGGCGCCGCAGTGGTGTTGACCCACTTGACCGGAAAGAGACTCAGAGTGAATCCAACCGCTGGCAGCTGATCCAGATTGGATAGATTTTCCAGATGATAATATTCGCGCGTGTTCATCACCCGGTGCGCCTCCCAGAACTTCTTGCGCTCGAACATGGCCCAGATGGGCGGATCATAGGTGACCGCGTCGATCCCGGTCATCTTTACGCCCTGATCCAACAACCAGTGCGTGGCTTCACCCGTCATTCCGACGTGATCGGTAAGGTACTTGTCACTGTCCTGAATTTTCCCAGCGCCGGTGTGAATGAGCACGATGTCGAGAGACTTCAATGTGTAATTGATCTTGGCTAGCGCTTCCTTCATGTCTGCGACGCTGATACCGGCGCCTTTGGGAAGATGGCGGAAGTCGAGGCACACCCCGTCACCAAAGCAGTAATCGAGAGGAATCGACTCAGGGCCATGTGCATCCTCTCGCATGTGACGCAGCGCATCCATGTGGGTGCCGATATGATCGCCAATGACGATCATGCAATGGGCAGTCAGGGAATCAACGCCATATCTTGACGCACCGATACGTTCGGCAAATTCCTTCCAGGTCTCATACATCACCAAGGCGGGCCGCACGACGCGCGGAAAGGTGATCATTTCGTTGTGGACCGCCATGCTGAGGTCAATAAATTTACGCGCCATCAGAATCTCTCTTTCGCTTGCATTCCTTACTGTGTAACTGTAAGCCCGCCATCCACCGCGAGCATATGTCCGGTAATAAAGTTCGACGCCGGAGATACCAGAAAGAGCACGGCGCTCATTATTTCCTCGGGTTCGCCAATTCTGCCGAGCGGAATACGCGCCACAAGGTTCGCATAGAATGCCGGATCGGCGAGCATTTTCCCAACTTGTTCGGTACGGATAAATGTAGGAGCAACGGAGTTCACGGTAATGCCGTGCGGCGCCCATTCCGCTGCTAACTGCTTGCACAGGGCCATCAATCCGCCTTTGGCAGCGCAGTAAGCGGCGTAACCTCGTCCACGCAGAGCAAGAATCGAACGCACAGAAGCTAAGTGGACCTGCTTACCGCCCGACCCCTGGCGAATCATGTGGCGCGCGGCAGCCTGCGCCTGAAACATCGCGCTCTTGAGGTTGACAGCGTATACAAAGTCGAACATCTCTTCGGTCACTTCTTCAGCCTTTTCCTCACGGTTCAGGCCAATGCAGTTCACGAGAATGTCGAGTCGGCCAAAGTGCGCAGCTGCGTCATCAACGCTGCGTTGCGTCTCAGAGATTGAAGTCGCTTCAAAAGCCGAAGGCCAGGCACTGTGCCCTTCCGCGTTCAATGTTTCGGCAAGAGCGGAAGCGCGCGCCCCGTTATGGCCGGCAATAGCTACCTGGGCTCCCGCCTGCGCCAGCCCCCGGGAGACTGCTTCCCCAATGCCGCCATAGCCGCCAGTTACCAAGGCCACTTTTCCGTCTAAACGAAGCAATTGATCGATAGCTAGCATAGGAAGACAGGGTCCCTCTCATCGCCATTGGCCGATCCATTATCCACGGATTCGCCGGGAAGACATCGGTGCATCGACATTAAGGTCATTCGGATTAAGTTCATCTGGCACCCAAGTGCAGTTCTGCTCCAGGACCGTGGGCCGTCTGCGGATCGTTGGGATGCGGCGCCAGCGGATGGACAGTAATTGCCAGATAGGAAAACATCGGCAAGGAGGCGAGAACTTCGTGGAGAGCGTGGGCGTCCTTCGCGCTCCAGATGCCCCAATTCTCGCGCCTTCCCGGCACCCGCCACAGACGAAGGAGAGTCCCCGCGCCAGCCAGATAGCGCGCGCGGACCGCCTCCCGCTCGCGCAACTCCGCCTCTGCTTCTGTCCCCCCCGGAATGTGACTGACTTCCATATGCACCAGGAATTCCATGGGATGTGCCAGCTCCAATGTTCTACTTACTGCTTTGCGCCAATAGTTGGCAGACCGCATCCATTACATTCGCGGCGGACGGAAAAAGTGCACGCTGTAGTATCGGCGCAGCTGGAATCCTCATATCCGGAGTTGCGACTCGGGTTACTTTCAGGTCCATCTTGCCACTGAGAAGCTCGTGCAACCGCGCCGATATCTCGGCTCCGAATCCGCCAGTCAGATTGGCCTCGTGTAGAACGATCACCTTGCCCCCAGCCTGCATTACCGCCGCGCGCAGGCCGTCTTCATCGAGTGGGTTAAGCCAGCGCAGATCGAGCACAGCAACGTCCACTCCCTCATCGGCGAGCTTTGCAGCAGCTTCCAGCGCAACATGAACAGTTGTACCCCATGTGACGATTACCGCATCGCTGCCCGGGCGGCGCAAAAGAGACCGGCCCATGTTCTCTATCTCATCGGAGAAATGGACCTCTCCGGTCGTCTGATAAAGGCTCCTGGCTTCAAAAACAATGCAGGGGTCCGGTATGGCAACGGCAGTGCGCAGAAGGTTATAAGCATCCTGCGGCGTTGCGGGAATCGCAATCCGCAATCCCGGGATATGCGCGAGGAGAGCTTCCAGGCTTTGCGAATGCTGGGCGCAAGAGCCAGGCGTAGCGCCTTGTTGAGTCCGCACTACAATCGGCGCGCCCGAGCGGCCCCCGGTGATGTAACGCACGTTTGCCGCCTGGTTGATGATCTGGTCGAGCGCCACGAGCATGAAGTCAGCCCACATAATTTCGGCGATTGGCTTCATACCCATCAATGCTGCGCCGACTGCCGAACCCAGGATGGCGCTCTCCGATATCGGTGTATCGAATACGCGATCGGACCCGAAGATCTTTTGCAGACCTCGCGCAGCGCCAAAAATTCCGCCCGATTGCCCGATGTCCTCTCCATAGACCACAACTTCAGGGCGCGTCGCCAATTCCCGCGAGAGCGCTTCGTTGACGGCCTGGATATAGCTGACTTTCTTGACCGGCTCCGCGATTGGCGATGAAATGGAAGGGTGACTTAAACCGCCAATTGCCCATACATGCTGCCGCGCAGTCGCTGGGTCTGGATGCGGCGCGCGTAAAACTTCTTGCTGGACCTGATCCAGTTCGGATCGAACGCTCGCGCCCAGTTCATCGAGTGCCTTACTCGTCAGCTCCCCGGCTTCAATCAGCTTGCTGGAGAAGCTGACGATCGGGTCTCGCGCCCGCGATTCATCTCGATCTTCTTTCGAGCGGTAATGTTCGATGTCCCGGTTGTAGTGACCCCAGAGACGCGGCACACGGCACTCAATTAGTACGGGACCCTGTCCGTCGCGCGCCCGCTCAGCAGCCTGGCGCACTGTGTCGCGCACAATGACCGGATCCGTGCCATCAATTGTGACGCCGGGAATCCCGTAACCGTTCGCACGCTGAGCGATGCGCTCTACTCTATACACAAGTTTCGTCGGCGTGTATTCCGACCATCCATTGTTCTCGCAGATGACGAGGACCGGAAGACGGCGAGCGGCGGCGAAGGCGAGTCCCTCATGCACAGCGCCTTGATTAAAAGCGCCATCCCCAACTGAAACGGCGACAACTTGCCCGTTATTCGCGAACACGTTCGCCATTGCGACGCCGCAGGCGATGGGAACCCCTGCTCCAACGATGGAGTTCTCGCCGATGAAGCGCCGGTCGGGCGCCATCATATAAGCAGAGCCGCCACGACCCCCGTTTACGCCAAGTTGTCGGTGACAAATCTCACCCAACACTTCAACGAGTGGTAATCCTGACGATAGAGCCCACCCATGTCCTCGGTAAGTTGCAACAATCTGATCGCTTTCATTCAGTCCCGCTAGCGCTCCCGCGGGGACCGCCTCTTGTCCCGCGCAGAGATGGGCAGATCCGACCACCTGAGGCGGCGTTGTCTGACTCAGATCGAGCGTCCTCTGTTCGAGTTCGCGAATCAGCATCATGTTACGAAGCAGAGCTACACCGTTCGCACCGAGCTGTTCACTGATATGATTCTGCCTTGGCGGGCCCGAACCTTTCATTCATCATCTCCCGCGCATACACCCCAGTTGCAAAAAACCACGGACGCATTCTTTTCTGCCACTCCCATCGACTGGATATAAGGAAAATCCATTCAATCGAAGCACGCTCTAGATTGCGAATGTCCGGATGAGGCCACACAACCCTCAGCGAGTATATTACGAGGGAGCGGAATTGCGTTCACGCCGTGCGGATCGCGCATTCTCACGGTCGGCACGAGTGCAAGAATGCAAGGGCGCGATTGGCGGGCAGGGTATGTGCCCTGAAGATCGGGTCGCCCGCCAGGATGTGTGAGGGAGTAAGCATGCGGATAACTAAGGTCAGGATTGCGGAGTGCTGCATTCCTCTTCCTCGAGTCCTGCGATTGGGTGCGGTGGAAATTCGCACGCGCGACTACGTGGTGATTTGCATTGAAACCGAGGACGGAGTTTGCGGCGAGGCGATCGGATATCCGAGAGGAACGCCGCTTTTTGAAGCCGCGATCACGATGGCGCGAAAGGTCCTTGGCAAGAATGCCGGGATGCGGCGGGAGCTGATGCTGGGCCTTGAACTCGCGAACGTGCCGGCGCGCGCCGGCTTGACCAGGGGCCTGAGCCTGATGGATATCGCGCTGTGGGATATTGCCTGCAAGCGCGCACAGCAGCCGCTCTATCAGTTCATTGGAGGGTTTCGGAGCACCGCCGACGTGACGGTAGTGGCCGGCTACTATGTGGATCAGCGTTCGATCGATGATGTCGCCGACGAAGTAAGGGCCCTTAAGGACTCTGGGTGCAGTCGCGTGAAGATCATGTTGAAGGGCGACGATGCCGCCTTCGACCGCAATTACGCATTTGCAGTTGCCGGTGTAATGCCTGGGGGTTTGGCAGCCGATGCTCATTGGAGCTGGAGCACGTTCACCGAGGCGCGTCGAGCCTGTCGCGAACTGGATGAAATTGGTCTCAGCTTTATCGAGGATCCTTTTGCCGCCTCGGATATTCGCCTGACGCACGAGCTCCGCAGCGATCTCGTTACACCGATTGCGGCTGGTGAAGACATCTTCGGGCCGCGCGTAGTTTCCGATCTGGTGAATGGAATCGATATTCTGCGCGTGGATGCGACAACAATCGGAGGCATCACCAGTGCTGTGGAAGCAATCAACATTGCGGCTGCAGCCGGGAGAACTGTGTTTCCGCACGTATTCTCGCCGATCCACGTCCACCTCGCGTGTGCTTTCCCCAACGTGGAGAGCGTGGAACTGATCACGGAAGAGTCAGGTGCAGACCCTCTGCATCTCCTGCTCCGGAATGTTCCGACCGCCAAGGACGGCACGATGAGTCCAAGCCAGGAACCCGGTGTCGGAATTTCGGTCGACTGGGACGCGGTCGAGAAACTTTCTCGGCGTCATGCAGTTGTCGAGCCGGAAAACTAGGGCATCGGAGACTGACAAATAGGCTTGTTCTCCTGGACAAGGTCAATGGTGATCGCTGTCAAGCGCAAAAACATAATAACCCTGCCCATCGGGTGTTCCAGCTTTCCAGGCATAGCCTTCGCCAGGGGCACCGCCGGGAGCATGAGCAGCGGCGCAGAAGACAATGTACTCTCGTCCGCCGACTTCATAGACTGAGGGCAGGCCTTCGGGGTTGCCGCCGAGTTCCTGTTCCCATAGCAGTTTTCCAGTGTCTTTGTCGTAGGCATGTACTGTGCGATCACCCCAACTGCCCACGAAAACCAGGCCACCCGCTGTTACAGCGGGCCCATTCCTCACAGGATTGAGCAATACATTCGAGGCCCCGGTATTCTTGATTCCTTTCGCCGCCAACCCAGGCGCTGTGCCTAACGGCGTCCTCCAGAGAATCTCTCCTTTGTTCAAGTCGATCGCAACCAGTGATGTCCACGGCGGAGTGATGGCTGGAAGCCCGTCGCTGGAAAGAATCCGATTTTCGTAAGTTCCGAAATATCGGGTGATGCCTGGAGGAGGCGGCATCCGCTCCAGGCCGCCCCCGCCACCGCCGCCGGGAGCGACCGGGGCAGAAGCGCTCGGGTTCGAAAGGTACGCAGCCAGAGCATCGAGATAAGAGGGAGACAGCGTGGAGAAGCCGGGCATTTCGCCCACGCCCCCGGTTACGACTCGCTTGAAGTTGTCGATCCCAATATCCTGGGGCGATCGAACGCCGATCCGATTCTCGCCATGGCATCCCTGGCACAGATGATTGAAGATGACGTGCCCTTGCGTCTCCAAACTCGCTTCGCGGGGAACGCGAAACGGCGCAGCTGCGGACAGCGTGGGTTTCAACTCCGGCGCATCGGAGGTGCGAAGATACAAAACTCCTGTCGTTGGATCGGCCGCGCCGTTACCCCAATTTGCACCACCCACATCGCCTGGAATCTGGATCGAATCGCGCTTGTCGGTTCCCGGCGTAAAAATTCCATTGTTATTTGCGCCCTGGAGAATGGCCAGGATTCGGGTTTTATCGGCCTCGCTGATATACGGGTCGATATCGCTTGCGGTAAAGCTCTGGCGGGCGAATGGTGGCGGCTTTGTCGGGACCGGCTGTGTAGGCCACGACTCTTCTCCAGGCGCATCGCTCTTAGGAACCGGACGCTCCTCAATGGGCCATATCGGTTTCCCAGTCACTCGGTTGAACGCGAAAACAAATCCGGCCTTGGTCGCCAGTGCGACAATGTCGACCGTCTTTCCATTTTGCCGTACCGTCAGCAGCTTCGGAGCGGCTGTGGGATCGTAGTCCCAAAGATCGTGATGAACCGTCTGGAAATACCACAGCAATTTCCCGGAATGCAAATCCAATGCGACGAGGCAATCGCCAAACAGATCGGCGCCAATGCGATCGCCGCCCCAATAGTCATACGTTGCCGAACCGAGCGCGAAATATCCGACTCCTCGCTTCTGGTCGATAGAAAACTCGCCCCAGTCGTTGACCCCGCCCACATATTTCCATGCATCCTTGGGCCACGTGTCATAGCCGAACTCGCCAGGATGCGGGATGGTATGAAAGATCCAAAGTGACTTGCCGCTTAAAACATCGAACGCGCGGACATCGCCAGGAGGCGAGCCGTAGGACTCGCTTGTGGCAGAGCCCAATATGATCGAATTCTGGAAGATGTGTCCCGGAGTGCCGGTTTGTATCTGCGGTATTGTTTTTGGATCGCGGCCAAGGCCCTCGCGAAGATCCACGCGTCCAACCGTGCCAAACGTGGTAATCGACGCCCCCGTGCGAGCGTCAATCTCCTGCAGAAAACTGTCTGCTGAAAAGATGAGGCGCCGGTCTCGACCGTCCACGCTCTGCCAATAATTGATGCCGCGGTCAATGGGAATGCCTTGGGTTGGATGCGTCCAAATCGCTTTACCCGTCGCGGCATCCAAAGCGACAATCGCTCCGTCGTCGCCGAGAACATACATGGTGCCATCCACAATCACCGGATTGAAATTGAATCGCGCGGTCGCGCGCGGTACGGGATAAAACCACGCTTGAGCGAGGTGCTTCACGTTGGACTTATCGATCTGCGCGAGCGCGGAATACTGCATCGAGTCGGGCCCGCTGCCGTAATCGGGCCAGTTGTCTTTTCTCGATTTCGCAGTTTCTCCGCAAAATATGCCGGCTATGCAAAGCGCGCAGCATAGATAGATGGTGACGGATCGAGATCGTACCTTCATCAACGGCTCCTTCTTCTTGAGCGGCCGGCGTGCCCGATGATTCAGCACGCTCACCCTGCGCCGTTCGTATGCTTCCCTTATCTTGTCAGCAACGCACTCGGCGTCGTATCTGCCGGTAAATCGCCAAGTGCGAACTGAATGCCGTTAAGGATCAATTGGGCCATTGCCGGTGTCTCGAACAGAGTTGGCGTGTGGCCCAGCACGCAGTCGAAGACACGGCCTTTCCCATAGCTCTTGATCCAGACCGAAGCGTAATCCTTATCGGGACGTACCTGCCAGTTGCTCAAATCGGTCTTCTGGGCA
>Ga0182024_10026231_pt1 | contig 10247 bp, 8 predicted proteins | sample P32metaG_FD_120480 | JGI IMG/M metagenome (GOLD analysis project Ga0182024, IMG submission 120480) | Permafrost microbial communities from Stordalen Mire, Sweden - P3-2 metaG (Illumina Assembly) | ecosystem: Environmental > Terrestrial > Soil > Wetlands > Permafrost | place: Sweden: Stordalen...
GCGCTTGCGGCTGCTGTGCGACGTAGCCTCGTTTCCTGCCGCCATCACCGAGCTACGTCTGCGCACCGACGAGCTCGCCGCGGTCGAGCTCCCCGTGCGGACGGTCTTCGTCGTGGAGAACGAGGTGAGCTACCTCGCGTTCCCCGATGTCCCGGACGCGGTGGTCGTGTTCGGCGAAGGGTTCGGACTCGCAACGTTGGAAGCCTTGCCGTGGTTACACGCCAAGGAGATCGTCTACTGGGGCGACATCGACACGCACGGCTTCGCGATCCTGAACCGCCTCCGCGAACGTTTCAGTTCGGTCCGTTCGGTCCTCATGGACCGCGAGACGCTCCTCGCGCATGACAGCCAATGGGTCACCGAACCCAGGCCCACCACCGGGCCGCTGCCGCAGCTCACCGAACCGGAGCGATCGCTGTACGAAGACCTCATCGAAGACCGATTCGGCCCCGCGGTCCGCCTCGAGCAGGAACGCATCCGGTTCTCCATGTTGCGGCGCACGCTCGCTCCGTGGCAGTCCGCCCAACTCGACAATCCATGAGGTCTGGTCCCAACGTCGAGCCCTCGGCAACTGAAAACTCCGACGCGAGTGCGCCTGCCCCACCCCAAATCCTTTCATGCGTAAACGCATGATACCCTGCATATATGCCTAAGACGGTGCAGATTCGCGACATCGACGACGACGTCTACGCCGCGCTGGCCCGACGCGCCGCCGACGCCGGATTGACCGTGCCCGATCTCCTCCGACGCGAGATGGCACGCTTGGCGAGCCGTCCGTCGGTTGACGAGTGGCTGGAACGGACTCGCCGACGGCCCTCGAAGATCAGCCGGGCTGAAGTTGTCGAGGCGCTCGACGAGATCCGCGGGGCATGGCCCGATGCTGATCGTTGACGCCAGCGTGCTGTTCGAGGTCGTCGCCGATACGCCAGCGTCAGAAGGGCTCCGGCAGCGGTTTGCTCGCGATCCAGATCAGGCGGCACCGCACCTCGTCGACGCGGAAGTGCTGTCCGTGATTCAGACCCATCATCGCCAGGGTGCCCTGGATGCCACCGCGGCGAACCAGGCCGTCGACGACCTTCGGTCGTGGCCGGGCGAACGTTGGTCGCATCGGCCCCTGTTGGGTCGCGCGTGGGAGCTGCGCAACAACCTGCGCGGCGACGACGCGCTGTATGTCGCGCTGGCCGAAGCCCTCGAAGCGACGCTGCTCACCCTCGACCAACGGCTCGCCGCTGCGCCGGGCGTCCGGTGCACGGTTGAGGTGCCATCGTGACCGCACGGCGTTTCGAACGACGACACACGCGGCTCGTGGGGATACGCCGGTGACGCCGCCTTCCCCCACGATGGGAGCAGCGCCGCGGCCTTCGTAGACTGGTCGTGTGCTTACCTCGGACACGAAGCTGATCTCTGTCGATGACCACGTGATCGAGCCGGCCGGAGTGTTCGTTGACCACATCGCGCCTCGCTATCGGGACCAAGCACCGCGGATCATCGAACCGGAACCGGGCGTTCAGGGCTGGGAGTGGGAAGGTCGCTTCTACCCGCTTCTGTTCCAGGGGAACGTGCATACGCGCCGGTTCCGCGCCGGCGAAGAGGGCAAGGGCGAGGACCTGTTCGCCCGCTGCTACGACGACATGATCCCAGCCGCGTACGACGTCCACGAACGCGTCCGTGCAATGGACGAGGACGGCGTGTGGGCCGAGTTGCTGTTCCCCACGTTTCCTCGCTTCGGCGGCAACCGCTTCCTCGAAGCGACAGATCGTGATCTCGCGTTGGCGTGTGTGCAGGCCTGGAACGACTGGATGATCGACGAGTGGTGTGCCGCCTACCCGGATCGGTTCATCCCCCAGACGTTGATCCCGTTGTGGGACACAACGCTTGCCGCGCGCGAAATCGAACGGTGCGCGGAGAAGGGCTCCAAGGCGATCAGTTTCGTCGAAAACCCCTACCCGATTGGGTTGCCGTCGTTCCCGACCGGCCACTGGGATCCTGTCTTCTCGGCCGCGGCCGATACCGGATTGCCGCTGTCGATGCACATCGGCACGTCGTCAGGTCTGCTTTCACCGTCGCCGGACGCGACGCGTTCGGTCGGTGTCACGCTGTGTGGCGTGAACTCGATGAGCGCGCTGGGCGATCTCATCTTCTCCGGCGCGCTCGAATCGCACCCCAGCTGCAGAATCGCACTCTCCGAAGGCGGCGCCGGTTGGGTCCCCTACGTGCTCGAACGCCTCGACTACACGTGGCAGCGCAGCCGCTACGAAGGTGTCAACTGCAGCCGCTTGCCTTCGGAAGTGTTCGCGCAACATTTCTGGGTGTGCATGGTCGCCGATCGCTACGCCATCATCAACCGCGGCCTCATCGGCCTCGACAAACTGATGTGGGAGTGCGACTTTCCGCACAACGACTCCAACTGGCCGGATAGCCGCAAAGTCCTCGCCGACGCGGTGCACGACATCCCCGACGACGACGCCCGCCAGATCGGCGAGCTCAACGCCCGCCACCTGTACAACTTCTGGTAGGACCGGTACCTGTCCGCCGAGCGTGCGTGGCATTCGAGGCATGATCGCATCGCCGACGAATCCGATCGTCGCCGGCCCAGCCTTGGCGCGACGCGATGACTGTCGAGGTCAGATGAACAGCGCCTTCACTTCGAGGAACTCTTCGAGTCCGTACTTGCCGTGCTCGCGTCCGAGGCCCGACTGCTTGTAGCCGCCGAAGGGTGCGCCGCCCACGAATCGTCCCGAGTTCACGCGCACTTGACCGGCTCGAATTTTTCGGGCGACGCGCTGCGCGCGCTCGTCACTTCCTGACACTGCCGCGGCCAGCCCGTAGAGGCTGTCGTTCGCGATGTCGACTGCTTCGTCCTCGGTGTCATACGGGATGATCGACAGCACCGGCCCGAAGATCTCTTCCTGCGCGATCGTCATGTCGCGGGTCACGTTCGAAAAGACGGTCGGCTTCACGAAGTATCCGGTCTCGAGCGACTCGGGTGGCTCGGCCCCGCCGGTGACGAGTACCGCGCCTTGCTCGATGCCTTGGTTGATGTAGCCCCGCACGCGGTCGCGTTGTACCGAAGAGATCAGCGGGCCGAGGGTCGTGCCGTCGGCGAACGGATCGCCGACGGTGTACGTCTCCGCTGCGTCGCGTGCGAGCTGTTCCACCTCGGCGAGGCGCGAACGGGGCACGATCATGCGAGTCAGCGCGCTGCAGGTCTGGCCGGAGTTCGCGTAGGCGGCGGCGACGCCGCCTTTGACCGCTTTCGGGAAATCCGCGTCGTCGAGGAGCACATTCGGCGACTTCCCGCCGAGCTCCAACGCGACCCGTTTGATCGACTGGCTTGCGAGCTGCGCGACTCGCCGACCCGCGCGGGTCGACCCGGTGAAGGACACCATGTCGACGTCGGGATGCGCGGCCAGCGCCTCACCGACGACGGGCCCGACGCCCGAAACAAGGTTGAACACGCCGGGCGGGAAACCGATGTCGTCGATGATCTCCGCCAGGATGAACGCGTTGACTGGCGCGACTTCGGACGGCTTCAACACCACTGTGCAACCGGCCGCGAGCGCGTACGCGACTTTCGCGCCGATCTGATTGAGCGGATAATTCCACGGGGTGATGCAGCCCACGACGCCGATGGGCTCTTTCACGACGAGCCCGTTGGTCGTGTCCTCGAACTCGAAGGTCGACGCGACCTGCGATGCGGTCGAGAAGGCGGCGATACCGGTGCCGACCTGGATGGCAGCCGACTGGCCTTTCGGCATACCGACTTCGTGGGTGATCACCTCGGCGATTTCGTCGCGTCGCGCTTCGAGTTCCTCGGCGACCCGGCGCAGCAACTTCGCACGCTCGGGTGCCGACTGGTCCGACCAGGCGGGGAACGCGGCCTTCGCGGCAGCGACGGCACGGTCGATGTCGGCGGCGACACCGGCGGGAATGGTGGCGAAGACCTCCTCGGTGGTCGAGTCGATCACGTCGAGCGTGTCGGTCCCGGCCGGCGAAACCCATGCGCCATCGATGTACAGCTTGTCGAAGTTCCTCATGCCTGGCATCTCCTTCGTTTCGAACTGGTCACATCTTGACGACGTCGCGAGCCGGCCGACAATTTTCGGTCGGTTCGTCAGGTCACGAACGTGGCGGTCCGACGGTGGAATCGCCAGGTGCCGTCGTTGTGATGGAGCGTGTCGTGGTATCGGCCGACGAGTTGGATCGTCCAGCCGGAGTCGCCCTGCAGGAGGAAGATCACGTCGCTGATCGCGTTGGCCTCGTCGTTGTTCCAGTCGGTGACGAGGGTGTTGACGACGAGGTGGCGTTGAGGCCGCTTCGGCTTCCATTGGGCGTAGGCCTGGCGGAGGGCGTCGTGGCCTTGGTGGGTACCCATGCCTGGGATCTCGCAGACGCCGTCGGGGCAGAACGTGGCGACGACATCGTCGGTCCGGCCGTCGTCGAGCGCCTGCGTGTACGCGGCGATGGTGGCGCGGATCCCCTCGGCGACGTCTGTGTATGTCGGGTTGGTGGTCATCGGGCCGGCCTGGCCGGCGACGTGGTCGCTGCGTTCACGTCAACCGCGCTCACAAGCCGATGTCGACGATTGGCATGTCGAGCGGGTTCACGTTGATCGTCTGCAACGCCGGCAGCAGCTGCTCGGAGGGAAGGCCGGCGAGGAAGCCGTCGACCGTCCGCTCGAAGTTCGAGATGTGCCCTTCGGCCCGCTCGGACAGTCTCATGTACTTGAAGCCGTTCGCGTGCAGGCCTTTCTGCTGTCTCGGCAGGTTCGAGAAGTCCTGCGCGGGGATCGGCGGCCACCGAGGGTCGTCGGTTTCCCAGGGTTCGGGCGGCGTCGGTTTCCCCGGCTCGTGACCTTCCGGGAAGCGCGTCAGCGACCAGATCTCCATCAACGTCTCCTCCGGTCCGAGCGGACGGAAACGGTACGAGGAGGCGCTGCTGTACATGGGCAACACGAAGTAGTGCGGGAAGCAGTAGCCCATCGGCTCGTTCATCCCGTGCGCGTCGAGTTCGTTGAGGTCGGGGATGTCGGCGCCGGCGTTGCGGTGCCAGTTCACGACCGATTCGTTGAGTGTGCGATGCCAGGTCGACATCGCCAGGGTCGGATCGGCGGGCAGTTCGATGTCCCGCAGACCTTCGGCGATGCGGACGTCGTTCGCGTGGACCATCCCTGCCATGCCGTCGCTCATCGTCCGTAGATAGTGGATGTCCGCGTCGATGAACGCGCGCGGGTCGAACGCGCCCGCGGTGTGCTGGCCGTACCGTCCGGGGATGACGAGTTGGGGATGGGTCCGTACGACGTGGTACATCTCGGTGAACGCCTCTTGTGCGAGCTTCCAGTTCACCGGGAGGCGGCACGCGTACCACCACTCGGTGCGCAGCGACGCCACCTTCCAGGCGTCCATGATGGTGGCGAACGGCTCGATGCACTGCCGCAACGGTGGCGCGCCGTCGTCGAGGTTGATCCACACGCACCCGACCTGCACGTCGCACCGCACCGGTGTGAGGTTGATGTCCTGCGGCGCCAAGTTGTGCTCGGCGAACGTCTTTCGGCGCGTGACGGCGGTGTTCGTGCCGTCCAGGCCGTAGCACCATCCGTGGAACGGGCAGCTGAAGCCGGTCTCGCACGTTCCGCGACCTGCGACGACCTTGACGCCCCGATGGCGGCAGGCGTTTTGGAACGCCTTCACTCCCAGGTCGTCGGTACGGACCACGACGATCGACTGATCGAGGAACTCGTACTCGACGAAATCGCGCGGGTGTGGGATTTCCTCGAGCCGGCACGCCATCTGCCAGACCCGAGGCCACAACAACTCGGCTTCCATGTGGAAGAAGTCCGGGTCGAAGTAGCGCTCCTTGGGGGCCCGGTCCGGGAACTCGATCGCGTACGGCACCGCCCCGGCCGACCGCTTCTGATCCACGATCCCCACCCAGCGGCCCTTTCCCTGTCGGACTGCGCGGTCGGGGCGATATACTAACCGGTCGGTACAACGCGCCCGGCAGCGTGGCATGCGCGGGAGAGCTATGAAATCCTCCGAACCCGCGTTGGACACCAGCTCGCGCCGGCCCGCCGACGTCGACGTGCTCGTCGTCGGCGCCGGCATCTCCGGCATCTACCAGCTGTACCGCGCTCGTGAAGCAGGTTTCTCCGTGTTGGCGCTCGAGGCCGGCGGCGGCGTCGGGGGGACGTGGTACTGGAACCGCTACCCCGGAGCGAGGTTCGACTCGGAGAGCTACACCTACGCCTACCTGTTCTCACAAGAGCTGTTCGACGCATGGGAGTGGCAAGAGCACTTCGCCGAACAACCAGAGATCGAGCGCTACCTCAACCACGTGGTCGACCGGTTCGATCTTCGGCGCCACATCCGATGCGACACTGCGGTCAGCGCGGCCGTCTACGACGAGTCGTCAGGCCGCTGGAACGTGGTGTCCGACGACGGCACCGAGTTCCGCACACAGTTCTTGATCGCCGCGACGGGCGTCCTGTCGGTTCCGTACTTCCCGGACGTGCCGGGACGGGACGATTTTCGCGGTGCGTCGTACCACACGGGGCGCTGGCCGGCGACACCGGTCAATGTCGCGGGCAAGCGCGTCGCGGTGGTCGGGACCGGATCGAGCGGCGTCCAGCTGATCCCTTCCATCGCCGGCGAGGTTGGCTCACTGACGGTGTATCAACGCACCGCCAACTGGTGCACGCCGCTCAACAACTCGCCGATCACACCGGAAGGGCAGCGGCAACTCAGGGCCGATTTCGATTCGATACGCGAGACGTTGAACACGTCGCCGAGCGGGTTCTTGCACGCTGCGCACGATCGCGCCACGTTCGATGACTCCCAAGACGAGCGGAGGGCGTTCTTCGAGAAGATGTGGAACAGCCCGGGCTTTTCGAAGCTCACCAGCCACTACACCGACTTGTTGTTCGATCACGCCGCGAACGCCGAGTGGTGCGAGTTCATCGCCGAGAAGGTGCGCAGCATCGTCAAGGATCCCGAGACCGCACGCAAGCTGATCCCGAAAGACCACCGTTTCGCGGAGAAGCGGCCTCCGTTCGCGACCGACTACTACGAGGTGTACAACCAACCGAACGTGTCGCTCGTCGATCTGCAACAGACGCCGATCGTGCGTATGACCGCGGACGGGATCGAGACGACCGACGGGGTGCGGCCTTTCGACATTGTCGTGTGGGCGACCGGCTTCGACTTCGGGACCGGCGCGCTCACCCGCATGGGGATCCGCGGCCGGGCAGGTGTTGCGCTCGCCGACGACTGGGCCGACGGTCCGAGGACGTTCCTCGGCGTGCAGAGCGCGGGCTTTCCGAACTTCTTCTTCCCCGGTGGGCCGCACGCGGCGGCCGGCAACAATCCGCGCTACAACGGCGACCAGATCGACTTCATCACCGACACGCTCATCTATGTGCGAGACCACGGCTACGACACGATCGAAGTGGACCGTGCCGCCCAAGACGACTGGACGAACATGATCGACGCGGGCGCCGCGATGGGTCCGTTCGGTGAGAGCAGCTACTTCTTCGGCGCCAACATTCCGGGCAAGCCGCGCCGGTACTTGCTGAACTCGCGCGGCCGGCCGAAGCTGTTCTCAATGATCGCCGACGTTCGCGAGAACGACTACAAGGCGTTCAGACTGTCGCGATTGGGGTGAGCGGGGAGCCGACCGCTCCCGGCAGCCGCAACGGTGGCGCGGTGAGCAGGAATCGGCTCCGGTTGTGGTCGCGCAGCCAAGACGCGAGTTCGTGCAGATACCACATCTCTCCGAGGGGAACGCCGAGACGGAACAGGCACAGATGGTGGATGGGCAGCAGGGAATGCCGGCTCGGGTCGCGATCGCGTCCGACGAGCCCTTCGACCGCGTAGTTGTCTGCCACGAGTGCCGAAATCTGCGAGTCGGTGATCCACTCCAGCAATGCGTCGTCGCGCGCGTCGAGGTAGGCGCACATCGTGTGGATCTTCACCGGGTCCGGGTCGCGGTTCCATGTGAGGATCTCGGTCGCGAACCCGGTGTGCACCAACAGGATGTCGCCGGGCTCGACGACGACGTTGTCGGCCGCCATGATCTCTTCGAGGGTCTTGCGGTCGACGCCGCGCCAGTCGTGGCCCAGGTGGTGGGCCACGTCGACGAGGACACCTCGCCCCTGCACACCCTGGTAGGCCATGTGCTCCAACCCGAGATGGTGCGCGAAGCACAGATGCTGGCCGCCGTCCCCGGCCGCGTCAGGTTTCGGTCCGACGAGGTCGACGCCGGCCCGGTAGCCGTTGTAGTAGACGGGCTCTTCGATGCCGTCGCCGTCGGCGTCGAACTCGGCGCCGACGTGGGCGAGCGAGTCCCACTGCGTCGAATATTGCAGCGACAGGGTCACGACGTCGTCGGCCCACACGTCGACGTACCGGGGGTCGCCCCACTCTTGCATCTCGCTCATGTGGATGTTGTAGAAGGTGTCGCGATTGCCGCCCATGTCCTCGGTCGGCGCGAGGACCGGCGGGTAGCGGCGCTGGTTCAACGCGGTCCCGCCGGGGAAGTCGAGCGGCAGACTCAGGCAGAAGCTGATGCCGGCCTCGACTTCGCGTACGCCTTCGAGGACCTTGGCGGGGGTGAGCAAGTTGATGCGGCCGAGCTCGTCGTCGTCGCCCCAGTCGCCCCACGTCGAACCGGGCGGGCGTTGCGTCCACCGCTTCGTCACCGCTGCTCCTCTGCCGTCATGCCGGCGTTGCTTGTACCGACCGGTTGGCTTACCCTAGACGGAAACCTGGTTCGCGTCGTGCGCGAAGATGTGTTCCCGGTTGGTCCTCCCCGTCGGGTCCGGTACGGAAAGGTCGCAGGCGATGGCAGACGCTCCGATCGCCGAGAAGGATTTCGTCGTCTCTGCCGACGGGCACCTCCTCGAACCGACCGACCTGTTCGTCACCCGACTTCCGAAACATCTGCGGGACCGGGCCGTCTGGGAAGAGGACTTCGAGATCGAGCCGCTCGTCGAGGGTGGCGCCCGGATCTTTCGCCGGTTGCACACACCCGGCTACGAGGGTTGGACGATCTCCCGGTATCGCCAGACGGCCGGGCGGATGCCCGAAGGTGTCCCCGAACAGATCCTCGAGGACATGGCGCTCGACGGCGTCGACGTCCAAGTGATGCACCCGAACCTGTCGCTGTTCGGCCTGTACTCGGACGACCACGAGCTGTCGATGGCACACGCTCGTGTGTACAACGACTACGTCGTCGAACGGTTCGCTGCGCATTTCGATCGGCTGGCTCCGACCGCTCCGGTCCCGATCACCGACATCGCCGACGCGGTCGGTGAGATCGAGCGGGTCGCGGCGGCCGGGTTCCGTGCGATCCTCCTGCCGGCGGTCCCACCCAAGCCGTACTACTCCCGGGACTTCGATCCGGTGTGGGCGGCGGCCGTGGCGAACGGCGTGCATGTGTTCATCCACACCCAGACCGGTGGCGTGAAGGTCAACGATCCGGCGTCAACGACGTTGAAAGTCGTCATGGAGTCCGCCGCCCAGGTGAACCAGCCGATGACGGAAAAGTCGGCTTCGAAACGGATGATCACGCAGTGCATCTACAGCACGATCGTCCCCCAGCAGGTCATCTGCGAACTGATCGGCGGCGGCGTCGCCGAGCGTTACCCGGACCTGCATTTCGCGCTGATCGAGTTCAACGCCCACTGGTTGGCATCGTTGGTGGGCTCGATGGACAAATGTTGGGTCACCGGGATCGGACAGGACGCCGACTGGTGGCTCGGACACTGGGACGAAACCCGCCCCGCCGACGACCAGCCCAACATGGCGCAGCTGTTCCGCCTGAACGAGAAATGGCCGTACCCGTTGAAGCCGAGCGAGTACGTGCAGCGCCAGTTCCACGTCTCGTTTCAGGACGACCCGATCGCGGTCGCCTGCCGGCACGTCACCGGATTGTCGTCCATCGTGTGGGGCAACGACTACCCGCACGCGGAAGGGACGTTCGGCGCCAGCCAGGAACTGATCGGACGGCAGTTCGCCGATGTTCCCGCGTCCGAGCGGGCGGCCATGGTCGGCGGCACCCTCGGCGGCCTGTTGGGTTTCGAAGCCCCGACGGCGGCGAGGCATTGACGACATGACCGGCCTGTTGCGCGACCTCGCGTCCGATGCGACGTTCGACTCCGTCGACGAGGAACGTCTGCACCGCAAGCAGCGGCTGGCGGCGTCGTTCCGTCTGTTCGGCAAGTTCGGGTTCGACGAGGGCGTCGCCGGCCA
>Ga0182024_10026232_pt1 | contig 10246 bp, 7 predicted proteins | sample P32metaG_FD_120480 | JGI IMG/M metagenome (GOLD analysis project Ga0182024, IMG submission 120480) | Permafrost microbial communities from Stordalen Mire, Sweden - P3-2 metaG (Illumina Assembly) | ecosystem: Environmental > Terrestrial > Soil > Wetlands > Permafrost | place: Sweden: Stordalen...
ACCACCTGCCGGGGCTGCGGCGAAAACCTGTGGGGCCGGCCCAAACTCCCCATCTGCCCCACCTGCGGCGGCGACCGGCGCGTGCCGCGCAGCAAGCGCGGCGCCGACGGCGGCCGCGGCCGCATCCGCCGGCGCCGCAGGGCGGTCGCGCTGCTGACGCTCATCGCGCTGGTATGCGGCGTCTGGCTCGGCGGGGTCATCGCGTTCATCGCCGCGGGGCCGCGCTTGAACCCCTATAAGCCGACCTGGTTGCTGATTGATGAAGCCGTCCGAACGCAGCAAGCGATGGACGACCTGCGCCAGGGGAGCCTGGACCCAGGCGCGGAAAACGCGGCGATGACGGAATTGGACAAGCGCATCGGGACCATGTCACGTGCCGACCTTCAGTTGCTCATCAACCGCGCGCTGGCGTTCCAGCAGGACGATATCGCGGCAGGGCAACTTCCCCCCAACGCCCGAGGGCAATGGTACTGGCTGGTGGAGTACGCTCACGGATTGGGACGTGTCTCGGCCGCGGACTGGGCGCGTTACCTCAGCCAGGGCGCTGACGGCTCGCTGACGTTGACGCTGCGCAGTCAGGTGACCCGGGGCGACCCGCTGGTGATGGCGATCCACTGCAATCCGGACTTTGCCGGCGGTCTCCAGGTGAGCTATGAGTCGGACCTTGTGCCGACGATCGCCGGCCGAAAGGTTGCCGCGCCGGAGCCGCCGGCGGCTTCGATCGGCCGATCTCTCAATCAGCCGGATCAAACCGTTGTTGACCTGCCGCCGGATCTTCTCTCCTCATTGAGCGACGGCCCTCAGACCGCGGACGTGACGGCGGTTGTGAACGTTCGAGACGGCAACCGGCCCAATGGCCCGCCGATCTACAGCAAGAGCATCACGCTCCACGGCGTCTGGTTGCTGGTGCCGGTCTCGTCGCCGTCGCTGACTGTCGATACGACCATCGAACAGCACGCCCTGGACATCATGACGTCCGAGACCCAGGCACTATTCTCCGGTGGCGGAGCGTCGCTGCTTGTCCAGGGGAATTACGCGAATTACGCGTCTTTGACGACCAGTCGTTTCGCCTATCGAGTGTACCTCCGCGGCGGCGGGCACGAATGGGAAGTGGGGCGCGGCGTCGTATCGGGGAACCTCAACGTCAACTTGCAGACGTTCGCCTATGGAAGCGCCGGGCGTCAAGCGGCGCCGGGGGCGTTTCCTCCAAAGGTAGACGTCATCATCCGGCCGAGCGACGAAGATGCAGTCCGGACGATCGATTGCACAAAGACATGGCGCGGCGAAATCGTGGTCCCCAATGTGCAGGTGCAGTAACGGTGCTGAGGTGCCCCACGAAGGCATTAGTCAGTAACTATCCCTGCCGTTTGGCGTGCTGCCTCTCCGTTCTGCCCTGTTCAGGTCATTTCGATTCCTCTATCTGCTGCTGGTCTGGCATGTCTTCCCCACGGTGAGCCCCGAGAGTTCCGGGTTTTCCGCGAGATTCTAACTAAAGGAGACTGCCATGTTCGAGACATTGGAGGGCCGCACGATGATGTCCGCATCGTCCCTGACGCCCGCAACCCACATAACGGACAATACCCCGGCGATAACCGTCCCCATCAGCAAGCCCGCGACGGTGACTCCGGGAACTGGTGTCATGCTGAACCCCCAGCCGCTCCCACCGCGCCAGACGCCTTCATTGGAGCTGGTCCGCTCGGGCGGGCGGGTCTTTCTGAACCCGCAACCGCTGCCGCCGTGAGGCGTCTTCGGTCACTCAGAACAGCAGCCACCGTCTCGTCTCACGCCGTCCTTTTGGCGCGCTGCACGCGGGACGCGCTCGCGGCCGAACGCGTCGATGGGAGTCATCACCTTGCGGGAGCGGCTCGGCGGCTGGCGTCGATGGCCGCATTTCTTGACAGGCGCGACCGGCATCGAAACAATCGTTGAGGAAGGGAGGAAGCCGTATTTTTAGGAAAGGATTCTATGCGACCGCCGGTGAAGTGGCATGGAGGCAAACGGTATCTCGCAGGGAGGATCATTGACTTGTTCCCGAAACATCGCATCTATCTGGAGCCGTTCGGCGGAGGCGCGTCGGTCCTGCTGAATAAGCCGCCCGTCGATGTGGAGACGTACAACGACCTGGACCACCGAATTACCCGGCTGTTCAGGGTCCTCCGGGATGAGGGCGAGCAGTTTATTGAAAAAGCCCGGCTGATCCCCTATTCGCAAGTCGAGTTCGAAGATGCGGCAACGTATCCCCCGAACGCCACCGACCTCTCCATGGCCATTTGTGATTTCGTCCGCTGGCGGCAGTCCTTTGGCGGCAAAGGTCAGGGTTGGAGCTATACCACCAGCCGCGCCCGCGGCGGAATGGCCGGCGACGTTAACGCATGGTGGACTTCGATCGAGCAACTGCCTCAAATCATCGCCCGCCTTCGTTGCGTACAGATCATTTGCCAATCGGCATTCGAAGCTATCCCGCGGTTCGATCACAAAGAAGCGCTAATCTACTGCGATCCGCCGTACGTTCACAGCACCAGGACGGACACAAAAGTCTATCACGCGGAGATGGATGACAAGGAACACCGCAAGTTGGCGGCGCTGCTTGGCAGATGCAAGGCAAAGATCATCGTGAGCGGGTATCCGTCGGGGCTGTACAACGAAATCTACGCTGATTGGCACCGCGTGGGGTTCGATATCGCAAATCACGCAGCGGGAGGCCTGAGTAAATCACGTGCGACAGAGTGTCTATGGATGAACTTCCGAAAGTCTGCTTAGTCCGGAAGCTTCAGGACCCACCACGGAGACACAGAGGTCACGGAGAATAAACAAGGGCCAATCTCATGCCGTCCTCTTAACGCGGCGGCCGCGGGGCACCCGTTTTCTGCCGAAGGCGTCAGTTTCGGTCATGACCTTGCTCGAACGCGTCGTGTCGATTACCGAACCAAAAAGGTTGGTGACGACTGGGCCGCCGCTGGATTTGGGTTGCGGGGCCATCGTATCTAGGGCGTGCTCCACGCGCTTGCGGGCGTGCTCGACGTATTCGGCGGATTGATCGATGCCCACATACTTCCGGCCCAACCGGGCGGCGGCGACGACCGTGGTGCCGCTGCCGTTGAAGGGGTCCAGGACGATGTCGCCCGGATTGCTGCTCGCCTTGATAATTCGATCGAGTACCCCCATCGGCATCTGACAGCCGTGCCACCCCTCGCGCTCTTTGAAGGTCCCACAGACGCGGCTGATGTTCCAAGTGTCGCAGCCGTCGTCGAACAACGGTTCGGGCGCTTCCTGCGGCCGCAGATACCACACGTCGTCGGGCAACTTTCCCTTGGGATTGGCTCGAACGTCGTTGTAAGTCGTCTGGCGGGCACTGGCCACGCGGACGGCATCGGGGTTGAACGTGAACCCTTTCTCGCTCTTCGTGAAATACAGGATGTGCGTGTGGCTGCGGGCGAACTTGTTCTTGGGTTGCTGGCCGAACGTGTAATGCCAGATGATCCAGTTCCGCAAGTGGAACCCAAGTTGCCGGCGGGCAATCACTGCCAGGTCGGCAGCGTAGTCGTCGCCGATCGCCAGGTAGAACGATCCCGTCGGCTTAAGCGCACGGTGGACTGACTTCATCCAGTCGGTGCTGAATTGCAAATAATCGTCGTCGTTCCGCCGGTCGTTGTACCCATGATAAAGGTAGCCGATGTTGAACGGCGGGTCAGCGAAGACCAGATCGACCCAGCCCGGGGGCGCGCAATCAAGCATGGTGACGCTGTCACCTTGAATAATCTGATTTGTTTCCAGCATACCCGCGCGATTATAAAGACTCGGAGCAATCTTGAGAACTTTCCGCCGCGCTGGCGACGCCCCACGGACAGAAGCTGCCACCCGCACGGGAGCGCGGTGCGTCAAAATCGCCCGTAACCCCTGTTGAAATGCCTTCTTCCGTGCATTCATTTGCATCGACCTCAGTCAAGTTTAGCGCCGTTGAGCCGTGCCTTCTATTACCAGCGTTGTCTGGCGTCAGGCCACGTACGTCCTATAATCGGCCCCCCGTGGCCGCTGACATGAATGGCGTCGTGGGTCCCTCAGTTTCCGCAAGTCGCGCCAACCGTCTTGACGGCCCGGCATTGCGCCTCCTCGACGCGAACGCCAACCGTGCCCGCGAAGCGCTGCGCGTCATGGAAGACTACGCCCGTTTCGTCCTGGACGATGCCGATTTGCAGGCGGCCCTCAAATCGCTCCGACACGATTTCGTGCAGGCGATCGACCCCTGGTCGGCCGATGCCATCCTCTACCGCGACACGCCCGGCGACGTCGGGACGAGCCAGAAGACGATTTCCGAGTTCCAGCGGCAGAGCTTGGCGTCGGTGGTCACCGCCGCCGGCAAGCGGCTCGGCGAAGCGCTGCGGGCCGTCGAGGAAGTGCTGAAAACGGCATCCGCGCCCGCCGCTGCGGCCGTCGAATCGCTGCGTTACCGGTTCTACTCGATCGAACAGTCCCTCGCCCGCACCCTGCACCCGGCCGGCACGGCCAGAATGGCCGGCGTGCGCCTGTACGCGCTGGTGACCGAGTCGCTCTGCCGCCAGCCCTGGCTCGCCGCGGCCGAGCAGGCGATCCTCGGCGGCGCCGATTGCCTCCAACTCCGCGAAAAAACCATCGAGTCGGGCCAGCTCCTGATCCGCGCCCGGCAACTCGTGGAACTGTGCCGCCGGCACAACGTCTTGTCCATCATCAACGACCGCCCCGACATCGCCCTGCTGGCCGACGCCGACGGCGTTCACGTCGGCCAGGACGACCTCCCGGCCATCGAAGTCCGCCGGCTCATCGGGACCGGGCGGATCGTCGGCGTCAGCACTCACAACATCAGCCAGGCCCGCCAAGCCGTGCGCGATGGCGCCGACTACATTGGCGTCGGCCCGGTTTTCCGCAGCGCCACCAAGCCGCGCGACTTCGTCGCCGGCCCTGAATACGCCCGCCAGGCGGCTTCGGTCCCAGTCCCCGCCGTCGCCATCGCGGGCATCACCGCCGCGAACGTCGAGCAGGTGCTGGCCACGGGCATCCGGGCCGTGGCCGTCAGCTCGGCGCTGTTCAGCACCGACGACGTGCGCGCCGCGGCGGCGGAGATGAAGCAGCGGCTCGTGGAGAGTCCCTAGCCCGGGTTATTCACCGCAGAGGCGCAGAGATCGCAGAGAAGAGTGAATACCAAATCACTTACATGCGAATGACTCGCGCCAAAGCACGCGCATGTTGCGCAGATGACACTCTCTTATGATCTCCCGCTTTCTCTGCGTACTCTGCGGTGAATCTGAATTTTCCGGACTAGAATAACACCGGCTTGCCCAGCTTCCGCCGCAGGACCTGGAACTGGCCGATGTGCATCGCCGTGTGGACGGGGAGCATATTCACCAGGTGGCCCACGGTCGGCGCCCAGCTCCGCATGGACTCGGGCGACTCTTTGGCCAGATCCGCCGGCGTAAGCGATGCCGCCCAGTCGGCGGAAGCCCCGCGCACCTTCGCGAACAGCCCGAGCAGGGCGGCCTTGGTGCCCAGCACGGCCGGATCGTCCACCGAGGCCGTCCCCTTCTTGAACCGCTCCGCGAACCCGGCGGGAAGTTCAACCACCGTCCTGCCCGCGGCACCGTTCACCATGGACGCCTCGGCCGCAATCAGGTGGCCCAACTGCCAAAGGGCGTTGTTGGCGTTGGGCACCGGCCGCTGAATCAAATCGGCGTCGGTCATGTCGCCAAGCGTCATGTTGAGGAATCCGATATCGCCCCGTAGTCCGTCCACCGCCACATTATTCTGCGACATATCAAGCTCCTTGTTTGAAGACCGGAAAACTGAAGGGGCGATATCTTACCTCACTTCCTCGACCGGAGTCCATCGGGTGTTTCAGTCCCACCAAAGGAATAGATAGCGCCTGGTTCGCATGTCGTACGCGACCAGTCGGACGCCCATGTCCATGGGAGTCGCATGCTTCATCGCTCCCTGAATAAAACTCTGTAGTTTTTCGGAAAGCTCAGGGGCAAATGATTTGATCATCTCAAGCGGGTCGGATGTGCCGCGATTGACTTCTTGAGATAGGGGCACGGATCATTTCGAGCCAATCCTTCCGCAGCTCACGACGCGATCAAGACCGGCTGATAAACTGGTCAACATGGTGAAACCCCATTCAAGGATCCCCCGGCTCTGCCTTTCGCTCTGCGCCCTGCTCGTCGCCCCTTCCTTCGCTTCAGCCCAGGCTCAGTCACCCCACCCCAACGTCCTCTTCATCGTCATCGATGACCTGAACGACTGGGTCGGCTGTCTCGGCGGGCATCCGCAGGCGAAGACGCCGAACATCGACCGGCTGGCCGCGCGGGGGACGCTTTTCGTCAATGCTCACTGTCAGGCGCCGCTGTGCAACCCATCGCGATCCAGCGTCATGACCGGGCTGCGGCCCAGCACCACCGGCATCTATACGCTGATACCGGGCATCCGCGACGTGGACGCCCTCAAGGACCACGTCACGCTCCCGCAATACTTCGGATCGCAAGGCTACTTCACCTTCACCTGCGGCAAGGTCTACCACGACGGCTCCATCAAGCCCAAAGACCAGCCCCGGGAATTCAGCATCTGGGGACCTGCGCCCGGCATGCCGCTGCCGAAGCAGAAGTTCGTCCATACGCCCGACGACATCCGGGCGATGGATTGGGGCGTCTTTCCTGAAAGTGACCAGGACCAGGCCGACTGGAAGATCGCTGACGCGGCGATCGCGCAGCTCAAGGACCTGCCGGCCGGCAAACCGTTCTTCGTCGCCTGCGGGTTCCGGCTGCCGCACGTGCCGTGCTTCGCCTCGCAGAAGTGGTTCGACATGTTCCCCGAGGACCAGGTGACGCTGCCGCCGGTCAGAGCGGACGAGCGCGAAGGCGTGCCGCCGTTCGCCTGGTATCTGCACTGGAAGGTCCCCGAGCCGCGGCTCTCCTGGCTCCGCAAGGCCGACCAGTGGCGGCCGCTGGTGCGGTCCTACCTGGCCTGCACTACGTTCATGGACAGCCAAGTCGGCCGGTTGCTGGAGGCACTCGATGCTTCGGGCCAGGCCGCCAACACGGTCATTGTCTTGTGGTCGGATAACGGCTGGCACCTGGGCCAGAAGGCAATCACCGGCAAGAACTCCCTGTGGGAGCAATCGACCCACGTGCCGCTGGTCTTTGCCGCGCCGGGCCTGTCCAAGGGGGCTCGATGCGACAGCCCCGCCGAACTGCTCGACATTTATCCGACCCTGGTCGAGCTTTGCGGCCTGCCGGCGCGCCCCGGGCTGGAAGGCCACAGCCTCGTTCCCCAATTGAAAGACCCCGCCGCCCCGCGCGACTGGCCGGCGATCACCACGGCAAACCAGAACAACCACGCGGTCCGAACGCAGCGCTGGCGTTACATCCGCTACGGCGACGGCTCGCAGGAGCTATACGACCTGCGCGGCGACGCCCGCGAGTGGAAGAACCTCGCCGGCGATCCCGCTCACGCCGATGTCATCGCCGAGCTTTCCCAATGGCTACCGAAGGTCAACTCCCCGCCGGTGCCCGGCAGTGCCCAGCGCCTGCTGGTACAAAAGGACGGCACTTGGTACTGGGAAGGCAAGGCCATCGATCCGGCGCAGCTTGAGGATTGACGAACAGGGAGGGCGGCGAAGCCACTACCAATTGGAGCGTTTTCCAGGATAGTGTAGGGTCATTGGCGTCGTCCGCTTCCAAGTGCCGCCGGTGCCCTCACCGGCGGTTTTCGATCTGCCCGGGACATTCCGCCGGTGAGGGCACCGGCGGCACTTAACCGCCAGCGGCTACACGACGCCAACGTGAAAAATGCTCTAACATGGCGGCTCTGTGAACGCAGGCGATTTGAAAATCACGCCTCGGCGCACCATTTTCGCCACATCTGACGATACGCGGCTTCGATGTGGCGCGCGAAGGTCTTCGCGTCCATCAGCGGCGATTGCTCCAGCCGTTGCCGCAGATTGGTATGCAAGCCGCGCAACCGGGAAGCGTCCTTGGCCAGGTCCACCGCAATTCTGACGTAATCCTCCGCGCTTTCGGCGATCAATTCGGCAAGGCCCATGTTCGTCAACAGGCTTACTCCCACGCGCGAAACGTGAGTCCGGCCCGCCAGCGTGATCACCGGCACCCCCATCCACAATGCTTCGCAGGTCGTGGTCGTGCCATGGTAGGGAAACGGATCGAGCGCGATGTCCACGCGATTGTAAAGGGCCAGATGCCCGCCAAGTTCGGGTTCATGGCCGCGCAGTTCCATCCGCGCGGAATCGATCCCTTCCTGGATCAACGCCTTCCGCACCCGTTGCCGTGCATCGGGGCTGGCCAGGGCCAGCGCCTTGAGCAGAAGCCGCGATTCGGGAACGGCCTTGAGGATTCGGGCCCAGAGCGCCAGCATCGGCCCTGTGACCTTGGCTATGTTGTTAAAACTCCCGAATGTGATCGGCCCGCCGGTAATAGGGTGGTCCGGCACGGGGCCATTCTCCGGCGCCTGGTAAATCCAGTTGGTGCGCGGCAGGCGGAGCAATTGCTCTGAGTGCAGCGTATCGCTGAGGCCGGGCGGGTCGGCCAGGGCATCGGTCATGCGGTAGTCGATCGTGGTCAGGCCGGTGGTGTTCGGGTATCCCTGCCGGGTCACCTGCACCGGGGCAGGCTTGCGGGCAAAAACCAGCAGTCGTCCGCCCGCGGTATGGCCGGCAAGGTCTACCAGGATGTCGATCTGGTCCTGGCGGACCAGGCCGGCCAGTTGCTCGTCGGACAGGCCGACCGTGCTGCGCCATTGGTCCGCCTGCGCGCGAAAACGCTCCGTCATTGCGTCGGGTTTTGCAACCTGGGCATAGCAGAATACCTGGAACTCCACGCGATCGTGGCATGCCAGCAGCGGAAGCACCATCGGCGCGACGGCGTGCTGCCGGAAATCCGGCGAGACATATCCGATGCGCAGCCGGCGGTCAGGATCGCGGTTGTTGGCGTGGCTCGATTCCGGAAGCGCCTTTCTCAACGGCTCGGCGTGCTGGCTGTTCCAGCGGCGGTGTTCGTCGGCCATCGCCAGCGGGTTAGGCCCGGGATGATAGTGCAAGGTGAGCAGAAGATTGCTGTGGGCTTCGGTAAAGCCGGGATTGCCGGCAATCGCCTGACGATACGCGGCGATTGCCTCATCTAACTTTCCCGTGTCTTGCAGGGCGCCAGCCAGGTTGTAGCAGGCTTCGGGAAAGATGGACTTCAGGGCAATGGCCTGCCGATAGGACACGATGGCCTCGTCGAGTCGGTCCCCGGACTGCAGAGCACTCCCGAGGTTGAAATGACCTTCGGCCGAGTCGGGTTTAAGCACGATCGCCCCTCGGTAGGAGGTGATCGCCTCGTCCAGCCGTCCTGCGGCCCTCAAGGCGTTGCCCAGGTTGACGTGCGCTTCGGGCCACCCGGGCTTGAGGGCGATCGCCCGACCGATCAAATCCGCCGCCGCTTGGCTTTGTCCCGCCTGAAGGGCGATCAAGCCCAAATGATGAAGGGCCGTGGCATGGTTCGGATCTTGCGCGAGGACCTGCCTGTAAAGTTGCTCGGCCTGCGGGAGCTGCCCGGCTTGATGATGTCGGATGGCGATTTCAAGGCTCTGGTCGAGGGGTTGAGCCATGGTCGCTTATTTCCGTTCCAGCTTGAACGCCGGTTGGCCCATGTGCGAGATGTAGAAAATGTTGTTGGCCGGGTCCCAGCCCACGTTGGTAAACCAGCCGGGCATGGGGACGTCGAACTTGGGGGGCAGCGCGGCGACCAGCTTCCAGGTCGTGCCCGCGTCAGATGTCTCGAAGATGCCTTTGGCCCCGGCGACGGCAATGTGTTTGTCGTCTTTGGGGTCGAACATCGGCCCGATGGTCCCCGGGCAGCTTGTGCCGACTTTTTCCCAGGTGACGCCCTGGTCCTTGCTGAGCAGCAACCCATCGGCGGCGAGCCACCAGGCGACGCCATGATGGACCTTCATCACCTTTCCCGTCGGCTGCAAGTCGGCGGTCTTGGACCAGGTCTGGCCGGCGTCGGTCGAGCGTTCGATCCCGGTCTTGGGCCGGGCGCGGAGCAGGGTCTTGGCGTCGATGATGCCGAGGCAGCCGGCCCGGTCGAAGGCGGCATCCTTGAACAGGAGCTTCCAGGTCTTGCCGGCGTCATTGCTAAGGTAGACCTCGCCGCCGACCTCGTGGCGCTCGCCCAGGATGTTGGCGACGGATTCGCCGGACCAGTCGACGGCGGCGTAATCCCAG
>Ga0182024_10026233_pt1 | contig 10246 bp, 7 predicted proteins | sample P32metaG_FD_120480 | JGI IMG/M metagenome (GOLD analysis project Ga0182024, IMG submission 120480) | Permafrost microbial communities from Stordalen Mire, Sweden - P3-2 metaG (Illumina Assembly) | ecosystem: Environmental > Terrestrial > Soil > Wetlands > Permafrost | place: Sweden: Stordalen...
TGGCGGCGGAAGCTGGCCTGGGGGTGGGGGGCGAGTGCCGGTCGGTCTGGGCGCCGGAGTGCCGGTCGGCGTTGGCGCAGGAGTTGGTGTCGGCGTTGGCGCGGGAGTCGGTGTCGGCGTTGGCGCAGGAGTTGGCGTCGGCGTTGGCGCAGGAGTCGGCGTTGGCGCAGGCGTATCGTCAATCGACAGAACCGCCCCGTTGCCGCTTTCTTGCGATTGGTAGATGGTCGGGCCAGTCGTCGTTCCGGCGCTTTCCAGCACCAGCGTGATCTGCGTCTGTCCCGCGCTTACGGCTGCCTGCACCAGAGGGGTGACATCGAATTGATAGGTGCCCGGCTGGCTCACGTTTTCAGTGTCTGACGGCGGGCCAACCACCGCCGGGGCGCTGTCGAAGGTAATTCCATCGGTCGTGGGATTGGCGAATGTCCCGGTGCCCTCAATCCAGGTGGAATCCGGCTCGCTGTAAACAGATACGGGGTTGGCGGGGTAGGTGGTGTCGGATTCCGCCCCCTGAATCAGAAGAAGAGCCTGGTTGACGATCGAAACGCTGCTGATATCGAACTTGATGTACGCATTGGCTGTCAGGCTGCCGGTGTTGGCTGTCACCAGCGTGGGGTCAGCGCCGAAGTTCTCGGCGGCCAGGGTGGCGTCAGCAGTCGAAGATTCGACTGCGGCATCGGCCAGGGGATTGAGCGTGGTGGTACTCAGCAGGCAGCGCGACTCCAGGTTCTCAATGGCGACGAAGGCGCCCGACAGCACAATCCGGCCCGCACGTTCCTGCTTGGTCCGTTGGGCCGACTTGGATTTCTGCTTCGCTTCGCTCGAACTCCTACCCATCTGAATCTCCGTTTCACACGAGTCCGCGGCAATCAGCCCTGTCAGGCGGGCATGGGGCAGGCCGCAGTCTCGACCTTCTCGGGCCCGGCGATTGCCGAGCCTCTTCCCTGCCACCACGAAGTACCGGCAAAGATTGCCACTGGTCACTGCGTGAGCCCCCGGGAAATAAAACGAATTCGAACAACTTTTGTGACGCTTGCGTGCCTGAACTGCCGATAAACACCCAGAACGTGCAAGCGCAGAGCATACCCGAACCGCAAGGATCCGGGGAGGGGCATTTTGCGCACCTTCAGCCGGTCGCGCCGGGCATCCGTGCGGCGCGAATAACCGCCAAAAACCAAAAGGACTCGAGCCCCAGTGTAATCAACGTAACTGCGCCGGCTTGCCGGGGCAAGTTCCCCCAAATCTTTTGACATTCGCAAACGGATCGCCCCCGAATGGGTAACCTTGGCTGGGCGCGGGGCACAAATCTCAAGCAGCTTTGGAGATATTGTTATAAATCAATATTTTACAGCGATTTGCAGACCGCTTGGGGTGCTGGCTGGGGAAGGCGGTTTCAAAAGCAGCAAGACCGGGGCGTGTCGCACCGGCGCACCGAAGGTCCGTCTCGGGATAACCGACTAAGCGGAACCTTATGCCTTTGAAGCAGGCTCGGCGTGTGCCGGCTCCGATCCTTCCAAGGCTGTTTCCGGACCCTGCGAACGCGTTTCGGCAGACGTCCCAGATGCTGCCGGCGAGTCGGACGGCTCGATGGTCGCCGCAGAAGGCATGGCACTCGCGGCGGTCGTTTGTCCGGCAGGCGCCTGGGGTTCGGCCGCCGGCGATTCTGCAACCGCAGGGTCGGCAACCGGCGGTTCCGCCGTTATCGGTTCGGCTACCGGCATTCCCGGAACCGCAGGTTCAGCGGCAGCCGGCTCTTCCTTCGCGATAAGCTTGATCTCCACGGCGCCGTCGAGCTGGGCCTGTGACATGTAGAACTTGACCGCACGTTCCAGCTTGTCCGCCGTCTGGGCCTTGTAGATGCCGGCCAATTCGCCGTTGACGAACACCTCGCATTCAACCGGGTTCTCGCCGGCGGCGATGGCGCTGCTTACGGTTTCGCCCTGGGCGCGGCGCAGGGCCTCGCCCAGCTTTCCCTTGGCGCGGGGCTCGATGACAACCTCCTCGGGTGCCGCTTCGGGTTCCGCGCTCGATTCCCCGCCAGCGGCAGTGGCCGGCGTGCTGGCTGCTGAGGCAGCCTTCTTCTTGGAGACTCGCACTTTCCGTGGCGCGGGGGCCTTAGCGGCCTTGGGGGCGGGCCGGCCGGTCCCGATCGCCTCCTCCGGCGGCAGGTCGTCGGGGATGTAAAGAATCCGCCGGCAGCTCGGACAATAGATGATTTCGTCGCGCGAGTGCAGCTTGTTGTACACGTCCCGCGCCAACTCCATATTGCAGGCGGTGCACAGGTATTCTTCTTTGCGGCGGTCGGGTTTGGAGATGGCGCTCATCGCCTCGCCGTCGTGGTGTTCGGCAAGGCGCTCGAAGGTCTCGCGCAGGCGCACGGGAATCGCCTGCGCCGCTGCTTCCCGTGCCGGTCGCAACGAATCGACCTCCGCATGGTGCGAAGCTAGCGTTTCCCCGATCTGCTCCTTCAGGGTCGCAAGCCTGGCCCGCTCGGCTTCAGACTGGGCGGTCAAGGCGGCGACCTCGGTTCGGACCTTGTCCAGGGACTCTTCGACCTTGAGTTGGTCCTCTTCGATCTTGGCGCGATCGACTTTCTGCGTGTTGATCTCGATCAGGAAGGCCTGGTATTCCTTGTGGTTCTTGGCCACCGACTGCTGCGAGCGCAGTTTTTCGATGTGTGCGTCGCGGGACCCTTGATCCAGCTCGAGCTGCTTGGCGCGGCTCTGGGCCTCGCGGAGCGTCGTCTGGGCGACCTTGAGCTTTTCAGTCAGGTCATTGACCCGGCGCTCCTGCACGCGCACGTTTTTGCTGGCGGCGTCCAGGCGCTCTTGCGACTCACGAAGGGCTTGATCGGCACGAAACAGCTTGACCAGAGCAACATTGGTCGGACCCATGAAAAATCCCTTAAATCCTTGAGGGACGAAACGGGCAAGGCCCGCTGCATGCCTCCACCGGCCTTCGACAGCCGCCCCGGCGGCGGCTGGGGCGACCAAATTCAGAATGGTGCATTATGCAGACGGCCCGCCGGTTGGAAAGGGCTTGGTAAGAAATCTGTCGCGACGGCCAATCCGAAATGTGTGAGGTGAGTCGCTTTTGCCCGGATTACCACCACGGAGACACGGAGAGCACGGAGAACAAAAGACACGCAAAGAAACCGGTGGTCTGATCGCGCCAGGGCGAAACATCCAGATTGCGACGCCTACAGCTATGCCTTTCTTCTGTCTTCTCGGGGACCTCCGTGTCTCCGTGGTGAGTCCTGGATTCCCCCGGCGGGTTTCACGGCGGATTCACCGAATCCGGATGGTCCTCAGTCGGGCGCGGCTTTGCGGTAATCACCACCGTCCCGGCGGCAGTGTCGCCGGCACGCTGCCTTAAGGGCGAAAACGGGACCAGCAGCACCGGCAGGAAAATCAAGCCCGCGTCGATCAGGCGCAGCAGGTTGCGGGTCATCATCTGTCCGCGGGTAGGGGGCTTGCCGTCCAGGCTGATCACGCGCAAGCCCATGATGATCTTCCCCAGCGTCCGGCCGATCAAAACTTCGCAAATCGTGGTGTGAGCCAGGTAGACCGCGAACGACCCCCAGAGCACCAGCTCGACGATCGGGTCGGCAACTCCGGAACCGCCGGTCACTACGCCGATCAGCTCGCCGGGGCCCATCTTCTGGTAATAAAAGGCCCAGGCGGCGATGACGGGCAAGGCGTCGATCGCGCCGGCCAGCAACCGGGCCCCCGCCGGCGCCAGGGGCAGCGCGGCGGGATCGATTTTCAGCGAGCGAAGCTGCTCGCGCCGCCGGAAGGAGGCGCCGATGGCATACAGCATGGCGCCGGTCACGATCCCGTAACGCAAGAGCGTCAACGAGAAGGCTGTGGCCGAGGGGAGGGGCAATGGCGCTGCCTTGTCGGCAGGGGCACCGCTGAGTCGATCGTACGATTGCTCGTAGAGTTCGCCGTCACGAACAAAGACGCTGCGGATAAGCCCCATGGCGTATGCCGCGGCACGCGCGCTGGGCGGGAGGCCGCTCGTGCTCTGGAGCGGGACCGCTGGGGAAGGCGTGGCCGAGCCCGCCGCGTTCAACTTGCAAAGATACAGCAGATCGGGTCCGGCTCGGCCGCGGGCCCAGACGGTCGGGAACGGCGTCCCATTCAGTAGTTGGAAGTCCTGCGCGTCGTCCGGGAGATCGATGCTGCACACCAGCGCCCAGGAGTTCGCCGGACCGCTGGTCGGGGCGGTAGTCGCGTGATGGGCGTCGGGGAGTCGAAAGACCCGGACCGGGCCGGCCGAACCGCGAGCGGCCAAGTATGGCTCGCCTTCGATCAGGGCCAGTGAGAGTTCGTCACCCGGGCGGGCAATCTCGGTGGGGATGTCGGCTTCGCCAACCCAACCGTCCGGCCCGAGGTGGACAAGCCCGAATGCCAACTCCGGTCCCGGGCCGATCAACGGCCCGACCGGCCCCGTCGATTGAGGCTGCGTAGCAGACGGCCCCGTCGCTGCGGCCCCAAGCGTTGTCGGATGGGTCGCCGACGGGGACGTGCTCGGCACGGTCGTGAGCTTGTCGGACGGCCCTGCCGTGAGCTTGTCGAATGGGCCTGTCGCGGGGCCGCTGGACGGTGTCGCCGACGGCAAGGCGCGCATGCGTGCGACCCCGCCGGGGATTTTCGCCAGTGCCCACAGGTTCCGGCCGTCGTCGGCGAAGCTCACCAGGGCGGCGTTGGGGACCGCCAGAACCGGCCCCGTGGTGGCTGTGGTGGTGGCTGTGGCGGCGGCGCTGGCGTCATCGGACAACAGCACCCAGGAGCCGTCGTCCAGCAGAACGGCAAGCTGCGGCCCCCGGCTGGCCAGAGAGACGGCTCGCGCCGGGACTTCGCCCCACTGCTGCCATTTTGACTCACTGGCCCGCACCGCGAAGAACCGCGTCACGCTGCCGGATGCGCCGGGTTCCTTGTTAGGGACGACCTGGGCGACCCAGAAGAGTTCCTCCCCGCCGTACGGCGACGGCGCCAGGCCCCCATGGGCCAGCAAGTCGGCCGGCACCGCAGGGGCCGGGGCGGCCTGGGCGGGCAATCCCCTTGAACAACAGAACGTCAGCAGAACACAGATGACCCCGACGCGCAAAGACCCACGCCTGAACCAGGCGCGGTGGTGAAGGGTGAACTTTCCCATGGCACCCGAGTCGGCGCCAAAACTGCCGGTTTTATTTTCCGCCGCAACCTTCATCGAGCTGTATTACCCTTTCGACGCCGGCCTCCTCCCGCGTCGAGCCGGGGAAGACGATACCCTTGCGGCACGGGACGCCGTTCTTACAGAGCACCATGTCGCTCAGCGCAAATGATATTTTCGAGCCGTTCTCGGGGAAGTAAAGTTTGTAGTCAGTCGCCACCCAAGGCCACTTCTCCTTCGGCTCGTCGTCGATCGGCACCTGCTGGTGCTTTCCTAGGGTGGCTCGCAGCACAGTCCGCCCGTCGGCGTCGAACAGCAGCACGCGGGTGGGCCGCTTGGTGGCGCGATCGTACCAGATTTCCTTCTGAACCACGAATCGCGCCGGATTGGTGGCCGGGACGATCCAGTCAAACATGTATACGTCGGCGTATTTGTCCGGGTTATACCGCATCACCGGCGCCGGCGGGGCGGTGAAATCGGTGTTGAACATGCTGACGCCGAGCACTTCCAGGACCATGTTCGGCTGGATGGGGACCGGCTTGACGCAGGGCTTGCCAAGGTTGGCGTAATCCCCGTACCACATCGTGTTCATCTCGGGCACGATTTTGAGCCAGTATTTTTCCTCGGTGCTCCCGATTTCAAACACGGTGCCGGCGACCGGCTTGTTGCCGACGATCCGCATTCCCAGCGGCCTGCGGTAGAGCAGGGCGCCGTCGCCGTTCACGAAGTGGGACTTGTGGTTTTCATCGACGAGGTTGGCGTCGTAATAATGGGCTGCCCAGAGCGTGGGGATCTGCTGGTTGTTGGCGTTGATCTGCCGGACGACATCGGCCATGGGCTCGGTAACAGGCGGGGGCGGGGGCGGCGTGGCGCCGCAACCGCCCAGGCAGGTGAGCAACGCCGCGGAGAGAAGGATCGAAATGGGAAGATTGCGTTTCATGCAGTGTTAAGTGTCGAGAGAGTCCGGACGGTTCATCCTGCGGTTGCGTCGTCTTTTGCCGCTCGCGGCTTCGCGACATGCTACTTGCGACTTCGGGATCTGCCACCAGCGGCGTCGTCGTCTGCCGCTTGCGGCTACGCGATCGTCCAAAGAGTGTACCAGATCAGGAGGGTGCAAGTCCCTCACTTGTTTTCCGCGGTAGCGGGCCTTATTTTGCGCTCGTCGACGCGGAAGGAGACCCTTGTGATTCGCAGCGCCGTGACCGTTTCGCTTGTCCCCGAAGCCCGGGGCGGTCCGTTCATTTTTTGGGATGACCTTGCGGAAAGTTGCCGCAAGGCGGCGGCGCTAGGGTTCGATGCCATCGAGCTTTTCCCGCCGCAACCAGACGCGGTCAGCGCTGGCGAGCTTCGCCGATTGCTGGACCAGCACAAGCTGGAGCTGGCGGCGGTCGGGACCGGCGCGGGGTGGGTGAAGCACAAGCTGCTTCTCACGTCCCCCGACCCGGCCATCCGGGCCCAGGCCATCCAATTCGTCGGCGCGATTATCGACCTGGCCGGCCGATGCGGTGCCCCGGCCATCATCGGGTCCATGCAGGGCAGGTGGGGCGCCGAGTTAAGCCGCGCGGACACAACAAGTCTGCTGGTGGATGCGCTCAATGAATTGGGCGATCGCGCCAAGCCATACGGGGTGCCGCTGATCTACGAGCCGCTCAACCGCTATGAAACGAACGTGGCCAATACGCTCGCCGAAGGCGTGCAATTGCTCGGCTCCCTGCGGACCGATAATGTCACCCTGCTGGCCGACCTATTCCACATGAACATCGAGGAAACCGACCTGCCCGCCGCGCTGCGGGCGGCGGGCCGCCATGTGGGGCACTTCCATTTTGCGGACTCCAACCGCCGGCCCGTCGGGCTGGGGCACACCGTTTTCGAGCCGATCGCGTCGGCGTTGCGCGACATCGGCTACGACCGCTATGTGTCCGCCGAGGCATTCGCCTACCCCGACCCCGATGCCGCCGCCCGGCAGACGATTGAATCGTTCAACCGGTATTTTGGAGAACCATGCTCCGCCACAAACTAATTCACGGAAAGATCAACGAGGTGCTGGGCCGGGCCGGGCATCACGCCAGGGTGCTCATCGCCGACGGCAACTACCCGGCTTCGTCGGCCATTGGCCCGAATGCCGAACTGGTCTGCCTGAACCTGATGCCCGGCGTCGTCACTTGTAACCAGGTGCTCGAGGCGTTGCTCTCGGCGATGCCGTTCGAGGCGGCCCATACGATGATGTACGAAAAGACCGGCCCGTACGCCTTGCAGGAAGACCCGCCGGTCTGGGGTCAATACCGGGAGACGATCAGGAAGGCCGGTATCACGCTGGAATTGCAGCCGATTGAGAAATGGGAGTTTTACAAGCACGTCGCCACTCCCGATCACGTCCTGACCATCCAGACCGCCGACCAACAGCGATTTGCTAATCTGTTGTTGAGCGTGGGCGTGAGGATGGATTGAACCAGGGTCACTTTGGCCCGGCCAGAAGTTTTCTTCCCTCGTTCTCGATCCGGGAACGGAGCGCATCGGCCATCATGGCCAGGAACACCGGCAGATCGATCTGGACCTGGACCGAATCCGACAGCAGGTCGATTCGTCCCGTCACCGCCTGGCCCATCGCCGAAAGCATGAAGTCCATTCGATTGCCCGACCAGGTCTCGCGCAGCGTGCCGGCGTAGGCGGGGTAGTGCCCCCTTGCCTCGGCCAGCGCGGATTCGATACGACTCCGCACATCCGCCTGGGTGAGCTTGTGGGGAAGAATAATGGTGAGAGGCTTTGGCATGAGTCGATGATAGCGCGGCCAATTCACAACAATTCGTCCAGCTCCTCCACCATTTGCCCGAAGAGCTGCAATGCCGTGTCGACCGGCCCCGGCTTTTCCATGTCCACCCCGGCGCCCCGGAGCAGGTCGAGAGGGAATTGCGAGCAACCCCCTTTGAGGAAGCCAAGGTAGTCGTTCAACTCCTGCTGACCGCCTTTGGTCACGCGCTCGGACAGTGCGATCGCGGCCGAAAGGCCCGTGGCGTACTTGTAAACATAAAAAGCGCGGTAGAAGTGGGGGATCCTCAGGCACTCCAGCTCCAGTTCCGGGTCGATCGTGAATGCCGGGCCGAAGTACAGGTCGAGCAGCTTGCGGTACTCGCTCCGCAGCCGGTCCACCGTCAACGGCTCGCCTGATTCGACCAGGGCATGGATGACCTTTTCGAACTCGGCGAACATCGTCTGGCGGATGATGGTGCCGCGGATGTTGTCGATCATGCGGTTGAGCAGGAATGCCCGCTCGTTCCGCGTTTTCGCCTTGGCCATCAGGTGCCTGGCCAGGAGCTGTTCGTTGAACGTGCTGGCCACCTCGGCGACGAAGATCGTGTAGTTGTAATACTGGAACGGCTGCGACTTGGCCGAATAATAGCTGTGCATGCTGTGGCCGGCTTCGTGCGTCAGCGTGAAGACGTGATCGAGTACTTCGGGCTGGTAGTTCATGAGGATGTAGGGCTGGCCGTCGAAGCTGCCGCTGCTGAACGCCCCGCTCTGCTTGCCTTGGTTGGGGTAGCGGTCGCACCAGCGGCCGACGGTCATCCCGCGGTGCAGTTCGCGGCCGTATTCGTCGCCGAGGGGGGCCAGTGAATCGACGACCACCTTGACCGCCTGGTCCCACGAATGCCGCTTCTCCAGGTCGGCCAGGATCGGCACGTAGGTGTCGTAGTGGTGGATGTCGCGCAGCTTCATCTTCCGCTGGCGGACCTCGTAGTACCGGTAAAGGGCCGGCAAATTGCGGTGGACCGATTCGATGAGGTTGTCGTAGACGCCGACCGGGACGTTGTCGTGGAACAGGGACGCCTCGCGGGCGCTGGGGTAATTGCGAGCGCGGGCATAGTACACATCGCGCTGGACCGAGCCGTTCAATGCCGCGGCGATCGAGTTCTTGTGGGCGTCGTACTGGGCGTAATAGACGTGAAAGGCTTGCTTGCGAACTCGCCGCTCCGGCGAGTGCAGGAACGCGGAAAAGGACGAATGCCCCAGCTCGACGCGTTCGCCGCGCTCATTTTTGACCGTGCCCCATTTAAGATCGGCGTCGTTAAGCTGGCGAAAAACCTGGTTCGACGCCTCGCTCATCTGGCCCTGCATCGCCAGCAGGTTTTCTTCCTTCGGCCCCAGCGTATGCGGCCGGTAGCGGAGCATCCGCTCCAGGGCCAGCTTCCAGTCGGCCAGCACCGGGGACGCCAGGAACTGTTCGATTGCCTGGGGCCCAATGGCCATGATCTCGGGCCGGATGTAGCTTGCCGCCTCGGCCGCCTGCGTGGCGACGTGCTCGTACCGGCCCTTCATCCGCTGCGCGTCGCTGTTGCCCTGGTCCTCGCTGGTGCGCAGGAACCCATAGGTCCCGAGCCGCTCGCCGGTCCGTTCGAAGTCGGATTCGAACTTCAGGCAGGCCGCCAGCGTTTCGGCGCCATCGGCGAGCTTTCCCTTGAACTGACCGAACCCGGGTATTCGCGCCGCCCAGTCTGCGAACGCCGACTCCCACGCCGCGTCATCGGGGAAAAGGCTGGACAGGTCCCAGGTATCCTCGGGCTTCACCTTGGCGCGCGGCAGGAGCGCCTTCACTTTGCCGTTGGCTCCGTTGGCGGGCTTGGGCCTGGGCTTGGTTCGGGATTTGGGGGTCGGTGCTTTTGTTTTGCGTTTGAGAGTTTTGATCATCTCGTTGCTCCTGTTCCTCGATCAGGCACGATCAATAGTCGCGTCAAAGCGGGAATCGTGCAACGTTGAGGGATGTCTGGCGGGTGGGCGAGGGGGCAGCAGGGACGCCGCCGAACGCAGGTTGCGCATCGGGCGGTTGCGCAACCAGCGGCCAAACCGGCCAAAAAATCCGCGGTTTTGAGCCAGGAACGAAGCTTGCGCAGGTTCGCAGGTTTTTTTGCCACCTCAGGCACACGTCACGACCCCTGGCGGCCCACTGGGCGCAGAAACGTTTTGGCCCACTTCCAACAACCTGGGCTTGCAGATTTTCGGCCGGGAATGGACAGAGAATCGATGTGCGCGATGCTCATTTTTCGTGATCTTTCGTGAAACCGACGCACTCGCTCGGGCCACGCCGACGCCGAAA
>Ga0182024_10026234_pt1 | contig 10246 bp, 6 predicted proteins | sample P32metaG_FD_120480 | JGI IMG/M metagenome (GOLD analysis project Ga0182024, IMG submission 120480) | Permafrost microbial communities from Stordalen Mire, Sweden - P3-2 metaG (Illumina Assembly) | ecosystem: Environmental > Terrestrial > Soil > Wetlands > Permafrost | place: Sweden: Stordalen...
CACAGCCTCGCGAGGCACGTCGCCACTCTCGGCCGTCAAATGCTGAACATCGGCGTCACCCGGTTTCCGGCTGTCGGAAATAAACTCCGCGACGCAAGAACCTTTTGCCAATCGGTCGCCAAATACGTACACGAAGCCGGATTCGCGGGCACGGCTCGGCAATCCGCTCGGCGAGCCGCCAGGTTTGTCGCTTCAACCGACGAAGTTCTATTTTTCGAGGGGCCCGACGTGCAGGGTCCGTCCGCCCCGGTCGCGCAACTGTTACCGCTGACGCGCGAGCACTTGGTGGCGGCTTCGATTTGCAGCGCCGGTGACGCGGAAACCCTTCGCTACTTGATGCGCTGTGCCCGGCGTTTGAAGACGGGCGCCACAGGTTTTCTCCTGCAGAATGAAGAAGGGCGCCCAATCCATTTTCTTTGGATCGGCGACTATGACGGATTCCGTTTGGCGGAGATCGACCACACACTCGAGCCCTCTGCCCCCAATGCCAGCATGATCTTCGATTGCTGGACACCCATCGCCCATCGCGGACGCGGTTATTATGCAACCGCCATCCGCCTGGCAGCCACGAAATTGCAGCACGAGGGCCGAGATCCCTGGATTTTTGGCGCCGCGAATAACGTGCCATCCTTGCAAGGCATTCTAAGAGCCGGATTCAACTACCGCTTTTCGCTGATTCGCCGCACAAGGTTGAACCGCGCGACGGTAACTCGCCGTGACACAACCCACGCAATTCTGGCGAGCCTTCCGCATCCTGTCGAGGCTGCCTGAGAGGCTGCCAGTGTCTCCAGGGCAAGCGCACGGGCCGAACCCCATCCCTTCCATTTGCCTGAATCCCATGCCCTCTCTAGAATGAAGATTCACCCTGGCTGGAACAATTCCCGAGATTCTTATGATTCATTTTCCCGTACCCGAAGCTCTTACCTTCGACGACGTTCTGCTTCTACCCGCGCGCTCCGATGTAATTCCCGCGACCGCCACTACTCAGACGCAGCTTACGCGCGAGATCAGCTTGAACATCCCCATCGTCAGCGCCGCCATGGATACGGTCACCGAATCGCACATGGCGATTGCGCTAGCGCAGCAGGGCGGAATTGGAATAATCCATCGCAATCTGAGCATCGAGCAGCAGGCCAACGAGGTCGACAAAGTGAAGCGCTCGGAAAGCGGCATGATCGTCGATCCGGTCACCATGTCGCCCACCGACAAAGTCAGCGACGCGCTTGAGGTCATGCGCAAGTACAAAATTTCCGGCGTGCCCATCACCGAGCACGGCAAACTGGTCGGCATTCTTACCAACCGCGATCTGCGCTTTGAGACCCGCTTCGACGTTCCCATCGACCGCGTGATGACCAAGAAAAATCTCATCACCGTGCCCGTCGGCACGACCCTGGAAGATGCCGAAGAGATTCTTCACGAGCACCGCGTCGAGAAACTACTGGTGGTCGACGACAAATACAACCTCAAGGGATTGATCACCGTAAAAGATATCCAGAAGAAATTGAAATACCCGAACGCTGCCAAGGATTCTCACGGTCGGCTGCGCGTAGGCGCGGCGATCGGTGCTACCGGAGATTTTCTTGAACGCGCTCAAGAATTGGCTGCCGCAAAAGTTGATGTGCTCGCCATTGACAGCGCGCACGGGCATTCGACGAAAGTTCTGGACGCGGTAAAGATGGTGAAGTCGAAGCTGCCCGAGATGCAGTTGCTGGCGGGAAACGTCGCAACCTTTGACGGCGCATGTGAACTGGCTCACGCCGGCGCCGACGGCATTAAAGTCGGCATTGGACCGGGCTCCATCTGCACCACGCGCGTAGTCACTGGTGCCGGCGTACCACAGATTACCGCTATCGCTGAGGCATTCCGAGCCACAAAAGATGCGGGTATTCCCATCATTGCCGATGGCGGCATCAAATATTCGGGCGACATTACGAAGGCGCTGGCTGCGGGGGCGAGCGCCGTAATGATCGGGTCGCTCTTCGCAGGAACCGACGAAAGTCCCGGCGAGTTGATTCTCTATCAAGGCCGCTCGTTCAAGTCCTATCGCGGAATGGGATCTATTGGTGCGATGGCGCAAGGTTCCAGCGAGCGCTACTTTCAGAGCACGGAAGGCGACTCGTCCTCCGCAGTTTCTTCCATGGACGGCGAATCCAATCGCTCCGCCAAACTGGTTCCCGAAGGGATTGAAGGGCGCGTTCCCTATCGCGGCTCAGTCGCCATGATCGTCCACCAAATGGTAGGCGGCCTAAAATCAGGCATGGGCTACTGCGGCTGCGCCACCATCGCCGAACTCTTGCAGAAAACGCGCTTCGTGCGCATCAGCGGCGCCGGGCTCCGCGAGAGCCACGTTCACGACGTCATGATTACCCGCGAGGCTCCCAATTATGGCGTCGAGTAAGCCGCGCACTTGAACTCCGACCGCAACAATGCTCTCAAGGCGTGGATCGCTGCGGTTCTATGGCTCATTGTTATCGCCATTGAATCAAGCGCGCTGCTGTCTGCTCACAATACCAGCCGCATTCTTTACCCTATCCTGCATTTTCTGTTTGGCGTGGATCGGCTGCACTTTGAAGACTGGCACTTCTACATTCGCAAGGGCGGCCACGTCATTGGATACGCGATCCTCAGCACTCTGCTGTTCCGCGCCTGGCGCGCCACATTGCCCGCGATGAGCGGCGCGAAATGGATTCCCCGCTGGGCTACCATCGCAGTTCTGGGAACCGCACTCGTTGCCAGCCTCGACGAGTGGCATCAAAGCTTCATCCCTTCGCGGACCGGAAGATGGCAAGACGTAGTGCTCGATACCTGCGCCGGAATTGCTGCGCAAATTTTAATCTTCCTTCGGTGGAAAATTTCCAGCAACGAGGAGCGAGAGGATTTCAGCAGTTCGGTTCGGGATCAGGAATAAGTTTCAGAAACGATACCTTCCCCCCCGCCACAAATAGAAAAGGGAGCGATCTTCCGCCCCCTTCATTCCCCACGCCATTCCTACAAACCCTACTGCGCACACCCTGTACTGAACTGCGTCAGCACATTGGCCGCCGCCGAAAGGTCGCACAAGTAGCTGGCGCCCGTGGAATCGTAGTAGTGGTACTGTTGACTCGCCGACTGTCCGGTATTTCCCAGCAAGTTGAAGGACGAATCGAACTCCAGCGTGTCGGCATGCTGTGCGGCATTCTGCAGATAGCTAAGGTAGGTGACGTTGCCGCCCGACTTGGTGTTGGTGCTGAGTTGGTAAGTCTGCTGCGCCGTTGTGGTCTGGTTAATGTTGCCGTTTGACAAATAATTCAGCGCGATGTCTACCACCAGCGGGAAGTTGTATCCCTGGTAATAAACAGCGCTGGGCACTCCCTTCTGCGTGACGGTTGTGTAAGAACTCACGTTCGTACCCTGGTTGATATCCTGCAAATATTTGTTTCCTGTGATGTTGAAATATTGGTCGTTCGAGAACACGATGCTCTGCGAAACCGTCGTGGTCACTTTGCCCTTCGACGTGTTCACATAACCAGTGATCGCGAAGTTGCGCCTCGATACCACATTGACCGTGCCATTAATAACGGTGGGCTGAACGTTGATTTTCTCCGTAACCACCGGCGACGGCCCGGATAGAGTGTTCTGCGTGACCGCTCCGCTGGTCTGGGTGCTGCCCGAATCCAGATACAACAGCAGCGACGCGGTCGCGGAAAAATAATTGTTCGCGTTATACACGCTCAGCGAAACCGTGTGCGGCTGTCCATTGCTGAGAAGGCCGGCGAACGGCGTCAGGTTCACGCGATACGGAGTGAAGTTGAGCGTCTGCACGCCGGGAATCGGGAACCACAGGAAGGGATCGATGCCTCCGGTAAAGATCCACGGGAACACCGGAGCCACACCGGCCGGCTGACCATCTATGGTGATCTCCGTCTCGCGGAATCCGGTATTGCTGCAGCTTTGCAACTCGGATGCGACGTCGCTGGGAACGCAGGTGTACCAAAACTCGTCACCCGATTGGCCCTGGGCATACACATCCAAATACGCCGATTCAATGTTGGTCGGCATCGTGAACGTTCCGGAGAGCGTGCTCGAAGTCGAACCCAATGCCACCGTTCCGCCCGAAGGTCCTGCCGAAAGCGGCAACACCAGGTTCGCACTCACCGGTGCGGCCTGGCCACTCTCCAGTGGATAAAACTCCAGCGACGCCGAGGCATAAATCGTCGAAGTCAGCCCGCAGCACAAAGTATTTCCAATGTCAGCCTGCCCGCTCTGCGCGGTATAGAAGATCGAGCTGTAATCGGTGAGATCGCTCTCAATATGCCACGAGGGCCCTAGATTCGGCGACGGCTCTGCCGTGGTACCGAAATAAATGTTTACCGGGCCCAGCCAGAAATTGGCGGTGCGGTCGTACTGAATCCCCGCATTCAAGTTGATATCGGACTCAAGCACAACCTTAGCCCACGGTCCGGGACAATCGGCCGGCGGCGTGAAAGAGAAATTTTCAACGTTGAAATCGTAAAACGAAGCGCCGCTGAACAGTTGCACCACGCAAGGAGTGGTGGAAGGCCGCGGAACCAGGGGATCTCCCGTTACAGTGTTGCCCGACCCAACCACATACGGGCCGCCGGCGAACGCAAAGGAAATGAAAACCGCAACTGCGAAGAGAAGCGACAACAGATTTCGCACCACAGAGATGCTACGGGACATTGCACATCCTCCTGGAATATAACGGCAAACACCGTGCCAGAGTTGGCTTTCGAGGCATGAGCACAGCGCAGCCGAAAGAAAGGCACTGGGGCCGAAGTATGGCGCGTTGGCGGAAGCCTGTCAACCGAAGAAGAAAGTCTCCATGCTCTCCCGGTGTCCCCAGCGGCGGCGTCCCCCAAGGTTCGCGCCTGGCATGTTTTTCAACAGCAACCGCGGTGGCCGCAACCGCCTCTAAACACTATGCCATCCCCTGCGACCATGCCGCCCGCTACTTTTCAGGCCCGGGCGCAGCTGGAACGAAAGCGTTCGCGCCCGGTGGCCACGCTTCTCATCGCGGCGGCGGCGCTAATGTGCGTCGGTGCGCTCATCGCAGCCAGCCTTTGGCCTTTCTCCAAAACCCGCGTGCTGCAAGATCTGCGAGAGGCCAGCGACAGTCAGGTTGCGGTTCGTGCCTTTCGGCGCATCTATTTCCCTTATCCCGGCTGCATTCTTGAGGGAGTGACTTTTCAGCACGGTACGCCGCAGGCAAAACCTCTCATCAGCGCCGATAAGGTTACGATCCAAGGTACCTACGGCGGAATTCTCGCGAAGCACATTCATCGAATTACCGCCGAGGGGATGCGCGTTTCCATTCCCGCTCTCGGAACCGGACAAGCTTTTCACACCACGCCATCAGAAATCACGGTTGACGAGTTCGTCGCCAATGGAGCGATGCTCGATATCGAATCCCACAATTCCGCCAAAGAACCGCTCCGCTTCGATATTCACGAAGCGTTTTTGCAAAATGTCGCGTCTTCAGGGCCGTTTGCTTACCGGGTTAAAGTGCACAATCCCGAGCCCCCGGGAGAAGTCTCAGCCGCCGGAAGGTTTGGCGGCTGGAATCACAACGATCCCGGCCAGACCCCGCTCTCCGGGCAATACACGTTCGAGCACGCCGATCTTAGCGTGTACGAAGGCGTTGCCGGCAAGCTTTCTTCGACCGGAAAATTCGGAGGCACCCTCCGGCACATCGACATTTCCGGCACCACTGATACTCCAGACTTTGAAGTTAAATCGGCCGGCCATCCTGTGCACCTGACCGCCCAGTACAGCGCCTACGTTGACGCCATGCACGGCGACACTTTTCTAAAACGGGTTGATGCCGATTTCTGGAAGACTCACGTGGTGGCCGAGGGCAGTATCGCCCGCTCCTCGAACGGAAAGAGTAAGACTGCGCTGCTCGATTTCAACGCCAGCCAGGCTCGCATCGACGACCTTCTTCACCTGTTCGTCCAAGCCAAACGCCCGTCCATGTCAGGCATCGTCACGCTGCGGGCTCACGTGGAAATTCCTCCCGGCCCGGAAGCATTTCTGAAGAAACTGAAGTTACAGGGCCGCTTTGGAATTCAATCCGGCGCGTTCTCCAATCCTTCCACGCAGAAAGGCGTCGACGAACTGAGCGCCGGCGCACGCGGCCAGAAAGATCCTCCCGATCCGGAAACCGTTCTTACCGATCTGACTGGGAAGGTTGGCGTCGACGAAGGAGTTGCAAAATTTGCCGATCTCTCCTTCGGCGTCCCCGGCGCCTCCGCGCGCATGAATGGCACATACAATTTTTTGAATTACAAGATCGACCTGCGGGGCCAGATGCGTGTGGAATCGAAAATCTCAAATACCGAGAGCGGAGGCAAGGCCCTCTTGCTGAAGATGATCGAGCCTTTTTTCAAGAAAAAGAAACAAGGAGAGATCGTGCCAGTGCGAATCTCCGGCAACTATAACCGCCCCAGCTTTGGTTTGGATCTGAATGATAAAAAAGCGCAGAAAGTTCCAACACCGAAGCCATAAAAGCTACGCGCACCCATCACCCTGTTGGGGCAGCAGCGGGGTCGATAGGATTACTTTTGCCTTGAGCGGTCTGGGCGTCAAAGCCTGGGGGGAGACCCATTGCCTGTTCTCAGCTACTGCAGGTGATGTTTTCGGCCCCAAGAACGCCTCTGCGAACTGTATCCGGAGCGAACCGAAGGGCCTTAGGCATTAGGTTCGCTTTAAATCGCCACAAGGCACCTTGCGCTGGAAAGATTTATTCTCGCCGAAGCCGAATGCGTTGCGTCTGCGCCTAACGACGGCCTTTCCCGGTGCCTGCAGACTCAAACGCGTATCGGTCCAGACGGTGAAAATTGTCGAACCGCAAAACTGCAGTTTCAAGAGCCGTCCATGTCATGGGACGTGAAAATGAGAACGTAATAATGTTTTCTCCGCTGACGGCCGAACCAATGGAACAAAGGGATATTCTTCTCCAGCCTAATCCTCCACCTCAAGGTGCCGATTAATGCCAAGAGCAATCAACGCAGCCTGACACAATCAACACCGCCTCGTCGCAAGCTGCGTGATCGCCGCATTTCGGCCGTTAAGGGAGGAAGCTTGTCTAAGAGTGGGTTTTCTAATGTTAAGAGCAATTTTGGGCGAGCGAACTTATTGATTGGCCGGCGCTGGCGCTGGTGCCGGGAGGGGGAATCGAACCCCCAAGGGCCGAAGCCCGGCGGATTTTGAGTCCAACCCATTCATTTTTCAAACAACCCATTTTCTTTGCTTTGCAAGGACTTGTGAAATTCTGGCGTTGTGTATCGTGCGGTCTGGTGCGGTCCTGTGAAGGCCCAACGGTCAGAGTTTGGGCAGAATGAATCGGTCTGGCACGTCAGATGCTCTCGGGGCCTCGCATCTCCGATCTCTTGCAAAAAATCTAATGCTCGGACTGCGACGTTGGTCCCGTCCTCGACGAGTTTTCGTTTAGACATACCTTTATTTCGAGAATTTTTTTGTCTCGCATTTTTCCTAACGCCGCGCGAGTTTTCGCCCAAGATTTCCTCAGGAACAGCGAATATTCGCCCTTCTATGCATGAGCGTTCCCCAAGTTTGCCGATTCAACGGCACTATAGAAAGCACTGCTGATACGCCATGTCTGCTCGTAACGCATCCGCTGAGCGAGTTGCGTCCACATTCCAGCTACGTCCGGCATAACTTTGCGGTTTCCTCCTCCCAGGTGTCAGCACTTGCCATGCTTGGCAATCTTGCGCTCAGAGAGCCACTCATCACTACACAAGAGGGCATCGTCATTGACGGCTATGCCCGATTAGACCTGGCCCGCCTCAATGGCCGGCCGACACTTCCCTGTATTCAATACGACCTGACCGAGGAAGATGCTCTTCGCTGGCTTCTTCAGAAGCATCGTCGATCTCACGGTATGAATGACTTCTGCCGGATTCTGCTAGCCCTGGATCTTGAGCCAAGTCTGAGAGAAAAAGCGAGATCGAATCAGCGCGTGGGCGGACAAATGAAGGGTTCGTCAAATTTGACGGATGCAAAGTTGGACGCTAGGAAACAGATTGCCAATGCTGCTGCCGTGTCGCTCGGCAATGTGACCAAGGTAAAGCAACTGCTCGAATCTGTCTGTCCCGAGCTATCGCAAGCTCTGCGAAGTGGCGAGATTTCGATCCATCGGGCTTGGGGCTGGAGAACTGAATCAGATGAAAGACAAAAGGCAGCGCTTAAGACTTATCGCAACAAGAAGGGAATCAACCAGGCTATACGGACGCTCATTTCGCGGCACTCATCCTCATCCGGCACAACCGCGCCCGACTTGGAAAGCCTCATCAAACGACTGTCCCTGCTTAAACCGGACGAGCGGAAGTCGGTAACTGTATCGCTCATAAAAAGCTCGGGCAAAGCGATCTTTGTCACCGAAGAGTTGTTTCGTTCACTGGCACCCTTTCAGGAACCGATGCCATTATGAACAATAGACAGCCTCTCAAGCAAATCCTGAGCGCAACCCGCTCACACTGGGACCGCCCTGAGGTCCGCGGTTCCGTGCGTGAGAATTTCAAGAAAATAATCGATTGCCGCACTCTGGCCTTGGGTGCTGAAGTGTTTGCCTCGGGGAATGAGGAGAAAATCGTTTATCACACCTGCAAATCGCGGTCGTGCCCGAGTTGTGGCCAACGGGCCACGCTACTCTGGCAGCGAGACCAATGGAGCGCGCTTCCCGACATTCCCTATATCGGCATCAACTTCACGATGCCTGACGTGCTGTGGCCCATCTTCAGGCAGAATCGTCATCTTCTTCACGATCTTCCGGCGCTGGGGGCAGCAGTTATCCAACAATGGGTTAAAGGTACCTACGGCGTCCGGGTTCAAGTTCTCGTGGTGCCGCACACGTTCGGACGGCACCTGAATTTCAACGTACATCTCCACATCATGGTTTCAGTCGCAGGTGTAAAAGAGTCAGACGGGCGTTTGATATCTCCTCTGCGCTTCGACCGGCGAGCGCTTATGCCGATGTGGCGCTATGCGGTCATTACGTTTCTTCGAGCGGCACTTAAGAAGGGTTTACTGGCCTCGGAGGCGAGGGCCGAAGAACTCCGAGGGATGTTGCGAACGCAGTATGAACGTTGGTGGAACGTTTACGTCGATCCCATCCGATCGAAATGGCATTTCCTGCGGTACGTGGCACGCTATGTTCGACGACCGCCGATTGCCCAGCATCGCTTCACGAAAATCACAGATCAAAAAGTGGAATTCTTGACCAAAGATACTCGGCAAAAGCGGGTCGTCACCACGCGCTATCCAATCGAGGAATTCGTGGACGTTTTAGCCGAACACGTACCCGATCGCTACAGGCACGCAATGCGTCGCTTTGGACTGCTCGCGCCCCGCGCGCAACGCACTGCCTCGGCTGCTCTCTTCTTGCAACTCGGGCAGATAAAGCGCCCGCCTGTGCAAAGGTTGAGTTGGCGGAGCTCCATGCTTAAGTCTTTCGGGACCGATCCTCTGCTCGACAGGCACGGGCAGTCGATGCAGTGGGTACGTCGGCTGAAACCGTTCCTGGAAAAGGCGACTGCCTAGGATCATCCTTCCTATTTATCTGATGTTCCCACGGCAAAGGATTAGCTGATTCCCTCGGCCAGACACGGCGATGCAACAGAGATCTTCGACCGAAACACCTTTGAAATCAATTCTTGTTTTTCCTATAGATAGATTGAATTCGTGGCGAAGGACACCAAAGCAGGACTGCTGGTCCAAACCCGTTGCGGCCTGCCCGAATTTGTTCGGCTGCTAGCACCGCATGTACCGGACCTGTACCGACACGGGATTCGCTATTTCGGACTTTTGGCGCCCAGAACCAAAGGCAACAACTGGGCAGGTTTGTTTGTGGCGCTGGATCAACAAATGAAACCTCGTCCTCTGCGGTTGAGTTGGCGGGACTCACTCCTGAGGTACTTCGATTTCGATCCTCTCCTAGACAGTCGTGGGCACGAGATGCATTGGGTTCGAACAGAAAGAGCCGGTCGTCAAATCTTGTGACCATCTAAAATCGCGGCCAGTTCCACGCACTCCTCGTTGAGATCGTTACTTCCGTGGGCTTCATCTCGTCGTTGACTCCTTGTCCTTCCCGATGCTGATGAGAGCGTCTGAGCACGAAAGGCCGCCCTGGGTGGTCTTCCGTAACAGTTCCGAAAATCGGACGGAAAGCGACTGCCTCCTTTTTTGCCACCCATTCCGAAATCGATTTTTGATTTTCTTATAGTTCCAG
>Ga0182024_10026235_pt1 | contig 10246 bp, 6 predicted proteins | sample P32metaG_FD_120480 | JGI IMG/M metagenome (GOLD analysis project Ga0182024, IMG submission 120480) | Permafrost microbial communities from Stordalen Mire, Sweden - P3-2 metaG (Illumina Assembly) | ecosystem: Environmental > Terrestrial > Soil > Wetlands > Permafrost | place: Sweden: Stordalen...
AAACCTAGTTAGGCCGCGCCGTCATCGAATAGCTTTCCAGCACGATGTAGTCGTACTGATTCGCAAGCGTGAGGCGGATGGCGTCATTCTGCGCGGCGGTTGAATCTACCGCACCGCGCGCAAATTGCGGATTGACATTGGGCTGTATGTTCAAAACACCTGTCTGCACATTGGTAGCGGCCGCGTTTTGTACCCGCGTGGTATAGACGAGTGTCACGACAGTGGTCGCCGTCGTGCTTACGGATACGGAACCGCCATACTGATTGTTGTACGATTTGGTATTCGAGCTATTATTATTGTTCACCGTTGCTTCGGTGATTAACTCGCCATTCGCTCCCAACGTATTTCCTGGCACAGAGGCCAAGATGGAGTTCTGAACGCTCGTGGTCTGTGTAATAGCGTTCTGTGCACTTGAGGTGAACGAGGTCGCGACCGCTCAGAAAATTAGGGGCGCGGCGGTGCAGATCTCAGGCACCGTCAAGTCCATCGATAAGGATTATGGCGACCACGCGGTGCTGCGATTCATCGTCGGCGACGAATTTGACTCACTCAGCACAGAATTACTTGACTCCCAAAAAGATGCCGCAGGCCACCTCTCGCGCGCCTGCCCGCGTTCCGGTGCGTCACGGACTCGTCCGTCCTTTGTAAGGCGTGCACATTCGCCCCTTTCGCTGCTTTGTATGGCGGGAAGTACGCTCTCGCCGTCCTGCTCCCCATGGCGCGCGCGGATCGGTCCTTTCAGCGGGACCGCGAGCATTGAAACTGTTGCGCCGCGCGGCGGTTTGCCATCCCGTTGCCACCATCGCCCTTTGTAGGAGGGGAAGAACAACTGCGAGGACCGTCAAGCGAGGCCGTAAGCATCCGCCTCATCGCGGCTGAGGTGAAAGCACGGAATCATCGTGGTCGCGCATGCGATCTTGGCGGCGGTTGCAGCTATAATAGTTGACTGCAGTGCTCGACGAATTCAGCTAGCAGTTTTTTCACGATCAAGCCGCGTGATCGCGCTGGCAACTCAAATGGGTCTAAGGCAACTTACTCGCATCACATACAGCGTATTTCGTGACACCAAGAGTGATACTTGGCACAGTTACACGGGGTAAGTATCCTATCCTGATACTCGTTCCGCGCACACTCGTGGCTGTCCATAAAAGGCTTTGTGTATTAACTCTTGCGCTATTAATAGGTGCGGCGTCGGCACGGGGGTCAATCTGATATGCCCTGGAATCCAAACCCTAGTTCAGACGAACACTGGATGAATCGGCATATCGCTCTAAAAGAAGAAATCGCGCATGCCAAGCCCAATGTTCTTTTTGTTGGAGACTCAATAACCGCTCGATGGACCAATGCGGGTAAGCGATTTTGGGATAGCACGTTTGCTCCCCTGAACGCTTTCAATGCGGGGATCGAAGGCGATACTACTCAGGGCGTACTTTGGAGATTAAACCAAGCTGAATTTTCAGGAGCATCCCCATCGACCGTCGTCATTATGATCGGAACAAACAATATTAATTCGTCAGGTGGACAATCGGTTGCAAGGGGTGTGAAAGCTGTAGCCGACGCTTTCAAACACGAGTTCAGTTCAGCCAGGATTATCGTATTGTCAATCCTCCCGAGAGACAATGCTAACAGCGTTCATCGAAAGAGGCTTGTTCAGGCAAATGAAGTACTTAAGCGAGGCGCATCATCATCGCGCTATTATTTTTGCGACGTGGGACAATTTCTAATAGAGGAAAATGGAGATCTATTCTCCGCTGCCTTTCTGGACAAAGCGCATCTTAGAGAGGACGGATACGGCCGAATCGCCGCGGAAATCGCTAGAGCCATTTCTGGTACATCGCGAACCTGTTCACCGCCCTTCCCTTGAGCGAGCATTTTTCGCAGAACCTGGCATCCTAGGCAAAGCGCACGTTGCCTTTCACTTTGGCGCTTTGCACATGATCGAGATCGCAAAGCGGGTGATCGAGCACACCTCAGGCAGGGAGGTATTATTTTGGTACTCGGTACTGAATGAACCGGAGTCCTAGGTCACGAGTGCGCTGGAGAAGGAACCGATCCTTGTGCTCTAGTGCGGTATTCCATTGTCGAATTGCGCTGCTGCCTGCTCCAACACATCCACCTTGCCAATGAGCTCACGACGCCGGGCATCGACGCCCTCAGGCGTGTGCGGCCACTTTCCCGTAAACCAGCCGCGGACGCCATCGACAAGTTCGTCGGCCCGCTGTGCGGCTGCGGATCTCGCCGATGCGAGCTCAGCCATCTTTCTGGCCATATGCTCTGCGGTGTTTGCAGCGCCGTGGTCCCCATCCTGCGGGGCCATCTTAAGAAATTGCCGAAGCTGCAAGGCGTACTGCTTGAGGGTGTAACGCTCTTCCATAGCAATGGTCCTTGTGGTTGTGCTCCGATGCGCAGCTCAGAAGACGCAGTGCATCGCCTTAAAGACCGCTGCACCCAGCGGTCCTCGTCGCCAACGATAATGGTTGCATGCCTCAGCTCTAGCGGAAGCCTACGCCAGCGCTAAAATGTCGTTGCGATATAATTGATAATTCCCCGGCCTGTTACGACTGCGAAGAATCCGAATGACGGTCCGCTGGATCTCGGCATTGCGCGACGCGAATCTTCTGGCTCGTTCGGTGCGGCTCACGTTCCATAGTTTCCTTATGGCCACGATGATGCAGAGTATCGCAGGTTGCCCAAGTGTAGATACCGCAGTCGGCGTCTCATCCCCTCAAAGCGGGCCACAACCCTTACAGAGCGAAGCCATAGCCCAAAGGCCGATTGCGGCGCTCTAGACACCAAGAGGCCGAATGGAAGACATCTCTGACGGCGCCTTCGGCGATGAGGTCGCAGGAAATGCTCCGTGCATCGACCGGGAGGTTGGCCGTCACCCAGAGGCGCTGCCATCGTCCGAGCGACTTTGGATCCGCGGTCCAATTCGAAATCATCGAGCATCTCGGAAGGCTCGCCTCAATCCGCTGGCCGCGGAAGCCCTCGGGAATGAGAATCCACGCGGAAAAAGTAAATGTGCCACCGAAAGCAACCGGTAGATCGACCCGATAGACCGACGTCGGCACGGTCCTTTCCAGTCGGTGCTCAAACATGGCACCGCCAGTTGGAGCCGGCTCATCAAGCGGACGGGTTGCCGCAGACGGACCGACCGACCAGCGACAGCGCTGCGCCGCTATCGCCCGAGCGATGAGGTTCTTAAGTGGCGCCATCGGCGGATCCGATTCGCGCCAAAGCCGGTAGGCCTTGACGCAGACCTCGATCCACTCCTCCACGGGGAGACGTGGAGCGAGTTCGGGTTCATAGATCCCGAAGCGACTGATGAACCCCCGCAACAGCCCGTCGGAGAGGCGCTCCACCGAACCTGGCGAATGCGCAGCGTTTGCAAGCTTGACCCAAAGGAGGCGGTTGTCGCCGTAGGTCCGCAGTTGCGCGGCAACCTCCCGGATCGCTTTAATGTCAGATGGGCCCCTGTAAACGAACAGGCGCCGGTCAAGCGACAAGTCGCGAATCAACTTCTTCTTGAGAAAACGTATCGATTCGATCTGCGCCGACCGGACCACTTCCGGGTCATCCCGGCCGCCGTACCTTTTGGTGTGCGCTAAAAATGATGACCACTGGCGCGACTTAACTCGAAATTCGCGCGTTGAGCCTGCCTCCTCCAGCAACAGGTCCTCAGGCTCGCCCAACTGTTGGAAGCTAGTCCGCAGTAGCGAACTGAGGTCAGCGGCGTCGCAGCCTGCGAACCTAAATAGGCCAAAGGGCTCGATGCCTACCGCGCGCTGGACCATTCCAAAGTCGCAGTTGTCACCCAGCCCTTCGAACTGCTGCAGCAGACGGGGAATGTCAAGGCAGAACTCCGGGGCTATGTTAAGCCCGTTCGTCGCCCCCTCATCGTTGTGCTGCACTTCGAAGCCGGCTCGCTGCATATCGAATTGGACGCTTTCTTGCTCTTGGCGGTCACGTCACTTCGCTTGAAGTCGAAGCGTACTACAGTGCCGTACCGTCATACAGATGATAGTTATCGAGCGGGTGGATGGACCGGCCAGGCGCGAGCGAACTACGATTTTGCTTATGCCGCTCGTCGAACTCATCGATGAAGAACCCCGCGCTACCGCAAGCCGCAACAGCCACTGCCGACCGGGCGCAGCAGGATGTGGCACATTCGGAGCTGCACAATGTTAAATTTCTGCTTGGCGGTTCTGCGAAGCGCCTTGCCGAAGCGTGCGCCGAATTGACGACACCCGCTTTTTTCGCTTGTCGCTCATGCCGGGGCGACTAATACCCTGGGGTTGCCAGTTGCTCGCGCAGTTTGCGCTCGATGCGCCAGAGAAACTCACCCTCTCGGATCTGTTCAATCTTGATTATTCCCCATCCCGTGGCCGCCAACAGTACATCTAGGCGATCCCGCGGCAGATCGTTCACCCCGGTGTGCGAACGTCGATGAGCAAGCAAATTGCCCGCTTCACATGGATTGTACGATACGACCAAGATCCATAGCACTTACCGAGCGATGCTAAAAATTCCTTGACGCCGTATAGGGACTCGAGCAAACCCAAGCAGGCCGCCGCGTTCGAATCCAGGGCCGGGGAAGCCTCGCGGTTGAACTCCATCACTATAGTGCGCTCATCCCATGAGCGACCACATCGACGGCAAGTCACGAGTTGTCGGCGAAAGAGATGACGTGCGCGATTTCGTCGTGCCGCAGCCGAGGTCGACGACGGCCTCGCAATCGGCCAGGAGCGCTGCAGCCTTGGCTGCGCGAGGGGTCCAGTCGCTGGTCGTCTCCACCTGCAAATTGTCCTAGCGACGCATTACTGTCTGCGTTTGCGCGCCATCGCCTGCTCAGTAAGAGCAATGCGCTCGTCGACCCTCAGATCGTAGAAGGATTTCATTAGGACAACGTATCAGACGCGCGATGCCGATGATATCGAGGTGATGTCGGACATTTACCTATGCTTCTACAACCGATTGTCATCTTCTTTTTTTACGCCGTGTTACCCGCGAGTGCTGAGGCATATTAGTCGCACTCGCGTTAATAGCAGCATGTCCGCATGCATACCAAATGCAATCGCTTCCGATTTCGAGCTGCTCAAATTTTCAAAACAAAGAGGTTCACAAAAGTTTCAGCTCGAAACAGCTTGAGAAGAAGGTCGCAACTCGCATCAACGAAGCACGCTTGACTCGTGCTCGGAAGAGCGTACCTTTTCGACATAACAATCGCCTGACACGAAAGCTGCACACTGCGCCGAGTTCCAAAGACTCATTGCCATCTAGCCATTTCACATAATACGACGCAACGTGTATTGCAGGCGATCGAACGAAGTACCAATCAAAGAGTTATAGGGAGAAAGATCATGGGAAAGAAAAGCAGGGGAATCTTCTGGTTCCCATCAACGGTCGTATCTGCGCTGAGCGTCGCTGCTCTTTGTACTCTGCCGGTGGCGGCGGAACAAACAGCAGCTCAACCTCACGTGCTCCGCAATGCAGTGGTAACCGAAGCGGTTCATTTTGATGTTTCAGAGCCGCTGAGCGAAATGGCGCAGACCCCGGCTCAGGCTTCGGCGGGCATGGGTGTTTCTGCGCATCCGATGCTGCAGCCAAAGCTGCATAAACTGGACAGTGCGGCGCCGGGCCCATCTGCGGTCGTGCATTACGGCGCTCCGGGCCCGCTCGTTAGCGCCGCCGTCGGCATGGGCTTCGAGGGCGTCGGACAAGTTGGAGGTCGACTCGACTGCCCGAGTGTTGCAATGCAAACCGTTGTCCCTCCGGACACCAACGCGGCGGTGGGCGACACACAGGTAGTGGAGTGGGTAAACACCTGCTATGCGGTGTTTAACAAATCCACGGGCACCCTCATAGCAGGGCCCATCGCAGGCAACAGCTTCTGGAAAGACTTCAGCGCACTCTGCGGCAAAAACAACGATGGCGACCCTATCATCCAGTGGGACAAGGTGCATCATCGCTGGCTCGCGGCCCAGAACGTGTTCAATGGACCTCCCTTCTATACGTGCGTCGCGGTGTCACAGACTGCCGACGCCATGGGCAGTTACTACCGCTACGTTTTCCTCCAGCAGCCTGGCTTCCCTGATTACCCCAAGTGGGGGCTCACCGCCAGCGCCTATTATCAGAGCCAGAACGTCTTCAGCGATACCCTTACTGCTTTCTTGGGTGTGAATGTGTGCGCCTATCAGTCCAGCGCTATGCTGAAAGGCATGCGCAATGCGGAGCAAGTCTGCATTTTCGACAACTCCAACGGCACGTTATTTGACGACAGCATGCTGCCGGCCGATGACGACAGCACGGCAGACTCCAATCCTGCGGAAGTCTTAGTGGGAGCCATCGACAATTTCTTCCCCGGCGGCAACGCTGTTTACGAGTACGTGTTCACGGTGGATTTCACCGCGCCTGGGAACTCAACCCTCGCCGGGGTGGACGGAAGCATGCCGGTCACTGTGCCTCCGTACGATATAGGGTTCTGCGGTACCCTGCCCAACGTCACCACCGATTGTGTCCCACAGCCAGGCACCGGAAGCGACCTATTGGATACGCTCGGCGATCGGCTGATGTACCGCCTGGCGCACGTCGATGACGGCAGCACGCAGCACTATTTGGTGAACCACACCGTCAACGACACCTCTGCCGTGGCGGCACGATGGTACGAGTTCCGCGCCCCGGAAGGCTCGTCCGCCTTGTCCCTATATCAATCGGGGCAGACTCCGGATGACGGCCGTTACCGGTGGATGGGCTCGATTGCTATGGACCAGAAGGGGGACATCGCCCTTGGGTATAGCCGCTCGAGCGCGAGCATCAATGACTTCCCGTCGATCTACTACTCCGGTCAGACCGCAGGCGATCCGCTGGGCACGACGGAGACCGAGAACCTCATCAAACATGGCCATGGTTCGCAATTTCATTCATTTGATCGGTGGGGCGACTACACGAGCATGGCTCTCGATGGCGCAGACTCTTGCACATTCTGGTACGCCAATGAGTACTACCCGAAGGCCGGTGCGTTCGCATGGGACACGTGGCTCGCTTCGCTCAAGTTCCCACTCTGCCCGTAGGAAGAGACGAGAGGCGATAAGCGCATCGGGCGGCTGTTGCCGCCCGATGCGCAGGGGACCGCCGCCGGGCTCGCCTGTCTCCGCAGCCGCAGGCATGTGCACGGATATTTCTGTGCGTGGGAAGGCCGACGTGGTTCTTTAAACGGCCATCTCGGGTCGTCGTTGTTTCCTCCAAGCGCTTCAAGGCCAGCAGTCACAAACAAATGCCGCGCGTATAGCCGCTTCACAAGCGCTGATCGCGAAATCACTCCTGACTCGCGCTCCGCGGTGGCCATGGATAGCGAACGATTTGACTCGTCGCATTATGTTCAATGTGTGCTGATCCTGCGTCCATCCCGCGGCGCAGCAATCTGAGGGTCAGCTACGCTGTCGCAGAATAATTTCTAGGCATACGTGCGCGAATAATCTGGCGAGCGTATAAATAAACTGAGACGAACAGCAGCCGCTAAACGAATAACACTCTCTGCCGGCTTAAAACAAAATTCCAAGGACATCCGCCATGAAAGACTGGAAATCAGTCGCAATCCTAATCACTGTCTGCGCGGCCTTTGCAAGTCCCACGAACGCGCAACCACCTGATGTCGTGATGAGCGATATGAACGCTAACACGGCCATGGGGACAGACGCGTTGTTACCCAGCCAATCCAGCACCTTTTTTAACACCGCTGCAGGCTACCAGGCACTCGGTGCGAACATGACCGGCAGCGGCAACAGCGCTTTCGGTTATCAAACGCTCTATTCCAATACGAGTGGTACGGACAACGCAGCTTTCGGTGTTGGGGCGCTTGGCGCCAATACATCTGGCGGATTAAACACCGGTATGGGTAATGGCGCGCTAAGCAGCAACACGACCGGCCACGACAATACGGCCACCGGGATCGCCTCACTTACAGAAAATTCGACCGGCAGTTACAACACGGCCGCGGGAAGCAACGTGATGTATGACAATACCACCGGCAGCAGCAATACCGCATTTGGATACCAGACGCTTTATCGGAATACCACCGGCAGCGCGAACAGCGCCACGGGCGTCTGGGCTCTTTATTCGAATACCTCCGGTGGCGATAACACCGCGGTCGGTCACGGGGCGCTTTATTACAACACGACCGGTAGCAACAACACCGCCTCCGGGCTTGATTCGATGTCCTCCAACACAACCGGATCGGATAACACCGCCGCAGGATATGCGGCGCTTTATTCCAACACGACGGGCGATTACAACAGTGCGTACGGCGACGCTACGCTCAATGACAACACCAGTGGTAAAGACAACACCGCCTCAGGGTACGCGGCGCTGCATGACAACACGACGGGCATTCAAAATACCGCCTCGGGGATGCAAGCGCTGTATGCCAACAAGACAGGCGGCGGCAACACGGCCGCTGGTCTCGACGCGCTCTATCACAACACGGGTGGCCACTACAACATTGCCGAAGGGTATAAAGCGGGTTACAACCTGACGACCGGAAGCAACAATATTGACATCGGCAATCAGGGTACGGCGGGCGATAGCAATACGATAAACATCGGCACGCAGGGCACGCAAACCGCGACACACATTGCCGGCATCTATGGCAACTCCTCGGTCACCGGCCTTGCCGTCGTGGTTGACTCGACGGGCCAGCTGGGTGTGACGGGTACATCCTCGGAGCGCTTCAAGACCGCCATCGCACCGATGGGATCAAGCACTGCCAAGCTCGGACAGTTGCGGCCCGTCACGTTTCACCTCAAGACCGATCCGCAGAGCCGGCCGCAGTACGGGCTCATCGCCGAGGAAGTCGCCAAGGTGTATCCGGAGCTCGTGATTCGCGACGGGACCGGAAGAATAGATGGCGTGCGCTACGACGAACTCGCGCCCATGCTGCTGAATGAATTGCAACAGCTGAAGAAACAGGTTGCGGATTTAAGCCAGCTCAATCAATCCATGCAAGCCGCCATATTGAAACTAGAATCAAAGGATCCACGGCTGGCAATGCAATAAATCAAAGAATGATCGCGCGCCGCCGCATTTCTGAATAATGAAATGCCCAAATGATCACACAGGGGATACGACGTGAGACGCTTCAAATTATTATTCGCAATCCTGATCAGCGCAGCAGCGGGCTTTGCACTGCCTGCCTATGCGCAACAGCCACCGGATAGTGTCGTTAGCGATGCTTGCTTTAATACAGCGATGGGTGGAGGTGCGCTATCCTCCAACGAAAATGGTTCCGGCTGTGCGACCAGCGGATTCAACACCGCCGCCGGGTACGAGACGCTTTATGCGAATAAGACCGGACAGTCAAATACGGCTTTCGGAACCTATGCGCTCCATTCCAACACCGGCGCCACGATGGGCAACCCTGCTGCCGGCAGTTACAATACCGCAGTCGGTGTCGAAGCGCTCTACCTCAATACGACCGGCGTGGATAACACCGCGATCGGCTTTGAAGCGCTGTATCTCAATACGACCGGCGGCGGCAATACCGCATCCGGCTTCGCCGCGCTCAATCGCAATACCACCGGCACTTTCAATACCGCCTCCGGGCTCGACGCGCTCTATTCAAATACGACTGGCAACAACAATACTGCCGTCGGCTACACAGCCCTCAATGACAATACGACCGGAATGAACAACACCGCCAACGGGTACGGGGCACTTTTCTTCAGCAAGACCGGCCAGAACAACACCGCCTCCGGGTATGAGACGCTCGTTTCCAATACGACTGGCAGCGACAACACCGCCTCCGGGTACGAGGCGCTCTACTCCAACGGGGTGGGCAACGACAACACCGCCTCCGGCGTTCAGGCGCTGTATTCCAATAAGACTGGCAATTTCAATATTGCGGTGGGATACAAGGCCGGCTACCACTTGGTGCACGGAAATAATATCGCCATCGGAAGTGAGGGTGTGGCCACGGATAGCGCCACAATCCGCATTGGCACACAGAACACGCAGACCACAGCGTACATCGCTGGGATCTACAATAACACGGGCGTCTCGGGCCTTTCCGTTGTAGTCGACTCAACGGGGCAGCTGGGTGTGACTGGGACCTCCTCCGAGCGCTTCAAGACGGCCGTTGCGTCCATGGGCGCAAAAACAGAGAAGCTCGGGAAGTTGCGGCCCGTCACCTTTCACCTCAGGGCAGATCCGCAAGGCGCTCTGCAGTACGGTTTGATCGCCGAGGAAGTCGATA
>Ga0182024_10026236_pt1 | contig 10246 bp, 9 predicted proteins | sample P32metaG_FD_120480 | JGI IMG/M metagenome (GOLD analysis project Ga0182024, IMG submission 120480) | Permafrost microbial communities from Stordalen Mire, Sweden - P3-2 metaG (Illumina Assembly) | ecosystem: Environmental > Terrestrial > Soil > Wetlands > Permafrost | place: Sweden: Stordalen...
GAGAAGATGGTCGCCAAGCTCATGATGCGGTTGACGACGCTCCTCGTCACCACGAAGGTGCCTTTCTGCTGGGTGGATGAGCCCCTTGAGCACCTCGATCCTCGCAGCCGACACCTGGTCGGTTCGATGCTGGCGCACCTCAGCACCGCATCCGGGCTAGAGCAGATCTTCGTCACCACCTACGAGGAGCCCCTCGCCCGCCGCCTTGCCGAGTTCCAGCCAGGTCGCGTGCGGGTCGAGTACCTCCGGACCGAGCACGTGAGCTGAGGGACGCATTGCTCACGCCCAGCTCCCTCAGCTGATCCTCCCCCGGGGCCTACTCCGAGCGGACAAACGAGATTGGTCCGACGTACGAAGAGGGCGACAGACGCAGTCGGCACGACAGCCGAATTGGCAACCACAGGAAGGAACGTTCCCATGAGCGAAGCCGCCACCTCGGCACCCGAGGATCAAGCCCGTCACACCGAGTACGCCATCGTCGTCAACGGCGAGCTTGCGGTCGTTCCGCACCAGGAAGTGTCATACACCGAGGTCGTAGCCATCGCCTACCCGACCCGACCTGACCAGGGCACGACCTACACCGTGACCTACCGCAACGCCGAAGCGCCCAAGCACGAAGGGATCCTTGTCGAGGGCGAATTCGTCAAAGTCAAGCAGGAAGGCACCACGTTCAATGTCACGTCAACCGGTAAGTCGTAGCCCCGACCTCCTGCGCCTCCAAGACGAGGGCTACGAAATCGAGATCCTCTCCAACTACCTCCTCGTCAAACACGTTCCCTACGTGACCTCGGCCGGGCAGGTGGCTTATGGGACCATCATCTCCGAGCTGTCGACCAGTGGCTCTACCACGGTCAGGCCGACCACTCACGTGGTCTCGTTCGCGGGCGGCATTCCTTGTGACAATCGCGGCTCCGAGCTCACGAACATCATCAACAGCAAGGGCCCGACCCAAGTCGCCGAGGGGCTGATCGCCGACTGCGTCTTCTCGAGCAAGCCGCCTGAGGGTTACCCCGACTACCACGCCAAAATCACGGGCTACGTAAACATGGTCTCGGGCTGGGCGCAGGCGATCGACCCCACTGCGACGGCAAAGACCTTCCCAGTCGTCCCTGCCAGCGAAGAAGAGTCGGTCTTCCGGTACCTGGATTCGGCGTCGAGCCGCGCAGGGATCAGTCTCCTGACCAGCAAGCTGGCCTTGTCCAAGGTCGCAATTATCGGCCTCGGTGGCACCGGTTCGTACATCCTCGACCTTATTGCCAAGACCCCGATCGAAGAAATCCACCTCTACGACGGCGACACCCTCTATACCCACAACGCGTTCCGGGCCCCCGGCGCCGCCTCGGTCGAAGAGCTACAAGCAGCCCCGCCAAAGGTCGAGTATTACCAAGGCAAGTACGACGCGATGCGGCGTGGCATCGCGGCCCACCCAGTGAATATCGACCAGACCAACGTCGCCCAGCTGAAGGAGATGACGTTCGTCTTCTTGACGATGGACACAGGTCCAGCGAAGAAGTTGATCGTCGAGAAGCTTGAGGAGTATGACCTTCCATTCATCGATGCTGGTATGGGGGTCTACCGGACCCGGGACGAGCTTGCCGGCATCGTGCGGGTGACCACCAGCGTCCCCTCCCATCGGCGCCACGTCTGGGAAGGCCAGCGGCTGTCGTTCACCGACGTGGATGGCGACGACGACTACGACAGCAATATCCAGATCGCCGATCTGAACGCTCTCAACGCTGTGCTCGCGGTGATCAAGTGGAAGAAGATGTACGGCTTCTACGCCGATCTTGAGCACGAGCTGTATACGGCCTACACGATTGACGGGAACCATCTTCTGAACGAAGACAAGGCATCGTGAGGCGGACTTCGATCAAGCACGAGTTCGTGGAGTACGTGCCGTCGGAGCTTGCGGAAGGTGTTCTCTACGTCTCGATTCGGTACGCCACCGCCGTACATAGTTGTGCCTGTGGATGCGGCAACAAGGTCGTGACTCCGATTACCCCGGCCGACTGGCAACTGCTCTTCGACGGAGACACGGTGTCGCTGGCACCTTCTATAGGAAACTGGGGCTTCCCCTGCAGGTCTCACTATTGGATCAAGGGCGATGAGATTCGGTGGTCCGGAGCTTGGACCGACGAACAGGTTGCTTTCGGTCGACAGCGCGACGACCGCGATCGCGAGGCCTACTTTACCCGGCGAGCGGAGCTGGACCGTGCTCCCGGGACAACGGAGCGGCCGCCGGGTCGGCGACGTCTCGACCGGCTTCGGCGGTGGCTCCACTTGTGAGGGTCGTTCTACTTCGATGGCTCTCGGCGTTGCGGGCCGACGCCCGACCGTCTCGATGGGGACCTCGTCACCATGAAGCGCCTATGCGGGTGTTTCGTTGCTTTAGGCACGACGGATGTCCTCCGATGAACGGCGTGAGGCGGTCCACTGCTGCGTCAGGGGTGGGAGCGAAGGTGGGGTTCTTGTAGACGGCTCAAGTCGGTAAGGACACGCCCTCAGCCGATGGAGTCTCGACCCGTTACCGTAGGCGCATGCCAGCTGGCCCCCTAGAGAGGGACACGTGTCGTGACTATGTGCTCCCGCTCCTGAGATCCGCGGGCTGGGGAGAGGACCAGGTCACCGAGCAATTCCGGATTACGGACGGTCGGATCGTGCCCGTCGGGAAGAAGCACCGGCGCTCGGCAGCACTTCGAGCTGACTATGTCCTGGAGTTCGAACCCGGCGTCGCGGTCGCCGTAGTGGAGGCAAAGCGCGAGTATGCGATAGCCGGGAAGGGCCTTCAGCAGGCGAAGAATTATGCTCAGCTGCTGGACCTCCCCTTTGCCTACTCGACGAATGGCAAGGGCATCGTCGAGGACGATCGCGACACTGGGATAGAGACCGACAAGCTCACGGCCTTTCCGTCACCGGAATCGCTGTGGACCCGGTACCGGGGCTGGAAAGGCATCGTCGATGACGCGGTCGCCGACGGACTACTTCTGCCGTTCAACCGGGGCCTGCGCAACCCGGACGGCACGGTAAAGGAGCCTCGCTACTACCAGCGCACCGCCATCAACCGGTCGGTCACCGCCATCCTCCAAGGCGACAAGCGCCTGCTACTCACCCTCGCGACGGGAACGGGAAAGACGTTCGTGTCCATGCAGATCGTCTGGAAGCTGTGGAAGAGCGGATGGCGACAGGGCCGGAATCCGCGAGTCCTGTACTTAGCGGACCGGAACATCCTCATTGACCAGCCGATTGAGCGCGAGTACAAGCCGGCCTTTGGCGCAGGAGACAACACTCCGATCTGGAAGCTCCAGGGCGAGGCAAAGGCCGGACGGGAGATTTACTTCGCCCTCTATCAACAGCTGGCCGACAGCGGTGAGGATCCAAATGGGATGTTCCGGGCGTTTGCTCCGGACTTCTTCGACCTCGTGATCGTCGACGAATGTCACCGCGGCAGCGCCCGAGCGGAGTCCTCCTGGCGGGCGATCCTGGAGCACTTCTCCTCAGCAACGCAGTTGGGCATGACCGCTACTCCCAAGCGGGAGGAAACCGTCGACAGTTATGCGTACTTCGGTGACCCACTGTATGAGTACTCCCTCGCCCAGGGGATCGAAGACGGGTTCCTTGCCCCCTACCGGGTGCGCCGGGTGGTGCTCAGTCCTGACGCCCACGGCTTCGCACCCGATCAGGGTCAACTTGACCTGTTCGGCAAGGAGATCCCCGAAGGGCTCTACACCACGAAAGATTTCGAACGGGTGGTATCGCTGCTCAATCGAACGGAGGCCGCCGCCAAACATCTCACCGAGTATCTCCATCAGACGGACCGTTGGGCAAAGACTGTCGTGTTTTGCGTCGACCAGGAGCATGCCGACCAGATGCGACGGGCCCTACACAATGCCAATGCCGACCTCACCAAGCAGCATCCGAACTACGTCGTGCGGATTGTGAGCGATGAAGGCGGGATCGGCCGCGGATACCTCAGTGACTTCGCTGATACCGAGAAGGACTTGCCGGTGGTCGCCACGACGTCTGAGATGCTTTCCACCGGCGTCGACCTTCCGACCGTTCATAACATCGTGCTCTTTCGACCGATCGGGTCGATGGCCCTGTTCAAACAGATGATTGGTCGCGGCACTCGACTGTTCCCGGACGAGGACAAGCTTTCGTTTGACATCATCGACTACGCGGGTGCGACCGCTCTGTTCGCCGATCCAGAGTTCGACGGGCCTCCCGAGCAAGTAGTTCATGAGGAGATCGACGAGGATGGCAACGTCGTCGAAGTTGCTCTGGTTGAGGAGCCTGAGCCGGTTTTCGGCTCCGACGATCAGGGTGGCCTCGACGGAGCAGGTGACAGGTCGGTCGATCCTGAGGATCTGGACGACGAGCAGGCGGTGAAGTTCTACGTCGACGACGTGGAGGTCTGGGTCATCGGTGAGGCGGCCTATCACCTTGACCCCGAGACGCAGCGACTCCGACTCATCGAATACCGGGATTTCGTGACCGAGACCGTGCGGTCGCTGTATCCGGATCCAAGTGAGCTCCGAGCGAAATGGGCGGAGCGTCTGGGCAGACGCGAGGTGCTAGACGCCCTCGTGACCCATGGCATCGATGCCGACGAGCTCATCGAGCGCACCGGCCTTGTCGAGGCCGATCCGATCGACGCGCTTGTCCACCTGGCCTGGAACCAACCGCTCGCGACTCGCACGGACCGGGCTCGGCGTGTCCGGCAGGAGCACGCTGCCTTCTTCGAGTCGTACCAGCCCGCGGCTCGGGAGGTTCTCGGCTACCTCCTCGACAAGTACGCCGAGCAGGGTGTCAGCCAGCTCGACGACCCCGACGTACTGCGCGTCCCCCCGCTCTCGGACTTGGGCTCGCCGGTCGACATCGCCGGCCGCTTCGGGTCCGCCGCTGCGCTCCAGGAGGCGGTGGTCCGTTTGGCCGGGCTGCTCTATGCTGCTTGATACTCAACGAAAACTATAGTTTCACCGATTAGGTGGCTCCCAAGATAAAGCGGGCGTATAGGATTCCAGGGTGCCCACCGACCGGAGGGACCTCCGACGAAGGCTGTTCAGCCTGGCCTCCGAACAGGCCGGGTACTTCAGCGCGGCTCAGGCCAAGGCGATCGGCTACTCCTACCAGGCCCAGGCTCACCACGTCGCCGCCGGCAACTGGATTCGCGTCGACCGCGGACTCTTCCGACTTACCGAGTGGATCGCGGACGTCCACGACGACCTCGCCCGCTGGACCCTATGGTCGAAGGGACGTGCCGTCGTCTCGCACGAGACGGCCCTTGCGGTACACGGCATCGGCGAGTTCGAGACGGCCCGCGTCCATCTCACCGTGCCGCTCCAGTTCACTATGCGCGATGACGCCCTTGTCCTACACCATGCCGACCTACCCGGCACCGACGTCCTCCAGCGCACGGGCTTTCGTGTCACCACCCCAGTGCGGTCGCTCATTGATGTCGCAGCGCTTGCTCCCGAGGAAGAACATCTTGGAAGGGCTATCGCCGACGCCCAGCGAAACGGCCTCCTGACCCTCCGGAGCCTGCGTGCTCGGGCCGAGATGGTCGACGTGCGAGCCGCCTTCTACATCGAACGGGCCATCCCGACGGTGGCGGCACCGTGACCTACGCAACATCGCAGGCACTTCGTGCGGCGCTTGAGGACCGGCTCTGAAACCGTTCGGTCGAATCCGGAGTGTCTCTCGACCGACTCCGGCGAAGGGTGCTCTTCGAACGTGTTATCGCTCGGCTGGTAACTGCGGAACCCGGGCAATGGGTGCTGAAGGGAGGCATGGCCTTGGAGGTCCGTCTGCGCGATGAAGCGCGTCTCACCAAGGACATCGACCTCGGGCTGCGGGCCGACCTGGATGACGCAGACGACCTTCAAGACCGTGTGGTCGACGCGCTCGGAGTCGATCGGGACGGGGACGGCTTTGAGTTCACCGCCCGCTCGCCCCAGGTCCTCGGCGCGGACGGGGCCGGGCACGTCACCTGGCGCCTCAGGGTCGCTTCTAACCTCGCCGGTAGACGCTTCGGCGGCATCCAGCTGGATATCTCACCTCGTGCCCACGAGCTTGTCGCAACTGAGCGCCTGACGATGCCGAACCTGCTCGATTTCGCCGGCATCCCGGCGACGGAGGTCGAGGTTGTCGATGTCAATCGTCACGCAGCCGAGAAGCTCCACGCAATGCTTCGTGACTTCGGCGACCGGGAGAACACGCGGGTACGCGATCTCGTCGACCTCGTCCTGCTGGTCGAGCATCAGCTCTTGACCGTGACACTCGTGGCTCAGTCGGTACGCCAGGTGTGGGCTGAGCGTGACGGTATCGACCCGCCGACCGCGCTGCCCGCGCTGCCGGAGTCGTGGCCGCCGCGCTACGAGCGTCTGGTGGCCGATCACCACATGGCTACCCCGACCTTTCCCGCCGCACAGGCCCTGGTGGGCCAGCTGTGGGCCGAAATGTTCCACACCGAGGAGACCTGACGATGCCCCGACCAAAGAAGGCGGCTGTGCCCGCTTCCCCGCAAGCGAAGCTGGCGGCCGCTATCAAGTCAGCTCGCGACGCCATGCGCAAGGACGCCGGACTGAACGGCGACATTGATCGGATACCCCAGCTCGCGTGGCTGCTGTTCCTCAAGGCATTCGACGGACTGGAACGGAACCGCGAGATCACTGACCGTGAGTTCCGCCCAGCCATCGAGGCTCCCTACCGCTGGCGCGACTGGGCCTCCGATCCGAACGGGTCGACGGGGGAGCCGCTGCTCGACTTCGTCAACGGCAAGCTTCTGCCGTACCTGCGAGGGCTTATCGGCACGAGCGGGCACGATCCGCGCGACGTGCTCGCCGCGGTATTCAAGGAGACGAACAACCGCATGCTCTCGGGCTATCTGCTCCGAGACGTCGTGAACAAGGTTAACGAGATCAACTTTGCGTCAGCCGACGATATCCACACGATGGCTCACCTGTACGAGTCGATGTTGAGAGAGATGCGTGACGCCGCCGGCGACTCAGGCGAGTTCTACACGCCGCGGCCTCTCATTCGTTTCATCGTCCAGCAGGTGGATCCGAAGCTCGGTGAGGTAATCCTCGACCCGGCGTGCGGCACCGGCGGATTCCTTGTCGAGGTGCTTGAGCACCTGGCATCGAAGGTGCGGACCGCTCAGCAGCGTCGGACGCTGCATACCAATATTCGGGGAGTCGAGAAAAAGCCGCTGCCGTATCTCCTCGGGATGATGAACCTCGTCCTACACGATGTCGGCCAGCCGAATATGATCCGCGGCAACGCGCTATCGAAGCCAATCACGCAGATCAGCCGGGCCGACCGTGTCGATGTGATCCTCACCAACCCTCCCTTCGGTGGTGAAGAGGAGAAGAGCATCCAGGCGAACTTCCCGGCAGATAAACAGACCGCTGAGACGGCGTGGCTTTTCCTTCAGCTAGTCATCCGCCAGCTCAAGAGCGGCGGAAGGTGTGGCATCGTGGTCCCGAACGGGGTCCTCTTTGGAGACGGAGTCGGTGCCCGGATCAAACAGCAGCTACTCTCCGACTGCAACCTCCACACCGTCGTGAGGCTTCCTGATGGCGTGTTCGCCCCCTACACTGACATCCCCTCGAACCTTTTGTTTTTCGATAAGACCGGGCGGACTAAGGATGTCTGGTTCTACGAGATCCCACCGCCCGAAGGCCGCAAGAAGTACTCAAAGACGAAGCCCATGCGTTTTGAGGAATTCGCCGGCTGCCAGGCATGGTGGCTCCAACGTGAGGAAAACGAGCAGGCCTGGCGTGTCCCGGTTGCCGATCTTGAAGCGAACGGCTACAACCTCGACCTCCGCAACCCAAATCGTCCTGACGACCTCGCACACCGCCCCCCGACGATGCTCCTCGCCGAGCTCGTCGACACCGAAAAGGGCATCCTGGCTCTTCTTGAGGAACTGCAAATCGAGATGAGTCGAGAATCGTGACTGTTCGACAAGTGCGCGTCGGTGACGTACTCGCGCTACAGCGACGTTTGGTCGAATTGGAGCCCGACAAAGATTACGAAGAAGTTGGTATCCGGTCGTTTGGTCGTGGCATCTTCCACAAAGAATCGGTTAGCGGAATCTCGCTCGGTAGCAAGCGCGTCTTTCGAATAGAGCCGGGCGACGTCGTTATCAGCAATGTATTTGCGTGGGAGGGCGCCATCGCCTTGGCTTCCGCGGCTGAAACCGGAAAGATTGGATCTCATCGCTTTATGACCTTCGTGCCCATCGATGATCGACTCGATCCTTCTTGGGTTGTTTGGTTCCTGCGAAGTGAGCCGGGACTCAAACTGATCGGCTCGGCGTCTCCCGGATCGGCTGGTCGAAATCGAACGCTCGCAATCGATCGCTTCGAAGCGCTTCGGATTCCACTACCGCCGATTGAAGAACAGCGGAAGCAGGCAACTCGTCTCGACAAGATTGCCGCATCGGCAGCCAATCTTCGGAATCGATCTCAGCGGATGTCGGATCTTCTTGCCGCGTTTGTATCATCAATCTCTTCAAGACCTGATGTCGATCTTCAGGCGCGGCGCGAGGTTGGGTGGCGGGCCGTCGCTCTCTCCGAGGTGTTGCAACTTGAGGTCGACGAGGTGCCGGTTGAACCAGCGGGAGCGTATGCGATCGCTGGCGTGTACTCCTTCGGACGTGGAATGTTTGAGCGAGCGGCTCTGACAGGCTCCCAGACGAGCTACAAGGTCTTTCATCGACTCCATGCCGGTCACCTGGTAATGAGCCGCCTCAAGGTGTGGGAGGGTGCGCTCGCGATCGTGCCAGCCGCCATGGAGGGACGCTTTGTGTCACCAGAATTCCCAACGTTCAAACTAAACCACGAGGAGGTGGATCCTGCGTACTTGGGAGCCATGGTGGCGTCTCCGGAGTTCTGGTCTCGATTGAAAGGCGCATCACAGGGTATTGGCGCGCGTCGCGAACGAGTAAATGCTGCACGGCTACTCGAACAAAAGGTGGAACTACCTCCTTTGGTACAACAGAAGGCGATCGGCAGAGTGGTCGAACGTGTGTCGCTGGTGTATCCGATGATGGAGGACGCGGAAAAGCGGCTTGAGGCTCTGCTCCCTGCAGCCATGAATATGTCCTTCGCCGATCTCAGCTAACCACCTGCCAAGATTCTCCGGCCACAACCACATGACTCAGGAACCGAAGTCCGACGATCTTGGCACCTTCCGCTACTTCGACCGTGACCTTTCGGTCACTCTCACTGGGTTCTGAATCTCCGCTCGGGTGATTGTGAGCCAACGCGAACGATCGTCCATCGAGCCGAAGTACAGCGTTGAGGATCTCCCGGGTTGCAAGGATCGAGCGGTCGATCGAACCCTCAGCCACTACGACAGTGCGCCGCAACCGGTTGGCGGCGTCGCACACGAGGACGAGCACCCGTTCTCGGAGGGCACTTGTGAGCTGGGCCTGGGCGATTCCGGCGACGTCTAGGGCGCCGTGAAGGACTGACGGTTCCTTACTCCCACCCTGCACAGCACGGCTGCCGAGCCGAAAGGCTGCGACCACTGCTGCAGCCTTCGCCGTGCCGACACCCCTGCAGACTGCGAGTTCCTCGGGCCGGGCCGCCGCGAGCGCGGCGACGTTGCCGTAATCCGCTAGGAGCTCAGCGGCGAGGTCCAGAGCACTGGCCCCATTCGTGCCGCTTCGGAGAATGAGCGCGAGGAGCGCCCGCTCACTCAGGACCTCGACCCCACAAGCGAGCAGACGCCCTCTTGGTCGTTCCTGCGGCGGGACCGTCGTCATCATTACTGCCACGTTTGCCTCCAATCCGATCCGGTCAGAAAACGAAATTATGGGAGGGGCGTGACTTTCATGAGTTTTGGAGCCTGTGATAGCGCAGATCGGCGTAACGACTTAGGCACCTACTGCGGCTGTGCCACAGCCCGTCACCCCACGCAGGAGGGGTGTGACCTTCACCGAACCCGAAGGTCAACGCAGATGATGTCCACCGCGGCGTTTGTGGGGTCTTCCGCCGACCGCCAACATTGAGCAATGCAGCCCCCAGGCGGCTGCATATGCACGGCGCCACTACCAGCACCTATGCGGCTACGCAGGACCGGGCGGCTCGAAAGCCGACAGTGCCCCCGCCACTAGAAAATCTTCACCGAAGTTCGCCGCCGGGTTCACCGAAGTCGGTGACCGCAGGCTCCATCTAAGCATTCGGGTGTTTCAACCCGTCTTGGCGCTCTGTACAGGAGATTCGGGGTTCTGGCGTCC
>Ga0182024_10026237_pt1 | contig 10246 bp, 10 predicted proteins | sample P32metaG_FD_120480 | JGI IMG/M metagenome (GOLD analysis project Ga0182024, IMG submission 120480) | Permafrost microbial communities from Stordalen Mire, Sweden - P3-2 metaG (Illumina Assembly) | ecosystem: Environmental > Terrestrial > Soil > Wetlands > Permafrost | place: Sweden: Stordalen...
AACCCACCTCGAAACGAGTTCTCCCTTGAGAGCCGTGGTAGACCACCACGTTGATAGGCCGGGTGTGTAAGCGCGGTGACGCGTTCAGCTTACCGGTACTAATCGCTCGAATGGCTTGATCGTCTCTCATTACATCAATGCTCAACAAAGAAAGACCGCTTGCTTCATCGTTCCGTTCTTCGCCGACCTGGTGGTCATAGCGAGGAGCCTCTACCCGATCCCATCCCGAACTCGGCCGTCAAAGTCCTCTGCGCCGATGGTACTAAACCTCAAGGTTTGGAAGAGTAGGTCGCTGCCAGGTCTGCCAAGAACGGAACGCTTCATCCTCATCGCGATATTCGGATAAAAAGCCCCGCGGGAAACCGCGGGGCTTTTTTGTTGCGGCGCCATTCGCTTGCAAAAATTTTTTGACTAGAATCCCCCATGCCATCAACGCCCGACTCGCGCCAATATCGTCCACACGTCGCGCGCAACCGCGAGCCGATCCTCGAAATCTTGCGGCGCATCCTGCCGCCTCACGGCTTCGGCCTCGAAGTCGCTAGCGGCAGCGGCGAGCACGCGGTCTATTTTGCCGAACGACTGCCAGCGCTGCACTGGCAGCCGACCGATCCCGATCCGCAGGCGCTCGACAGCATTGCCGCGCATCGCGCGGCTGGGGGGGGCGCCAAATCTGCTGCCCCCATTGCAGCTCGATGTGCACACCGAGCGCTGGCCGGCTGAGCGCGCCGACGCGATCGTCTGCTGCAACATGATCCACATCGCGCCATGGTCGGCCTGCGCAGGCTTGATCGCCGGCGCCGCGCGCGTCCTGCCGGCGGGCGGCATTCTCTATCTCTACGGCCCCTACAAGATCGACGGCCGGCACACCGCGCCGAGCAATGAAGCCTTCGACGCGCAATTGCGTAACCAAAACGCGGCGTGGGGCATCCGCAATCTCGCTGACGTGCAGGCCTTGGCGGACCGCCACGGTTTTGGGCTGGCGCAGACCGTGGCGATGCCGGCCAATAATCTCAGTGTCATCTTCCGGCGTGGGGCGTAGGGACGGGCGCACGCCACTTCCCGCATTTGATTGCGAATCGTTTCAGGATAGGTTGCTGCGCCAATACCGCAGCCGGAGGAACCGCCATGCCCACCAATCGCGTCTACAACATCGCCGTTATTCCCGGCGACGGCATCGGCAAGGAAGTCGTTCCGGAAGGCGTGCGCGTGCTCGAAGCCGCGGCGAAGAAGTTCGGTTTCGAATTGCGCCAGGACGATTTCGATTTCGCCTCCTACGATTATTACGCCAAGCACGAACGCATGATGCCGGAAGATTGGAAGGAGAAGATCGGGCGCCACGACGCCATCTTTTTCGGCGCGGTTGGCTGGCCGGCGAAAATGCCCGATCACGTTTCGCTGTGGGGCTCACTCATTCTGTTCCGCCGTGAGTTCGATCAATACATCAATCTGCGCCCGGTGCGGCTGATGCCCGGCGTGCCGTCGCCGCTCGCCAACCGCAAGCCTGGCGATATCGATTTCTGGGTGGTGCGCGAGAATACCGAAGGCGAATACTCGGCCATCGGCGGCCGCATGTTCGCCGGCACCGAGCGCGAGGTGGTGGTGCAGGAAACAGTGCTGTCGCGCATCGGCGTCGATCGCGTGCTCAAATTCGCCTTCGAGCTTGCGCGCAAGACCCCAAAAAAGCATCTGACTTCGGCAACCAAGTCGAATGGTATCGCCATCACCATGCCGTACTGGGACGAGCGCGTCGAAGCGATGGCAAAGAATTTCCCCGACGTGAAGTGGGACAAATATCACATCGATATTCTCACCGCGCTGTTCGTGCTCAAGCCGGACAAGTTCAACGTCGTCGTCGGCTCGAATCTGTTCGGCGACATCCTCTCCGATCTCGGGCCCGCTTGTACCGGCACCATCGGCATTGCGCCGTCCGGCAACATCGATCCCGAGCGACGATTTCCTTCACTGTTCGAGCCGGTGCACGGCTCGGCGCCGGACATTGCCGGTCAGGGGATCGCCAATCCGATCGGCCAGATCTGGTCCGGCGCAATGATGCTGGAGCATCTCGGCGAACCGGAAGCCGCCGCCGCCATTGTCAAAGCGATTGAGCGCGTGCTGGCCGAGCCCAAGCTACGGACCCGCGATCTCGGCGGTGCCGCCGATACGGTCACTTGCGGCAACGCGGTCGCCGACGCGCTGGCCTAGTCAGGCACGGGCGACGCAATCGATCTCGACGTCGAACGGCCCGTGCCACTAGACGCAAACGAAGCTGCGCGTCGGCGGATCGTGCGGAAAATACCTCGCGTAAACGGCGTTGATGGCGCCGAAATGCTTGGCGTCGGTGCAATAGACGTTGTACTTGATGACATCATCAAGTGACGCGCCGGCCGCTTCCAAGCAACGCTTGATTTGCTCAAGCTCGATCTCGACCTGCCGCTCGATCGGCTGGCGTTTGATCTCGCCGGTTTGCGGGTCATAGGGCGGAATATTCGAGACAAAGATTAGATCGCCGCTGCGCACCGCGGGCGACACCGGAACTTTGCGGGCTTCGTTGAAGGTGGACAACGGCTCGACCCGGATGACTTCGCGCTTCATTGGGGACCTCATGGGTTGCGGATCGGCAGGGTGGCAGCAGCCACGCCGAGTGTCGCTTGTCATCGGTTCGGCATGCGCCGAAGCGTGCGCGGTTGCGGGAGGCGCGGCGGGAGCGGTAGAGTCCGCCATGGTTGCCGCCGCCAATATGGTCGAGGTTGCCGCGCTGGTGGGTGACTCCGCGCGCGCCACCATGCTTGGCGCCCTGATGAGCGGCCAGTCATTGACCGGCGGCGAACTTGCCTTCCTGGCACATGTTTCGCGGTCGACGGCGAGCGAGCATCTGACGAAGCTCGTCGAGGCGCGCCTGATCGCGGTCACCAGAAGGCGCCGCTTCAACTATTACCGCATCGCCTCGCCCCTGGTGGCGCAGATGCTGGAAAGCATCAAAGTGGTCGCCGCGATCGAGGTGCCGCCGCGCTATCAGCCGCGTTCGATGCGCGATGACGCGATGCGATTTGCGCGCACCTGTTACGATCATCTCGCCGGCGTGGCGGCCGTCGCCATCGCCGATGCGCTGGTGGCGCGGGGCTATGTCGTGCTCGGCGATGACGGCGGCGAAGTCACGGCAGCCGGCGCGCGGTTCCTCGGCGATTTCGGCGCCGATTTGTCGGCGCAGTCGCGTGGCCGGCGGATTTTCTGCCGGCCATGCCTGGACTGGAGCGAGCGGCGCTATCACCTCGCCGGTCATGTCGGCGCCGAAATCTGCCGGTGCTGTCTGCAACGCGGCTGGTTTGTGCGCGAACGCGACAGCCGCACGTTGCGATTGACGCCTGCGGGTACGGCGGGATTGTACGCCAGTCTCGGAGTGGATCTTAACGGCGCGCAACTCGGAAAATCCGCAGCGCCGTCTGTCACAAAGGCGGGGAAACTTGTGACCGCTGTCTAATCGGGCGCGGTTGTCGGCTTACGCCTTGCTTCCCGTCAGCCACACTGCGTCGGCGGCAAGCTCCGGCCAGCCGATGGCGCGGCTCGAGCGCGCGGCGGCGTCCGCCGGCTTGAGTTTCGTGTCCCAGCGCGCCGCGGTGATGCGCCGGCCGGTAAATGTCGCGGCTTCGTCCGAAACGAGCCATGCCGCCGGCGGTCCCATAATCTCCGGGCGCAGCATCTTATCGCGCGGCCAGCCGGCTTCGTCGGCGATCAGCGCCGTATCGGTCGGGCCGCCCGGCACCAGTACGTTGACGGTGATGCCGCTACCGTCGAGTTCTTTGGCCCACACCGCCGACATCGATTCGAGCGCCGCTTTCGCCGCCCCATAGGGCAGCACGCGCAGCATCGTGACGTAGCTCGTCGTGTTGTTGACAATGCGGCCGAAGCCGCCGCGCTTCATGTCCGGTAGCGCCGCGCGCACCAGCATGACCGGGGCGCGCACGAAGATCGCCATGAAGCCGTCCCAGATTTGCGGCGTCAGTTCTTCGATGCCGGGAGCGCGCGCCTCGGCATCGGGCCGGATGCTCGACATGCCGATGCCGGCATTGTTGATCACCGCCTCGATGGCGCCGAACTTGGCACGGGCGGCGGCCACAGCGTTTTGGCAGCCCGCTTCGCTATCGAGATCGGCGACGATCGGATGCAGGCGGTCCCTGGCGGCCCCGTGCCGGACGGTGAGTCTATCCAGCGCGGCTTGGTCGCGATCGACCGCGGCGACTGAATGCCCGGCGGCGAGGAGGGCATCCGTCATCGCCCAGCCGATTCCGCTGGCGGCGCCGGTTAACAGCACGACTCGACCGCGTGGGAATGACGCCATCAAACGTTACCGGAACGATTTGCAAGCATCCGCTACTCCGCCGCTTGCGCCGTGGCATGCTGGCGGAATTTCGGCATCACCTCTTGCGCCAGGAGCCGCATCGAATCGCGCTCCCACGCTTCGTTTGGCCCGCTCCAATCGAGCCCAGTCATCAGCAGCGTGCCGAACGGGCCCACTTCCTCGCGGAAAGCGATGAGCTTGTCGAGCATGGTCTTCGGTGAGCCGTAGAGCACGCAGCCTTCGGTGATAACCTCGACGGTGGCTTGCTCGTCCGGCATGTTCGAATCGGGTTTCATCACCGACAGGATGCCGACCCGCGATAGCACCTCGCGCATATAGGTGTAGAAGTAATGGTTCGATCCAAGGGGGCTGAAGACGCGATCGCGCGCCTCGGCATCGCTCGGCGCCACTATGATGTTGCGCGACACGCGCCAGTTCTCGGTTCGCGCGGTCCTGCCCGCGTCGGCGCAGGCTTTGCCGTAGCTCTGCCAATGGGTGGCAACGGCGTTGGCCGGCATATTATTGCCGGACAGAATGCCCCAGCCCTGCTGCCCAGCGACGCGCGCGGTCGGCGAGTTGCGGCTACTGACCGACATCGTGACCGGCGGCCCCGGTTTCTGAAACGGCTTCGGCATAGTACCGATGCCGAGCCCGGGAATGATCGCCTCCTTGAGCTGGACGGAGCGGAATTCGCCGGGAAGATCGTAAGGCGGATCCTGCGCCCAGATGCGTTGGATCAGCGCGATGGATTCCATCGTCTTGCGGGCGCGCACGCCGCGGTCGGCATTGCCGAACAATTCGAAATCGGACAACAGCCCGCCCGGACCGATGCCGAGCATGAAGCGGCCGCGGCTCATATGGTCGAATTGCGCGACCTCGGCGGCGACCGTGACCGGGTCGTGGTTCGGCAGGCAAATGACTCCGGTGCCGAAGGTGAGATTTTTGGTGCGCGGCAACAGGCTTGCCATGAACATCAGCGGCGAGGGGATCGGCTCGCTCGAAGCTGAGAAATGCTCGCCGAGCCACAGTTCGTCAAAGCCGAGGTGGTCGGCGTAAAGCGCCTTCTCCTCGTCTTCGGCCAACGTGTCGGTGAAGGAGCGCGCCGGCGGATGCACCGGCATCATGAACATCCCTAGGCGCATGCGTTCCTCCGCATTTCTCTCATGCCGCGACGGTATCCGGCTCGCGGGCCGGCACCAGGTCGCGAAGCTTCGGTGCGACTTGCTCCATGAACAGCCGCATCGAGCGAAATACTTTTTCGCGGGTCGCCCACTTCTTTCCGGTGACGATCAACAGCGTGCCGAAGCCGCCGGATGCCTCATAGAACTGTCGCAGTTCCTGCGCCACCGTGTCCGGATCGCCGAGGTGATAGACGCCGGCTTCGGCGAGCTGATCGAAAGTGACTTCGTCGGCCTTCAGCGCCATGCCGTAATTTCCCGCGAGCATGCGAATCAGCCCGCGCTTGATCTGGTAGGTGAGCTCGTAATTGATGTCGGCGCGCAGATCGTCCATCGCCTCACGGCGGGAATCGGCGAGATAGACGTAACGCGCCACCGCGAATTTGCCGAGCGGAGCCGGCTGACCGGCGGCCGTGGCGGCGCGCATGTAGCGATCGGCGACTTTACGGATCGACCCGGCCGGCTCAAGCTGAGCTCGCAGCATGGTATAACCGCGCATCGCGGCGAGATCGATCATCGCTTCGGTGTCGGTCGCCGTCGCCATCGGCATATGCGGCGCATGAAGCGGCTGCGGCGTGGCGACAATGCCCTTGCCGCGCCAGTGCTTGCCGTCCCAGTCAAACGGTTCCTTCGCGGTCCAGCATTTGAGAATGAGATCGAGCGATTCGCGCAATCGCTCGTGGCGATCGGCATAGGACAGGCCGCGCTCATCGGAGAACAGCGGGCTCGGAAAGCCGGAGCCGAAGCCGAAGATGAAGCGGCCGTCGCCGATGACATGATCGGCGACCGCGGCCTGGGTCGCTGTATCGACCGGATGATGCAGGTGGATGAGCTTGACCGCAGCGCCCATGCGAATGCGCTTGGTCACCGCCGCGGCCTTGCACATCAGCAGTTCCGGCACCGGCAGTGTGTCCACCTTGCCAATATAGACCGGCTCGCCGTGATGCTCGCTGATATAGCAATCGCGAAAGCCGAGCTGATCGGCCAGCACGATCTCGGCGAGGTCCTCTTCATAAGTCTGGGCTGCGGTGGTGTGGGGGCGAAAACCGTTGGAGAAAAGGCCGAATTCCATGTCCATTCCTTGCGTTTCTTGATGGCACGTTACGACCCTTGCCGCAGCTTGACAACGCAGCTTGACAGCGACCGGACTACCCCGCCAATTCCATAGGAATGAGCAAGGGATTGCGCATTTACGGCGTCGCCCGCACGCGCGCGTTCCGTGCGCTGTGGGTGGCGGAGGAACTAGGGGTGCCGTACCAGCACCAGCCGATCGAAATCGGCGATGCCGGCGCCCGGACGCCCGAGTTTCTGGCGCTCAATCCCAACGGACGGCTGCCGGTCATCGTCGACGATGGTTTTGTGCTGTTCGAGTCGCTGGCGATTACGCTTTACCTCGCCAAGAAGCATTCCTTCGGCAAGCTCTATCCGGCGACGCTCGAAAACGAGTCGCGCGCTTGGCAATGGAGCTTCTGGGCGATCGCCGAGGTCGACCGCGGCGTCAATATCTGGTCGCTGCATGCGGTGCGGCTATCGCCGGCCGAGCGGGACCCGGCGCTACGCGAGGAGGCGCTTAAGGTCGTGGCGGCGCCATTCAAGGTGCTGGACGCGGCCGTGGCAACGCAGCCGTATCTGCTCGGGGAAGATTTCACAGTTGCCGATCTCAACGTCGCCGCCGTCATCAGCCGCGGCATCGACATGGACCTCTCGCCGTGGCCGCATCTGAAAAATTGGCTCGTACGCTGTCTCGACCGGCCGGCGGCACGCGCGGCGCTGAAGCTGAAAACCGACTCTGATAACGCGACGCCGGCGGACGTGACGCGGCGTATCGCGCGGATCAACCGGCTATGAATTCGCGGCCATTGAATATCGGTCAATCGCTCAACGAAGGGGTCGCGTTACAGCGCCAGGGCCAGCTGCGCGAGGCGGAAAAAATCTATAGCCGCGTGCTCAAGGCTGTGCCGGACAATTTCGACGCGCTCAATCTCCTTGGCGCGGTCAAACTGCAGCAGGGCCAGATCGGCGAAGCGCAGCGCTTGCTCAGCGCTGCGGTCAAAGCCAATCCGCGCTCGCCCGGAACCTGGTGCAATCTCGGTCAGGCGCTGCATGCGCTCAAGCGCGCCCCGGAAGCGCTCGACTGCCTCGACAGAGCGCGGGCGCTTTCGCCGGACGACCTTAACATTCTCAATCAGCACGCCAATGTGCTGATCACGCTGGCGCGGCCGGAGGAGGCGCTGGCCGAATTCCAGCAAGTCTTGGCGCGCGCGCCGAACCACGTCGAGGCCCGGCTCAATAGCGGTTTGGCCCGGGCCCTGCTCGGATTTTCCGAGCAGGCCCTGGCCGACTTCGACGCGGCGCTGCAATTCGCGCCCGGCCATCCGGGCGTGCATTACAACCGCGGCGTCGCTCTGATCAAGCTCGGGCGCTACGCCGAAGCGGTCGAGGCCAATGGTCGCGCGCTCGACATTGCGCCGGGCTATGCCAACGCGTGGCTCAACCGCGGCAAAGCGCTGATGCAGCTCAATTGCTTCGACGAGGCGATTACCGGCTTTGCCGAAGCGCTCGAAATCAGCAAGGATTTTGCCGATGCGCATTTCAACAACGCGCTGGCCTTGCTCACCCGCGGCGATTACGCGCGCGGCTTCCATGAGTATGAATGGCGCTGGCGCCGCACCGGCATGCCGGTGCCAAAGAGCCGCGGCAAGCCGTTGTGGCTCGGAGAATATCCGCTCGCACGGAAGACCGTGCTGCTCCACGCCGAGCAGGGGCTCGGCGACACCATCCAATTCGCCCGTTACGTGCCGCTGATCGCCGCGAGCGGCGCCAAGGTGGTACTCGAAGTGCAAGCCGAACTGCAGGCGCTCCTGCGCCGGCTCGACGGCACCGCCGCGGTCATCGCCCGCGGCGAGGTGAGCCCGCCATTCGACGTGCACTGCCCTCTCGGCAGTCTGCCGCTCGCTTTGCACACCGAACTAGGCACAGTGCCGGCGCAAATCCCCTATCTGTCCGCCGACGAGGCGCGCTTGGCCAAATGGTCGGCGCGGCTCGAGGCGCTACCGCGCCCGCGCATCGCTATCGCCTGGTCGGGCAATCCCAGCCACGACAACGATCGAAACCGCTCGATCGCTTTCGCGAGTCTGGCGCCGCTGTTCGCCGCGCCGGCGAATTTCATCAGCATACAGAGAGACCTGCGGGCCGAGGATGCGGCGCCGCTTGCTGCAGAGTCCCGCGTGATGCAAATCGGCGACGAACTGGACGATTTCAGCGACACCGCCGCCGTCCTGGCATTATGCGATCTCGTCATCGCGGTTGATACCGCCGCCGCGCATTTGGCCGGCGCCACGGGCCGCCCGGTTTGGGTGCTCGTTCCCTATGCGCCCGACTGGCGCTGGACGCGCGAAGGCGAAACCACGCCCTGGTATCCGACGGCGCGCCTGTTCCGGCAGACGTCGCTCGGCGACTGGGACGGCGTCATCGCGCGGGTTGCCGAGGAGCTAAGACATTTTCCGAATCCGGAATGACGAATCTATCGTCCGTGCTCCCACAGACTTTCCAGCCGGTGGCGGAACGATTTCGGCCGCTCGGCGAACAGCCGGTGAGCAATGCGTGCGGCGCGATGCGCCAACGCGGTCGAGCGTTCGGCGATGGCCGGCGTCAAGCGCGAACGCCAATGCGACAGCGGCTGATGCGGCTCGGTGAATCGCTTGAGCACCTCGAGGTCCTGGCATTGGCCGAGCCGTCCGCGCAATCGTTCGGCCTCGTCGGTCCACATCCGGCCGAAGCGCGGCCATAGCGGCTCTATCAGGTCCATTTGATAGCGCAGGTCAACGACGCGCTGGCGCAGCGTATGCAGCTCCTCCCCGCTCGCGTTCGACCAGTCGGACGGAATTTGCTGGCGCGCATTGCGGTAGCCCACGGTGAGCTGTGCCGCGATGGAGGAAAAATCGAACGGATCGAGCGGCCACTGCGCGACGGCGGCCGCCGCGGTGTCGAGCCAGGAGACGATGCGGTCGCGCAGCTCCGGGGTGAGCACCGCTTGCTCCCCGCTGTCGCGTAGCGCTTCGATGCGGCCGCGGATGGTCGAACTCGAACGCTCCGACAGCACCAGACTGCCCTTATCGATGAGCCCATCGAAAGCCATGAGCGCCGCCGCGCCATCGCGCGCATGCGCCAGCGAGCGGGCGTGGTCGCGCGCCTCGTGCCGCCAGCGCTGGGCGTCCGGGATGAACGGCGCCAAAAGCCGCATTAAGGCCCGCCATTCCTTCATGGCGCGGCGGAAATCGTGCACGGCTTCCTGGTGGGAACGCTCCGGGTCGACCATCGCGGCGCGGCCCTGGGCCAAAATATTGGCCGCAACGGCGCGCATAACCGGTCCGATCGCCGCTTTCGGCTCCAAGGCTGGTTTCTCGCCCATGATCGGTTCTAAAAGCGCGTGCATGACTGTCCGTTGGGGGCCACCATGACATTATGACGAATTATTGGGCTTGCCGCACTTCCCTTTTGCGGGGTGGCTTGCTACATGATCCTTCGATAAATCAGACGGTTGACGCGGGGTGGAGCAGCCCGGTAGCTCGTCAGGCTCATAACCTGAAGGTCATAGGTTCAAATCCTATCCCCGCAACCAAATTTCAAAAGGGACCTGCCCGGGGCGGGTCCCTTTTGCGTTTGCCGTTGAGCTCCGCTTTGGCCCGGTCTCCGAAGCGGACGAGCGGCGGGCCTGCTATTTGCACTCCCG
>Ga0182024_10026238_pt1 | contig 10245 bp, 10 predicted proteins | sample P32metaG_FD_120480 | JGI IMG/M metagenome (GOLD analysis project Ga0182024, IMG submission 120480) | Permafrost microbial communities from Stordalen Mire, Sweden - P3-2 metaG (Illumina Assembly) | ecosystem: Environmental > Terrestrial > Soil > Wetlands > Permafrost | place: Sweden: Stordalen...
AGAAGACCAGGTCAAGGTCAACTACGAGGGCGCGCTGCTGGACGGCACGGTGTTCGATTCCACCTACCAGCGCGGCCAGCCGGCGGTGTTCGGTGTCAACGGGCTGATCGCCGCCTGGACCGAGGCCCTGCAGCTGATGCGCCCGGGCGACGTGTGGGAGCTCTACGCCCCGGCCGACCTCGCCTATGGCGACGAGGGGGCCGGTCCAATCCCGCCTGGAAGCGTGCTGAAATTCAAGATCGAGCTGCTGGCGATCAACCCGCCCGGCGCGGACGGCGGCCACTAGGATGGCCGGCGCTTCCGACCTCGCCGCCTCCTCCCCCCTGGCTGAGCGGGCCATCGGCCTGCTGGGGAGCCTGGTCGCCTTCGACACCACCTCCCACCGCTCCAATCTCGACCTGATCGCCTGGGTGGAGACCTATCTGGCCGGCCACGGGATCGTCGCCGAGCGTGTTCCGGACGCCAGCGGCGCGAAGTCGAACCTGCTCGCCACCGTCGGGCCGCGGGTCGCGGGCGGGGTCGTCCTGTCGGGCCACACCGACGTGGTGCCGGTGGAAGGCCAACCCTGGACCTCCGACCCCTTCGTTCTGACGCGCCGGGGCGAGCGGCTGTTCGGGCGGGGCACCTGCGACATGAAGGGCTTCATCGCCCTGGCCCTGGCCGCGGTCCCCGACATCCTGGCCGCCGGGCCCCGCCGGCCGGCCCACCTGGCGTTCAGCTACGACGAGGAGATCGGCTGCCTGGGCGCGCCCGGTCTCATCCGCCGCATGACCGAGAGCCTGCCGACCCCGTCGCTGGTGCTGATCGGCGAACCGACGAGCCTGAGCATCGCCACGGCTCACAAGGGCATCCTCTATCACGAGGTCGTCGTCCGGGGCCGGGAAGCCCACTCCAGCCAGCCGCACCTGGGCGCCTCGGCGATCATGACGGCGGCCCGGCTGATGGCGGCGCTGGACCAGCTCGCCCAGCGCCTGGAGACGGAGGCCGACCCCGCCTCTCCGTTCGAACCCAAGTGGCCGACCCTGACCATCGGCCGGGTGACCGGAGGCACCGCGCCCAACATCCTGGCGCGGGAGTGCCGGTTCGTCTTCGACCTGCGCTCGCCCGCCGGCGTCGACACGGACGCCGCCCTGGCCGACTTCATGGCCCTGGCCGCCGCCGAGGACGCGGCGATCCGCGTGCGCGCGCCGGATGGCGGGGTCACCGTGCGCCGCATCGCCGACGTTCCGGCCTTCGAGGCGGCGCGGGGCGGCGGCGCCGAAGCCCTCGCCCGCCGGCTGGCGGGCGACAACGGCCCGGCTCGGACGGTGTCGTTCGGCACCGAGGCCGGCCAGTTCCAGGCGGCCGGACTGCCGGTGATCCTCTGCGGGCCCGGCTCCGTCGACCAGGCCCACCAGCCCGACGAATATGTCGATATCGTCCAGATGCAGCGCGGCGCCGACATGATGACGCGGCTCGCGGCGGAGCTGGCCACCCAAAGCGCTGGGGCGGCGATGTGATCAGGCTCTATCACTGCGCCGACGCCCGCTCGTTCCGCGCCCTGTGGGCGCTCGAGGAACTGGGCCTGCCCTATGAGCTGGAGCTGGTGCCGTTCCCGCCCCGGGCGCGGGTGCCCGGCTATCGCGACCTCAATCCGCTTGGGACGGTGCCGGTGATGTTCGACGGCGAGCATCGGATGACCGAGAGCGCGGCCATAATCCACTACCTGGGGGCCAGGTACGGCCCCACCGATCTGGTCGTGCGGCCGGAAGAGCCGACCTTCGCCGACTATATGAACTTCCTGGTCATGGGCGAGGCCACCCTCACCTTTCCCCAGACCATCGTGCTGCGTTACACCCGCCTCGAGCCGCCGGAACGGCGCGCCGTCCAGGCCGCCGACGACTACCGCCAATGGTTCCTGTCCCGCCTGAGGGCCGCCTCGACCATGGTCGGCGAGGGATTCGTCTGCGCCGGGCGTTTCACCATGGCCGACATCTCCTTCGCCTACGCCCTGCTGCTCGGCGAGAACCTCGGCTTGGCGGCGGAGTTTCCGGCGAGCCTCGCGCCCTATTGGCAGGCCATGCAGGCGCGCGACGGCTTCAAGCGCGCCAAGGCCGCTCAGGCCGGGGCCGAATTCGCGGGGGCCTGAGCTTCCAGCCGGTCCAGGGCCCATTGGGCGGCGTCGCGGACCGCCGGGTCGGCGTCCTCCAGCCTGGCCCGGGCCGCCGGGGCGAGGCCCCGATCTCCAGAGTTGCCGATGGCGTAGAGCACATTGCGCACGAAGCGGTCGCGGCCGATGCGCTTGATCGGGCTGGCGGTGAACAGCGCCCGGAAGGCGGCGCCGTCCAGCGCCGCCAGGTCGCCCAACGCCGGCGAGCGCAGCGCCTCGCGGGCGTGCAGGCCCGCTTCGCGCGCCGTGCTGGCGAACTTGTTCCACGGGCAGACCGCCAGGCAGTCGTCGCAGCCATACACCCGGTTGCCCAGGGCGGCGCGGTATCGCTCCGGAATCGGCCCGGCGTGCTCGATGGTCAGGTAGGAGAGGCAGGCGCGGGCGTCGAGCTGGTAGGGCGCGGGGAAGGCGCCGGTCGGACAAATGTCGAGGCAGGCGCGGCACTCGCCGCAATGGTCGCCCGACGGCTCGTCGGCCTTGAGGTCGACGGAGGTCAGCAGGCTGCCCAGGAACAACCAGGAGCCGAAGCGCCGCGAGACCAGGTTTGTGTGCTTGCCCTGCCATCCGACGCCCGCCAGCGCCGCCAGGGGCTTCTCCATCAGGGGGGCGGTGTCGACGAACACCTTCACCTCGCCGCCGAGACGGCGACGGACCTTGCCGGCCAGGGTCTTCAGGCGGCCCTTGATCAGGTCGTGATAGTCCCGGCCCTGGGCGTAGACCGAGATGGCGGCGTGCGACCGGCGCGCCGGCGCCTCGAGCGGATCGGCGTCGGGCCCATAGTTCAGGCCCAGGGCCACGGCCGAGCGGGCCTGCGGCCACATCGCGGTCGGATGGGCGCGGCGGGCGCGGGTGGTCTCCATCCAGGCCATCGAGCCATGGCGGCCGGCGGCCACGAAGGCGTCCAGTCGCGCCGCGGCGGTCCAGGGCGCGTGGGCCGAGGCGAAACCGCAGGCGTCGAAGCCCAGCGCCAGGGCCTGGGCGCGGATCCACGCCTCGGGCGCGCCGGGCGCCTCGGAAGGCCGCTCAGAAGTCGAGGTCGTCATAGTAGCTGGAGGGCGCGAGGCCCGGCCAGCGGTCGGCGAGCACGGCGCGGAAGGAGGGCCTGGACTTGATGCGCATGTACCAGAGCTTGAGGGCGCCGAAGTCGCGCCAGGGAATGTCGCCGAAGTAGTCGAGCACCGAGACGTTGGCGGCCGCCGCGATGTCGGCCAGCGACAGGTGGCGGCCGGCCAGCCAGTCGCGGGCCTGGAGCAGCTTCTCGATGTAGACCAGGTGGACGCGCAGAGCGTCACGCCCCTGGCGCATGTTGTAGAGATCGGGCGCGCCCAGCTTCTGGAGCCGCTTCTCCAGCTTTTCGTGCAGCAGGAAGGCGTTGACCTCGTTGTCGAACTTGCGATCGAACCATTGCTGCAGGCGCCGCACCTCAGCCCGGTCGGCCGGCGTCTGGCCGAGCAGGTCGGGCTCAGGGGCCACCTGCTCCAGATGTTCGAGGATCGCGCGCGCCTCGCAGACCACGACCTTGCGATCGGCGGAGTGCTCCACCAGCACCGGGGTGAGGCCGGAGGGGTTGAGTGCGGTGAAATCGTCCGGCTGCTCCCAATAGCGGACCACCACCTCCTCGAACGGCAGCCGCTTTTCCGCCAGCGCCAAGCGCACCTGGCGCGAGGCCGGATCCAGGGGGAAGTGATAGAGGGTGCGGACAAGGCTCATGGGCCATGCGAGCTATAGCCAATTCGCCGCGTCGGACAACGCTGTCGAAACAGCGGCCAGGGCGACGGAAAACAGAGCCTCGGGGGTCGACCTTCCCTTTCGTCAGCCTTCGTAGGACTCGGCGAAGGCGCCGCCGTGCGGTTCGGCGCGACCGCGGGGGTCCGCGTGGATGATGATGTCGGCGGCCGGAAACTCCTGGAGGATGCGCTTTTCCGCCGCGACGACGATCTTGTGGGCCGATTCCAGCGACAGGTCCGGATCCAGGTCGGCGTGCATCTGGATGTGCATGATCGGCCCGGAGGCGCGCGTGCGCACCTGATGGACGTCGAGAATGGCGGGATCCTCGAGGACCCGGTTGACGATCCGCGCCCGCGCCGAGGTGGCCAGTTCGTGGTCGAGAAGCTGGTTCGAGGCCTGTCGGAACACGGTGACGGCGCCCCACAACAGGATCCCGGTCACCACCAGGGCCGCCGCGGCGTCGAGCGCGGGAATGCGCAGCAGCGCCGCCAGTCCGATCCCGGCCAGGGCGATGACGTTGGAGGCCAGGTCGGCGGCGTAGTGGGTCCGATCCGACGACACCGCCACCGACGACTTGCGGCGCAGCAGATGGGTCTGGGCCAGGATCAGGCCGGCGGTGAGCACGATCGAGAGCGCCATCACCGCCAGCGCCCAGTCCTCCCGCACCACCGGCCGCGGCGACAGCAGCCGCAGGACCGCCTCCTGGCCCACCAGGGCGGCCGAGGCGAACACCAGGCCGGCCTGCATCAGGCTGGCGAAGGCCTCGGCCTTGCCGTGGCCGTAGCGGTGCTCCGCGTCCGGCGGTTCGGCCGCGTAGCGCACGGCGAAGAACGTCGCGCTGGAGGCGATCAGGTCGAGACCCGAGTCGGCCATGGAGGCCATCAAGGCCACCGAGCCGCTGATCAGCCAGACGACCAGCTTGGCCGTCACCAGGATCAGGGCCACGAGGACCGACAGCGCGGTGACCGACCGGGTCAGCGCCGCGTTCTGCCTCAGGGTGGGGGCCAGGCCGTTCATCCACCGCACCATAGAGCCGTCAACGCCCGGAAGACAGAAGGCGTCTTCTCCCCAGAGCGCGTTCCGAAAAGCGGGAACCGGTTTTCGGATCAAAACGCGCGCCGGAACAAAGAGCCAGAGCACCGATCTGACTCCATTGGATCGGTACTCTGGCTAGGCCGCGAGATGTGGCCGCGGACCCACGTATCGCGATTGCGGCCGCACCAGGCGGCCCCCGGCGAGCTGCTCGCGGGCGTGGGCGATCCAGCCGGCCGCCCGGCCCATGGCGAACACGCAGGTGAAGGCGGCGGGTGGGAACGCCAGCGCTTCGAGCAGCAGGGCGGTGTAGAGTTCCACATTGGTCTGCAGCGAGCGGCCCGGCTTGCGCTCCCGAAGGACCGCCAGGGCGGCGACCTCGACCGCCTCGGCCAGGGCGAGGCGGCCCGGGACCGCGGCCGAACCCCCGGCCAGGGCGGCGACCGCCCGCTTGAGGGCGTCCGCCCGGGGATCGCGGACCCGGTACACCCGGTGACCGAAGCCCATCAGGCGGTCCCCGCGATCGAGCGCGCCCTCCAGCCAGGCGCGGGCGTTGGTCGGCGATCCGATCTCGTCCAGCATCTCAATGACTGGCCCGGGCGCTCCACCATGCAGCGGCCCCTTGAGGGCGCTGAGGCCCGCGAGCACCGCCGAGGTCAGGCCGGCCCGTGTGGAGGCGACGACCCGCGCGGCGAAGGTCGAGGCGTTCAGCCCATGATCGCACACCGTCACCAGATAGGCGTCCAGCGCGGCGACCTCGCCCGGCGAGGCCGGGGCGCCGCGGGTCATGCGCAGGATGTCCGCGGAGTGGCCCAGGGCCGGATCGGGGGCGAGCGGCGCCTGGCCCGCCTGGCGGCGCGTCACCGCGGCGGTGAACACCGCCGGCGCGGCCGCCAGCCGCAGGGCGAGGTCGAGGTCGTCGCCATCGGCGAGGCGCGCGATCAGGGCCCGCACCGCCTCGACGGTCGTCCGGCCGACGAGGGTGTCGTCCAGCGCCGCCACCTCGGCGAACACCGCCTGGCGCGCCTCCCCCAGGCGCGGGGCGAGCGTCTCGGGCATGTCCGGAAAGAAACCGTCCCACAACAGGCCGGCTGCCGACTCGAAGCTCCAGCGGCCGGCGATCTCGTCCAGGGTCCGGCCGCGGATCAACAGCCGCCCGGCCTCGCCGTCCACCTCGGAGAGCACCGTCTCGGCGGCGACCACGCCCTCCAGTCCATCGATACCTTTCGCGACACCTTGGGCCATCGGCCTGCTCCTTGGGTTCTCTACGGGGGCCAGAAAAAGGGGATGGACGAAATGATCAAGATTGATCAATCTGATCAACATGCGGGAAAGCGATTGGATCGACGCCGGCGAGGCGCAACGCCGCCTGGGGGTGAGGCCCCAGACGCTCTACGCCTATGTCAGCCGGGGCCGGGTGCGGGCCGAGCCCGATCCCGCCGAGCCCCGCCGCAGCCGCTACCGGTCCAGCGACATCGCCGCCCTGGCCCACCGCAAGTCGCGGGGCCGAAAGGCGGCAGCGGTGGCGGCGGAAGCCATCGCCTGGGGCGAGCCGGTGCTGGCCTCGGCGATCACCACCGTGGCGGACGGCCGGCTCTACTATCGCGGCCGGGACGCCGTGCTGCTGGCCGAGACGGAGACCTTCGAAGGCGTCGCCCGCTTGCTGCGTGGCGGCGGGGGAACGCCGGCGCCGCGGGTCCTGCGCCGGGCGCCGCCCTGGGCGCCGACGATGCGCGGCCGGCTGTTCGCCGCCCTGGCCGCGCGGGCGGCGGCCGACAGGCCCGCGCGGGACCAGAGCCCCGCCGTGTTGGCCGACGAGGCCGCGTCACTGCTGGACGTGATGACAGACGCGGTGTGCGGTGAGGTGGAGGGCGGGCCGATCCACGAACGCCTGGGCCGCGCCTTCGGCTGCGGCGCGCGGGGTGTCGACCTCGTCCGCCGCGCCCTGGTGCTGCTGGCCGACCACGAACTGAACGCTTCGACCTTCGCGGCTCGGGTGGCCGCCTCCACCGGCGCGGCGCTCTCGGCGGCGGCTCTGGCGGGGCTGTCGACCTTGACCGGACCCCTGCACGGCGGCATGGCGGCGCGGGTCAGCCGCCTGGCGGCGGAGGCGGCGCTGGCGGCGCCCGACGAGGCGGTGGCGGCGCCGCTTGCCTTCTGGACATCGACGCCCGGCTTCGGCCACCCGCTCTATCCGGACGGCGATCCGCGAGCCCGCGCCCTGCTGCGCCTGTTTCCCGCCCCGCCGGCTCTCCAGGCGCTGCGGGAATCGGTGGAGGCCGCCACCGGCGAGCGCGACAATGTCGACTTCGCCCTGGTCGCGCTCACCGAAGGGCTGGGGCTCCATTCCGACGCCCCGTTCGTGATCTTCGCCGTCGCCCGTTGCGCCGGCTGGCTCGCTCACGCCCTCGAACAGGCGGCCGTCGGCTCCCTCATCCGCCCCAGGGCCCGCTACGTGGGGCCGACGCCGGAGGCCTAACCTTGGCCGGGAACGGCGGCGGCGAGTTTCCGGAGATCCTCCGCGTACTGGCCCCCCGGCCGGTAGCGATAGAGATAGGTGGGAATGACCCCCTCGAGGGCCGTGGGCGTCACCGCCAGGTCGACCAGGCCCAGGGCGCCGGGCGAGACCACATTGTCGCGGCGCAGCAGCGCCACCTGGTCGGTGGTGATCGGCGGCGCCAGCGGCGTCATGGCGATCAGGTCGCCCGCCCGGCCCAGCAGCGAGGCGGCGGACCAGGGGATCGGCAGCAGAAGGCGGCGGCGCTGGATCTCGGCCAGCAACAGTTTCATCAGCGCCTCGAAGCTGTACACGCCAGGGCCGCCCAGCTCGTAGTCGAAACCGGCCGCGCTCCTGTCCCACACCGCCTGGGCGACCGCCTGGCCCACGTCGCCGACATGGACCGGCTGGAACCGCGTGTGGCCGCCGCCGATCAGCGGCAGGACCGGCGAGACCATGGCCATCTCGGCGAAGCGGTTGAAGAAGTGGTCCTCGGGACCGAACACCACCGACGGTCGAAGGACGACGGCCGAAGGGATAACCTGGCGCACGGCCGCCTCCCCTTCGGCCTTGGTGCGGGCGTAGAGAGACGGCGAATCCGGCGATGCGCCGAGCGCGGACATCTGCACGAAGCGTTCGACGCCCATGTCCCTGGACGCCTCGGCGACGGCCCGCGCGCCGTCCACATGCAGGGCTCCGAAGCGCTGGCGCGCGCTCTCGTAGAGGACGGCGACGGCGTTGACGCAGGCCTCGGCGCCGTCGAGGGCGCGCACGATAGAGGGCGTGTCACGGATATTGGCCTGCACCACCTCGATCTGGCCCACGTCGCCCAGCATCCGCAGGCGATACCCGCGGCCGGGATTGCGCACCGCCACCCGGACCCGCGAACCCTTCCTGGCCAGGGCCCGGACGACCTGAGCGCCCACGAACCCGGAGCCGCCGAAGACCGTGACCAGACCCTGCATCGCTTGAACCTCATTCGCCGTTGCGCGCGGTTGCGATAGAGGAGCGGGGGGGCGGGCGCAACGGCGGCGGACCGCCTCGGGGGAATCGCCTGAACCGAAAGGTTTGGAGGAGAAGAGATTCCTCCTCCGCGCTTGCGTCGCATCCCTGTCGCCAGAGCTTCTGGAACTTGATGGGTTTGGGGGTCGCCGCGTGCGCTCCATCGTTCCAATTGACGATTCCGGGCCGGCGCCCTATGCGTCCGCTCTTCGCGCGCTCGGGCTAGCCCTGGCGAGCCCAGGTGGCGGAATTGGTAGACGCGCTGGCTTCAGGTGCCAGTGGCTTAACGGCCGTGAAGGTTCGAGTCCTTTCCTGGGCACCACGCCGCGCGCGGCGGTGGCGCGAAGTCGGACGTCCGGACGTTCGGCGACTCTGGAGCGTGGCTTGGCTGTTCATCTGCATCAGGGCGATCTGCCGGCCGGCCTGTTCGCCGGCGCGCCGTCCGTCGCCGTCGATTCCGAAACAATGGGCCTCAAGCTGGGCCGCGATCCCCTGTGCGTCGTGCAGCTCCAGGCGCGGGACGGCGAGCCGCACGTCGTCCAGCTCGGGCGGCCGGCCTATGACTGCCCCAACCTCAAGGCGCTGCTCACCAACCCCGAGGTGCTGAAGATCTTCCATTTCGGGCGCTTCGACATCGCCATGTTCCAGCTGCACCTGGGCGTCGTCACGGCGCCGGTCTACTGCACCAAGATCGCCTCCAAGCTGGCGCGCACCTACACCGACCGCCACGGCCTCAAGGATGTCACCCGCGAGCTGCTGGGCCAGGAGATCTCCAAGACGCAGCAGAGCTCGGACTGGGGGTCGCCGCAGCTCTCGCCCGAGCAGCTGGCCTATGCCGCCACCGACGTGGTCAATCTGCACGCGCTCAAGGACCGCCTGGACGCCATGCTGATCCGCGAGGGGCGGATGGCGCTCGCCCAGGCCTGTTTCGACTTCCTGCCCCACCGGGCCGCCCTCGATGTCGCCGGCTGGGACGAGATCGACATATTCGCCCATGACTGAACTCGCCCGCGCCCGCGCCCGCACCTTCGCCGCTCAGCCGACCGCCGGCCCGCCCCCGCGCGGCAAGGCGCGCGCCCACAGCGCTCTGGTGCGCGTGCTCCGCTGGCTGCTGCCGCTGATCATGATCGGGGTGGTGGGGACCCTGGTCGCCCTGGTGGTGGCGCACGCCGTCCGCCGGCACGACGCGGCGCACCGCGACGCCGCGACGCCGATCGAGATGGTCAATCCGCATTTCTTCGGGCGCGACAGCCAGGGTCGGGCCTATACCCTCGGCGCGCGCCAAGCCGCCCGCGACGAGCAGTCGTTCCAGCGCGTGCTGCTGAACTACCCGTCCGTGACCCTGGACACCGAAGGATCGCACCCCGCCACCCTCACCTCCGACAAGGGCGTCTACCACGAGGACACGCGGATGCTCTTTCTCAAGGGGCACGTGCGGGCGAACAACGCCAACGCCTCGCGCTTCGCCACCGACGAGGCGATCGTCAACACCCGGACCGGGACGGTCACCAGCCCCAGCGCCCTGGCCGGCGAGACCCCGGTCGGCGACGTGCAGTCCAACAGCTTCGACGTTTTCGACAAGGGCGGCCGGGTGGTTTTCAAGGGCGGCGTTCACGCGCGGCTGAATCAGCATTAAGGGAAGGGGCGGTTCCGCTTGGGCGCCGGTCTGAAGGTTGATCGCATGACGCACTGGAAGGCCGCCCTGGGGAGGATCGCCTCGGGGACGGCCCTACGCCGACTCGGGTTGCTCCTGCCGATCGTGCTGGCGGTCGCGGGGCCGGCGGCGGCGCAGATCAACACCTCCTCGAAGAGCCCGATCGACATCACCGCCGACGGC
>Ga0182024_10026239_pt1 | contig 10245 bp, 7 predicted proteins | sample P32metaG_FD_120480 | JGI IMG/M metagenome (GOLD analysis project Ga0182024, IMG submission 120480) | Permafrost microbial communities from Stordalen Mire, Sweden - P3-2 metaG (Illumina Assembly) | ecosystem: Environmental > Terrestrial > Soil > Wetlands > Permafrost | place: Sweden: Stordalen...
CCTCGGCCAGGCCAACCCGCCGTTCAGGCGGGCCACCAGCGCCCAGAAGTGCATTCGCACGCCGGACATCGAGGAGGTCGGCAAGACCACCCGGCACGGCACCTTCTTCCAGATGCTGGGCAATTTCTCCTTCGGTGACTACTTCAAGGAGCAGGCCATCCCGTTCGCCTGGGAACTGCTCACCACGCCCGAGCGTGACGGCGGCTTCGGGTTTCCCGAGGACCGGCTGTGGGCCACCGTGTTCCACGACGACGACGAGGCCTTCCGGATCTGGCGGGACACGGTCGGCGTGCCGGAAAGCCGCATCCAGCGCCGGGGGATGGCCGACAACTTCTGGTCCATGGGCGTGCCCGGGCCGTGCGGCCCCTGCTCGGAGATCTACTACGACCGCGGCCCGGATTACGGCCGCGACGGCGGGCCGGAATCTGACGAGGACCGCTACCTGGAGGTCTGGAACCTCGTCTTCATGCAGTTCCTGCGGGGCGAGGGAGCGGGCAAGGAAGGCTGGCCCATCCTGGGCGAGCTGCCGTCCCGCAACATCGACACCGGCATGGGGCTGGAGCGGATGGCCGCCATCCTCCAGGGCGTCGACAACATTTACGAGATAGATACGTTGTGGAAGGTACTTGACCGGGCGGCGGAGCTGACCGAGCAGAAGTACGGCCGGGACCACCGGGTCGACGTGTCCCTGCGGGTCGTCGCCGACCACGTGCGGACCGCGGTCATGATGGTGGCCGACGGGGTGCTGCCGAGCAACGAGGGACGCGGCTACGTGCTGCGCCGGATCCTGCGCCGCAGCATCTACAACCTGCGGCTGCTGGCCGGCGGGCAGCGGGGCGGCGGCAGCGATGGGCGCTACCTGCACGAGCTGGCCGGTACCGCGATCGGCGCGATGGCCGACCAGTTCCCCGAGCTGCGCATCGAGGCGCCCCGGATCGTCGGCGTGATCGACGCCGAGGAGTCCACGTTCCTGTCCACGCTGCGCACCGGCTCCGCGATCTTCGACGCCGCGGTCGGCGAGACCAAGCGGCACGGCACCACGTCGCTGTCCGGCGAGCAGGCGTTCCAGCTGCACGACACCTACGGCTTCCCGATCGACCTCACCCTGGAAATGGCCAGCGAGCAGGGGCTCGCGGTGGATGAGGACGGCTTCCGGCGGCTGATGGCCCAGCAGCGCCAGCGGGCCAAGCAGGACTCCCTGGAGAAGAAGACCGGCAACGCGGACATCTCCGTGTTCGCCGGGCTGCTGGCCAAGTCGGGGCCCGTGCTGTTCACCGGCTACGACGAGGTCACCGGCGAGGCCACGGTGGCCGGGCTGCTCGCCGGCGGGGTCAGCGTCCCCGCGGCCGGCCAGGGCACCGAGGTCGAGGTCATCCTGGACCGCACCCCGTTCTACGCCGAGGGCGGCGGCCAGCTCGCCGACACCGGGCTGATCCGGGTGGCCAGCGCCCCGGGGGCCGCCGGCGGTGAGGTGGAAGTCCGCGACGTGCAGACGCCCGTGCCCGGGCTCATCGTGCACCGGGGTGTCGTCACCTCCGGCGAGGTGGTGGTGGGCGCGCTGGCCGAGGCCATCGTCGACACCCAGCGCCGCCGGGCCATCTCCCGCTCGCACACGGCGACGCACATGGTGCACCGCGGGATCCGCGGGGCCCTGGGGGAGGCCGCCGCCCAGGCCGGGTCGGAGAACGCGCCGGGCCGGCTGCGGTTCGACTTCACCGCCTCGGGGGCGGTCCCGGTGGCCGTCCTGCGTGATGTCGAGGACGAGGTCAACCAGGTCCTCATCGACGACCTCGAGGTCCGCGCGTTCGTCACCCCCATCGACGAGGCCCGGTCCATGGGGGCGATCGCCCTGTTCGGGGAGAAGTACGGCGACGAGGTCCGGGTGGTCGAGGTCGGCACCTATTCCCGGGAGCTCTGCGGCGGAACCCATGTGGCCCACTCCGGGCAGCTCGGGCTGATCAAGATCCTCGGCGAGTCGTCCATCGGCACCGGCGTGCGCCGGGTCGAGGCCCTGGTCGGCACCGATGCTTTCCGCTACCTCGCCCGGGAGAGCGTGCTGGTCAGCCAGCTGACCGAGCAGCTCAAGACCCGCCGGGAAGACCTGCCCGACCGGATAGCGGCGCTGGTCAGCCGGCTCCGGGACGCCGAGCGTGACCTGGACCGGCTGCGCAGCGCGCAGATCCTGGGCGCCGCGGCCGAGCTGGCGGGCAGCGCCGAGGACGTGGGGCCGGTCGCGCTCGTCACCCACCAGGTCCCGGACGGCACCACCGCGGACGACCTCCGCAAGCTCGCCCTGGATGTCCGGGGCCGGCTCCCGCAGCAGCGGGCCGCGGCCGTGGTCATTGCGGGCGTCCCGGCGGACCGGCCCGCGGTCGTGGTCGCGGTCAACGAGCCCGGCCGGGCGCTGGGCCTGGCCGCCGGGGCCCTGGTCCGCAGCGCTGCGCAGGCGCTCGGCGGGGGCGGCGGCGGCCGCGACGACATCGCCCAGGGCGGCGGCGCGCCGCAGGGTGACCGGGCCGCCCAGGCCATCGCTGAGGCATTTGATGCGGTTCGTGCGGTTGTCAGAGACATGACGTGATCCGGTGGCGTACGGTTAAACCGTGCTGCAGCCAACCCGTTGCGCGAACGAGACCGAGACCGCAGGGCTGCGGAGCTCGCGCTTGAGGATGGGCGTGTTGAGGACTGGGGTGCGGCTCGGTATCGACCCTGGATCAGCCCGGATCGGCGTGGCCCGCTGCGACCCGGACGGCCTGCTGGCTTCCCCGCTGGCCACCGTCCCGCGCGGTCGCGGCGACCTGGACCGCCTGGTCAGCCTCGCGCTGGAACATGACGCGTTCGAGGTGATCGTGGGACTTCCGACCAGCCTGTCCGGCCGTGAGGGCGCCGCCGCCGGCGCGGCCCGGGAGTTCGCGGGCGCCCTGGCGGGCCGCCTGGTGCCGGTCCCGGTCCGGCTGGTGGACGAGCGGTTCACCACCGTCCTGGCTCACGACGCGCTGCGCCGGGGCGGCAAGGGCTCGCGGGCCCGGCGGCAGGTCGTGGACCAGGCGGCCGCGGCCCTGCTGCTGCAGGGCGCCCTGGACGCCGAGCGGGCGAGCGGACGGCCGCCCGGCGAGATCGTTGCTCCCGGCCACGGGACGGACGGGTGAGCCGGCACGGGCGGCGGGGGACTCAGGGAGACCAGGACGACCAGTGGGGGCCGGGCCAGTGGGGGCCAGCAGAGAACCCCCCGGACGCCGACGAGCCCTATCCCCCCGGTAACTACGGCCAGGCCCGCGGCGAGTGGGGGCCCAACCCCATCGCGACCGCCGACACCGGCGATTTCCCGGTAACGGGCTCCAGCCTGCCCCCGGCGTCGTACCCGCGGGAGCCCCGCGGCGGCCGTGGTGAGGACTTCGACTGGGGCCCCGACCCCCTGGGCCTGGACACCCGCGGCCCGGATCCGCGGAGCCAGGGCGCCCGGGGCGGGGAAGGACGGGGCCGGGCCGGCCAGGGCCCCGACCCGCGGGCCCGCGACGCACAGCGCTATGACGCACCAAGCTTTGACACACCCGGTTTTGATGCGCAGGGTTTTGATGCACCGGGCTTTGATGCGCGGGGCGGCGGCTGGGCTGACCAGCCGAGCCCTGAACCCATGGCCCCCGACCGCTGGGCCCCCCAGTCCTGGGAGTCCCCGTCGTGGGAATCTGCGTCCGGGCCGTCCCCATCCTGGGAGCGGGCCTCCTGGGACTCGGAGGCCTCCGGGCCCGCCGGGTGGCTGGACCCGCCAGGGGCCGCCCCGCAGTGGGCGGACCACCGCGAGCCCCCAGGGGACGGGCACCGGGCGGCGCCGGGGCGCTTTGATGACCTGGAGGCCGCGGGCCTTCCGCCGCTGCCCCCCGGCCCGCTGCCGGACTCCGGGCATCCGTCCGGCCCGCTCCCGCCGCTGCCGGATTCGGACTACCTGTGGGGCGGGCCGGCCTCTGGCCCGCTGCCCGCTGCCGCGCCCAGGACCCGGCCGCCCGGACGCGACCAGGACCAGAGCCGGCGTCCGTCCCGCCACACGCCGCCCGGCGAACCGGGGTCGGCCCCGCGCGGATACCCGCAGGAGCTGGCCGGCTACCCGGGGAGCGGTGCCGGCTACCCGGGAGACGACGCCGACTACCCGGACAATCCCGCTGCCTACCGGCCTGACCAGGACGAACCGGCGGAGCAGCCCGGGTCCCGCGGCCGGGGCCGGCGCAGCCGTGGCGCGCCGCCAGATTCCGGCCAGGGTCATCCGGGGTATGAGGGGTACGTGGACGACCCGCGTGACCTGGACATGGCCCCGGATCAGGGGCAGGACCCCCGGGATTACCCTCCCTCCGGGAGCTGGTACCCGGGTGAGGACGAGCCGCGCGCCTGGGCTGAGGACGACACCGGCGGCGCGCTGCTCCCCGGCCTGGACCAGGGACGCGGATCCCGGGGCGCGGACGGCGGGGAACCTTCCGCGCCGGCCCGCAAGCGGCGCAGGCGCGGCCGTACCGTCCTGCTCGTGCTGCTGACGGTCTTCGTCGTGTTCGTCGCGGTCGTCGGGGGCGTCGGGTACCACTACTACCGCGAGTACATCAACCCGCCGGACTTCCCCGGTGCCGGCACCGGCCAGGTCACGGTGCAGATCCTGGCGGGACAGAGCGCGCGCGACGTCGGGACCACCCTGGCCGGCAAGGACGTGGTGGCCAGCGCGCGCGCGTTCTCCAACGCGGCCAAGGCCAGCCCGCATGGCAACGCCCTCGAGCCGGGCTTCTACTCCGTGCACCTGCACATGAAGGCCGCCCTGGCCCTGGCCCTGCTGCTCAAGCCATCCTCACGGCTGCAGACCAAGATCACTATCCCGGAAGGTTTCACCGTCGCCCAGATCATCGGCCGGCTGGGCCATGAGACCGGGAACCTCAAGGGTTACGAGCAGGCCATCGCGCATCCCGCCGATCTCGGCCTGCCCGCCTTCGCGGCCGGCAAGCCCGAGGGCTACCTGTTCCCGGCCACCTACGAAGTCCAGCCGAAGACCCCCCCGGCCGCAGTCCTCAAGATGATGGTCAGCCAGTTCACGGCGAACGCGCAGACCATCGGCCTGCCGGCCGCGGCGGCCAGGGCACAGGAGTCGCAAGCCGGCATCATCACGGTAGCCAGCCTGATCGAGGCGGAAGGCAAGCTGCCGCAGGACTACCCCAAGATCGCCGAAGTCATCTATAACCGGCTCAACATGAACCCGCCGATGAAGCTGCAGCTCGACACCACGGTGCTGTACGCGATGTCGCTGGCGCACCGGAGCGGGTTCAGCGTCAACTTCGCGTCCCCGTACAACACCTACCTGCACGCGAACCTGCCGCCGGGGCCGATCGACAACCCGGGGAACCTGGCCATCCACGCTGCGCTGCGCCCGGCCCATGGCAATCTCCTGTACTTCCTGACCATCAACTCCAGTTCCGGGAAGACCCTGTTCTTCCCCACGGCCCAGGCGTTCAACAACGCGGTCGCGAAGTACGGGAGCTCCGGGAATTCCGGCACCGGCTCGCACGCCGGCTCGGGCTGAGCGCCAGGACCATGAAAGCCGCGGTCCTCGGCTCCCCGATCGCTCACTCGCTGTCGCCGGTCCTGCACCAGGCGGCGTATCAGGCGCTCGGCCTGGCCGGGTGGGCCTACGAGGCGATCGAGTGCGATGAGGCGCGCCTGCCCGGGCTGATCAGCGGATGCGGGCCGGACTGGGCCGGGCTGTCACTGACCATGCCGCTCAAACGCGCGGTGCTGCCGCTGCTCGATGAGGCGGAACCGCTGGTGGCCGAAGTCGGCGCGGCCAACACCGTGATCTTCGATGCCGGCCGGCGCTCCGGGCACAACACCGACGTCCCGGGCATGATCGGCGCCCTGGCCGAGAGCCTGCCGGACCAGGAGGACGGCCGCCCCGGATCCCTCCCCGGGCTGGCCCGGAGCGGTGATCCCGCGGCGCTCATCCTGGGCGCGGGCGCCACAGCCTGCTCGGCGCTGGCCGCGGTGCGCGGGCTCGGTATCGCCGAGGCGACGGTGGCCGTCCGCGACCCGCGGCGGGCCGCGACCCTCCAGGCCGCCGCGGGGCGGCTCGGCATGGGTGTCCGGCTCGTCTCCTTTGACGACCCGGGCGTGGCCGCCCCCGGCCTGCTGATCGCCACCACCCCGGCCGGGGCTGCGGACACGTATTCTCAGTGGATCGAGGCCGGCGTGCTGAGCCCGCGCTGCGTCCTCGACGTGGTGTACCACCCGTGGCCGACCCGGCTGGCGGTGGCCGCCGAGCGGTCCGGGGCGGCGGTGGCGGGCGGGTTCGTGCTGCTGCTGCACCAGGCCGCCCGGCAGTTCGAGCTGATGACAGGCAAACCCGCACCGCTCGGGGCGATGCGGGCCGCCGGGCTCGCTGCCCTGGCCCGGCGCCCGTAGGGGCGGGACTGGTGGATGGGGCCCGGAAAGGCGCTTACGCTCCGCACGGCCGGGAATACCCGGCGGGCCTGGATTGCTGTTACTCTTACCAGACGACCAGCCCGGCATTAGCGTGCCGGGCGTGTAAGCGGAGGACCACCTCCCACCTGGCCGGCCCCTGGCTGGCGGGTAAGGCTTCCGGCTTCCGGGCCGGGCAGCCAGGCCGGACGAGCGCCCCGATCTCCTCACGGAACCGGAGCGCTGCCAGTCCCGGCCGGTCGCGTCCCTGACGAGGACTAAGTCCTCGCCGGGTTCTGCGGCCTTGGTGGGCTCCGCATGCACCGGCGCGGGGCCCTTTTCTCATGTGGCGGCCAGATTCGCCGCAAGCCGAAGGGGCCCGCGAGATGGTCGCAGCGCACCCGCCCGGGCATCCGGCCCTGGCGGTTAACTAGACCATGGAGGTCACATTAGCGCCGAACCCCGTATCAACGATCGGATCCGCGTGCCCGAAGTGCGGCTCGTCGGCCCTAACGGCGAGCAGGTCGGGATCGTTGCACTGAACGATGCGCTCCGGCTGGCCCAGGAAGCAGACCTCGATTTGGTGGAAGTCGCGCCCACGGCGCGCCCGCCGGTCTGCAAGCTGATGGACTACGGCAAGTTCAAGTACGAGTCCGCGCTCAAGGCCAGGGAATCGCGCAAGAATCAGGCACAGACGGTCATCAAGGAGATCAAGCTCCGGCCGAAGATCGACCCGCACGACTACGGGACCAAGAAGGGTCACGTTGAGCGGTTCCTCAAGCAGGGTGACAAGGTCAAGGTCACAATCATGTTCAGGGGGCGTGAGCAGTCCCGGCCCGAACTCGGGTTCCGGCTGCTGCAGCGCCTGGCCGGCGATGTGGAGGAGCTCGGCTTCGTAGAGGCCCAGCCCAAGCAGGACGGCCGTAACATGATCATGGTGATCGGGCCGCACCGCAAGAAGAGCGAATCCAAGGCGGAGCGCTCGTCGCGGGAAGCCGAGGAAGAGGCGGAGGCGATCGCAGCACGTCCGGTGCCGCGGCAGCGCCGGCCCGCGGCTGCCCCGGCCTCCCAGGCCCGCCCGGCCGGCGACGGCGGCACGGAGCAGGCAGGAGCCTGATCCAGGGCGCCGCGTAGCTCGCCTAGGGTTGAGCGGCACGGGCACGGCCGCATGTCGGCGTGCCCGGCCGCGGATGACAAGCGTGCCTTTCAGGCACATGACGATGGAGACGACGGCCAGCATGCCGAAGATGAAGACCCACAGCGGTGCCGCGCGCCGGTTCAGGATCACCGCCGGCGGCAAGGTGATGCGCCGCCGCGCCAACATGAACCACCTGCTCGAGCACAAGTCGAGCCGGCGGACCCGGCGCCTGGGCAAGGACCAGGTCCTCGCGCCCTCAGACACTAAGAAGATCAAGAAGTTGCTGGGAAAGTAGCCCGGCCCGCCTCCAGGGAGATATGAAATGGCACGCGTGAAGCGGGCAGTCAACGCCCACAAGAAGCGCAGGGTCGTCCTTGAGCGGGCGAGCGGCTACCGTGGCCAGCGGTCACGGCTGTACCGCAAGGCCAAGGAGCAGGTCCTCCACTCGATGACGTACGCCTACCGGGACCGTAAGGACCGGAAGGGCAATTTCCGCCGGCTGTGGATCCAGCGCATCAACGCCGCAGCCCGCGCGGACGGCATTACCTACAACCGCTTCGTCCAGGGGCTCCGGCTCGCCGAGGTCGAAGTGGACCGCCGCATGCTCGCCGAGCTCGCGGTCAGCGACCCGGCGGCGTTCTCCGCGCTGGTCGAGGTAGCCAAGGCCGCACTGTCCGAGGCTGGCCCGGACGCCGACACCGCGGCGGCCTGACGCCCCCGTGGCCTGTGTTCGGGCAGCCTGCGTTCCGGCGGCCTGCGTTCCGGCGGCCTGTCCCCGGGCGGCCTGTCCCCGGGCGGCCTGTCCCCGGGCGGCCTGCGTCGGGGCGTCCTGATGCTGCCGGCCGGTGCCGAGCTCACCAGCATCCGCTCTCCGCGGGTCAAGTCGGCCCGCCAGCTCGCCAAGCGGGCCCTCCGGCAGCGGGCCAGGTTGTTCCTGGCGGAAGGGCCGCAGGCGGTAGGCGAGGCGCTGGCCGCCGGCGGGGTGGTGACGCAGCTGTTCGTCACCGCCGCCGCGCAGCCCCGTCACGCCGGCCTCATTGAGCTCGCCGCCGCGCAGGGCGCGGATGTGCATCTGGTGAGCGGTGAGGTGATGACCGACCTGGCCCAGACCATCACCCCGCAGGGGGTGCTGGCGGTCTGCCGGTTCGTTGATGTGCCCCTGGCCGCGGTCCCGGCCGGATCCCGCCTGGTCGTCGTGCTGGCCAGCGTGCGGGACCCGGGCAACGCAGGCACCGTCCTGCGCACCGCCGACGCGGCCGGCGCGGGCGGGGTGATCTTCGCCGGGTCCTCCGTCGATCCGTACAACAGCAAGTGCGTCCGCGCGTCCGCGGGAAGCCTGTTCCACCTCCCGGTGGTGACGGGTATCCCGGTGGACGCGGCGGTGCGTGCGCTGCGTGAGCGCGGCCTGCAGGTACTGGCCGCCGACGGGGGCGCCACCACCACCCTGGACGACCTGCAGCCGGCCGGGCAGCTCGGCCGGCCCACGGCCTGGCTGCTCGGAAACGAGGCCTGGGGGCTGCCCGCCGAGGTCCTGGGCCTGGCCGACGAGGCGGTGGCCGTGCCCATCTACGGCCGGGCCGAGAGCCTGAACCTCGCGGCCGCGGCGGCCGTCTGCCTCTACGCCTCGGCACGCGCGCAGGTGCCCGCGGCGCGATCCGGGGGACCCGCCGTAAACCTGACGGAGCTGTGACGTCCCCCGAACGGCCGGCCTGGGGGGCTGCCGTTTCCCGTGGCGCAGGCGCTAGAGTCTGATCACGTTGCGTCATTCAGCGGAACTTTCAGCCCGGGAGCCGGACGGAGGCGGCGGTCTAGTGGACAGGTCCAGGCCCGACTCGGCAGCGGCTGCGCTGGCGAGCGTGCCCGCCGGCCAGGTCGTGGCCTCCGGTGGCCTGGTCTGCGCCGACGAGCTGCCTGACGGGCTCGTGGTGGCGGATCATCTGGGCCGGATCGTGGTGTTCAACCATGCGGCCAGCCGTCTGACCGGTATCGCGGTGCTCAACGCGCTGGGCCGGGATATCCGGCAGGTACTCCCGCTCCGCGACGCGGAAGACCGTAGCTGGTGGGCATGCGTGGACCCGTACCGGGGGCTGTCCACCCGGACCCGTCATCCGGAACTGCCGCTGTGCCTGCCGGACGGTGCCGAGTTCCTGGTCACCATGGGTTATGTGCGTGTGCCCCGCTGCACCCCCGCCGCCGGGCGGGACTGGCCCGGGCCGGTCATGCCCGGTGAAGTCCAGCGCATCACGCTCAGCCTGCGAGGCACCCAGCAGCGCATGCGCCTGGAGCGCAGCCGTGCTGACCTGGTCTCCACCGTCGCTCACGAACTGCGGTCCCCGCTGACCAGCGTCAAGGGATTCACCGCCACGCTGCTGGCCAAGTGGACCCGGTTCACCGATGACCAGAAGCGGGTGATGCTCGAGACCGTCAATGCCGACGCTGACCGGGTGACCCGGCTCATCACCGAGTTGCTGGACGTATCCCGGATCGAGGCCGGCCGGATCGAGGTACACCGCCAGCTCGTGGACATCCCCCAGCGCGCGGAGAAGATCGTGGCGGGCCGGGTGGCCGCCGGTGACCAGCCGGACCGCTTCCGGATCCAGGTCCCGGGGGAGCTGCCGGAGACCTGGCTGGACGCGGACAAGGTCGACCAGATCATCGGCAACCTGGTGGAGAACGCAGTCCGGCAC
>Ga0182024_10026241_pt1 | contig 10244 bp, 9 predicted proteins | sample P32metaG_FD_120480 | JGI IMG/M metagenome (GOLD analysis project Ga0182024, IMG submission 120480) | Permafrost microbial communities from Stordalen Mire, Sweden - P3-2 metaG (Illumina Assembly) | ecosystem: Environmental > Terrestrial > Soil > Wetlands > Permafrost | place: Sweden: Stordalen...
ATGCTGGCCGACACGCGTACTTCCGTCGCGCTGAGCATGAACGGCTGGCCAAGTCCCTCGATCAACGAGGCGGCCAGACTCTCGACTTCCGCTATCGTCGCGATGCCTTCGAGCAGAATGGCGAACTCGTCGCCGCCGAGCCGCGCGACGGTATCGGAGAAGCGCGTCGCCTTGACCAGCCGCTGCGCCACCGCCTGCAGCAGACGATCGCCGGCATCGTGGCCCAGCGAGTCGTTGATGTTCTTGAAATTGTCGAGGTCAAGGAACATCACGGCCGCCTGATGTCGACCCCGCTGCGCCAGCGTCAGGGCATGTTGGACTCGGTCGCGGAACAGGCTTCGGTTTGCCAGCAGCGTCAGCGGGTCATGAAACGCCAGCTGCCGCAATTGCTCCTCGAGCGCCTTGCGCTCGCTGATGTCGCGAAAGTTCAGCGCAAGTCCCTGTACCGCCGGATCGTCGGTCAAATTGCTGCCGACTATCTCGAGCACGTAGCGCACCAGGCCGCGTTCGATGCGCAGTTCGACCGGGCCGACCGCCCTTCCGGGCGTCGCGGCGACTTCGGCGAGGAACGCCTTCAGTCGCTCGCCGTCATCGCCAGCCCAGAGGTCGAGCAGATTTTTCCCGGCGACGTCTTCCGGACTCAGGCCCAGTGTGCGCTCGGATGCAGGCGATGCAAAGCGTAGAGCACCGTCTACCGCGACGATCATGATTACGTCGGAGGCGTTAGCGATCAAGGAGGCGTACCGGTCCTCGACCATGCGGGCCGCGCGCCGCTCGCGTGTCAATGCGTCCTCACGCAGAACCAGCCCCTGGCGCACCATCACGAGCAATGCGAGGCCAAACACGACTATGGTCATTACGGTCGCCGGATTGCCGATGTCACCACGCGTGAACGACACAAGCACGAGGAACGCGGTCAGCATCGCAGCGTAAGGCAGCGATTGCGCCAGGGAATCCGATGTGCTTGGCGCGGCCAGGGCCGTGGTCGTGCGCATCTGCTCGCGTCCGGCGACTGCCAGCGGCACGTAGCAGGCGACGTACAACACGTCCTGAAGAGCGCCAGGCAGATAGCCGCCTCTGATCTTCGCGATCGACCACAGGATGTCGGCAAGAAACATCGTCGCGAACCCGACTAACAGCAACAGTGGGGCGCGCCGGCCGCTGGGGTTGGAAGCGCCTGCCAGGAGTAATACACCCAGTGTGAGCAAAAAAATGCAGTCGAGCGCTATGTAGGTTTGGCTCAGCGCATTCTTGATAACGTCGATCTCGGTACCCGACGCGGCGGTTCGGATCACCAGGAACCAAAAGAAAGCGCCGAAGCCGGCCACAAGAATCATGACGTCGAGTGAAAACTGCACCCAGCGTACTCTCACGGCCGCCGCCCGGATCATAAGTCCTACTGCCGCGAATAAGGCGACATAGAACGCGAGGTAGAAAATGTCGGCGATTCCCGGGAAAGGATCGCGGCCGTGCAGCCATGAGTTAACGCCAATGGTCGTGCCCACAAAGTCCAGGGCGAGCGCGATCGACAAGCATCGCCATGCCGTGCGCGGCGTGCCTCGAGGCAACCGGCGCGCCGCCACGACGGCGACGACCACCGCGACGAGAAGTGCTGGCGAGTCGGCCAAAAGACCCACGTAATGTGTGATCCGCTCGCCGCCAAGCCCGGTCAACATCCAAACCGCGCAAATGACGACGTAGATCACGAGCCCGACGCAGAGTTTGTCGATCCAGAGCGGCGCTGTTTCGGAACAGTTTTTCTGCGCAGATCCCACTGTAGTGCCTACCTGATACACCTTAAAGCGATTGCCCCGCGCGGCTGGACATGCCGCTTCAGCATGAGGCTGCTGTCAACTACCAAAATTGGGGCCTCGAGGCGCTGCTGGCAAGGGAGACGCATACGCGTTGCGATGCAGGTCTCGTTCGCGCTCGCTAGATCGTGCGTAGAGTTAGCTAAATCTTGGCGGCGGGGGGCGGTGAGATCCAAACCCTGCGATCTTCGCCCTTTCGAAGCGGGTGGGGCGGCTCCCGGCCAACTGCGGACCGGCGGATTCCAACTATGCTTGCTCCTAAGCGGCCATTCAAACGACGCGCAGTTGGATCGGTCGTGGCCGGAGATGCCTCTCCAGACCGATTGGCGCGCTTCACGATGTCATGCGATCGCCTGCTCGAGATCTACTGCTTCGGCAACCATGCGATTGCGCCCCAGGCGTTTCGCTTGATAGAGGCATCGATCGGCTTCCAAGATCAATTGCGGGGCGCTGCTGTTTCCATTGTGAAGCAGGACGGCTATGCCGCCGCTGATGCTGACATAGGGCGCTGTGGGGGACTTCGCATGAGAAATTCGCATCCGCACTACAGCATTTCTGGCGGCTTCAGCGATCTGCAACGCATCGCTCAATTCGGTCTCTGGGAGGATTATGGCGAACTCCTCGCCACCGTAGCGGGCCGCCCTGTCCGCCGTGTGGCGGCAACAGGATCGCAGTGCGGCTGCCACGCGCTTCAAACACTCATCACCAGCCTGGTGTCCATAATGGTCATTGTAGGCTTTGAACGAATCCACATCGCATAGCACAAGTGCCAGCGATCGTCCGTAACGATGCGCGATGGCTATCTGATCGCCAAGATAGGTATCGAAGAAGCGCCGATTGGCCAGCCCCGTGAGTCCGTCCTGTTGGGATAACAACTCGAGTGCGCCGTTGACCAATCTCAGCTGTGAGGATACTTGCGCAAGTTCATGGGTGCGCTCCTGCACCCGCAATTCCAGTCCGGCGTTGAGGCTTAAGATCTCGGCCTCCGCCAGCTTGCGGGTGAGATCCACCCGATGAAGAGTCACTGTGGTCCATGCGACTGCGATGACACAAAAAATGCTACTCAGAAGCACCATCAATGCTGAACCGAACTGACTGTCATAAAGGCCGAACGCCTGCCCTTCCACTCGAAGCCAGCCGAGCACGAATATCATGATAGGAATCGTCGGGAGCAGCCGTCGCGAGACAAGTCCGCCGGCGGTGTCGCTGGTAGCGACGCTCGCAAATCCGTGCGCCGAATCGGCCGCCAGCACGCACAAGCTCAGAACGAAAAATGAGGCTGCCGTGTGTGCAGCCATCGAGGTGTAGGGCCTGACCGCGTACAGTGAGTCGGCGCCGTAAGCGTAGCCCAGCACAGCAAGGACCGAGACCAATAGAGGCGGAACGACCAGCCAATGGGTGCTGGCGGCGAGATAGGGTCGCCGAGCCTTGAGCGTGAGCAGAGCAAGACCGAGGAACGTCAGGATAAATGATGAGGCTGGTGACACGCGCCCGAGATGCGAAGCGTGAGCCGACGGCTGCAGGCTGGGCGCTATGTGCTGATCGATGCCAAGATCCCATCCGAACACATGTTCACACAGTGTAAGGGCGCCGAGCGCGACCAGCATAGCGGCAAGGCAGCGTGCCGCCCGAAACCACAGTGACCCCGGTTCGCGCCTGTGCAGAATCCACAGTGCAATGCTCGCCGCAAGCAAAGAGCAGGCGGTATTGATCTTCATGAATGCCAGGCCCGGCAGCAAGCGCGTCAGCCGCGGGATATCGAATATCCAGCCGCACAGCACCGCAACGCCCACGGCCGCGACCAGCAGACACCCGGTTCGCGTCAGTGTGGCCAGCAGGTACTGGAAGGTTTTTCCGGGTGTTACCAATCGTTGACGTGCAGTGTCTGCCGCATATCCGGGGGGAATGACTGTAGTTTCCCGCGTTCTCGCAACATCCGCCCATTTATGGCGATCGTCCGTGCGCTGGGTCGCTTACCGGAACAAATCCACAACGCCGGGCAGGCTTCTTGCCGGCGGCCGCGGCTCCGGGTGGTCAGAAGCAGTCGTGGGCGCTGATTATTTTGGCGGAGAGAGTGAGATTGGACGGATTACCCGCACCCATCCAATACGTACTCGCACGCAATTGCCGCCCTGCCTAGCCTCGCCGGACCATCAGGTGCGAATGCGGACCCACTACTGCACTCGCGACTTGCCTATGTAGCTAATCCGCCAGATGGACTTCGACCCGTCATCAGTGACCAGCAGTGAACCATCGGGGGCGACAGTGACCCCAACCGGCCTTCCCCAAACTTGTTTGTTATTCACCACGAAACCGGTCATGAAGTCCTCGTACGCGCCGATCGCGTTTCCAGACCTGTCGAGCGGCACCCGAATTAGCTCATATCCGACCCGCATCGATCGATTCCAGGAACCATGTTCGGCGGCGAAAATGTCGCCCCGATACTTGGCCGGGAATTGATTGCCGTCATAGAACGTCAGTTGAAGCGATGCGTTGTGCGGATCGAGGATCACATCGGGTGTAATGACCTTGTCCTTCAACTCGGGATGCTTTCCATCGTGACGTGGATCTTGATGTTTGCCCATGTACCACCAGGGCCAACCGTAGAAGCCGCCCTCGTGCACGCGAGTAATGTAGTCGGGAACCAGATTGTCACCCAGGCCATCGCGTTCATTAACCGAACACCATAACGCACCTGTTTTCGACTGGATCGCCATCCCAACACAATTCCGAATTCCATAGGCGTACACGCCCATCGCTGAACCGTCAGGATTGAATTCCAGAACGTCAGCGCGATCCTTCTCCTCGGGGGTCGTATCCGGGTCGTTGATATTCGAGCCCGAACCGACCGACACGAACATCTTTTTGCCATCGGGCGCGAACTGAATGTCCCGCGTCCAATGGCCACCGCCACTCGGCAGGTCCGCGATGTGTTCGGCCGGACCACGTGCTTCCAAATCACCGTTCCTATAGGGAAAGCGCACTACCGAATCAGTGTCGCCGACGTAGACCCATTGCGGATCGGGGCCAGGCGGATAGAAGTTGATCCCGAAGGGCCGTTTCAGGCCTTTGGCGAACGTGGCTGATTGTTGCGGCGCGCCTTCGGCTGTAATTCCGCGAAACACGCGGATTTCACCGAGTCTGCTCTCCGCTACGAAAAAGTCACCGTTCGGCGCAGTGCGGATCAGCCGTGGCTGATCAAGTCCGGTTGCGTATAGTTCAACCTTGAAGCCGGCGGGAACTTCTGGCCACGCTGTTTTTGGGCGTGCTACAAGCTGAGGGCTATTGCCAGCCGATGTCGTTGCGAGCGGAGCGGGCAAATCCTCAAGCGTGATCTTTCGAATCGTGCCTGGCCTCTCAAAACGGTAATCGGTAAACGGAGCCCGCGGCGGGGACGCATTGATACCGACGTTCATCGCATCCTCAGAGGAGAGCAACCCCTGCGGAGAGCCCGGCTTGGAAGCGCCAAGGTCTCTAACATAGTTGACTATCTCCCATCTCTGCTCTACAGGTAATGATTGCCAGGAGGGCATGCCATTGCCGACGTCACCCTTGGTCATGTACCAGAACAGCTCACCGTCACTGGCGTCTTGCGCCTTATCGCCGCTCAGAGAGGGTATGTTTCCCGAGCCTTCACCCGTTGGGCCATGGCAGGCCGCGCAATTGAGTTGAAACGCCGTCCTGCCCGAAGTTGAGTTTTGGCCCCGGTAAGGATTGATCGCGGTCTTGGCCGACGCCGGAGCGTTGTGGAAACTCTGAATCTGCGCCACCGATGCCGCACTCAGGAGAATGGATAGCACCAAGCACTTCGCGAGTGTGTGCCGGAGAGATTGCGCGCTAGTGTTCGTCACGGTCTCAGCCTCCATCAATATCGTAGGTGCCAACAAAGCAAGCGCCCGTCAGCCTGCGCACTTGCTAGCGCGCTCAGCGTGCCGCTCCCGTGGGTCCATCGCAGCGTTCGTGAGAAACGCTCGATTTCACCGGATATGGCGGTCCTGCCGAGAGATCCAACAGCAGTCCTTCGCGACCGAGCGCATTGCGCGGGTAGGCCACGTTCCGCGGTCCTAATCAACCGCGACAGCGTCCCGCCGATGCTCGCGCGCGGCGGGACAGTCTCACGAAGCACCAGCGGTCGCCGTCGCAGCCTCTGCTCAGTCCTAGTTATTCGTCGCAATTGAGTTAACGACACTATCAACGCCGGGTACTTGACCGGCCAACGACGCGGCATCCGCCTGCGCTACGTCATCGAGCTCGCCGTTCAAATACACGACCCTGTCCCTCGTCTGTACCTGGATTGAGAACGGATCTCCCAATTCTGGATGACGATCGAGCGATGTCTGTACCTCGCTCGTGATCTTTGCGTCGTCGCGGCAATTATCAGAGTCGCACTTGCCAAATGTCGCGCATCCGGAAAGAGCGCCTGACAGGATAAGTGCGAACGCCAATACGTGGAGTGGTCGGGGGTTATTCATGTCAATCTCCTTTTAAATCGCTTAATTGTTGCCAAAGAACTGTGATTGCGCATTTCCGACCAATCGGAGGCGACGCAGCGCACTGTCGCGTGACGAAGTCGTCGGTGAGCTCATCGAGGCCGATGCTGCCGCCTAGGTGTTGCGCGTGGATTTCCGCAAATCGCCACGTTCGTTACAGCTGTAATGCTGCCCGCGCTATGCACGTCGTCGAAAACTGCTCCCGCGATTTTGGCGAATCAGCGGATTCGTACAGACACTCTGTTGTTCCAGCAAATATGACCCCTCGGTCGAGGGGCTATTATTCTTTTTAGTGGCGGAGAGGCCCGTCATTGCAGGCACCGCTATTCATGCATTTGGGTGCCATGCGGCATCGGCGCCGATAGCGATCGCGGCCGCATTCGGTGTCGATCTTTCGAAATCGATTGGCGGTGCAGATGAAGATTAAGGCTTCCGCGCCGTCATAGCTTCGATTGAGGTCGAGATTGCTGTTCGTCGACCCCTTACTATCTCGTCGATCGCGACGGTCACACTCAGCGCATGGCGAATAAGGCCGGTCTATGGCTTGTCATCCGGCGTCCTCGACTTCCCGGATCGCAGCCATAATGGTCGGTTCCGGTGGCGACGCGATCCACGATCTGCTACATAGTACCGCCCGCAGTACGGCGCAGGTATAGTCGATAGGTCCACAACGCGTACGCTACTGTTTCAAGAGGCCTCCAGTGCGCTCAATATCAATCTATGCCGCTCTCATTGCCACGAGCTTCGCGTTCGCTCCTAGCGCCGCTATACCCGCCCCACGCAACTCCCGCGCATCCCAACCATATTCGAAGTTGGCGGTGGGGCCCCAGTATGACTCCACGCACGTCTATGTTGCGGCCGAGGACCTCGATCGATTCGTTGCTAGTTTCGTCGGGACGTTTGGTGGCACTGCCTCGCAAAAATTTGTCACGAGCGTGACGCCGATGCCCAGCCAAACGACGTTTCAATTCGTCCTCGCGCCCGTAGGCACGCTATCAGTCTTTGGCTTCATCTCGCCGATTCCCTATCCCTTCGGCGCCGAGCGCACCGGATATCTTGTAGTTAACTTTGACACCGCCGTGCGCGCAGCCCAGGCCGACGGAGCCGACATCATTGTGGCGCCATTTCCGGATCCAATCGGCCGAGACGTCCTGATCCAGTGGCCCGGTGGCGTCAACATGCAATTGTATTGGCATACGACACCTCCGTCATATGCGAAGCTAGAGACGATACCGGAAAACCGTGTCTACCTCTCGACGGTCAAAGCCGACGACTTCATTAAACGATTCGTGCACTTCTCTCATGGAAAAGTCGTATCGGACGACAGGATAGCGCCCGGATTGGAGATCGGGCGTCCAAGCGATACGTATCGCTCTGTCCGAATAGAGTCCCAGTTCGGGAAGATGAGCGTGATAGTCAGCGATGGCCATCTGCCTTATCCGTACGGTCGCGAACTGACCGGCTACGAGGTAGCCAACCTCGCGGACACTATAGGCAAAGCAAAAGCGAGCGGTGCGACCGTGCTGGTTGCACCTTATACGTCACGTGGTCGCCAGGCAGCTGTTGTGCAGTTTCCCGGTGGCTACATCGCCGAGATTCACACGTCCAGTGGCAATTGAAGCGGTAGATGGCCTGCGCGTCGTCCAAAATCGCTCCTGCGATCTTGTCGAACTGGTGGGTTCGTCCACACACCCTGCACCTGCCTGCCTTCCTAATTAGCCGTGGGTGACCGGCAGGTCCAAACGACCGCGTAGGGTCGGTCGCCGTCTGCAAGCGAACATTAGGTCGAACTTCGGAATTAGCGCAGCCGCGCTGCAGTGGCTGAGCCAGAATTCGGATTTGGGGGCGCGTCCAAATGCAAAGAGGACCTGGTCAAGCACCATCCACGGCGACTTTGAGCTGGGGTGTCTCACGGGAAAAAAGCCAATAACGTTGGACATTGCACAACACTCAGCGTAGGGTCAACGGTGGCTCGTGACTCTTTCTTCTTGCGAGTATCTATTGGCTCGGGCGCGATTCTGGCGCCACTCTCGCCAGCCCGCAATCCGACCGGTCCTCCGAACTAAACAGGCATGCCGCGGTATGCGTTGCCTGCGAGTTGATCGTGTGGACAGCACGCGTAGTGCGTGTCCCGGCATCTGCGCGATCATCCCGCTGTATGGCAAGCACGCTGCGACGGCTCGTTCCATAAACAACCCAAGCGGCTAGTGCGAACCCGGCGGACACTTGATGAGTCGTTTTCATGAGTACTCAGCCTCGTAGCGGTCTGAAGTCCACTGCGCCCACCAGCGTTAGTCGGAACGCTATGAACCCATCTGGTGCCAAGGATCTCGTGGAATACGTCTTTCCTACGCCAGAAGGGCTCACGGTCGCTTTGCGCCGAGCGCGCGTTCAATCGGGAGCCCCCAGTCGCGCCAAGCGCCCCCTGCTGGCCGGGGCCCACCGCGATTTGCGTGAACCATTGACGGCAATGCTGCGGCTCAACAGCGACTGGGATGTTCGGGGCACCGACATGGTGGCAGTAAGAATGATCGAACAACAACGTCAAGTGCTCGACGTGATGGCCGATCTCATTGACGGGCTCTTGACGATCGCCGAGCCCGAGATAGCGCGACAGCCCGCGCTCCTCACGAACCTTGCGTCGCGATTTGCCGGCGGAAAAGGGCGCGAGGCGAGCGCAACGCTCGCGCCGCGCGCTGAGGAATGGTCAGCCGAGCGGTCCATTATATCGACTGTGGACAGGTCCGGGGTACCGGCGGTCGGGCCAGTGTTCCACGCGCGCCGCATCCTCGTAATCGAAGAGGACCGAGGGGCTTTGGGCGCATTACGGATCTATTTGTTATGCGCGGGATATCGGGTGCTCGCGGCAGCTAACGCAGACGAGGCGCTCGACCGAGCCAGGATGGCGCAGATGGCGGCATCGCACATTGACATCATCATCGCGAATTTAGACCTCACTGGCGACGATGACGGCCTCGCGGTGATCGAGAATACGCGTCTTTTGTTAGGCTACAGCGTCCCCGCGATATTACTGACGACTCAAACGTTCATAGAGATCGGCAAGCCTGCGCTGGTCGCCGAAGTTTCTCTGCTGAGAATGCCTGTCAACGTCGATGAGCTTACCGCCGTGATCGGCGAACTGCTGAAACGTCCAAGGCGCTCTCGACGCGCTCACCTGAGAACCACAGGCGCGAAGCTGGGTCACGACGAACCCAACCCAGAGGTAGTCTGCTGACGGACTTTTAAAGTCACATGGGCTGATACTTACCCAAAGGGCCGGAGCAGCTGGGCTTCCTGTATTAATGTTTGTGAGGATCCTTGCATGACCACCCCATACCCAGAACCACACACCTCGCGCCACTTTCAGGGATTGATTCTGCCCGCACACCCGACGAGCGGCACCGAAGATGACGACGATGACCGAAACGATGAACATGCGGGTGAAAATGAGGCATCGGTGCGCGCGGACAACGAAGGCACCGAAACCCCCGAGGAGCTCGAAGTCTACTATAAGGGTAGTTCAGGTCATCCAGAAGATGACGATGACGATGAAAAGGTGGACGAGTAAGAGATGGCCGCTCCTGGGCGTTGGTGCCGCACTGGGCCGATCCGCTTAAGGCGTGGGGCGACGTGCTGACGAAGCAAGATCGCACAAAAGAGGCGCTCGTCAAATGCGACGAGCCGCTCAACTACGCGCCGAACTGGAAGCAGCTCAAGAAAGCGCGCGAGGCGGCGGCAAAGCAGAAGTCCTGATTGGACTACCTGGAAGTGCATTCCCACCAACTTCCACTCTGGGTCAGTGGCGGCCTTGCGCATTGTGTTCTGGCGGAGAGGGTGAGATTCGAACTCACGAAAGGCGTTAGCCTTTGCCGGTTTTCAAGACCGGTGCATTCAACCGCTCTGCCACCTCTCCGTCGAAGCCGTGAAATGCGGTGTCATTTTA
>Ga0182024_10026242_pt1 | contig 10244 bp, 6 predicted proteins | sample P32metaG_FD_120480 | JGI IMG/M metagenome (GOLD analysis project Ga0182024, IMG submission 120480) | Permafrost microbial communities from Stordalen Mire, Sweden - P3-2 metaG (Illumina Assembly) | ecosystem: Environmental > Terrestrial > Soil > Wetlands > Permafrost | place: Sweden: Stordalen...
GAGGATCTGTTCCATCTCGGGGGTGGGTCTGTGGTTCATAAGGGCGTAGGCCCGGAAGTCCTCGTCGACGGGCGCGAAGGAGGTGGCCTGGGTCGAGCCACTGCCCGCCCCCGAGACCCCGCTCGACGCGTCCACCCCGACACCGTCCGGCGAGGCCAGTCCGGCGCCGATCAGCGGCCCGAGCGCCAGCCCGGCGGCGGTCGGATAACAGCCCGCGGCGGCGACCAGATGCGAGCCCGTGATCTCGTCCCGGAACAGCTCGGGGATCCCGAAGGTGAACGAGGAGATCAGCTCGGGCGCCGCGTGCTTATGCCCGTACCAGGACGTATACACATTCGGGTCGGTGAGCCGGAAGTCGGCGGCCAGGTCGACGATGGCCCCGACCTTCCCGACCAGCTCCGGCACCAGCGCCTGGGACTCGCCGTGGGGAAGGGCGAAGAAGACCAGATCGAGACCGACCAGTGGCTCGGCCGCCGTGGGCTCGAACCGGAGGTCCGGGTAGGCCGCCCCGAGGGACGGATACCGAGTGGACGCCGCCTCCCCCGCCTGGGTGGCCGCCATCGCGGCGACCACGTCGAGCTCGGGATGTCCGGCACACAAGCGGAGAAGCTCCAGGCCGAGGAACCCTGAACTACCCACGATCCCAACCTTCATGGCAAAACTATACACATATCCGCATACTTATGGGACTGACTTACTAGGCACACCCGGGCATCGGTTGCTTCTCGGCGGTACCATCCGAAGGTCGCGAAAACTTCCTACAGAAGGGTGGTGGTGCCAAATGCAACACCTCTTGATGCGATGCGGTTAGAACCAGCCGAAAAGCAACGCTGATGCCTGGGGGGACCAATGGGACCAAAGACGGATGCAGTCCGTAGAGGGTCCCGAGTAGGTCTCAATGGGTTGATGTAGAGCCTGCACGCCGTCCCTTGATGGGACACCTGATAGGCGGATAACCACAGCCTGCCGCGAGCAGCGTGCAAGCTCAGAAGTGGGGTGCTGTGGTGGCCCTCTGCCGGGGTGGGAACGGAGTGCACGACCAGGTACCGCCCCGGCATGGCCGGATTACTTCGCTATCAGTTCGTTCCAAGTCACGCGGCGACCGTGAGCGCCTCTGGCGGCGACGGTCATCCGGCCAAGGTCGTTTGTGAAACGGTTGTTGTAGGCGAACGCCCGCTCAGTGACGTAGCGGTCCAGGTGCCGTGGGTCTACGTGAACCTGGGTGCCCTTGAGCGACCGCTTGAGCAAAGCCCAGAAGTTTTCGATCCCGTTGGTGTGAACGTCGCCTCGCACGTACTCCCGGCCGTGGGTGACGCTCTCGTGTGTGAAGGTCTGACCTAGACCCAGGTAGGCCCATGCCTGGTCGGTGTAGACGGTCGAACCTGGCTCGACCCACTCGTGAACGTTGGCCTTGAGGTTGCGACCCTTTGGCAATACGGCAGCCACCACGGCCCCCGTAGAACGCTCTCGGGCACCCTGAACCGCAGTCTTGTGGGCCATCCCGCGGCCGTGGATCTTCCGCGCCCGGAGATGCTTGTGCATGTTCTTGGCATCCTCACCCACGTAGGTCTCATCGACCTCGACCGTGCCAGAGAAGTTGGCCGTTTCAGCCGTCTCAAGGGCAAGCCGGATGCGGTGAAGCATGAACCATGCCGTCTTTTGCGTGACCCCGAGGGACCGGGCTAGCTCGTGGCTGGAGACGCTGTTCTTGGCGTTGGCGATGAGCCACATGGCAGGCAGCCATTTGTCCAGGCCCAGGGGTGAGTCCTCGAAAATGGTCCCGACCTTGATCGAGAATTGCTGCTTGCACCCCTTGCATTTCCAAATGCGCCGAGTGGTCAGGAACGAGTTTTCCAAGCACCCACAGTGAGGGCACGCAGGCTCGCCATTCGGCCAGCGGTAGCGGCGGAAGAAGTCGAAAGCGACCTCTTTGTCTGAGAAGTAGCGGACCGCCTCAAGCAGAGTTTTGGGGTCCTGAACTGCGGTTTTGGTGCTCTTTGCCATACCCACATTCTGACAAGTGGGTGTGACAACTACCTAGACGTGGGTGGTAAGTGGAAGTGCCCTAACCACCGTTGGCTCACCTTCAAGGGTATAAGCACTCCAGGACGGGTGGTCGGAACCGGGCAGGTTGCCGCCCCCCCCCAGTCGGAGGCACTCGTCAAACGCACCCTTGACCTTGTCGACTGCGGTTCCCTCCGACATCGCCATGACGGAGCTTGTCAGCCACAGATGGGTGTTAGCTGCCGCGACGGCAGGATGCCCTAGATCCTCATGCTCCATGAACTTGGCCGTGAGGAAGGAGAGGTACTCAGTCAGAGTTCCATCAGAGGGGTCGACCGGTTGGCCGTCTCTACGTGCTACCGCACCCCTCCACTGGACCCAGAACGGCTTCTGGTCACTTGGGGCCACTTGTCAAGTATACACAGCCAAGAACCCCTGACCAGCAGGTTCTTAGTGCCGGCATTCGCCCTGGGCCTGCTTCTTGGCGTCGATGGCCAGGTCGAAGATGAACGCCAACTCTGGGGAGTGCCGGATATCGTGCCCTGGTTGCAGCATTTGAGCGGTGGTTGTGCAGCCTGGGTGGTCGCACCGCCAGACCATTTGGCAGACGAGGCTTCCATCCAGGGTCGCGTTAGCAATGAGATACCCGAGGCCACTCATAGCCTGCGCGAACTGCTCCCAATCCATCGGGTGATCTTACAACCATGTGATCCGCAATTCCCCCTGGTAGAAGGAGGCTTTGCGCCCAAACTCTAGGGAACGTCGACCTCCCGCTTCGGAACTGAGGCAACACGGCGCACCAATTCACCCAGCCGGTCAAGCGAAGACTGATCGCTCAGGCTGGTCGGACGGCGGGACAAGTGGGCGGCGATAACGGCCTGTTCCGTCCGGCGGGCATCCTCGGAAATCGGACTCACGGTTGAGCTGGCGTTTTCCGATGGCTGCATAGGCAGCACTTCAGGCTCAATTTTCTGGACTGTCGGGGGGGTTTCCATCAGGTCCGGCACCGGTTACCTCCTGGGGCAGGGCTCTTTGAGCATAACCCTGCCATTGGTTCTGTAGGGCATCGATGAGTTGGGTCACGAAGAGTGGCGAGACCGACACACGAGCCACGACAATCCCGTTTGGGGGTTGGTTGGCGAAATCGAGACGGACGAAATCGATTGTGAACTCGAAGGGACTCTGGCTGATCCGAGCGAAGTTGGCCCACACGCCAGCCATTTGGCTCGGGTCAATGATGATTTGGGGCTGCTGTGGTCCCTGGGGAGGTAGGTCAGTCACTCACCGGAGGATAGTGGGGAGACTCGCTACCGAAATGCCTTGGATGCCCGGGTGTGCCTAGTAAGTCAGTCCCATACTTATGAGTTACCACATGCCTGCCGGATCAGGTGTCTTGGGGCGGCGCCACGAGCCCGTTGGGCGGGCCGGAGCGCTCGACGTTCAACTCGAGAAGATCGTCGCCCGCATCGCAGCCGAGAGGACGGGGCTCGGGAGGGATCGCTCCTCCAACAGATCGAGTTGGCCGATCGGGAGCGCCCGCCGCTCGATCAAGGAGAGCACCGCATCGATGTCATGGTCCTGGCGCCTGTCTCGGGTGTTCATCGTCGCCACGCTTCTCACCGCGTCGTGAAGGAGCAGCGTCCGCGAGCCGCAGTGGTGCCGATCCCGGAGGTCGACCGCCTGGGCCAGGGCCAGGAGCTGCACCGCGGCGATGGTTTCGACCAGGTCCAGGATCCTCAAGCAGTCGTTCGCCGCGATCGTGCCCATGGAGACCTTGTCCTGGTTGTGGTTCTCCGTGCTCCGGCTAAAGACGCTCGCCGGCATCGTCAACTTCAGCGCCTCTGCAGCCAATGCCGACGCCGTGATCTGCATTGCCTTGAACCCGTGGTGGGCTGCGGATTCGGGTTCGGGGAGGGCCACGAGGTCGGTCGGAAGTCCATTGCTCATGGCCGGCTGACACAGCAACACGAGTTGGCGATCGAGAAGGTCGCCGATGTTCGCCACGGCGATCTTGAGTGCGTCCATGGCAAAGCAAATATGCCCGCCGTAGAAGTTGCCGCCATGGAAGATCTCGCCCGTGTCGGGATCGACCAAGGGGTTGTCGCTGGCCCCGTTGATCTCGATTTCAAGCGTGCCGCGCATCCACGGAAGGGCATCGAGGAGCACGCCGACGACGTGGGGGGCACAACGAACCGAGTACCGATCCTGTATCCGGCTCGGCTCGGGCGCCGCATCCTCATAGAGCTGTTCTCGGATGAGCCGCGCCGCGGCCCGCATGCCCGGGTGGGGCTTGAGCTCGAAGGTGCGGTCATGAAAGTGGGCCGGGTTGCCCAAGGTGACGTCACTCATCATCGCCGTCAGCGCGCAGGCCAATCGCCCGAGGTATTCCGCCCGACGAAATGCGAGGCATCCGATCGCGGCCATCACGGTGGTCCCGTTCATCAAGGCAAGACCCTCTTTTGGGGCCAATCGCAGGGGAGCGAGCCCGCACATACCGAGCGCCTCCGACGCCGGCATCACCTTGTCTTTGAACAGGACCTCGCGCTCTCCGATCAGCGTCGCGGCGACATAGGAAAGTGGCGTCAGATCCCCGCTCGCCCCAACCGATCCGAGGCGCGGCACGCGAGGGAGGATGCGGTGGTTCACCAGCGCCACGAGCCGTTCTATGAGCTCGGGCCGGACCGCCGAATACCCGAGAGCCAGGGTGGCGGCTCTCACCAGCACGACGGCGGCGGATTCGGTTGGCTCGAGGAAGCCACCCACCCCGCAGCCGTGGTAACGGACCAGATTGGTCGGGAGCTCTTCTAAGAACTCCGCGGGAATGTCGGTGACGCACGAGTCCCCGAAGCCGGTATTGACCCCGTAGATTCGCCCGCCATTGGCGATATGGTCTCGGATCAGCTCGTGCCCCCGAGCAAGAAACGCTCGATACGTGGCGTCGGGGTTCAACTCGACCGTGGCTGCGCCCTCGGCCGCGAGGAGCACGTCTTCAATGGTGAGGTGCTTGTCGCCGAGCTGGACGACCGGTCGGATCACGATGTCAGTCCCTCGCCCCATGCCATCTGGGCCGAACCTAGCAATCCCCAACTGCGAGATCGGTGATCGGACCGCGATCACCGCCCCTTCAGGCGCTTGTTCCTGGCGTCGCAGGTGGCCTGGAATTGCCGGCTGGTGCATCCCGGCACGAAGCGGCCGACCGGGATCGGCGGCGAGTCGGGCGCCGCCGCCCACGCCGCCGTCCCCGGGGCGACCACGGCCGGGCCGGCCGGGCCGAACGTCAAACGGGCCATGGCGGCGGGGCGGGGCGTCGACTGCTCGTAGTTCACGGCGAACGGCGCGTAGAACATCCACCACCGGGACCCGTCGAAGAAGAGCGACGACTCCCCCGGCCCCGACCCCTCGGCGTTGGAGCCGAACCATGGCCCGAGCGTCGAGGGCTCGCAGGGGCCGGCGGGGCCGGCACACTGCGCGACCCCGATGGCATACGTCGGTTGGTTGAACCAGTTTCCCGAGTAGAACAGCCAGTACCTTCCCCCCGCCAAGACCATGTCGGGGGCCTCGACGATCCGGCCCTCCCAGGGCAGGTCAGCCGTCATCAGGGCGATCGGCTTCCCGATCAGGCTCAGGCCGTTCGGGGCCAGCTGTTGGCTGAAGATCGTCGAATGCGCGGTTCCGTCGACGTCCGCGTTGTCGTCGGACTTCCAGACGAGCCAGAGGTGTCCCTGCGGGTCGAGGAAGGTGCGCGGGTCGATCGACCCCAGGTGGTCGAGCTGGCACACGAGCGGCAACGGGGCCGACGACACGTACGGCCCGATCACCGAGGATGCGGTGGCCACCCCGATGCACTTGGTCCCGTCGAAGGGGGCCGAGGCCAAGGCCGCGTTGAACCACATGACATAGTGGCCGCCGATCTCGCGCACGTCGGGCGACCACGTGAAGCCGGGCGCCGCCCATGTCGGCAGCTTCGGCAGCGCGTCGATGACCGCGGGGGCCCAGCTCGTGAGCGACGTCGACACCATGACCGGGAGATTGGCCCCGAAGAAGTCCTCCTGCGAGGCGAACATGAAGTAGACGCCCGCCACCTCGACGACGAAGGGGTCGGGGACGCCGTTGCCGGGTGTGACCACGACGCCCGGATCGGGAAGGGTGACCGGTGCGACCGGGATCGGCGGCACGACCGTCGCCGCCCCGGCGCCACTCGATCCGAGGACGGCCAGCGACGAGGCGAGCGCGCACAGGCCGGCGGCGGCGCGAAGGAACGCACCGGCATGGGCCCGACCCGCGGCCTGTCGACACATCGTGGAACTCATCTCGGAGCCCGATCCCCCCACGTTGCACTCACTGGCTCAGCGAAGCACTGCCCCCACACGACGCTCGGCCTCCGCCACGCACCGCGCCCGGAGCTCGCCGACCTCTCGATCGGTGAGCGTCCGGTCGAGCGCGCAGAACCGAAGCCGGAACGCCAGACTCCGCCGCCCCGACTCCACGCCCGGACCGCGGTACACGTCGAAAAGGGTCACCGACTCCAAGAGCTCCCCCCCGGCACCCTGGATCGCCTCGGCCACCTCGTCAACCGGTGTGGCGTCGTCGACGGCGAAGGCCAGGTCCACGTCCGACGACGGGTACCGGCTGACCGGCCTCGACAGCTGGCTGCGGCGCTCGACGACGGCCGGGTCGAGCAGGAGCCCGAGGTCCACCTCGAGCCACCCGACCCGCTGCTCCCCCGCCCCGAATTCGGCCACCACCGCCGGGTCGACCTCCCCCACGGTCCCGACTGCGACCCCACTGGCGGCTATGAGGCGAGCCGAGCGGGTCGGGTGCAGCCCCGCCAACGTGGCCCCGGCCTCGGGGGCCCGGACCCGGATCCCGATCAGCCCGAGCTCCTCGACCAGGGCCGCCAGGGCGGACACCGCCGTCCGGGCGTCGTCGCCGTCGGTGGCGAAGATCGCCGACACCAGTTCTCGTTCGTCGGGCAGGGCGGCCTGGCCGGCCCCGCCGGCGCCGGCCCGCTCGGTCACCGCCCGGTCGGCGTCGGGTTGGGAGAACACCACCCCGACCTCGAAGAGGCGCACCGAGCCCTGGCGCCGGTCGAGGTTCCAGGCCAGCGCGCCGAGCAGTCCGGCCAACTGGGTGCGGCGAAGGAACCCCTGGTTGGCCGCCATCGGGTTGGTGATCGCCACCGGCTCACCGCTGAGCCCGACCCGCCGACCCTCGTCGTGGTCGACCAGCGACGGGGTCCAGGCCTCGGACGCCCCGAGCCCGACCAGGGTCTCGCGGACCCGGCGGCGGTCCCGTTGGAAGCCGGTCAGCCCGCCCGGCTCGGGCCAGGTCGGTTGGCGGCGGAGGATGCGCGCGTATCCGTGAGCCCGGGCCACCTCCTCGGTCAGGTCGGCGACGCCGTGGGGCTCCGGGCGCACGTCGGGCCGGTTGCTCGGGACGGTGACCCGCAGGCCGCCCTGTCCCTCGGGAACGCAGTCGAACCCGAGCGGACCGAGCAGCCCCGCCACCTCCTCGGTCGACAAGTCGGTCCCGAGCAGGGCGTTGACCGCGTCGGTCGAGAGCGAGATCTCGTTGGTCGCGCCGACGTCGCCCCGGACGTCGAGGGTCCCCCGGGCCACCACCGCACCGGGCGAGCTCATCGCCAACAGCTCGAAGAACCGGTCGGTGGCCCGGTCGATGCCGAGCGGGTCACAGCCACGCTCGAAGCGGGCCGACGCCTCCGTCCGCAGCGCGAGCCGCTTGGAGGTCCGCGCGATCACCATCGGTTCGAAGTAGGCCGCCTCGAGCAGGACCCGCGTCGTCGTGTCCGAGATCTCCGACGAACTGCCGCCGAAGATGCCGCCGATGCCGACCGGCGTGCCGGCGGCGTCGCAGATGAGGCAGTCGTCACCGGTCTCCCCGAGGCCGCGCCCGGGCACCCCGAGCGTCCGGTCGACCCCGTCGAGGGTGGTCACGACCTCGCCGGGGGTGGCCCGCCGGACGAGGAGACCCGGCGCGCCCAGCCGGTCGAGGTCGTAGGGGTGGGTGGGTTGGCCGAGCTCGAGCATGACGTAGTTGGAGGCGTCGACGACGTTGTTGATCGGCCGCATCCCGGCGAGCACCAGCCGCCCGGCGATCCGGCGGGGCGACGGCCCGACCGCGATCGACTCGATCACCCGGACGGTGAGGCGCGGGCACATGTCGGGCGCGTCGACGGCGGCGGTCGCGAGCTCGCCCACCGGGGGCCCCGACGGCGTGACGACCGGGGTCGGAATCGCGAACGGCAGCCCGAGCCGGGCCGACAGGTCACGGGCGATGCCGGCCATGCACCAGGCGTCGGGCCGGTTCCCCTCGACCGTGATGTCGAACACCACGTCGGGTTCGATCCCGAGAGCCGCCGCGATGGGAACGCCGACCTCGGCGCCGTCGGTGCCGGTCAGGACCATGAGCCCCTCGCCGTCGTCGGAGAGGGCCAGCTCCCTGCCCGAACAGAGCATCCCGTTGGACTCGACGCCCTTCATCTTCCGCCGGCCGATCTCGAAGCCCCCCGGCAGCACGGTGCCCACACCGGCGAAGGGGACGAGGTCACCGACGTCGAAGTTGAAGGCCCCGCAGACGACCTGGATCGGCTCGCCACCCGCATCGACCAGGACCCGTCGGATGCGGTCGGCCCCCTTGATCGCCTCGAGCTCGAGCACGCGGGACACCACGACCCGGTCGAGGCCCTCGCCGACCCGTTCGACCCCCTCGACCAGGAGCCCCAGGTCGTTCAGGGTCTCGACGAGCTCGTCGACGTCGCCGTCGAACGGCGCGAAGTCCTGCAACCACGAAAGCGGGGCGAGCACGTCAGAACTGCCTGAGGAATCGCAGGTCGTTCTCGACCAGCGCCCGCATGTCGGCGATCACGTGGCGCATCTGCGCGCACCGGTCGATCCCGAACCCGAACGCGAAGCCCGACCAGAGCGCGGTGTCGATGCCCACCGCGTCGAACACCGCCGGGTCCACCATGCCGCAGCCGCCCAGCTCCACCCACCCGGTGTCCGAGCAGGTCCGGCAGCCCGCGCCGAGGCAGATGGTGCAGGTGATCTCGTACTCGGCCGAGGGCTCGGTGAACGGGAAGTAGGCCGGGCGCAGTCGCGAGTGGACGTCGGGGCCGAAGTAGGCGCTCGTGAACGTCTCGATGGTGCCGGCGAGGTCCCCGAACGTGATGCCGTGGTCGACCACCAGGCCCTCGATCTGGTGGAAGACCGGCAGGTGGCGGGCGTCCGCCGTGTCCCGGCGGAAGCACCGGCCCGGCATCACCGAGTGGATCGGCAACGAGCCCGCCGCCATGGCCTGTTCCATCAGGTGGATCTGCACCGGCGAGGTGTGGGTGCGCAGCACGACCGTCTCGGGCTCGCCGAGGTCCACGTAGAAGCTGTCGTACATGCCCCGGGCCGGGTGGGCCGGCGGCATGTTGAGGGCCTCGAAGTTGTACCAGTCGGTCTCGGCCTCCCGACCCTCGGCGACGTTGAACCCCATGGCCACGAACACGTCTTCGAGCTGGTCCCGGGTCGTCGTGACCAGGTGCCGGTGCCCTCGGACGAGCGGGGAGCGGACGTCGCCCGTCACCACCTCGGTCAGGTCCATCCGGTCCGCCTCGAGCGCCGCCGCCCGCTCCAGGGCCCTGAGCTCGCTCCGCCGCCCGGCGATGCGCTGCTCCAACCGGCCCCGGAGCTCGTGCAGGTCCTGGCCGACCCGCCGCCTGGACTCGGGGTCCAACCCGCCCAGGCTGCGATGGGCCGCCGCCATGGCCGACCGCTTGCCCACGATGGCCGATTCGGCCGCGTCCAGCTCCTCGGTGGTGGACGAGGCGTCGATCGATCGGCCCGCCTCGGACTCGAGGGCGTCGACGTCGACCGCCGTGTCGCCGGCGCTCATTGCCGGGACCGCGTCGGACCGGGTCGAGTCATCCGGAGATTCTAGGCGGCGCCGTCGCGCTCCCCGGGGTGGCCGGCCGCACCAATCACCCCCGGCGCTGCCGCCGGGCCTCGAAGCACAAGACCGCGCACGCCACCCCGACGTTCAGCGACTCGGCCCGACCCGCCATCGGGATGGCCACCGACCCGTCGAGCGACGAGAGCAGGGCGGCGTCGAGGCCGGCGGCCTCGTTGCCGAGGACGAACGCGCACGGAGCGGACAGGTCGAGCGAGGCGTAGTCGGTACCCCGGGCGTCGGCGCCGTAGACGGTGAGCCCCGATGTACGGAGCCACGCCATCGCC
>Ga0182024_10026243_pt1 | contig 10243 bp, 8 predicted proteins | sample P32metaG_FD_120480 | JGI IMG/M metagenome (GOLD analysis project Ga0182024, IMG submission 120480) | Permafrost microbial communities from Stordalen Mire, Sweden - P3-2 metaG (Illumina Assembly) | ecosystem: Environmental > Terrestrial > Soil > Wetlands > Permafrost | place: Sweden: Stordalen...
GAGCCCAGCGTCGCGATCGTCCCGCTCATCGAAGCATTGTACGCATCGAAAATGATATCAATGCCGGCGACGCGCAGACGCTCGTATCGCCGCGCCGGCAAAGTAAGATCAGGGAATCCGGCGACGATCGCTTCGTCGCTGCCGCCCAACGCGCTCACGGCTGCGACGGCCGCGGCGAGATTGGCAAGATTATGCTCGCCGGGAAGAGCGATCTGCGCCTCTAGGCGGCGCTCGCCGAACATCACGAACTTGCGCCCGATTATCATCGTCGTGCGCTCTTTTTTCACCGGAAAAGAACGCTGCGCCGATAGAGCGCTCGACATCGACGGCAGCGGCGCGTACGCGAACCAGTACGGCGCGTTCCGCAATGAGGATGCACGTTCGCGCGAATCCGTATCGAACATATTGAGAATCGGCCGCGCGTCGCCGAAGAATATGCCGAACTTCGTCTCGGCCAAACGCTCGCGCGACCCCATGATCTCCAGATGCGCCTCGCCGATATTGGTAAGCACCGCGACATTCGGCACAGCGATCTCCGCCAGCATCGCGATTTCACCGAAACGGCGGGCTCCCAATTCGATTACCGCGATATCCGCATCCGACTCAATCCCCAATAGGAGCTTGCTCACGCCGATCTCATTGTTCTCATTGCCCGGCGTCGCGACGACCTTGCCTAACCCGGCGCGGCTTGCCAATTGTCCGATCAATGAGGTGGTGGTCGTCTTGCCGGCGCTGCCCGTCACCGCGACGACCCGCGTGCTCAACGCGCGCCGCGCTGCGCCGGCTAACGCCATGTACGCTCGCGTCGTATCCTCGACGATAAATCCCGGCGCCCCGTCCGGCAAAGCCGCCCCTTCGGACACCACCGCCGCGACCGCGCCCGCGGCGAACGCATCGCGCACGAACGCGTGCCCGTCGAATCGCTCGCCGTGCAATGCGAGGAACGTGTCCCCCGGCTCCAAGACGCGCGTATCGGTGCATACCCGCAAGGCCGCGGGAAGGCGCGAAGTCTCACGCGTCGCGCCCCGCATGGCCGCGATCGCTTGCTCCAGCCTTACGCTCATCGCGGGGCTTGCGCCGCTAGTTCGGCCCGTCTTGCAAAGCCCGCGCGTACCGCTTCGCGATCGTCGAAATGCCGCGTTTGGGCGCCGATGATCTGATAGGTCTCATGCCCTTTGCCGGCCACCACGACGATGTCCCCCCGCGCAGCCGATACGATCGCCTGCATGATCGCGGCGCCGCGATCCGTTTGCGCGACCACGCCCGCCGCATCCGCGACGCCGGCCGTAATCTCATCGATAATCGCCTGCGGATCCTCGCCGCGCGGATTATCGCTAGTAACGAAGACGCGATCCGCCAGCTCCCCTGCGATGCGTCCCATTTGCGGACGTTTGCCCCGATCGCGATCGCCGCCGCACCCGAAAACGACGATTACGCGCCTGCGAGCCGTCTCGCGAGCAGCTCGCAATACATTTTCCAAAGCATCCGGCGTATGCGCGTAATCGACGAGCACGTCGATTTCTCCGTCGCTTAAATGCTCCATACGACCCGGTACCGAGACGACGGCTTCCAATGCGGCGGCGCTCACGTCGTCGGAAATCCCGAGCGAACGCGCAACGCACAACGCGGCGAGCGCATTAGCGACATTGAAACGCCCCGGCAATTTCGTCGTAAAGCGCTTTCCGGCGACGGAAAAAAGGCTCCCTCGCGCTTGCAATTCGACATTCTCCGCATAGACGTCGGCCCCGGAAGAAAACCCGTAGGAAAGGTAACGGGCGCGGCGCGCGCGCAACTCCTCCGCCCAGGCGCGGCCGTACGGGTCGTCGACATTGAGTACCCCCGCGGCGGAGCGATCGAACAAGGTTCGCTTCGTACGCGCGTACGCTTCAAGCGTTCCGTGAAAATCTAGATGATCGCGCGTCACGTTCGTCAACACCCCGATCGCGAAGCTTACGTCGGCGACGCGATCCAGCGCAAGCGCGTGCGAACTTACCTCCATGATAACCGCGCGCGCCCCGTCCGCGCGCATCTGGGCGAGCGTTCGTTGCAACTCCGGCGCGAGCGGGGTCGTATTCGCCGAACTCCATTCGCGTTCGCCCAACGCAGCCCCCAGCGTGCCGATTCGTCCGGTAACCACGCCGGCAGCGTTTAAGATCGCCGCGGTCAAATAGGTCGTCGTCGTCTTTCCATTGGTTCCCGTCACGCCGATCACCGTTAGCGCCTGCGAAGGGTCGCCGTGAAAACGAGCGGCCAAACGCGATAACGCACGCCGCGTATCGCCGACGACGATCGTCGCGGCGTTCCCGTAAATGCCGGCGTGTTCCGCATTGACTACCACGGCATAGGCGCCGGCCGCTACGGCGCGATCGATGAACGCATGTCCGTCGGCATGCTCGCCGTGCACGGCGACGAATAAGCTCCCCTCCCGTACCGCGCGCGAATCGGCCGTGACGTCGACGATGTCGCGATCGAGCGTTCCGATGACGTGCGGCGCGTCAAGCGCGGCGGCAAGCTTCCCCAAAATCATGTGCTAGGCTTCAACGGAGATTCGCGGCTGACCAAGCGCGCTTTGACGTCCGGCATGACGCCCGCATGCAACATCGCCTCCTTGGCAAGCTCCGCGAAGGCCGGCGCCGCAACGACGCTTCCGTAAATTGCCCCGCGCGGCTTATCAATCTTCACGAGGATAACATAGCGCGGCTGCTCGGCCGGAATCATACCGATGAACGAGGCTATGTAGGCGCCCGGAACATAGACGCCGTTCTCCGCCACTTGCGCGGTTCCGGTTTTGCCGGCGGCGGCATACCCGGGCACTTGCGCCGTAGGGTAGCCCGTCCCGCGCAGTACCACCGCGCGCAGATAACGCCGCAAGATCGCGGCGGTTCGCTTGGAGATCACCCTTCGTTCCGTGTGCGGAGGATATTCATACACGGCATGCCCGTTCGCATCGGCCAGCGTGCGCACGATACGAGGACGAACGAGCAAGCCGCCGTTGGCAATCGCACAGTATGCGCGTATCATCGCCAGCGGCGTGATCGAGATGCTATGGCCGAACGCCATGGTCGGCAACGTGGTCGCGCTCCACTCTTGGGGCCGCATGACCAGCCCCGGGTTCTCCCCAGGCAAATCGATCCGCGTCCGGTCGCCGAAACCGAAGGCGCGCACCATGCGATATAACGTCGCGCCGCCGATTCGCAAAGCGATCTCCGCCGCACCGACGTTATGCGAGTACGCGATGATATCTTCAAGGGATTCCGTGCTGCCGCGTCCCGCGATGAAGCCGTCCTCGGCGTTGTGAATCGTTCTCCCGCCGATGGTGAGGGCGTCCAACGACGGGAAGCGCGCGTCAGGCGTCACGCGGCCGCTCTCCAGCGCTGCGGCAACCGTGATCAATTTGAACGTGGAGCCGGGCTCATAGGCATCCATGACGGCGCGATCGCGCCGTTGATCGGGCGTGTATTTCTCAAACGAGCGAATATCGTAATCAGGCGCGTTGGCAAGCGCGAGAACCTCGCCGTCGTACGGATTCATCACGATAACAGTTCCGCCGGCCGCATGCCGGATGCGAACGGTTTCACGCAAAATCCGTTCGGCCTCGAACTGCATATAGGAGTCGATCGTCAAGACGACGCCGCGCCCGGGCTGCGCCGGAACCAAGACGTGCGGAGAAGCAAACGGCACCGTGCGCCCTAGCTCGTCCTCCTCCAGCACCATCTTCCCGCTGCGACCGCGTAAAACGGAATCGAACGAATACTCCACGCCGTCCAAACCGTTTTCGTCGATGCCGGTAAACCCAATGACCGTCGAAGCGAAATGCCCCGAGGGCACATAGCGCACCCCGGTCGCCTCCGGCACCACGTAGATGCCCGCGAGAGGATGTTTGCGCAGGAGCTCGGCCTTCTCACGCGAGACTTTGCGCGCGAGCAAAGAGGTCGACGCCGTATCGCGCAACAGATTCTCCAAGCGATCCGCAGGGACGTCAAGGATCAGAGCGAGCTTGGTCGCTTCATCCCCGACGTCGGTCACCGCGCGCGGCGTCGCATAGACGCTTTGCGACGGCAACGAACGCACGACGGCGTTTCCCTCCCTATCGTAAATGGCGCCGCGTTGCGCTTGAAGCTCGATCGTTTCCGAATGCTCCGAGCGCGCTTTGTCCGCAAGCCAGGGTCCTTCCACCACTTGCACGGCATAAAGACGCCAAATGAGAAACCCGGCGAGAACGAAAAAGGAGTAAAAGATCGCCTTCACGCGCACGGACGATCTTCTCATAGCCTTTAGATCCGTGCGCGACACGCTTTTTACCTAAACCAACCGGTAATCGCTGAAAGAAACGGGAGCCGACCGCGTCGTTCTACCGCCGCGATCGGCTCCCTCGGCAAACGCACGACGGCATAGGCGACGGGATCGTGCATGCCCAGGCGCCCGGCAACCAACGCCAAACGCTCGCGCGAACGCAAACGCGCGATCTTATCGTCAAGCCTCATCGTCATGTCTTGCAGCTCCAAGCGTTTACTATTCGCTTGTGCGAATTCGTAGTAGAGATGGGAGACGTTCACGAGCAACGTGAGATACCCCATCACGACGAACGTAACAGCGGCAATCCACATGAATACGCCGACGAGCATACGATATCGTCGTCGTACGCCCGCTTTACGGCGACCGAGAACGGCAATGCGGCCGGCGCGGCCGCCTACTGCGGGAACGGGAAGTCGCGGGGCGGGAAGCGGACGAGCGATCATATGGAGCCTTCCTGGTCTTTACGCTCGGCGGCGCGCAGCTTCGCGCTGCGCGCTCGCGGGTTGCGCGCACGCTCTACGTCGTTTGCAACAACAGGTTTACGCGTCAACGCAACGACGCGATCATCGTTGCGAAACATTTGTTTGACGACGCGATCTTCTAGGGAATGAAAGCTTATGGCGACAATCCGGCCTCCGGGACGCGTTCGCGCGATAGCCGCCTCAAGCCCCTGCTTTATCGCCCCCAACTCGTCGTTGACGGCGATGCGCAATGCCTGAAACGTCAGCGTGGCGGGGTGTATGCGCCGGTATCCGCGCGCCCGCACGGCGCCTGCGACAAGTCGCGCGAACGGTAGCGTGCGCTCCGGCAGGCGCCCGTTCTCACGGGCCGCGACGATCGCCCGCGCGACGCGGCGCGACGCCTTTTCTTCCCCGAACGTATGGAAAATATCAGCAAGTTCTTTTTCATCAAGGGAAACGAGCAAATCGTACGCGCTTGGCCCCGACAAAGGATTCATGCGCATGTCCAACGGTCCGTCGGCCTGCAAGGAAAAACCGCGCGCCGGCCGATCAAACTGCATGGAAGAAACTCCGAAATCAAAGAGGACGCCGTCGACGGTCGGCAGACCGCGATCATCGAGCACCGCGGCCAGATCGCCGAAATTCGCGTGCGCCAATTCGACGCAAAGCTCGTCGCCGGGCTCCAGACGAACGAAAGGATCGATATCAAGCGCAAGCACGCGCCCTCCGCGGGCCGCGATCGCACGCGAATGTCCGCCTGCTCCGAAGGTTGCGTCCACATAGATACCGCCCGAGCGCACCTCAAGAAGCGCGAGCGCCTCATCAAGGAGAACCGGCTCATGCTCGGCGCGCCCATTCAAAACAGTCCCAATTCCGTTGAAAAAGCTTCCGCTTCCTCAGCGCTCGGCTGCAACGAACCCAGGCGTTCCTTGGCCCAAATCTCCACCCGCGTCAATGAACCGATCGAAACGCACCCGCGCTTGATTCCGGCATATTCGCGCATGGCGGGCGGAATCACGAAGCGCCCTTGCGGGTCGCACGAAACTTCCTCGGTATGCGCGAACAGATGCCGGATGAAACGACGATATCCTTGATCCTTCACCGGCGCCGCCTCCAGGCGCTCGCATACGCGATCCCATGTCGCGGTAGGATAAAGCGCCAAACACGGATCCGGCTGAGCGATCGTCAAAATAAACTCCCCTCCCAATCGCTCGCGAAAACGTATGGGGACGACAAGTCGACCCTTCTCATCAAGGGCGTGCTCAACTGAACCGACAAAACGAGGGATTTCACGACCCAGGGCACGACCTCCATAGTACTCCACCCAGCCCCACTTTCTACCACTATACCCCCCAGCTTGGCGTGAAGCAAGCTCCGGAACGCGAATACGCCGAAGCTGCCGTGTAACGCAAATAAACTCCAACTATTTACATAGTTCAGGAAATTTACTGCATGTAACGTTCCGACTTGGTCGTACGGTATACTGAATGATATATGAGGGGCGGCATTTGAATGGTCCCGGCTTTCGAGAAAGTGCTGTAGGTGAATATTCTCAACGTTCCGGCCGATCAAACGGGATGAACGTGAAACGCCTAGCTGCCGCATGCGTCCTCTTTTGCAGCGTCTCCGGATGCGGTACGGGCGGGTTTGTGCCCGGCGGACCGCACTCCATGAGCGCCGCACGCCTCAACCATCTCGTCGCGCAGCAAGCCAAACGCGCGAAAGTCCCGCCCAAGCTCATCGCCGCCGTGATCAAAGCGGAATCGGGCGGCGACCCAAGCGCCGTCAGCCGAGCGGGAGCCCAAGGTTTGATGCAATTGATGCCCTCGACCGCGCTCGCATACGGGATCCTCAACCCGTTCGATCCGGCCGAAAACATCGCCGGAGGCACAAGCTATCTTCGCGATCTTCTCAAGCGCTATCATCATAACGTGAGCCTTGCGCTTGCCGCCTACAACGCGGGACCCGGCGCGGTAGATGCGGCAGGCGGTATCCCGGCCTTCTTGGAGACTCGCTCGTATGTCGCGCAAGTGACCTCCTCGCTCCGTAACGAACGCTGAAACAAAGCCGGTTTCCGACCGAAGAATCGAAGGAACGTGAAACACCTAGCCGACATCGCGCGCAGGCCCTCCGCGCCGCATAGCGTTTGCCTGCCTTGATCAACCCGCAGGCATGGCGTCCGCGTATCATCGACGGTTACGTGGTACGCGAAATGGCCGCTCCTTTCGCCTTTTCACTGGCGACATTTTTGCTGTTTTGGTTCGTCAACATTTTCTTCTTGGCGGCCGATTACATCATCAACGCGCACGCGCCGGTTTTTTTACTCATGCGGTTCCTCCTGTTCCGCATCCCTCAAGCGACGCCGTACGCCTTCCCGTTCGCCTGCCTTTTCGCCACGCTCTTGGGATTTGGACGCTTGGTCGCCGATAACGAGGTCGCGGTCATGCGTACCTCCGGGATCACCTTCATACGCATCTGCCGCTACCCGTTGATTTTGGGCATCTTCATGTTCGGCTTAACGTACGTCATCAATGATTCGATCGCTCCCAAAGCCGTCGACATGTCGACGCGCACGTTCTATCAAATCGTCTATCGCACGTCGGAATTGCCGATCATCCCGCAATTTTTCCGAAAAGACGATGCGACCGGCCGCGTTTTTTACGTCGGCAACGTCGAGCCCGATCACAAAACGATGGACAGCGTGATGATCTTCGATAACGCCGTATACTCGCCGTTCAAACAAGTGACCACCGCCGAGCACGCGGCCATAGAGGGGCAAGCGCTCGTCCTCAAAGATGCGCGCGTCGTACGCTTCAAACAAAATGGAGCGATCGAAGAGTATCACACCGCCGGCACCATCCAAATCGGGCTGCCGGCCGGCGAGACGGCGGAGGATTTCGTCAGCTCCGGGCCGTCCGACAACTTCACGATGAACTCCAAGCAGTTGAAAACCCAAATCACGGCGATGCAAATCAACGGACAAGGCGGATCCGCGCTCGATCTTCTGAAGATCACCCTCGCCCAAAAGTTGGCGTTCCCATGCGCTTCGCTCATCGCGGTAATCATCGGGTTGCCCTTGGCCGTGCGCTTCGGCCGCAAAGGACGCACCTTGGGGATGGCGCTATCAATCGTGGTGTTTTTTTTATACTACATCTTGATGTCCGCGTTCGTGGCGTTGGGACGAAATGACGCCCTCAATCCGTATCTGGCCGCATGGATTCCCAACATGATCGTCGCATCGATAGGTGCAATGTTGTTCTGGCAGATCGAACACTGAGACACCCGTCCTTTTTCAAGAGGGCAAGCGCCGTGCTTTTGCTCGGCGCGTCGGCATGGTCGTACGCCATGCCCGCTTTCGCGCAAGGCGATCTTCCGCAAGCTTCGCAGAAGCAAGCGCTAGCGTTCATCAAGCAGCATTCGTGCGCGACCGATCCGCACATCCTCCCGCCCGCCGCCTTCGTCATCGCGCAAGCGGACCAGACGCCCTCGGTCCCGCCTTCGCCTTCCCTCTCGCCCGCATCCTCGCCGTCGCCGCCCGCGGAAGAACCGACATTCATGCCGGTGCGCAGCGGAAGCCAGGGTTTACTCATCCCGCCCGCCCCGTATGCGACCGGCCCCTCCGTCACGCCGCCGCCGATTCCCACGACGACGCCGACCGCCGTTCCTTCGCTGGGCCCCGTGTATTTGCTGCGCAACACGGAGTCGCCCCAACCGATCGCGCCCAAAGGCGCATCGCCCGCGCCCTCGCCCTCGGCCACGCCCGTACCCAGAGGCGTACCGACGCTCGGCCCCGATCAATTCGCACTCCTAGCGGATAGCTTGCAAGGTTCCACGGCGCCCGACGTCCCCGGCGACGCGGTAGGCAACGTGCATCTGTATTTCGGGCAGGGGCTCATCGTCGGCGACCGCGCGCACTATGACGGCAAGCGCACAATCATCCTCAGCGGCAATAATCCCTACATTATCAATCAAGCCAAAGACGCGATTTTGTACGCCGATGAGATATCGTTTGACACCGTCACGCAACACGCGACGCTCATCGGCGGGCGCGGAGCCACCACCCAAAACATCGAACACGGCGAACTCTATTACGCAGCCAAGTCATTAACATCGAATCAAGGGACGATCCACGGCGACCATGCGAACTTCACGACCTGCCTGAACGCGCATCGCGGGTATCATATCGAAGCACGCAGCATCGACGTTGACGACAATCGGATGGTCGTACGCAGAGCCGTGGTGTTCTTGGGGCCGCTGGCGATTTTCTTTCTTCCGCTGCTCGTGATACCGCTGGTGCATGAACCGAGCTTTCGCCATCACGCCTCGATGGTTCCCCAGATCGGCTACGACGACGCCGACGGTTTTTACGTGCGGTCGCAATTCGGTTTTGGAACCACGCCGTATTATAACGGATATTATCGCGTGGATTATTTCACCAAACGCGGCTTGGGCTTGGGCTATGTCGCGACCATCGCGCGCCGCGACGGCAAACGCATTATCGAAGTAAACGCCTATACGATCGCGGACCGCACCACGGACGCGCGCCAATCAAACATCAACATCGACGACAAAGAGAATTTCTCGCGAAATTTCCGAGGCGACTTTTCCGCCGTATACAACAGCAATTTCGGGCCGAATATCACGCTCCCGGCCAATCTCGATATCACCGGCAACCTCACCGCGAACAGCGCGCGCGCGAACGAGAACCTCACCTTCAACCGCAACACGCAAGGCACGCTCTCCGATCAGACCTCGATCACCTATACGGATCAACTACAACTCACGAAGGCGTTGCGCGAATCTTTGAATATCGGCTATTCGAAAACCGCAGTCAACGGAAGCCCCGAGGACGACGCCCTCCACATCAACACGCAGACGAGCTATACCTCCAAGTCCGCCGACTATCTTTTCACCGTCAATAAAACCGACGCGACCCAACCGCAGCAGGTCGGCTACGACACCGTGCCGGAGCTGCAAATCAACCCCCACATCAATTTCCATAATTTCCGTTTTCCGTTCCAGACGCAATTCACGTACGGCTATTACACCGAGCCCCAAGCCGATTTCTCAACCGAGCGCGCCGACATGATGATCAACTGGCCGATCTTTTTCAAGGTATTTCACTCCAGCGATTTTTCCGAGACGATCAACGTCCATCAAGACCTCTACGGCACCGGCGACGCCAAGGCAGTCGTTCAGGAAAACACGGCTTTAACCACTCCGATCGGAAACCATATCGTCAACGCGATCACCTACAACGACACGTATCCGATGGGCCCGGCAACCGAGCCGTTCCAACTCCTGGACAACCTCCCCGGCGCATACAAACAAGCGCAAGACACGCTTCGTTTCTTTAACCGCGATATCTACACGTTCTCGCTGGCCGGCAGCACGGGATTTAACCGGCAAGCACAGCCGATCTCCTATCAGCTCAATTTGCATCCCTCGCGCCGGGCCTTCCTTGTGTTCGGCGGAAGTTGGGTTCC
>Ga0182024_10026244_pt1 | contig 10243 bp, 9 predicted proteins | sample P32metaG_FD_120480 | JGI IMG/M metagenome (GOLD analysis project Ga0182024, IMG submission 120480) | Permafrost microbial communities from Stordalen Mire, Sweden - P3-2 metaG (Illumina Assembly) | ecosystem: Environmental > Terrestrial > Soil > Wetlands > Permafrost | place: Sweden: Stordalen...
CGCAGCTCTCGGCGCCGGCAAAACGGGGTAGTTGACGTTCGGCGCAGCCGGCGCATCAGATTCGCGAACTGCTTTTAGCACCGCCGGCATCGATAACGTCAACGCGATCCGGCGATGCGCCTAGAGCATGATCCGGAAAAGTGGAAACCGGTTTTCCGAAAAGATCATGCTCAATCAAAATGCCAGAGCGCCGATCGATTCAATTGAAACGATTGCGCTCTAGTCCGGTTTGATATTCGCGGCGTTGATCATCTCGCCCCAGTGCTGGAGATCTTCAGCGATGAATTGCGCGAACTGATCCGCCGTTTTGTCGCCCTGTTCGAGCGTGTTCGTCTCGAACACTTTGCGCGCTTCCGGCGTTGCAAGCGTCCGCAACACATCGGCCGCGATCTTACTGGTAACCTCGTGCGGGAGATTGGCAGGTCCGAACAATCCCCACCACGCACCGGTCGAAAAGCCCGGCACGCCCGATTCCGACACGGTCGGAAGGTCCGGGCGCATCGCCGGCCGTCGCGCACCCGCTCCCGCGATAATGCGAATGCTTCCTGCCTTGGCATACTCGACGACGTTACCCAGGTTCACGATCAGCACGGAAACTTCGCCCCGCAGGAGCGCTGCAATCGCCGGGGTCGATCCCTTGTAAGGAACGTGAGTCATCTCCGTACCGGTCTTTTGCTTGAAATCCTCCATGGCGACATTGCTATAGCTGCCGTTGCCAAACGAGCCATAGTTGAGTTCACCGGGTTTTGCTTTGGCGAGCGCAATGAGTTCCTGCACGGAATGCACCGGCAACGACGCCGGCACGTTCATCACCGGCGTGACTTGGCACAGCATGAGGATCGGCGTGAGATCCTTTTGTGGATCATACGGCATCTTGCTGTGAAGGTGCGGCGCTGCCGTGATAGCCGTGTTGCTGGCTATCAGCAGCGTGTAGCCGTCGGGCGTCGATTTGGCGACGTATTCAGTCCCGATCAACTCGTCGGCGCCGGGACGATTATCAATGATGACAGGCTGGCCCCATGACTGGGAAACGGCCTGGCCGATCACACGCCCAAGAATGTCGGTCACGCCCCCGGGTGGGCTAGGCACGATGATCCGAACGCTGCGCGAGGGATATTGGTCCTGCGCGAATGCGCCCGCGGCTCCAAATGCCAGAAAAAGCACAGCGCCAAGAAGCTTTCGCATCGGCGGATCCTCCCGGCGGTTACGTCATGTCATTTGCGGGTTATGTATCGAAGACTGCGAGGCGGGCAAGGCTCATCGTGGCTTATTCGGCGGCCTTCTGGCAACAGGATTAGAGTGCTATCTTTCAAACGGATTCCTCCGGCGAGGAATCTCCTAAAAGGGAGGATCGCATGATTGGGATTGCGGCCAGGTTGCGGTTCGGCGCCGCGGTTATCGCGCTCGTCGCGGCGAGTCATGAAGCGGCGCCGGCGCGCGCCGCGGATGTTATCGCCGAGTGGCCGACGATCCAGATGCCGCCGGCGCCCACGTTGAAACCGGCGACGCTCGACCCCAAGACCACAGCGCTTCTCCTCTTTGACTTCATGAACACGAACTGCAACGAGCGCCCGCGCTGCGTCGAAGCGATCCCGACGCTCAAGGCCCTGATGGACCGGGCGCGCGCCGCCGGCATGCTCGTCGCCTACACCCTGCCAGGCGGCGGCAAGATCGTCGATCCGAGCATCGCACCGCATGACGGCGAAGTGGTGGACCAGAAACCAGGTGGACCCGACAAGTTCCTGGGCAGCGACCTGGATCAGCGGTTGAAAGACCACGGCATCAAGACGGTGATCCTGTGCGGCACGTCCGCCCAGGGCGTCGGTCTCGGAACCGGCGCCGCCGCGGCCCAACGCGGCTACTCCGTCGTCTATCCGGTGGATTGCCTGCCGTCGGAGAGCGCGTTCCGCGAGGCCTATGCGGCCTGGCACATGGCCGGGGGTGGCCCACCCGTGACAACCAAGTGGGTGACCGTGAGCCGCAGCGACATGATCAAATTCTAGAACTCGAACCACCAAGGATCGGCAGCAAGGTCACAACGCCTTCGCGATTGGTTAAACCGCGAAGCTGGGACGACGTCTTTCTCGATGTCGATCCCCGATCGCGGGATCGCCGCCGGCGAGTAATGCGCTGCCGGACGTCCGGCTCGCCGTCTTCCGTCATTCAAATGCCTGGTCTAAGCTCGCCCAACAACGACAAAAACAGGAGGAAGCCATGGGCCCGGCCGGGAGGATCTCTGTCCGCATGAAAATCATTCGCCGGTTGGCCGCCGCGTGCGTTGCGATCCTGCCATGGACCAGTTCGCGCCACGCCGACGCGGCCGCGCCGCTTGTGCTCGCCAAAACCGGCTATCTTTACGCCGGCGGCAAAATCGACACATCGCTGCCCGGCTCGCCGATGATTGGGCAGATGTACGCTGAATTTCAAATTCCGCAGACCCTGCTTCACCCCTACCCCATCGTCATGATCCACGGCGGCAGCCAAACCGGCACCAATTTCACCGGTACGCCGGACGGTCGCGAGGGTTGGGCGCAATATTTTCTGCGCCGCGGCTACGCCGTGTATGTCGTCGATCAAGTCGCGCGCGGCCGCGCCGGCTATTGGACACAGGGCTACGGGCCGGTGACATCGCCCGAACTCGAGCGTACATTGCAGCGCTTTGCTGCGCCGGAGCGCTACAATTTATGGCCGCAGGCGCATCTGCACACCCAATGGCCCGGTGCGGCAAATCCGGGTGATGCTGTCTTCGACGCCTTCTACGCGACCCAGTTTCCGTCGTTGACCGATTTCGCCAAGCAGCAGGAAATCAACGGTAACGCCGGCGCGGCTCTGCTTGATAAAATCGGGCCGGCGATCCTGCTCACCCATTCGCAATCCGGTGCGATGGGCTGGCCGATCGCCGACCGACGGCCGCATCTGGTGAAGGCGATCATCGCCGTCGAGCCGAGCGGACCCCCGGTCCACGATATCGAGTTCAAGGGTGCGCCCGACTGGTTCAGCGACGCCGTCAAGACCAAGATTTCCGGGCTCGGCGACATTGCGCTCACCTACGATCCGCCGCTGAAGGACGGCGAGCAACTCGCATTCGTGCCGCAGGACAAGCCCGATAGACCCGATCTGGTACGCTGCTGGGCGCAAGCCGAGCCGGCGCGCAAGCTGCAGAATCTCGCAGGCATTCCCGTACTGATCATTTCGTCGGAGGCATCCTACCACGCCTCCTACGATCACTGCACCGCCGCATACCTGACCCAGGCCGGTGTCACCAACACGTTTGTGCACCTCGCCGATCGCGGCATCCACGGCAACGGTCACATGATGATGCTGGAAAAGAACAGTGATGCTATCGCCGGCGTCATCGATGACTGGCTGCGCGTGACGCTTCCGGGGAAATCAGCGAGACAGGCCGCGGACCGGAGGCGGTAAGCACCTTTTAGGTTCTTATCCGGTGAGCGCATCGCATCCGTACACCTCGCGCGCTGCCTGCGCCGAAACATAGCCACGCATGACGTCAAGGCGGACACGGTCATGGTCCCGGTCTCGAGCATCACCAAAACCGCCGCCGCCACCGGTATGAATGCAAACGCGATCGCCGGCATTGAGCATGACGACGTCCTTTAAGACCGTCTGCGTGCTGCCGTCGACGCGCTCGACGACCGCGTTTCCGGGCTTGCCCGCCCCTCCGCCATTGATGCCCCATGCCGGACTGACGGTGCGCTCGATGCGGGTGGAAAGGCGGCACGGCGCCAGGATCAAATAGCGGCGTTCGAGACCAGGGCCACCGCGAAACTCGCCGGACCCGCCCGAGTCTGTCCGGAAGCCAAAACTCTCGATCAGGAACGGATAACTGGCTTCGTGCAACTCGATCGGAATAAGGCGGGTGTCGCCGTGACAGACGGTACGAAAGGGTCCCGGGCCGTCCATGTCGTGCAACGCCCCCCAGCCGCCGAAGCCGCTGTCGTGGCATTGCCAGAACGCACCGCCGTCCGGCCGACGACCGGCATACGCGACCGTCGAAAACGTACCGTAATGCGCGGCAGCAACCTGGCTTGGCAGCGCCGCGCTCAGCGCTCGGATCACAAGGTCGATCAGTAACGGCAACGCCGAATTGTACGAGCCCATGGCGGCCGTCGGTCTGGCACTGACAATTGTTCCCTCCGGCAAGATCAGCTTTAGCGGGCGAAAAGTTCCTTCGTTCGCGTCGCCTTCCGGAAGCAGCAGATAACGAAACGCGAGCCGCGCCACCGTCGAGCCGCCGCCGCTGCGTCCGGCATTCATCGGGGCGTTGACCTCAGCGGGCAGCTCCGAAAGATCGATTGTCATCTCCTCGCCGTCGACCACAACAGTGACCTTGCATGGCAGAACACCGGGATTGAGGCCGTCATTATCGAGGGCCGCCTCGGCGCTATATCGCCCGTCCGGAATGGCGGCGATGGCCGCACGCGAGCTGGCCTCCGATTGGTTCCAGATGATTTGAAGAGCGTCGAGAAATGTTTCGGCTCCGTAGCGGCCGACCAACTCGGCAATGCTGTCGCGGCCGAGCGTGCAGCCGCCGATTTGCGAATTGATGTCTCCCATCATTTCCACCGGGAATCGGGTATTGTGCTCGATCATCCGATAGATTTCCGCCACGGGCTCGCCCCGCGAGCGGAGCTTGACTGTGCGAAATTGAATTCCTTCCTGAAAAATATCGGTTGCGAATTTCGACAACGAACCGACGTCGCGGCCGCCGACGTCGATCCAGTGCATGACGACGACCATGAAGGCGATGATTTGCGGCCGCTGCGGCGCCAATATCGGCGTGTACATCGTCACGTTGTTGAGATGCTGTCCGATCGTTCCGGCATAATTGGTCACGACCATGTCGCCATGGTGCAATTGACCGGGACCATACAATGCCAATCCATCCAGGACCGCGGCACGCATGACGTCGGCGACGAAAACCGGCATGCCCGCCGTGCACTGGCAGATCAGGTCGCCATTGGCGGCAACGACGCCGACCGCGTAATCCTTGTATTCATAGATGTACGGGCTGAACGCGGTCCGCGTGATGTTGACATCGACCTCGTCGGCAATGGCGACCAGGCGCCGTCGAATGACCTCCACGGTGACCGGGTCCATCGCGCCGGCGAGAGCCCCGGGCGTCTCATGCCTTGCATGCAATGTCGATCTCCCCAAGCTCTCCTATCTTGAACGTGTCGGCCGGCCCAATCAAAGTGCTCGAACCGTATTCGCCGATGAGGGCCGGCCCGGCGCCACGAAATCCCGACTGCAATGCATAGCGATCATAGATTTGCGTCGGTAGAAGACGGTCTTCTTCCAGAAAGAAGATTGGCCGCGTTTTCAGTTCCGCGTGCTTGCTCGTGGGGCCCGAGCGACCGAGCCGCGTGATCTCGGGGCGTTTCATATGCAGCGTGGCGAGCGCGTGGAGGACGACGAGTTCTGCCTCGGCCAGGGGTGTGGCATGCCCGTAGCGGCGCTGGTATTCCTGATCAAACCGGGCCCGCAGTGCTGGAGCGTCATCGTCAGGCAATACGCTGATCTTGATCGAATGTTGCTGGCCTTTATAGCGCATCTCGGCTTGGTGCTCTAACGTGATGTGGCCTGCGCCGAATTCGCGACGCAACGCGGCTTGCGATTCCGATTCCAGTTCAGCCAACGTTGCGGTGATCTTTGGCAGAGTTGTCGGATTGAGCTGCACAATAAATGTTCGCGCGCTGTCGATCAGCGGATCCGCGAGCAGCATTCCGATCGCCGAAAAGTTTCCAGGCTCGGGAGGCACGATCACACGAGGTATCTTCAAGGCGTGAGCCAACTCCACCCCATGCAATGGCCCGCCGCCGCCGTAACAAAACAGTGCGAAGTCTCGCGGGTCGTAACCACGCGCGATCGACACCTTCTTGATGATCGACGCCATGATCAGGTTGGCGATCGTCAGCACGCCTTTGGCGGCCAGAACCGGCGCCTCCTCGCCCGCATAGCCGAGCGGCTCGGCGATGCGCCGCAGTAGGGTCTTGCGGGCCGCCGCCGGGTCAAGCTTCATCTCACCGCCGAGGAAGTTGTCAGGGTCGAGCCTGCCCAGGAGCAGATTGGCGTCTGTCACCGTAGCCTCGGTCCCTGCCCTGCCATAGCAGGCCGGGCCCGGCATGGAACCAGCGCTGCGCGGCCCCACAGTCAACCGGTTTACGCCGTCAAGCTACGCAATGGATCCGCCGCCCACGCCGACTTCGAGAATATCGATGACATTGCCGCGGATCGGAAAGCCGGCATCCGGCCCGCCAACGTGGTAGATCGATTCCACCGCATAGCGGCCGCGCTCGATCATCGCGCATTTCGCCGTGGTGCCGCCCATGTCGAAGGCGACCAGGTTTTCGACGCCCAAGGTCTGGCCGTAACTCGCCGCACCAATGCAGCCGCCCACCGGCCCCGATTCGACCAGCGTGATCGGTTCCCGCCCGCCACGCTCGGCCGAAATCACGCCGCCGTGCGAGCCCATCAGCAGCAATGAACCGTTAAAGCCACCGTCGCGCAGTCCGCTGTCGAACTCCGCGATATAGCGGCTGACCTGCGGGCCCACATAGGCGTTCGCCGCGGCCGTGGCCGTGCGCTCGAACTCATGCCATTCCCGGCTGAGTTCGGTGCCTGCGGTCACGAAGACGTCGGGCAGCAGTCGCCGTAACTCCCGAGCGGCTTCCTGCTCATGGTCGGGCGTCAAGTAGGAATTGAGGAAGCTGATGGCGAGCGCTTCGACATTCGCCGAACGAAGCGTCTGCGCCAGATCGAGCAATTCATGCTTCGCCAAGGCAACGCGCACTTGTCCGGTGCCGTCGATCCGTTCGGTGATCTCGAGGCGAAGTTCGCGCGGTATCAACGGCGGCTCGCGGTGAAAACGCAGATTGAAGGGCTGCGTGCGGTTGCCCCGGCCGATCTCCAGCACGTCGCGAAACCCTTTGGTGGTGATCAGTGCCGTCTTGGCGCCGGCGCGCTGCAGCAGCGCATTGATGACCAAAGTCGTACCATGCTTGATAAAACTGGCTTGGCTGGGGTTGAGCGCGGCCTTGCGGATGCAATCGAAGATCGCGTCGCCCAGTTTGTCGTAGGTCGTGGGACTTTTCGTATACGCGACCGCACCGCTCTCGATATCGCAGGCGACCAGGTCCGTGAAGGTGCCGCCTATGTCTATGGCGATGACGTAAGACACGCCGACCCCTAGTTGATCTGAATGTGCGCGCTGGTGATGACGTCCGCCCATTGCGGTATGCGCTGTTGGAGCATGCGCGTGATCTCGTCGGGCGCGCCGAAAGCCGGCTGGACGCCGGCAGCATGCAGCTTGTTCTGCACGTCTGGGTCGTCCAGCGCGCGCCTTATCTGCTCGCCGAGCCAGGCGACGACCTTCGGAGGCGTACCCGCGGGACCGAAGATCGCGTAGGTGGTCGACGAATCGAAATCACCGATGCCGGTTTCCTTGACTGTCGGAATACCGGGTAGATCGCTCGAGCGTTGCTCGCCGGCGATCGCCAATGGCCGCACCTGGCCCTGACGGATGTTCGGCAAGAGTGTCGGGATAGGCGATATCCAGAATGAAATTCGCCCGGCGATGAGGTCGGTGACGCCCTGGCCGACCACGCGATACGGAACGTGGGTAGCCTGGATGCCGGCGAGCCGGCAGAATAGTTCGCCGTTGAGATGTCCGGGCGTGCCGATGCCCGTTGACGCGAAGGTCAACTCACCGGGCTTGGTTTTGGCCAGGGCAACCAGTTCTTCCGCGGTCTTCACCGGCAGCTCATTGTTGACGACGAGTACCGTGCCGGTATTGCCGAAGATCGCGACCGGGGTCAGGTCGTGCAGCGGGTTGTATTTCAAATCCGGGTAGAGCGTCACGTTCGCAGGCAGCGACCCCGACGGATCGGCCATCACGAGGGTATAGCCGTCAGCGGGCGAATGCACCGCCTGGTCCACTCCGATCGTGCCGCCGGCGCCGGCGCGATTGTCGATCACGATGGTCTGGCCGGTGGCTTTCGACACCTGATCGAACACCACGCGGGCCACAATGTCGGTCACACCCGCCGGCGCAAATGGCACGATCACCCGGATTGGATGATCGGGGTATTGCTCCGCACTGACACCGTTTACCGCGAGCACGAAAATGGCAAGGGCGGCGGCTGCGTGGCACGCCCAGCTGTTGCGCTTCATGAGATTCCTCAGACTGGCAGTGGGGAGGTTATTCCTCGCCTGGGGCAGCCAAGCAATGGTCCGGGCATGATCCGATCGCGTGCTGCCATGACACAGGTGCATTGGATATGCGGCAAATGCACCTTACTCTGCCTGAATTCCTGCCGCTGCCGCGATGTCCTGCCATTTCTTCAAGTCCGCCGCGATCCGCCGCGTCAACCTGGCCGGCGGTCCCGGTTCGGCCACGAAGCTCTCCTGCTGCAGCGCTGCCTGTCCCTGATTTGAACTGAGGATTGCGGTCAATTCATCATTCAACTTCGCCACTATTGCGGGGGGCATTCCCGCCGGCGCGGCGATGCCGAGCCACAGAGCGGCCTCGTACCCTGGAAAGCCGACTTCAGCCAGGGTCGGAATGTCAGGCAGGGTGGCGACGCGATGTTCTCCAGTCGTTGCCAAGCCGCGTAGCTTGCCGTCTCTGATCAGCGGGACGGCCGGTGGCAGCGTGCTGAATTGCATCTCTACCCGGCCCGCGACGACGTCGAGCACGGCTTGCGCGGAAGAACTGTAAGACACCTGGTTGAGCTCGATACCCGCCTCGTGCGCAAACAGGACGCTGGCGAGATAGCCAAGGCTCGTCCGACCGAACGCGGCATTGCTCAATGAACCCGGCTTGGCTTTGCCCAGCGAGACGAGCTCCGCGACGCTCCTCGCCGGCAGTCCCGGATGAACGGCAAGTACATAAGGCGAGCTGCCGATCAGCGTGATCGGCACGAAATCCTTTTCCGGGTCGTATTGGAGTTCGCGATTAAAGATGCGCGAGATGACATGCGTGCTGGTCGACACCATCCCGATCGTGTAGCCGTCAGGCACCGCGTGGGCCAAATCGGCCGACGCCACCATTCCGCCGGCCGCAGCACGGTTGTCGATGACGAATTGCTGGCCGAACGCCTCGCTGAGCCTGGCTGCCAGCATGCGGCACACGACGTCGCCGGCGCTTCCAGCCGCCGACGACACAATGAAACGCACGGCTCGCGTCGGCCACGGCACGCCCTCGGGCCGGCCTTGAGCGTTGGCCTTGCCGACGGCAAACGGCAACACCACCAGCACGTCGCGCCGGCTCAGCATCTTCGGCGTCTCCTGCAGATCACGTCCGATAAGTCCCCTTGCCTGGCTGTTCCATGGCATTCTCCCGGTTGCGGGCGCCAGGGCAGCAAAATTGTTATCAGCATCGGCGTTCCAAAAAGGTGACGTACCACGACCGCGACGTTTTTACGCTCCCCGGGTTCACCTATTGTGAAATGGAATGCCAGCAAGTGGTCGAGCAGCTCTTCCAGGGAGCCTTTCTGTCGCGACCCCATTTCACATCGGTCGAGATCGCCGGAGACATCCTCAACATATCGACGCAGCGGTGTTAGCCATTGCGGTGTTCGGCAAACACGTGATTTCGGAACCGAGAGGAGCCTTCCATGGCCGAAAATAAGCCCAAGTCCGCGATCATCGATAATCCGCAGGCCGGCGAGATTTACGTCAACAAGATCATCGGCACTTTGTTTGACGGGGCGACTGTTGGCGTCACTCTGGGCTGCACCCGTGTCACTCCAGAGCGCATCGACACCGCCCCAAGCGACCCGCCGGCAGTCCATGTGGCTGGTCGCCTCAGTCTGACGCCGGTCGCCGCTGCCGAGTTGGTAAAAGCTCTCAATGGTATTCTGGCGGCGATCTCAAAGGGGCCCGGTAAGGCGAATTAGAGCATGATCCGGAAAAGTGGAAACCGGTTTTCCGAAAAGATCATGCTCAATCATAATGCTAGAGCGCCAATCGATTCAATCTGAAATGATTGCGCTCTAGAACCCTCGCGCCGCGCCGTTTGGCAGCACCGACGTCCATGGCCGCCGTCGACGTGTCCAGCCCCTGCTGCTGCCGGAACAGGGCAACGTCCTTGGGATGCAGGCCACGCAAGCTCCATGACCGGCGGCTTGGCGACGCGGCTTGCTACCCCTTATTTGTGCACGCACGCAGCACGGCGATAATTCCAAGTAGCGCCATCAGCAACTGAACGGTGAGCGCGCCCCTC
>Ga0182024_10026245_pt1 | contig 10242 bp, 9 predicted proteins | sample P32metaG_FD_120480 | JGI IMG/M metagenome (GOLD analysis project Ga0182024, IMG submission 120480) | Permafrost microbial communities from Stordalen Mire, Sweden - P3-2 metaG (Illumina Assembly) | ecosystem: Environmental > Terrestrial > Soil > Wetlands > Permafrost | place: Sweden: Stordalen...
CCCGGATCGCCGGAGAATTCGTACGCTCGAATCGCGCCCCCCGGCGGCAGGAAGCGCAAGACCGTGTTGACGCGCGCGGCCAGATTATCCACTGCCGGGTCGATCGAGAATTCCGAACGATCCGACTGGATCGGGTAATCGAACAGCACATCGAACATCATCTGGCTCCATACGGCGTTCACGTCGTTTTTGAGTGGCGGCCCGGTGACGTGCACCAGCGCCTGTTCGTACGAGCCGAATGACTTGTCGGAAGGCAGAGAGACCTGCGTCGCAATCACCTGGGGGCGCGGTAGTGGATCGTCATTTTCGTAAATGCGGACGAAGTTGGAAATCCAAAGAGTCGCAGCGGCAGGCATCATCGGCGCGAGCTTATCGAGATCGAGATAGCCGGAAGGCCCGAGCGGCACGTCGACATCGCGCATCGTCTCAAGCGGCACCCGCACGAGCAGGTGCAACCGATTACCCGAGGGCTTCACGAAAGCCTGCACTGTGGCGTCCACGGGAATGTCGTGCGCGAACGCGAAAGCGGGCAGCAGCAACAACCACGCAACGCGGCGGAGGCGGCTGATAAACTCTACGGAAAGGTGAAGCATATGACGCGAAACTACTATACCGGCGCGATAACTATTGTCGCAGTCATTGTTGCGTTAGCTGCAGGGTCGCGGTTGATGCGCGAGCGTGCGGTGGTGGAAGCCGCCGCCGTGCAGGCGCCGCGCTTCGAAGTGGACCCTCTGTGGCCAAAGCCCCTGCCAAACCACTGGGTGGTGGGCGCGGTGATCGGCGTCTCGGTCGATTCGAACGATCACATCTGGATTATTCACCGCCAGGGCTCGCTCGAAGCGAAGGAACAATACGCGACCATGACGCCGAAGAATGCGGAGTGCTGCGCGGCCGCTCCGCCGGTACTCGAATTCGACGAAGAGGGAAATCTGATCGGCCATTGGGGCGGGCCGGGCGCAGGTTACGACTGGCCGTCTTCCAACCACGGCATCACCGTCGATTACAAAGGCAATGTCTGGATCGGCGGCAACGGTCGAACGCCGGCAGCGGGCGCTTTGCCGCAGGATGAGAGCGCGATGGGCGCGGCCGGCGCTGTGAACGATAGCTTTCTGCTCAAGTTCACACAGGATGGCAAGTTCCTGATGCAGATCGGCAAGCCGGGGCAAAGCAAGGGCAGCAATGATATTGCCAATTTGCGATTGCCCGCGAAGACGACCATCGATCCGAAGACAAACGAACTCTACGTCGCCGATGGCTACGGCAATCATCGCGTAATTGTGTTCGATGCGGATACCGGCAAGTACAAGCGGCACTGGGGCGCGTACGGCCATAAGCCGGACGATACGAATCCGGGGCCGTATAATCCGGACGCTCCACCCGCGCAGCAATTCCGCAACCCCGTCCATTGCGCGCAGCTGGCGAATGACGGGCTTCTGTATGTCTGCGACCGCACCAATGACCGCATTCAGGTTTTCAAAACCGATGGCACGTTCGTGAAGGAAACGTTCGTGGCGAAGGAAACGCTGGGCGATGGCTCGGTGTTCGATATCTCGTTTTCAAAAGATCCGCAGCAGAAGTATCTGTACCTGGCCGATGGCTCGAACATGAAGATCCACATTTTCGAACGCGCCACAATGCAGGAACTGACAACTTTCGGCGATGGCGGGCGGCAGCCTGGCGAATTCTACGCGGTGCATAGTATCGATACGGATTCCAAAGGCAACCTCTTCACGACAGAGACATATCGTGGACAGCGCGTACAGAAATTCCGCTATAAAGGCCTGGCCGCTGTGACGAAGAAGGATCAGGGTGTGGTCTGGCCGAAATAAACGGTTAACAATTCCCTGCTCCGCGCGTAATACCGATATGCGGATATTGGCCACTCTTATCGTCCTGGCTGGAAGCGCGATGGCACAGCCGGCGTTCGATGTAGCATCCGTCAAACCAGACGCTTCCGAAACGGGCGTCGACCGAATCGACATCTCGAAGGGAAACGTGATCATTCAGAATGTCTCGCTGAGGAGACTGATCAATATCGCGTACGGCATTCCGGATAGCAGAGAGTACCTGCTCGCAGCGCCGGATTGGCTGGCGACCGAACGTTTCGACATCTCAGCGAAGTTCCCGCTTTCGACGCCTGACCCGGACGTTCTTCTGATATTGCAACGGCTGCTCGGCGAACGTTTCAGCCTCGCGCTTCATCGTGAAACCAGGCAGATTTCCGGCTATGCACTCTTGCCCGGCAAGAACGGGCCAAAACTGCGGCCTGCGGCAAGCCCGCGCCCGTTCGCCAATTTCCGCGCTCAGTCAGGACATGCCGAGGGCACCTCTGTCTCCATGCCTGATCTCGCCGACAGGCTATCCCGCACGAGTTTTCAACTGGATCGGCCAGTGGTCGATTTTACCGGCCTGACCGGCAGGTACGATCTGACGCTCGATTGGTCCCCGATCGACAAACAGACGGAAAATGCCGCGGGGCCTTCGATCTTCGCCGCGATCGAAGAGCAGCTCGGGCTACGGCTGGAGGCGCGGAAGATGCCGCTCGAAGTCCTCATCGTGGACCATGCCGACAGAGTGCCGGCCGCAAATTGACCGGTGGCGCAGGCGGTTTCGCCTGCGCAGGCGCTAAAACGTCGCAATCGGATTGATAGGACCACCCGTGCCGCCAGTCACGCGTACCGGAGCTGCGGTAAAAAGAAACGTCCAGCGATTGCGCGCCGTAGCGGCTTTGGCTAACTCTTCAAGATCGCATTGATCGAAAAGCGGCATGCCCATCGCGACAATCAGTAGCTGGTGCACCGGATACGATACGCCAGGAATTCCGGAAGGTGCGGCATCGTGCGAGGAATCGCTGCCCAGCACAGCAACATCGCGCTGCTTCAGCCATCTGGCGCAAAGCGCCGACAGCCCCGCCGCGTGCGCGCCGATATCCCACGGACCGTGTGCCGCCCTGTAAGCCCAACGCCCGGTGCGCACGAAGACCGCGTCGCCGGATCGAATATGGACGCCGGTCTTCTTTTCCCACGCGTCGAAATCGGCGGGATAAATCACCGTCGAAGGATCGAGATACGGCAGGCCGCGCAGCCACGCTATATCCACCAGCACACCCCTGGTAAAAAGGCCTTCGCTGTAATTCGTCACGGCCAGCGCCTGCGTGCCATTCGATTTCACCGCGGATTCCGGAAAGCCGTTGTACATCTGGCCATCGTGAAAGACGTGCGAAAGCGCATCGAAATGCGTATGAGCTACGCCGTGAAAGAACACGTCATATTCGTCCATATTGAACTGCCCGTCCACAGGCGGACTCATTTTTTCAATGAAGGGCGACGAATTGTCGATGCCTTTTTTCGCATCGGTGTTGCGTGCAAGTGAGATCGAGACGCCTTCGGTCACGAGCGCGGCGGCCTCTTTGCGGCGCGCGGGCGTGATCAGATTCACCGTGCCTTTTTCATCCGCTTTGCCCCAGCGGCCCCAGTTCGAAAGCTCTTTCATCATGTTGTCGATGTCGGTTTTCGAGAGCGCAGGGTGAGACGTCTGCGCAATCAAGGCGGCAGCAACAAGGAGCGCGGAGAATATGACGAGCGGTGCTCTTCCAGGCATATTATTAAGGCAGCGCCAGCGCGACCAGCGATGCCGGCACGCCCTGCGCGCCGATAGCCACCACAATATATTGTTTTCCTTTGACCATGTAAGTCATCGGAATGCCCGTCGTCATTGCCGGCAGCGCCATCTCGCGAATCATCTTGCCGGTCTTCTTGTCGTAGGCGCGAAACATATTGCCGCCCTGTCCGGGCGGGCCGCTCCACAGATTGTTGCCGTCCGATCCGAACAGCAGCGTCTTCGTGACCATCAGCAGCGCGCGCGAGGGATGGCCAACATTGCTGAGATCGATCCCCTTCATCGCAGGATGATTCTTCACGAAGTCGGGCGCGTCGCCATTCGCAATCGTCCACGCGATCTCGCCCTTGTTCAGATCGACAGCAGTGATGCGTCCCCATGGCGGCTTCACCAGCGGCAATCCCTGCGGCCCCGTATCCATTCCGCCGCGTCCGGAGATCACAGGCGCGGGCTCGGTACCAGCGGCAATTGGGCGCCCGCGCGGCGGTCCCTTGCCGCTGCCACCGACGTAGCCCATGTCAGACACGCTTAAATCGGCCTTCGAAAGCGCCAGAAAATCCGCAGCCGTCACGGAAGCGACGTACATCATCCCGGTTTCGGGATCGGCCGCACCACCGGGCCAGTTGACGCCGCCCAGATGACTGGGCAACATGAACAGCGCTTTCTTGCCGCCCGCATCGGCGACGATCGGGGGCGAGTACAGCGGACCCATTTTGTATTGCGATGCGATTTTGATCGCTTCTTCTTTGAGCGCCGGAGTGAAATCAATCAGGTCATCGAGCGAAGTGCCCTGCCGATCGAACGCAGGCGGCTTCGTGGGAAAAGGCTGCGTTGCGGCGGTCTTCTCGCCAGGCACATCGGACTGCGGAACAGGCTTCTCCACAATCGGCCAGACCGGCTTACCGGTCACGCGATCGAATACGTAAGTGAATGACTGCTTGGTGTTCTGCGCAACCGCTTTGATCTTTTTGCCATCGACAGTGATATCGATCAGCAGCGGCGCCGTAGCGATATCCCAGTCCCAGATATCGTGGTGCACCAGCTGGTAGTACCAGATCATTTTGCCCGAACGGGCTTCCAGGCAAACCAGAGAATCGGAATACAGATTATTCCCTGTGCGCGTGCCGCCATAAAAATCTCCGGTGGGCATTTCGACGGGGAGATAGACATAGCCGAGTTCTTCATCCGCGCTCAGCGGCGCCCACGCGCCGGTGTTGCCGGTATATTTCCAGGAATCCTTGTCCCAGGTCTCGTTGCCGGGCTCGCCAGGCTGCGCGATCGTGTGGAACGTCCAGAGCTTCTTGCCGGTGCGAACATCGAAGCCGCGGATATAGCCAGGGACATTCGTCTGCGATGGCGGCGCAGTGCCGGCAAGCAGCGCCGCGCCGACGACTACCGTATCCCTGACAACAATCGCCGGAGAACTCGCGCCTATAATGCCAGGCTTGACCTCCGCACGGTCGAGTCCCTGTGTAAGATCGACGATGCCGTCGGCGCCGAAGCCTGGAATGACGCGCCCCGTCTTCGCATTGAGCGCCACCAGCTGATAACCCGGCGAAATGAGCAGGATGCGATTATCGCCCTTGCCATCGGACCAGTAAGCAAGCCCGCGGTTATTGGCGCGGGCCACGAAGTTGCCGCGCGCGCCTTCATCGAGCCGATACATCCACAACGTTTCGCCGGTGGCCGCGTCCACCGCGACCGCATCGCGGCGCGAGCCCGCCGTGAAGTAGAGCACGCCGTCGATCATCAGCGGCGTCACCTCCCAGTTGTGATCCGGGAACTTGCCGAAGTTCTCGGCGCGCCACTGCCACGCGATCTGGAGTTTGCTGACGTTAGTTGCGTTGACCTGATCGAGCGAGGAGTATTTGGTGGTGCCCGAATCCCCGCCGTAGTAGGGCCACTCACCGTTTTTCGCGCCCTGCTGGGCGAGCGAGAGCGTGGCGGCGAGGATGATCGAAAGTGTCAAAGACAGCGTGCGCACAACTGATGGTTGTATCACAGTTGAAGCGTTCATGAAAGACAGACCGCAAGATCCGGGACGCCGGCGCTGTAAGCGGACAAGAAATCGCAATCGAAAATGCTGCCCGTGCCGGCACCATAACAAAATTGACGCGCAGTCTTTCAACCGTTCAGGATTAAATTGCCGCTGCACGGTTGTGGGACGCCAGACGTCATGCCATGGCAGCGGAGGATCCGGCATGAAGGGATTGGTTTGCGCAGCATTGATCTCAGTGGGGGCGGCTCTGTGCCAGGCGCCGGCGTTCGAAGTCGCATCGGTCAAACCGTCTCTGCCACCGGGCGCACCTGGCCGCGCGACTCGCGTGGCAGGTCCCTTTGCCGATGCCGGGCGCGCCTCATGGTGGAACGTTCCGCTGCGTTTCTACACGATGCAGGCTTATGGCCTCACAACCGCCTGGCGGATCGAAGGAGGTCCGGCCTGGTTTGCGTCTGACAACTTCGATGTGCTGGGAACGTTTCCTCCGGGCACTCCGAAGGAACAAATACTGGCTATGTTGAAGACTCTTCTGACCGATCGTTTCAAGCTGACTGCCCATCTGGAAATGAAAGAGCATTCCATTTACGCGCTCACAGTGGCGAAAGGCGGGGCCAAAATCAAAGAATCCGCCGCCGATGATTCTTCAATGACCAATCGAATGGGCACGGGGTACATGGATCTGCGCAAGGTGACGATGCAGCGCCTGGCCGATCTGCTTTCGGGGACCACAATCAACATGGATGAACGCCCCGTGGTCGATATGACGGGCCTGAAGGGCGTATACGATGTCACGCTCGACTGGGCCGACGCCGGGCAGACGGAGAAGCCGTCGCTGTTTACCGCAGTCTCCGAACAACTCGGCCTGAAACTGGAAGCACAGAAGACTCCCGTTGAAATCCTGGTCATCGACCACGCCGAAAAACCGTCGGAGAATTGAGACGCCAGACGCTACTCGAGCAGTTCGGAATCGAATCGCCGAAAGATTTCGTGCTGGCGGAACGGGTCGCGATCGTTCTGCAGCGCGGAGATCAGCGCACGCAGCCGGGGCGTGAGCACAATCAGTTAGCGTGAATTTGCAGCCGCAGTGTACGTATGGGCGGTGCCGGCGCGAACGAAAACGGTCGTTCCCGGACCGGCAGTCTCGCTGCGGCCGGCATAGCGGAACGTGAGTTCGGAGTGATGGACGTGAAGAGTGGCGGGGCCGCCGCCGCGCCACTCATGTATTTCGAATGAAGATCCCGCAGCCGAGAAGGGCACATTCGCCACCTCGAGAGAATATCAAAATCAGAAACTCTTTTTGACTTCGCCGTACGCCCAGTCCAGCCACGGCAGAAGCGCCTGCACATCGGCCGTATCCACTGTCGCGCCGCCCCAAATACGCAGGCCCGCGGGTGCATCGCGATACGCGCCGATATCGAACGCCACGCCCTCTTTATCGAGCAGCGAAACCAGCGACTTCGCGTGCTTCTCCTGCGCTTCGGCGGGCAGCGCGGTGTATGCCGGATCTTTGATCACGAGACAAATGGACGTGTTCGAGCGCGTCGCCGCATCCTTCGCGAGGAACCCGGCCCAGGCGGATTGCGCGGCCCAGTCTTCGATCGCCTTCAGATTCGCCTGCGAACGGGCGATCAGGCCCGACAAGGCGCCAACGGATTCCGCCCACTGCAGACCGTCGAGCGCATCCTCCACGCACAGCAGCGAAGGCGTGTTGATGGTTTCGCCGACGAAGATGCCTGCGATAAGCTTGCCGCCCTTGGTCATCTGGAAAATCTTCGGCAGCGGACGATCAGGCGTATAAGATTCGAGCCGCTGCACGGCGCGCGGACTCAGCGCGATCATGCCATGGCCGCCTTCGCCGCCCAGCACTTTCTGCCACGACCACGTCACCACATCGAGCTTGTCCCACGGGATATCCATCGCGAACACCGCCGAGGTGGCGTCGCAGATCGCGAGGCCTTGACGGTCGGCGGCGATCCAGTCGCCGTTCGGAACTTTAACGCCCGAAGTGGTGCCGTTCCACGCGAAAACAACGTCGCGCTTCCAATCGACCTGCGTGAGATCGGGAAGCTCGCCGTAACCCGCTTTGAAGGTGCGCAGGTCGGTGAGCTTGAGCTGATTCTTGCAATCGCCGGCCCAGCCGGAGCTGAAACTTTCCCACGCCAGCACGTCGACGCCGCGCTGCCCAAGCATGGACCACATGGCCATTTCGACAGCACCTGTATCGGATGCAGGCACAATGCCAAGCACATAATCGGCGGGCATGCCGAGCAGTTTCTTGCTGCGGTCGATCACTTCGGCGAGTTTCGTTTTACCGATCTTCGCGCGATGCGAACGGCCGACGGCGGCTTTCTTCAGAGCTTCGAGACTCCAACCGGGATGCTTAGCGCACGGGCCGGAGGAGAAACAGGGGTTTTTCGGAGTTTGAGTGGGCTTCATTTTGGTCGGAACTTTGATGATACCGAACAGGTCTGCTTTGCCGAAGTTTCCGCAAAAGGATAGACTATGGATGATGCCGATCGGACGATTTTCATGGCCGACCGGCCGCTGAATGTCCGGAGTTAATCAGTGAACAGGTCGGAGTGACTTCAGTTTTCCGTGGGTACCTTGTCCGCGCTGTCAACAACCACCGTATCGAGCGCTACTTTACTGCGCACCAGTTTTAACCCGAGCTGATCCTCGATGGCAGTTGGAATACCATGCGGCGGCGCGATTTCCGGCCCGTCCGCCTCCTGTATCATCGTCACGCCATCGGGCACCCAGTCGAGCGTGAAATCGTATTTACCGGCCAACCCTGTTTTATCCACGATGTGCGCATTCATCAGAGTCTTCAGCAGCTTCGTGATATCGGTGAGGCTCTGCTCTCTGCCGATTGCGTGGTTGGCAGTCGCTCTCGTGCCCTTATACGGAAAAACCAGAAAGCCGGCGCGGAGCAATTTTCCGTATTCGCCCGGCGCGCCGAACTTCACCAGCGGCCCGGTTGCATCGCCGGATCCGGGTTCCGGCGCCGGAGACGCAGTCAGCTTTGCCCCGCCCTTCCCGACCGTTAGTTCGTAGCCAGGAAGTTCTCGCGTCTCGTGATGTACTGTCATCCGAAAGCGCTCCGCCAGCAGGTTTTGAAGCATCATACGAAACTGATCGGTCGTTGTGCCCGCTGGAATCTTCGCGTCGATGTCGTACCGGCCGGATCGCAGCCACGGAGGCCCAACGATCTGATCGCATTCCTCCGCCTGAACCTTGCAGTCCACGCCGTAAGCGGTGATGAGAACGCTCTGGAGCGTCACATTGGCGTATGAGATTCGTCCGGGATCGGCGGTGCCTGGCCCGCCCCGCAAAGTCGCCTGTGCATCGCGCGCCGAGTTCGCCGACGCCGATTTCGGATCCGTAGGTTTAACTGAAGCGGCTTCGAAGTTCGTTGGTGTTGGCTGGGCCAACGCCAGCAAGGGAGCCAGTGCGGCAATGAGCGCCATAGTCGCTTTCATGTCCTGTTGACGCCCAGCACCGCAGAATCGTGCAGATTCAATTCTCTGACGGCTTCTCCACGTGATCCACGACGAGAATCCTGATCGTCGCCTTCCGCGGCTCCAGCTTCAGGCCCAGTTGATCCTGCACGGCGGTGAAGATACTAATGTCGTTCAGATCCGGTTCCGGGCTGCTGCTCTTGATGTACGCCGGCTTGTAGGTTAGTTTGATGTCGAATGTCCCCGTGAGCCCCGTTTGATCCACTACCGGCCGATCCCCTGCTCCGGAGAGATGATGCGCCAGATCTTCCATGGTCCCCTTCGGCATAGTCACCACATAGTTCGAAGTATTGCCCTTCACCCACACCGTCGGATCGGCATCCGGTGAACTCGGTTTGAACTTGGGCCCGCCCTTACCAACGATGAGCGCGTAGACCGGCGTTTCCACCGGATCCCGATGCACTTTGAGCTTAAAACGATCGACAAGCAGCGCCTGCAGCATCTGGCGAAACTGATCGCGAGTCGGCGTGCCATCGCCCTCCGCTTTCGCCGAGATGTCGTACAAAACATCGTTCGATAGCATCAGCGCAGGCGCGCCAGTCGTCTGAACCTCATAATTTTGCAGATCATACGCTTCCTTCAGCAGTCCGAACAGCGTGTAGCTTTCGATCATGAGCCGCGTTCCGGAAATTTCGAACTTCCATTGCGGCGCTCCCTGACGGACGCGGATCGAAGCGGCCTCGAAGACCGGGCCAGAGGCCGCAGTGGATGCCGCCAGTATCAGTATCAATACCAAACCTGTCGCGGATCGCATACTTTCCTCCAGTGTCATTCACATGACGGTGGAAACTATGAATCCGCGCAGCCCCGGTACGCAAAAATTACGCAAAAATCTTCAGAACAGCAGCTTCAAACTAAACTGGATCTGCCGCGGCGGAAACGTCGTCGTGATCGTCCCGAACGCCGTGCTGTTGCTCGTCTGATTCGGCTCGCCGAAATTGGTGTGATTCAGAACATTGAAAAACTCACTGCGGAACTGCAGCGTGGTGCCTTCCGTAATGCGGAAGTTCTTATTGACCGCCAGATCCCACTGCTCCAGGCTCGGTCCGCGAAACGCATTGCGGCCCAGATTCCCGAAAGGCGCATTCGCCGGCGGCGTAGAGAAAG
>Ga0182024_10026246_pt1 | contig 10242 bp, 8 predicted proteins | sample P32metaG_FD_120480 | JGI IMG/M metagenome (GOLD analysis project Ga0182024, IMG submission 120480) | Permafrost microbial communities from Stordalen Mire, Sweden - P3-2 metaG (Illumina Assembly) | ecosystem: Environmental > Terrestrial > Soil > Wetlands > Permafrost | place: Sweden: Stordalen...
ACTCCTAAAATGTGTGCTGCTTCCCCGGTAGTGAGGCCATCCAAGTCACGCAATTGAAATGCTCTGCGCAACGGGGGAGAAAGCTCCTCTACGAACTGCATGAGGCGCTCGTGCAGTTCCGCTTTTCGATACTCTTCTTCCGGACTCGGTCCGACGTGCGCTAGCCGTTCTGAGACCGTATATCCCTCGTCATCTCCGAATTGATCATTTAGAGACACGTGGATCTGCCGTGGCCTTCTCCGTAATTGCATCCGCGCACAATTGCTGACGATGGCAACCAGCCATGTCGACATTTGCGCCTGCCCTCTGAACTGATCCAGGTGTTTGTAAGCGGAGAGCAGCGCATCCTGCACCGCATCTTCTGCGTCGGCCTCGTTGCCGAGATATCGATACGCCGTTCGACGAAGCAACGGCAGACAGCGCGAGAAAGCGTCTTGAAGTTCCGGAGCTTTGCTTTGTGTAGTAGGAATGTCGAGGTGCTGTTGGTTTCCGATGTATGCCGCGGTCGCTTGCATATCGTCTCTACCTCCCGGTCGAGACATCGAAATGCACGCCTATGTCCAATCGACCGCAGGGCTATTTAGTCGAGCATTTTCAGCAACATGAGTCGATCGGTCTGTTTGACGAGCCCTTGTGGCAATCAGGTGTTCGTCCCGCAGTTGACACTAAACGTCGGCATTTCGACTCGACCCGAGTTCACTCTCGACGGCTATGAATGTCAGCTGAGGCGCTGGTTAGCGCGAAGCGCTTGTGTGTCTGTTATCAAGCGCACTTTCCCCTGGCCGTAATACAGCGATGTAGTTTTGGAACTGGAAATGCACTTAGCGGTTCAGGAGATAACGACTTATGAAACTCTTTACAGCAGATAAGGTGACACTTGGATTTATCGGCTTGGGCAACATGGGAAGCCGAATCGCACAACGCCTGCTTGATCACGGATACCCTCTCGTCGCATACGACAGAAATCCCACCAAGGCGGAAGCCGTCGTGGCGAAGCGAGGTTTCGCCGCTAAGAACGTTCTTGAACTGGCGCGCACTTGCGATGTGATTCTTTCGTGCCTAACCAATGATGAAGCGGTTCAGAGCGTTTATGCCGGGCCGGCGGGAGTTTTTGCAGGGGCCCGGCCCGAAACCGTGGTGTTAGAGATGAGCACGATCTCGCCCGAAAGTTCGCGGGAGCTTCACAGGCTTGGCGCAGAAAGGGGTATCGAGGTACTGGATGTCGCCATTTCGGGCAGCACTCCTGCCGCGGAACGAGGTACTGTGACGCTACTGGCCGGCGGCAACCAAGACTGGTTCCGCGCCGCTGAACCAATATTCCAGGCGATTGCAAAGCAATATTTCCTTCTGGGCGGTCCCGGCTCCGGGACAGCGATGAAGTTGGTGGTGAACGCGCTGTTAGGGATTGGCATGCAGGCCATCGCTGAGGCTGTAGTACTCGGCGAAAAGACCGGCCTCGATCGCCAGAGATTACTCGAAGTTTTATCAAAGACAGCAGTGATCGCGCCGGCCCATCTAGGGAAGCTGGCCAGGGTGGCGATCAACGATTACACACCTCAATTTCCACTTCGCCTGATGAACAAAGATTTCCAGTTGATTCTAAAAGAGGCAGCCGAAGCGCATATCCCCCTGCCAGTGACTGAAGCGGCGTTTCAAGTCAATTCAGAGGAACTGGTACACGACAATGGAGACGACTTCTCCGCTGTCCTGCGGCGAATGGAAGAAGTTGCCGGTATCGCAGAGCTTCACCCCGCCTCCATTGCCAGCTGACCCGGGGGATAAAATGCCGATGCTACAAAGGTCGGCTGACAGGTTCAATCACATTGAGCTACTGCCTGGCGTCTGCGAGACGTACGTCGCGATGTACCGCTACGGCTTGTCGTCCGTGGGGATAGGAAGCTTCTCCTCAATCTTCTGGATTTCTTTCGGTGCATGCTTCCGGAAGAGCCGCTTCATATCCGGTGTAAATTCGCGTTGAAGATTCCCAATCGCATCCGAGCTCAGTGCACCGGTAAAGCGATTCATGGTTTCACTGAAATTGCGTTCCCGTCTCGGATAGTAGCTGTTTTGCAGCGAGCTGGTAAACAGAGTGCCCAACAATTCCGACGTGTTAAATGTGTTATTTCCGCTGTCGTTTCTAGTTATCACAACTCTGGTCGCGGCGTACCACGACCGGGAAATAAGACTTCTCCTGTGTGAGGGAAAATATCGGGGATCCTGATGCAAGATCGTCGATAGAGCAACTGTCTGGATGAACCTCCGCGATTCTGTGTCCGCCAATGTCGTCCCAAATCGCTTTCCCCAACCTTGCACTCCTCCCCCATACTCGGGCCACTGATCCTCGGCCTGGTCCAACGTCGCCTGAAAAGTCGCCGACACGAATGTGGAGGGCGCATGGGTTTGCTTCACAAACAGGTTGAACTTGCAGCGCGTGGATAAGGGCGTGTAGTCCATGGATCCGATCGTCGACTTGGATTGTATGGGGGTCGCCGGAGGCTGGGCAAAAGTGTCTTCCACCTGGAGGCGACACGGACTGGTCGCCGTTTGATCCGGCGGCTCGTGGACTGATACTAACTGGTTATCGCGGGGCATATCGTGAGCTGTAATCGACAAAGGCAGCGCCGCTTCTGGTGACGCGACTGGCGCCTGTGCGTAGCCGAGACCATGAGTCATCGCAATCGAAATGAATACCAGCGACACCTGGGTTATGTTCCCTGCTCCAATGCGATTTTCGCGTCTCACCCTCATGCACGTCCAATCGGGAAGGTGGGTTTCGTCTAGCTCCCCAAATGCGCCTCTTGATGCTGATGAGCATCTAGGCCTCCAAACTCCGCTCTGCGCAGGGCACACCGGTTCCCGCTCGCGAAATACGCAAAGTGGATGGAATTGATTATCGCAACGTCGATGGGCGGACACGCCGTCGGTTGGTCGACTTCGTCAACCTCGCGTGGCCCTGGATTCCTAGCGGACTCACGCACGTAAATCTATTGGCCACCACAAATTGAACGGATCCTTTGATCGGCAATGTTTGGAACGCCGCTTGCATTCTGGAGACCTGAAGGAAATACACCAGGGAGCATCAGGGGTTAGGAGATCTCACTGGGGAACAGTGGCTGAATTTGAAAGGAGACTTAAATGGAAACGCGCAAACTTGGCAATTCTGACTTGAACATTACTCGAGTGGGCTACGGGGCCTGGGCCATCGGCGGTTCGGGCTGGCAGTTTGCCTGGGGATCACAGGACGACAACGAGTCCATTGCCGCCATTCACCGTGCGCTCGAACTCGGCGTCAACTGGATCGACACGGCCGCTGTCTACGGTCTCGGACACTCCGAGGAAGTGGTTGGACGTGCTCTGAAGAGCTGGCGCGGCTCCAGACCTTACGTCTTTACCAAGTGCGGCCTGCGCGGGGATGCCAACGGTGAGGTGCAGAGAGTGCTGAAAAGCGGCTCGATCCGCGGTGAAGTCGAAGACAGCCTCCGCCGCCTTTCCGTCGATGTAATCGATCTTTATCAAATCCACTGCCCCCCGATCCCGATTCCCCCGAACTGGAAGAAGGATGGTCGACACTCGCCGACCTGAAGCGCGAAGGCAAAGTTCGTTGGGTTGGAGTCTCCAACTTCAACATCCAGCAGTTGCACCGTGCCCAGGCCATCGCGCCAGTAACTTCTCTGCAGCCGCGATATTCGCTGGCCCACCGCGAGGTTGAAGACGAGATCCTTCCCTACTGCATGAGTGAGGGCATTGGCGTCATCGTTTATTCCCCCATGGCTTCCGGTCTATTGACTGGCGCTATGACTCGCGAGCGCGCGGCCAAGCTACCCGCGGACGACTGGCGTGGTCGGAATCCTGACTTTACGGAACCAAATCTCTCTCAGAATCTGGCGCTGGTTGAGCGCTTGCGAGCGGTGGCGAATCGACACAACCGCGCTGTTGGCGAAGTGGCAATCTCCTGGACGCTGGGCAATCCCGCCGTGACCGGCGCGATCGTCGGAGCTCGCAATGCGCAGCAGGCAGAGGGAGTCATGCGCGCTGGCGAGTTTCATCTCACCGACGATGATGTCAACGAGATTGAAGCTTTCGCCGAAGCCGCGGCGTGAAACGACGGGAGTCATTGCCAAACAATTTCAGTCCGGAGCGGCAAGTTTGATCCCGACCCGCTACTTGAACAGGATCTTAGCCATCATGCCCTTGTCCTCGTGATTCAGCAGATGACAATGGAATACCGACATGCCTTTGATGACCGGGTCGGTGAAGTCCAGAATGACATCAACGGAGCCGCGATATGGAACATTCACGGTATCAAGCCACGCAGTATCCGAGAGCGGAATGCCATTTTGCGTGTAGGCCAGGAAGTGGACCTGGGATGTGGAAAGGATGTAGTTCAGCTGTGTCATTGACAATACGCCACTGCTGATACGTCCCTACGAGAGTGCTTGTCATCGGACTTGCATTCGGCGCGAACTTGCGGCCATTGATGTAGAAGCCGTTCTTGTCTTCTGTGAAGGTGACGGTGAAGTCTGGTGCGGACATCTTCCATCGGTCAAGGTCGAGCGACTTGAAGAGGGGTGGACGGAAGTCGATGGCGTGAACTTTCTGAGGCGGTGCATTTGAGCCGGTCCGATCCGAACGAGGCTGCACCAGATCTGCCAGCACCATTCCCGGATTGGGATCCCCCTCCGGACCGGTATCCACACAAAGTGTGCGTAGCGCACGAGGTGATCCAGACACTGAGCCGGTGACGATCGCTTCGAGGCGTCCCGCAGGCGCCAGCAGTAAGTGATCGGTGGGGCGCGTCGGCTCATTCGGCACGTGGTACGCGAGCGGCATCCCGTCCAGCGCCACGACTTCAAAAGTCTGTCCATCAACCTGCAGGTCCAAATAGCGGTCCGCCGAGGCGTTCACGATGCGCCAGAACTGTCGCTCTTTAGGCGCGATCTCGATTCGTGGTCGAACTGCCCCATTCACGGTAAAGATTTCTGTGACCGACCCCGCTCCCCCGCATCCCTTGCCTGGAATTTCCACTTGATGTCTTAATTCGGCCGCATTCGGGTCATTCTCAATGGAACGGCCCCGCACAACGATCACGCGCTCACGGAGCCTCGCTACTTCGGAGACACAGCGTTCCATTCCCTCGATGACGATCGCCCCTGACATTCCATCTAACACTTGCCGGTGACTCTCGCCATGAGGATGAGTGTGGTACCAAAACAGACCGGGGACATGATCGCGCGGAATCTTTACCGAGTAGTGCAAGACCTGGCCGGGCAAGGCGAGCATTCTGAGCACATCATCCTGCGGAGTGTCCGGCGAAACAGTGAGCCCATGAAAATGCAAGTTCGTCATATTCATGCACGGACTCACCGCACAAGCTTCGCTGGACCTGGCAGGAAGATCATTGATGTAGGTGATTTTGAGAATGTCTCCCGGGGAAGCACGGATCACGGGGGCGATGGTCATACCGTCGAAAGCGAAGGCGTCCCGGCCATTTTCGTTCACCGCATGCAGCGTCAGAGACAAGACGTGCCTGGTCGCTCGCACCTGCGAAGGCTCAGGTAACGAAACAGTCTGCGCGCAGCCCAGAGCTGAAAGAAATATCTGCGCGCCGGCGAAAAACAGGATGCAAGCACGCTTCATTTGATTCGTTCCCAGGAATTCCATCGATGCGATCCAACCGTTGCATGTTCCAAAGTCGTCCGGTGTCAGCCAAGCCACTGCGGGTTGGCGAAGGTGCCATCAAAGTGGTGAGTTGTTTTGTAGAGTTCGAACTGGCCTGCTTCCGCAGCCGTTGCCGTCTTGGCGAGAAGAGCTGCTACCTGGGAAGGGCCCATCGGCTGAAAACTGCGGGCCGCATCGAGGGCTTGCTGAAGGATCGGGAGCGAATCGCAGCCCGTGATGACAACACTGGTCGGCAGATTCATAGAGTAGTGCAGACACTCAACTGCTGTAACGGTCTTGCTGCCGAGAATGAAGTGGTCGCCCATGGGTTTCATGCCGAGAACTCCGATACCGTCCTTGGTAAGGGCTGGCAACACTTTCTTTTCGAAACTGTTGAAATGGGCATCCATTACGTTGAGGGGCATCTGAACGGCATCGAACGTGAAGCCATGCTGCGCGGCGGTGGCCAGCATCTTCAAATGAATGTCCGGACTCTTGTGGCCTGTGAAGCCGATAAAACGGACCTTACCCGCTTTCTTGGCTTGCAGAACGACCTCCATCGCTCCGCCTTCGGCGAAAATGCGATCTGGATCGGAATCGCGAATCACCTCATGGAACTGGAGTAAGTCAATTCGATCTGTTTGCAACCGCCGCAACGATTCATCGAGCTGGGCCGCGGCGGCGGCCTTATTTCGGCCATCGATCTTGGTCATCAGAAAGGCCTTCTGGCGATAGCCATCGCGCAGCGCTCTGCCCATTCGAATCTCGCTCTCTCCGTCGTTGTAGTCCCAGCAATTATCGAGAAAATTGATTCCCTCATCGATTCCCGTGCGAATGATGCGAATGCTTTCGTCGGGATCACTCTGCTTGCCCAGGTGATAACCGCCGAGTCCGATAAGCGAAACCTTTTCGCCGGTGCGCCCCAGAGTTCGATGGGGAATTCCGTTCTTGTTATCCGGCTTTGCGGCCGCGCTGAGCCTTCCGGCCACTAATAAGGAAGCAGCAGTGATTCCGAGAAACTCTCTCCTGTTCACACCGACTTCCTGGTTCGAAACTACTCCGTCGGTCACCGCCGACTGTTCGGAAGAATCGATCTGAGAGTAATTCGAGTGGCTATCGTTCGGAGTCATAGCAAGTCCTCTCGTATCCCTTCCGCAACTGTCCTCACTCACGGAGATTCTACTCAGCCTCTATTTTCTACGTTGAAGAGGCGGGCCGTCCATAGATTACTCTGACGGGCGCCAACTGGAATTGCGCGCTTTTATGCCCGGCGCGACAGTCGTCGTGTTAGGCCCGAGGTCTTTTTCATAAACAATGTCATTCTGGGTGACTATGAACGATTTGACTCCAGACGACCGGTACTCCGCGGGATACGCCACCAAAACGGTCTTCTTGTGGCCACCGGAAACATTACCGGTTGTCCCAGCTGCAGAATTTCTATTAAGGAGTCGGAAATAGTACCCGTGGAAGGGCGAGGAGTCATTGCTGCCGATATTTACTGTACCGGCAGACGCGAGGGTCTGGGCGAATTGCGTAATTGGGTCGTAGGTCGCTGGCTTTACGCCGTCCTTCTTTGCAATCGCAAACTCCTCGCAGACTTGAATCGCTGCGGACTCATTCTCTCCAATTCTTCGGAGGTGAATCTCCTGCGCACCGGTCTTGGAATCGAAGTACCATGCGCCATTTTCTGAAACTAGCGGGATCGGGAAGGGCCAGTTTTCAGCGCCGATGTACAGCACCGTACTTCCGTCGGGCTCTCGGACGAGACGGTGCATTTCCTGGTATTTTTGGTTGAACTGCTCGCGTTCGAGTTTGTCCTCGACCTCATCGTTCGACGAAGTGATCTCCCTTCCTCCGAGGATAGCCTCCAGGGCCGGCTCATCTTGCTTTTGCGTGGCTTCAAAAAGAGCTTTAACGGCTTCCACGGGAGACGAGAACGTTTTTCGTTGTGAATCCTGGGCAAAACTCGCTCCAGCGTAGCCCACGACAAGCAGAAGAAAGGCAACTAGAAGCAACAATAGGACGCTGGATGCGAAGCCCCAGGCAAACCTTTCTGCGAATGTTTCGATCTTCATGTTATTCGTACGCATAAGTTCTGTCTCCATCATCAATCTGTTTTATGTGGTTAAACCGAATTAGCGACGACCGCCTCCGCCACCGTGGAAACCTCCACCTCCGAAACCTCCACCGTGGAATCCTCCGCCAAAGCTCGATTGCCCACGGGCGGAGAAGCCTCTCGCGACTCCTCCACGATTAAAGCCGCTAAATGCGCTGGGATGGGTGCCACCGAATCCATGCTGCAACTCGCCGAAACCCCGTCCGCCGGCAAAGCCACCGCCATGGAATCCACCGGCGCGATTGAAGCTGTTGCGATTGACGAAAACCCTGCTGTGAGAGAGGTAGGCACCATGGTTGAAAATAATCCCGTGATTGTGCCAGTCATATCCCCAGTGCCCCCATCCCCAGCCAAAACCTCCAAAGAAACCGATCCCAAAGCCGAAGCCAAACGCAATTCCCGGACCGTCAAAGAACAAGCCTGGATACCAATACCAGCCCGGCCAGATCCCGATAGGGTCTCCGTACACAAGCCATGGGTCGTATTCCGGAACGTAAACGACCTCAGGGTCGGCCGGTTCGATCATGATGTTTTGCCCTTGATTGCTCACCTTTTCCTGCGATGTACTCTTTAAGTTGCCGGCCTTCTGCGCACGGTCGCGCATTACCTGCACGGCTTTCATCACATCCTGCGCCTGGTTGACGTAAGCGTCGCCAAGCGATGAGGTCCATGAGAGATTCTTGTCCATGTTGGCGAGTACAGAAGGAAACTCCACGAGGGCCTTCACGCTGGGATCCCAGGGCCGCTTATCGACTTCTTTGCCAAGTTGCTCGCCCTTAAGATCGGTATGTTTCTGCAGCCACCGATCGGCTTCCACCACTTGGTCAGGATAAGTAGCGGCTGCGAGGACCTGTGCCACCAGCGCATCCGGATACAATGCGATCGGTGCTACCAATTGCTGCAACTGTTCTGGCGTTTGTTGTGCGGCCTGAACCGGCGGTTGTGGGCCGGATTGGTCCGCCTGAGCGGCGAGACCTCCCGGCGCACTGGCTAAGAGAAGACAATACGAAAGCAAAAGGGATAAGCTTTGTTTTAGGAACTTCACAATCAATCCTCCTGCGGCGGGGCCGCATGTCGGTCTCAGATCTACTCGATCTGTCCTCTATCAGTTGGCCAGGTCGATGGCATTGCCTGAAACAAATTGCCGAACTGGGAGTGGACACGCCGGATGGTCGCATTGACATGCGATTTCCACGTCTTTGCTTCCCGCGTCGCGACACGCCTCTCCGCAGTATTCTTCCCCATTTACTACAGTGCAAAGACACGGGATGTGCGCGCACATTTTGGTGTCTTGATTCGCCATTGCAATTCCGTCCTTTAGAGTTCAGAAGTCCACCTGCTCCGATTACTGCAGCCCTGCGGCTCTTGACGTAGCGCCGTTCCCTGCACCGACCGGGGCTGTTTCGAGGGAATCCTCAAGTCGGTCAGTTTTTCGGCGTCTACGTCATCTCGAACAACTGCATGCCGCTCTCCAAACGTCGCGATGCCGCTAAGTCCGTGCGATCCAAGGTTGTTCGGTTGGCAACGTGAAAAAACCAGATGTCCCAAGTGTCAACAGGCTGATAGTGCTGTCGGCATTTGGACGGATCTCAACGCGCATACTGATGCGTGGGTCCAGACGCGCTTGCACGATGGCTGGCGAGCTCCCATCACAACGTACGAATTCCTGTTCCCGAAACCTGCCCTCCCAACACTGGAACTCGCTGCCTGACCCTTCTTGGCGTTATCATGTTCTCCCGTGCAGGATTTGGATAAGAACGTGCTCGACGAGGACGAGGCCCGGCTGTGATCCAGCACACATGGCGAGGGTCTGTTCACTTTTTTGCCGAGGCAATCGCTCTCGCATTGCTCACCAAGATCGAGGCGGCTAAATGACGCCAGCAGCCTCCACAACGGTTTTTGTTGTCGATGACGACGACTTGGTGCGTGCCTCAATCCAAGGCATGCTGAAATCAGTTGGCTTACGGTCCGAGACTTTCGGCACGGCGCAAGAGTTTCTGCGCAGCAAACGGCCCGACGGGCCCAGTTGCCTGGTCCTGGACGTGAGACTTCCTGGAGTCAACGGTCTGGATTTTCAGCGGGAGCTGGCTGACGCCGGAATCCGGATCCCCATCATCTTTATCACCGGCCACGGAGACATTCCGATGACGGTGAGGGCTATGAAATCCGGGGCGGTGGAGTTCCTAACCAAGCCGTTCCGGGACCAGGATTTGCTGGATGCGATTCATCAGGCTTTGGATCGCGATCGGGCGGCGCGTCAACAGCAGAGCGAACTCGGCGAGTTGCGAAAGCACTACGAATCGCTCACCGCCCGCGAACGCGAAGTCATGGGTCTCGTAGTCTCAGGCATGCTCAATAAGCAAATAGCGTTTGAGCTCGGAACCAGCGAAATCACCGTGAAGATCCATCGCGGGCACGTGATGCGGAAGATGCAGGCTGAATCACTGGCAGACTTGGTCAGAATGGCG
>Ga0182024_10026247_pt1 | contig 10242 bp, 9 predicted proteins | sample P32metaG_FD_120480 | JGI IMG/M metagenome (GOLD analysis project Ga0182024, IMG submission 120480) | Permafrost microbial communities from Stordalen Mire, Sweden - P3-2 metaG (Illumina Assembly) | ecosystem: Environmental > Terrestrial > Soil > Wetlands > Permafrost | place: Sweden: Stordalen...
AGGACGTGTTGGGCGGCATCTGAGGTGCCTGCGGGAATCACGACGTCAAGCACGGTGGTCAATCCAGCTTGCTTGGCTTTGCGAAACAGGGATTGCAAGTCAGCGGCCGCGAATCCGGGCATGGCCATGTAACCGCCAACGTCGAGGATCTTGGCCCCTTGCAGCGCTTCTCTACTGACATCCGCCGCGCTGAAATCACGATTGGCGCCGATGCAGTGCAGATAGCGGCGGTCCTCTCCACGAACATTGAGGATTACGGTGGCGGAGGTGGGATGATCTTTGCTTTTACAAATCCAGCCGGTACCGATGCCCTGTTTTTTCAGTTCATCAATCACAAACTGGCCGAGGCTATCCTGGCCCACTTTGCCGATCACTTCTACACTGCGTCCCAAGCGGCGAAGATTGACCGCCACGTTTGCCGCGCAACCTCCGGCGCTGTGAAGAAACCCGTCCGTCGTCTTCAACTCACCGGGCTGCGGGAGAGCTGAAACCGGCTGCGCGAAGACATCCGCAACGAGTATCCCAAGACAGACGACATCCATAGAGTGTTCTTACAATACGCTGCGGACAGCCGCCAGAATTCTTTCCACCGACGGGATATAACGGTTCTCCATGATCGGCGCGAATGGTACGGGCGTATCGGGCGCGGCGACCCGGCGAATCGGGGCTTCGAGCGAACCGAGGCATGCATCGGCCACCCGGCCCACGACTTCCGCGCCCCAGCCTCCCGTAAGATTATCTTCTTCTACTACGATTAATCGTCCAGTCTTGCGTACCGAATTGAAGATAGTCTGCTCATCTAGCGGAACGAGGGTGCGCACGTCGATGACTTCGACCTCAATGCCTTCCTGCTCGAGCAGTTTCGCGGCTTGCAAAGAGCGATGCACCATGAGCAGATTGGCCACGATGGTCACGCGGTCTCCCGGCCGGACAATGTTGGCTTGTCCGAACGGGATGAGATATTCCTCTTCGGGCACATGCATAACCACCTGCATGCCACTGGCTTCCTTGCGCGAACCCTTGCTGCCGTAGAGCAGCTTGTGCTCAAAAATCATGACCGGGTTAGGATCACGGATGGCAGTTTTTAGCAATCCTTTTCCATCGTAGGGATTGGATGGGCAAACCACTTTCAATCCGGGCACGTGCATGAGAAAAGCTTCCAGCGACTGGCCATGTTGGGCACCGCGCGTGGTAGCTCCTACCGGGACACGAAAAACCATTGGGACGGTCAGGCGTCCCCCGGACATATAGCGCATCTTGGCCGCCTGGTTGGCCAGCTGATCCATAGCGAGGAAAATGAAATCGCCATATTGAACGTCAGCCACCGGGATCAATCCTCCCATAGCGGCACCCGCGGCGACTCCGGCGATGGCGGCTTCGGAGATGGGCGTATCCAGAACGCGATCGTGACCGAATTCTTTTTCCAGACCGAGCGTAACTGTAAATGCGCCCCCGAAACCGCCGGGCACGCCAATATCTTCGCCCAACAGAATCACTCTGGGGTCGCGGCGCATCTCCTCCACTAGCGCTTCGCGCAGCGCTTCCACCATGGTCAATGTGCGCTGTGTTTCTCCAACAGCTTCAGGCGTAGACATCGTTCAGAACATCCTCCGGTTGCGGATTCGGGCTGGCTTCAGCAAAGGCCACACCGTCGTCGAGTTCCTTCTCCACAGATGCCTTGATTTCTTGTACTTCTTGGGCGGAGAGCACGCCTTCGGCCACGCAAAACGCCTCGTAGCGCACGATGGGGTCGCGTTCCTTCCAATACTGCACTTCTTCTTTGGGACGATAATGGCCGGGATCGCTGCGCGAGTGGCCGCACAAGCGGTAGGTCTCGAGTTCCAGGAAGGTTGGCCCCTTGCCGTCGCGGGCGCGCTTGGTGGCTTTCTGCATCGCGTCGTACACGGCTTCGACGTCATTGCCGTCCACCGTAAACCCTGGAAGGCCGTAAGCGGCCGCGCGGTCGCTCAGATGAGGAACGCGGGTCACTTTTTCGATGGCAGTCGATGCGCCGTAGCGATTGTTCTCGCAGGCAAAGACCACGGGAAGATCCCAGATGGCAGCGATGTTTAAGCCTTCGTGGAAGGAACCGATGTTGGTGGCACCGTCTCCGAAGAAGCAGGCGACGATGTTGCCGGTTTTACGATATTTGAAAGCCAAACCAAGTCCTGCGGCCAGTGGAATTGCTCCGCCAACAATAGCCACGGCAGGCAACATGCCGTCTTCCAGACTTCCCAGGTGCATCGAACCGCCCTTGCCGTGACAGCAACCTGTGGTCTTGGCAAAAAGCTCGGCCATTAGACTATTGATGGACAGGCCACGAGCCACGGCGTGCTGGTGAGGACGATGGGTGCTGGTGACCACGTCTCCCCGAATCAGCGCGCTACACACGCCGACTGCGCAGGCTTCCTGGCCTTGCGCCTGATGGATAGTTCCCGGCATGCGGCCCTCGAGGAAGAGGTAGTACACGCGCTCCTCGAAGCGGCGGCAAAGCAGGAGCTGCCGGAACAGCGAGGTTCGCTGGTCGTTGGTGACTTGCTTGGACTTCGCGATTGATGGTGGCGACATAGTTAAGACGGTGAATTTAGATGGAACTGAATTCTTTCCAGAAAACGGGCGGCAGCAACTCCATCCACCACGCGATGGTCGGCGGACAGCGTCAAGGAACAGACCAATTCGTTTTCCAGAGTGCCATTCTGGAGAACCGGCTGCTCTCGCACTGTGCCGATGGCTAATGCCGAAGTGCATCCCGGCGGAATGATGGCGGAAAACTGTTTCACGCCGAACATGCCCAGGTTAGAAATCGCCAGCAGTGGCTCGGCTTGCGAAGCCGCGCTCATCTGCGTGGCGCGCCGGATGTCTTTCAAGAAAACATCGAAAGGCGTTGCTGAAGGATTGCCCAGCGGGGCTAATACCATAGCTGGTTCGCGCGATACGACTAGGAACACATCTGCCGCCTTGTGCTGTCTGTAGTTTCCATTGTTATAGCTGACGTTCAAACGTGGGCTATCTCGCAGACTGCGCGCGGCACAGAGCACCAACACATCATTGTAAGTGGCGTGTAGATCCGGATGCTGGTGATTCCACTGGCTTCGGAATGTGGCGGCACGTGACATGGAGACGTCCACGGTTGCATAAAAATGAGGAACATCACGCTTGCTGGCAATGGTGGTGGCCGCCATTGCGGCCAACGCGCGGTTGTCCGCTGAAGTGGAGGATTCTGATGAGTTCTCTGATCCTTCCGCAAAACGCAGGACGTCCGCTTTGGTGATCAAGCCATCCGGACCGGTGCCTTGCACGTTGCTTAAATCGATGCCTCGCTCCTTTGCGAGAGCACGCGCCGCTGGCGCAGCGGTCACAGGTCCTGATGTCCCACTTAGCACTGGCGCCTTGGCTGCTGACTCAACCTTTGGAGGTTCCGGCGTGGACATCTCCTCTTCGCCCGTCTCTGCGTACGCTTCATCGGCGGTATCGGTGATGATGGCCACCGGGGACATCGCGCTGGTCAAAGCTCCCTCCTCCACCAGCCAGTGCCTTAAATAGCCGTTGGCAAAGGACTCCACTTCCATTTCGACTTTGTCAGTGGACACAGCCAAAATAGACTCGCCGCGGCTTACATTGTCGCCGGGCTTCTTCAGAAACTGCCGGATCGTGGCTTCATTGGTGGTCTGGCCTAGGTCCGGAAGAATGATCACATGACGCATGAATCATGCCCTCCCTTGGGGCCGGGGAGATCTGAATTTTCATAGTTTTTTCGCCGATCCTCAAGCTATTCCCCCCTAAAAGATCAGGTTCCATCTGCCCTGTGCGGTCAACGTCCGTAGTCATCTAGTGAGAAGCCATCACATTCTGAAATCACTGCATGAATCGCCCAGCGCTTACCGACCGACCAGGACTCTGCAGTTTCCAAGGAGAAAGGGGCTGCGCGGTAGCGAACATGAGTGATGTTCATTTTTTATATAACGCAATGAAACAATATCATATCCAAAGGTAGGAGTGTCAATTAATTCCCAATGCGGGCCCTAAGCCTGGCTTGGCGAGCCATCCAGCCGCATGCTGTTCAAGTACCGCTCTGTAAACCGTTGAGGAGGAGGTTCCAGGATATGAAGAAGCCAAAGTTGATTATGGCGAATTTCGTTGTGGACCGTGCCCCTGTTTTCAGTCTCTTACAGCGCCGGCGTTGGGATGGTGAACGAAATATACATCGTTTTCGGCGAAGAGCTTCTCCCGGCGAAACCCGATGTCGATCCCGTTGACTTTGTTCAGTCAGGGCTCGGCAGCGAAGGAGACATGATGAAGGCGCTGCGTAACACCGACGTGCTGAAACCATGTAAACCTGCGGCACGCGCACTCACCGGCGAAAACGATCCAGAGAAGATGGCGCGGAAGCTTCTTTCGTTTGGGCCAAAGGCGGTAGCAATGACCATGGGTGCCGAGGGAAGCTTGATCGCCTCTGGAGAATCGATTACCTACCAGCCAGCGTACCGCGTGAAGGTGGTTGATACTACCGGAGCTGGTGACGCATATATGGGCGGGCTTTCCTTTGCTTTACTGATGGAATGGCCACTTGACCGGGTGGCATCGTTTGCGAATGCGTGCGCTGCGCTTTGCTGTACACGCGTGGGTGCGCGCGCGACGTCAGCGGGAAGGGAGGTAGAGGCCCTGGTGGACGACGCGGCGGGCTAGTGGTATGAGGTTCCATGTCTGTTCTCGCGGTATTCGGCATTGCGCGATCTGAAGAGATTTTGCAGAAAAGATTTCGGTACTCCGCGTAACGTAGAATCAGTAAGTTACGGCGATTCAACGAGCGGGCGGGGTTCGACTCCCCCCGCCTCCATACTATTTTGCAGTTTATTTTCAGTAATTTACAGCTACCGATTATTAACTGTAGCAAAATTGTGGGGCTTAAAAGTGCTTCGCACCGCAGCCTCTAGTTGATGTTGGCGAGATTTGACCCAGGGCGAATAGTGGGCTTCAGTGACTTTTGTACTTTGGTGGCCCAGCAAAGCCGCCACCTGCTCGGTCGTTGTGCCAGCCAGGAGTTGTTCCATCGCGAACGTATCCCGCCAACGATGGGCATGGCCGTTCTTGACGTTTGCGAGCTCGTAGAGCTTTTTGAAGGCCCGCTGGTAGTCGCCAGGACGGGCGGCAGTGGCACGCGGACCTCAGTTCCGGTCTTGGCCGTTCTGAGCCTAAGCACGTCGCCTGCGATCTGCTGTTTCGTTAGGGTCACGGCGTCTGTTATCCGAAGGCCAGAGTACCGGAGTACGAGGACAAGAGCGCGGAGCCTCACCGCGTTTTGTTTGTGCGGATATTCATCACAAGCAGCCAGGACGCACCTGAATTCGTCATTGGTGAAGGGCAGGGTGGGCACGTTATCGGTTTTCGGTGGCTTGATTAGTTTGGCTGGATTGGTCGGCAACCATCCCGAATCGTGGACAAATCGGAAGAATGTTCTGAGGGCTTCGAGCTTCTTGCGCGCGCTGAAATTCTTGTTCGTCCAGGACTGCCGAAATCTCCGAAGGGTTTGAATGTCGCATTCTGCTAGATACCTTAGGCCTTCGGCTTCTGCGAACGCGTTTAACTGTTTTGAACAGCAATTGGTATTTATAGATGCTTGGCGGTCGAAGCTGCCTGACCTCGGCATCGTGGATGAAGTCTTCAGTGGCGGCCTTCATGGTTTTCCGGTCTGGTTCTGCCTTGACTTCGGCTTCGAGCTTTACAACCTTTTGATGCCCGGCGTCCCAATTCCGCGTCTTCAGCGTTTTATGGTATCGCTTGCCGGCCAAAATTCCGTCGATGCCCCATTTGTACTCTGCCATTTTCGAGCCTTTAGATTGAGCGGTTGTTTGCTGCATTGAAGTCTTGCGATAAAAGAGGACCGTGCCAGCAGAATAGTCGGGTCTTTGAGGTACTTCCTGGACGAACGTCGGTACGGTGATTCCTAGATCTGTAAACCTGTGACCTTGGATTTCAGATCTAAAGTATCGCACTACTTCCCTAATCCCCTGCTCGCCAACGTCCGACGCCAACCAGACGATGATGGGCTTCCCCTGAGCCCTTTCTTCGACTCGAAAAGGCACCGCTGGTAGCTCAATCGCAGAAGTAGGTGCACTCAAGGAAACGGGGCGAGGCACCGGTTTGGTGCTGTCGGGCCATGGCATGAAACACAGAAGCACCAAAAAGACCAAGAGTGCCCCCCGACTGGCAGCCAACTCAGGAGATGATCATGTGTTTCCTCGGCGACCGGAGGTACAGGCGTTGCAACGCCATTTGGCACTACGCGGGAGCCGCACTGGGTACAAAACTCATTCCCTAACAGCACGGCAGCTCCACAGTGCGAGCAGTAATGGTCGGCGTAAACTGGAACCGACGCCGAAAATCGGAATTCAATCCGCTCCAAACCGTCACGCCCGCCCAGTTCATCTCGGAAGGCGGGGTATGCGGCGGCGGCCTGCATAAAGTGGAGCCGAAAGACTGGCGCAGATTCCTGCCCGCGCTGTGCTTGAGAGCGTCAATGGATACGTGCGTATCGAGCGGCAGGAAAAACGATTCGCATGAGAGGAATTGCCGCGTTGAGCCTGTTACTGAACTTTGAGGGGCTAGTCAGAAACCTGTACCTTGCTGACCAGCGTTTTCTCTGATTGCCGGCCACACTGATTCAATAACTTGCGGCGTTCGCGGCGCGAACCCTTGCTGACCACCGCGATTCTTGTAGTCCGAAGCGACTCGCGCAGTCCGCAGTGATGACCGACTTGGCTGCGTCCCTCCAGATTGACTTGCCTGGTGGCGCAGCATAGCATTGCCGTCCATGCCCGACTCTTCCCCACTCTCCGGTCGAACGATTTCCCACTATCGCGTTCTTGAAAAACTCGGTGGTGGCGGCATGGGTGTGGTGTATGAGGCAGAGGACGCCACACTTGGTCGTCACGTCGCGCTGAAATTCCTTCCAGACAACGTGGCCAATGACCATCAGGCTCTTGAGCGCTTTCAGCGCGAGGCCCGGGCTGCGTCTGCCCTGAACCATCCCAATATCTGCACGATTTACGAGATCGGCCAGCACGAGGGCCGCCCGTTCCTCGCCATGGAGCTGATGAAGGGCAAGACGCTCAAGCATCGCATCGAAGGAAAGCCGCTGCCTATGGGCGAAGTGCTGGAATTAGCCACTCAGATCGCCGACGGGCTGGATGCTGCTCACGCTGAGGGTATCGTTCACCGGGACATCAAGCCCGCGAACATTTTCCTAACCAAGCGGGAACAGGTAAAGATTCTCGATTTCGGGTTGGCGAAGCTCGTTCACGCGCGGGGCGCCTCGGCCGACTCAGCCCGGGCGACCGTAGATCCCGTGGACGCGATGCTCACAAGCCCTGGCACAGCCGTCGGCACCGTCGCGTACATGTCACCCGAACAGGTGCGGGGCGAAGAACTCGACGCCCGCACCGACCTTTTCTCGTTTGGCGTCGTTCTATACGAAGTGGTGACAGGCGTTTTGCCGTTCCGGGGCGAGACCTCGGGGGTCATCACGAACGCCATCCTGGAGGGATTGCCGGTTGCGCCAGTACGGCTGAATTCCGACGTCCCTGCAGAACTCGAACGGATCATCAGCAAAGCGCTCGAAAAGAATCGTAAGCTGCGCTACCAGAGCGCAGCCGAGATGCACGCTGACTTGCAGCGATTCAAGCGGGACATCGAATCGAGCCGCCGGCCCGCCGCTGAGAAGAGCGTTTCGGGTTCCGGGGCCCACGTGCCTGCAGCCCAGCGAAAATCAGTCGCCGTGCTCTATTTCGAAAATCAGAGTGGCTCCAAGGAAGACGAATACCTGCGCGACGGCATCACCGAAGATGTCATCACCGAGCTCTCCAAGATTCGGGGACTGAACACCTTTTCCCGCCCCACTGTTCTCGCCTTCCGGGACAAGCCGGTCACGCCGGCGCAGATCGGCCAGCAGCTCGGCGCGGCCTACGTTCTCACCGGCACCTTGCGGCGCGCCGGCGCCCGCCTGCGCATCAGCACCCAACTCGTGGACACGCACACCGATTTTCCGCTCTGGTCGGAGCGCTTTGACCGCGAAATGAAGGACGTTTTCGAGGTGCAGGACGAAATCGCCCGCAAGATCGCCGAGGCGTTGCGCGTGACGCTCTCCCCGCAGGAGCTCGAGGCCCTGGCCGTCAAGCCCACGGAAAACCTGCAAGCCTACGACCTCTTTCTGCGCGGCAAGCGCTACGCGCGGCGGCAGACCCGCCAAGACCTTGAGTTCGCGCTGCAGATGTTCGAAAACGCGGTGGCCCTTGACCCCAGTTTCGCCCTGGCCTACGCCGCCTGCGCTAACGCCTGTGCCATGTTCTACTGCAATTACAGCCGCGATCAGGTGTGGGTCGGACGCGCGCGAGAAGCTTCCGGCAAGGCTGTGGCCCTGCGATGGGACTTGCCCGAAGTGCAGGTCAGTCAGGCCTGGGTCCTCTACGCCGCGGAACTGCACAACGAAGCCGTGCGCATGGTCAAGAAGGCCATCGAGCGCAAGCACGACTGCGAGGGCGCCTATTACATGCTCTGCCGTGCGCTGTTCGCTGCGGGGCGCTATCAGGAAGTTGTGGACGTTGCGGAATCCGCTATCGAAGCGAGCGGTGAGGACTACAACCCTTATGTGCCCATCCTGAACTCACTCGGCGCCATGGGCAAAGAAGAAGCCAAGCTCAACATGTCCCAGAGATTCACCGTCGCACTCGAGGAGCACTTGAAACAGGTGCCCGAGGATGCACGGGCGCGCGTCCTGCTGGGCGCCTATTCGGCCGAATTAGGCCGGGAAGAAGACGCCTTGCGCGAACTCAACTTGGCGCTCACGTTGCGGGCCAACGAAGCCTCGATTCTCTACAACGCGGCTTGCGTGTATTGCATCCTGAAAAGAAAGCCGGAAGCCCTGGCCACCCTACGCAAGGCCTGGGAAGCTGGTTTTCAGGATGCCGTGTGGGCGCGCCGCGACCCGGAGCTTGCCCCTCTTCACGGAGACCCGGAGTTTGAGCGCCTCTACCCGGAAACGCCCGCCTCACCGCCTGCCTCCGGTTCCCACTAGTTCGACTCGATCTGTTCAGACACGTGTCGCTCATCTCGGCGTCGCCCCGCCTATCCGTTGCGGGGCGGGGCGATAGCGCCAAGGCACGCACCGCTTACCAGGATTTCTTCACGCTCTGGAAAGACGCCGACCCCGACATCCCCATCCTCATCGCTGCGAAAGCGGAGTACGCCAAGCTGCAATAACTCAAAGGAGCCGAAGGATTTCGGGGACGCGATGTATTCGATAAACAATGTCTGAGTAAGCCTGAAGCTTATCGCACGCGTTCCCAGCGAAGTTCCGGCACATAGGCCATGTAGATTGCAGGCGGATTCTTGATTGCGTCGAGCTCGTCCTCTAACCGCCGTTTCTCTTGCAAGAGAGCTTGCACCTGGTTTTCCAGTTCCTTTACGCGTCGATTCGATTCGTCCGAATCCATGTTCCCTCCTCACCTTGAGTTGATCGCATTTTACCACTTGCGACCACTAATCAATCGCTGCCGAAAGGCGCAGGGCTGGATTAACCCGTATTTCCACCTCCCACCGTCTTGCTCTGTGCCCGACGTAAATTTTGCGTTTTCATGCTAGATTCCTTGGAATGCCACGCCAACAACTTTCAAATTCGATAGACGGGAACCACGCTTTTGAGGATCATTTTTCCCCAATGGAGTTGGCAGTAAAGTGGGAACTCTCTCGCGACACCGTTGTTAGGTTATTTAGGGACGAACCTGGTGTGCTCCGTCTTTCGCCAAAAGCAAAGCGGGGGATGCGAATCCGCACAACCTTGAAGATTCCACACAACGTTGCCGCTCGTGTACATCGTAGACTCTCAGTCCCGCCTCAACGGTGATCCGGAGATTTCGACTGTCCCCCATTTTGTCCCCCATTCTTAGCCCGAACGTGCCCGAATTATCCCTTTTCACCCCTTCGATTACAGCGTAAATCATTGAAAACAGGTGGATCCAGTACAGTAGGAACCGTTTCGTAATCGGCAGGTCAGGAGTTCAAGTCTCCTCCTCGGCTCCACTTTTCCTCAATGTTTACGCGGCTCTTAGCGCTTTCTGGATTTCTTCGGCCCCATACTGTCCCATGCTTGTCCCATAATTTCCATCGCTGCGCGGCCAGCCTCTCTATTCTCTAGGACGATGTAATGCTTGGCCGTTGAGCCTATGTCCGAATGTCGAAGCACGCCCT
>Ga0182024_10026248_pt1 | contig 10242 bp, 4 predicted proteins | sample P32metaG_FD_120480 | JGI IMG/M metagenome (GOLD analysis project Ga0182024, IMG submission 120480) | Permafrost microbial communities from Stordalen Mire, Sweden - P3-2 metaG (Illumina Assembly) | ecosystem: Environmental > Terrestrial > Soil > Wetlands > Permafrost | place: Sweden: Stordalen...
ATTGCCGGAGTTCAGCCACGCCTCGCCCAATTCCACGTAATACTCCGGGCGCGCCGGCTGCTGCCTGGCGATCTCCGCCGCGAGCTGCGGCAACCCGGCTTTGAGATTGCTCTGCTGAGTCACCTGCGCGACGGCTTCCAACAGCCGATTCTCCGCAGTTCGCGGCAAAGGCGCCGGATAATAGGGGACCACCGGGCCGCGATACTGCTTCGCATCGAACTCCTGCCGCTCCGCCATCGGCGCGAGCAAATTCGCGGGCGGACGCCGCTGGATGTAATGGTCCGTCATCACGGCGTGCACTACGTCCTGGGTGCGGCGCTTCGGCATGTGGCAGGCCACGCAATCCGTCGCCTTGGTATGTTGCGCGGTTAGCGTTTGGTGGCACTGGCCGCACACGCCGTTGTAATGGAGAGTGGGCTGCTCGCCTCGCGGAATGTCGTGCGGGTTGTGACAGGTGGTGCAGGTTATTGTTTTGCTCTCGAGAAAGCACCGTGATTTTCGCAACCGGTAAGCGGAGTGCGCGATCTCGAAATCGTCGCGGTAAGGGCTGCTGGCCGCGTGATCGAAGAAAATCATGAAATCGCCCAGCGGCTCGCCTGGCTGATAGGAGAACGGTGCGCGTCCGTATTTCACGATGGAATGCGGCAATTGCAGGCTGGTGGTTTCGAGATGGCATTGCATGCACACGTCGATTTGCCTGTCCTTGGCCAGCGTGGCCGGGTTGACGATCGCTTTGCGAATGTCCTCCCCCTTCGCGCCGGCCGTTCGGGCGACGCGCATGTGATTGGTTCCGTCGCCGTGGCATCGCTCACAGCCGATTCCTTCGGGGAGCAGGCCCTCAAAAAGCGGCTCGCTGCCGGGTTCGTCGTGTCCCGAGGGAATTTTCGGATACGCGTTGTGGCAGAACATGCACTCGTAAGCGACGGCCCTCGGAGGCAGCGCGTAATCGCGATCGTGGCCGGGGTTCATGGCCCACTGGCCGCCGTTTTCCGAGTACCAGGCGAGCGGCAGTTCGATCAGCGCCCCGCGGTCGGTCCGATGCAGGTAGGTGCGGACGTGGTTCCCCGAACCCATCACATAGTCGATGCGGGATTCCTGAACTTCGGTATCGTTCCCAGAGTATCCGACGCGCCATCGCCGCTGATAATAAGAGCCGCCGCGTTCTAAGATCGCGTACCAGGTGTCGGAAGGCTTGTGATAGAAGCGGACCGGCTCAATAAAAGCCGGCTTGTAGAATGACCGCGCCATTCCGGTTTTCGCGAAGCTGGCCGCGATTGTCGGATGGCACGTCGCGCACTGACCGCGGAGCATCGCACCGCCGATGAAACAAGCGGCGATGAAAACACGGAGGCCATGCATGAGGCGAGTTTATCACCGCTATTGTCAGGTAGCCCCACGCCGAAGCGCGGGGCTGACACAGGGTATCCGTCCAGCCCCATGCGTCAGCTTGGGGCTAGCTCGGGTTAGAACATGAACTTGACAACTAACTGAAGCACGCGCGGGCCGCCCGGCGCGCCTGCCGCCGGTGACGTGACCGTGCCGAAGCCGGTCACGTTGAAACTGCCGTTGGCGTTGCGTCCGAGAGCCGTTGACGTGATCGTCGGCGATCCGTTCACGATGCCATTGGCGGTGGTGGGATACGCGTTAAAGTTCAGCGTCGTGTTCTCACTGGTGAAGTTGGCGTGGTTGAAAATGTTGAACGCATCCGCGCGCAACTGAATCCTCGCCCGTTCCTTGATAAAGATCTCCTTCTGAACGGAGAAATCGAAGTTGATGATGCCCGGATATCTCATCCAGTCCACACCCGAGTCCACGCCAGTACTGCCGATCGGTGGGGCGAAGAAGCACGCCGCATTGATGCGGTTAAAAGGATCGCTCGACCCGGTGTTGACATTGCAGCCTTGGATTACACCAATGCGCGGGCCCTCGGTGTTGGAGCCCGTGATGTTCACGTTGCCGGCGCCCGAGACACTGTAACCGGGAGTGAACGGTTGGCCTGTACGGAACGAAGATACGCCGGAGATCTGCCAGCCCTTCGTTGCCAGGTTGGTCAGATAATTCCCGCTCTTGAGACTCGGGATCAGGTAGACGTAGTTCAGAGCGAAGTTCTGGGCGACGTCAAAGCTGGCCGGACCGTAATCGGCTTCCTTGGTGTACTGATCGATGCGAACCGACGAGGTGTCGCTCGACGCGGTGGTCATTACCTTGCCGTACGTGTAGGATGCGCCTACGAACAGGCCGTTGCGCGCGCGGCGGTTGAGAGCGATTTGCAGTGCGTTGTAGTTGGACGTGGCCGCGCCCTCGTAAACGGTGATGCTGCCGTAGCCCTGATAGGGCTCGAGGAACGCCTGCTTCAACGCGTTATTGCCGAACAGCGCGTTGGGGCTGGCAGCGACGAGGGTCGGGTCCTGGCTCTGCGGGAGGAAGTCCGTGCCGTACGGGATCCCGTTGATGTTCCGGTTGTCCTGGAGGTGACGCCCTTGCGTGCCCACATAGGCCGTATCCAGAACCATCTCCCAAGGTAAACGGGTCTGAATCGAGAATTGGTAGTTGTAGGTCGTAGGAAGCTTGCCGAGAGGATCCATCGCGATCACGTTCGGCGGCGCCAGGAAGGCGTTGGTCGGGCTGATCTGCTGCGCGAACCCGTAAGTCAGAGTCGGTTGCACGCTTTCGGGAGGATTGGTCACATTGTTGAAAATGCGGTTGCCCTGATAGCGGTCGTAATAGATGCCGCCGCCGGTGCGGATGACCATGCGCCCATTTCCGAGCGGGTCCCAGGCGACGCCAAAGCGCGGACCCCATTGCGGGCCGCGATTCTTCATCAGGTATTGGTTGCAGCCGCCCTTGTCGGCCTGGCAGATCCCGTCAAAAGGATTGCCGCTACCGGGAATTTCCAGTCCGATATCGTAAACCGGATAGTAGGCCCCGGTGAGCGGGTTGAAAGCGGACCGCGCATTCGTGGCCGGATTGATAGCGGGCTGGAACAGCTTCGGCGCCAGGGCCGGGTTGTAATTCGCAAGAACGAAGGTGGACGCCTGAAGGGACGCGTCGTACTGCGGCTGATACCAGGAGGCGCGCATACCGTAATCGAACGTCATGCGAGGCGTAATTTTCCAGGTGTCCTGAACGAATTCTTCGATATTCCAATAGCGATATTGGCCGTTGATGTACGCGCTGGCCTGGTCGAACGTCTGGTAGACGCCATACAGCATGTTGGAATAACCGTAGCCGGTATCGTTCGGATTGGCCGTGGTATCTCCCCAGTTGTAGCTGCCGTTATTGTCGGCGAACGAAGTCTGGTTCTTGCGGCTGCGCTGGATATAGATGCCCGCTTTGATGGTGTGTTTGCCCCACACCTTGGTCAGATTGTTGCTGATGTCGATGGTGGTGTTGTAGTTGACGAACGGCGCATCGGCGGTTCCGAACGAAGGGCTGTTGGCGAGGTGCGAACCGCCCACGTTGATCTGCGGAAGGTAGCCGTCCTGCACCGCGCTGGGATAGAGCAGGGGAAGATTCACTCCGGAGCCCGCGGCGGTCAGCGTATTGCCCGTTTCGAAGATGTTGATGGTGTTCTTGGTCATGCCGATATTGAGTTCATCGGTCATGGTCGGGTTGATGATGTAAGTTGCGCCGCCCGCGTAGCTGAAACCGGGCGTGGGAACGTTGATCTTATCCAGCGGAATGTTCTCGCCGAGCACGAACGCGCCGTACACGTTCACTACCGGCTGAGTATTATTGATGTAGTGGCCGAAGACGCGCAGATTCTGCGTCACGTTGTAATCCATGCGCAGCAGATCTTCGCGGCGGGGAGTCTGGGCGGACACCTGAGAGGTGTAATTGTACCCGACTCCGGAGGTATTCGGCAGCGGCAGCAGGTTCGCCAGGGCCTGGCCCGGCGCGTAGATCTGGCTCGGGGGAATGATGTTACCGGGAACAGGCAGCTGCGTGTTGGGGTCGCGGATCGTGAGCGCCTTGCCGTTGTTGTCGACGCTCTGCGAGAAATTTCCCACGCGTTCGAGCGCGGTGGGCACGGTTACGTTCTTCGCTGCCGTAGGCGCCAGCTGATCCTGCCATTCCTCGCTCCAGAAGAAGAACAACTTGTTCTTCGACTTCAAGATCTTCGGAATGTAGACGGGGCCGCCGATCGTGTAGCCGGGGTCGTTGTACCGGTACAAGGTACGCTGGATCCCGCGCGCGTTGTTGATGAAGGTATCGGCGTTCAGACCGTCGTTGCGGTGGTAGAGATAACCGCTGCCATGGAGCTGATCGGTGCCGCCCTTGGTGACCATGGCGATTTGTGCGCCGGCGTTACGGCCATACTCGGCCTGGTACTGACCGGTGAGCACCTTGAACTCGGCGATGGAATCCGTGCTGACGGTGACGTTCTGGCTGCCGTCGGCCCCAGTGTCGATATCGCCGATCCCATTGATGGTGAGCTGGTTCATGGTGCCGCGGTTCCCGTTCACGTAAACGCTGCTAAGACCGCCTACGCCGCCGACCGCAACGTTCGCGATGCTGAATACGCCGGGAATGAGCTTCGCCATATCGAGAGGATTGCGTCCGTTGACCTCGATGTTGTCGATCTGCTTGCCGACGATGGCTTCGGAGCGCTCCACGCTCTCCGTTTGCAGCATGGCGGCGGTGGCCGAAACTTCGACCACTTCCGTGACCGCGCCGACCTGGAGAGACAAATCGCCGAGTGCCAGGTGGTCCTGGGCGCTGAGAGGGATATTCACTCGTTCCAGCTTCTTGAATCCCGTAGCCAACACTTCCACCGTGTAATTACCAGGAAGAAGGCCGGCCAGCGTGAACTCGCCCGAGTCAGTCGTCTTGGTGACGGTGCTCACCCGCTTGTTCGTTTCAATCGCCGTTACGGTGGCATTCCCAATCACGGCGCTCTGCTGGTCGGTGACGCGGCCGGACATGGACCCGGTGATGTTCTGCGCATTCGCAACAACAACAAGTGCCAACAGTGAAGCAAGTATCGTCAGAGATACTTTTCGCATATGTAAAACTCCTTTTCTACCCCTTATGTACTTACCAACCACCTGGTGATGCACTACGTTTGGTCTCACCGCGTACTCAACTGCCCCCCGCCTGGACCGACACTGCGATTGTCTCCGGCGGCGTCACTGCCATCGGGAAATTGTCATTGGCGTCGAGCGGAACCGTGGGCCCCGTCTGAGGCAGGAAGGACACACCCGCACTGGTATTGGCGCTGACGCTGAAGTTCTGAATGGTTTCGGTGGCAGTCGTAACTGCCGCACCCTGTTTTGCGTCTAAGCGGCTGATGGTTTGGCCCGGCACGAAAGACAAGGCCGCCAAACCCAGCATTAGGGCAGGCGCCAGGAACCGGATCGCAAGCGCACAAAGCTTGGAGACTGACAACAGGGAGAGCTCCTTCAAATTCCTAAAGACCGTAAACGAACGTATTCGAGCATTACGCGCCTAGTTTTCCGTTTTTGTCAGGTGTTATACGGTACAGCACGCCCTTGAACGGAAATGTGCTGCGTTATAAATCGGTTACCGGAACGTAACCCCCCTTCGGAAGGGGAGGTACTGTACCCCTTGGACCCGCCCTCGATTCGTGATAGAATCCCGGGGTAGCAGTGGGAGTTTCTCAAAAGGACGCGGGGAAAGTCGCACCGTTGGCGACGAACTGGGAAGAAGTGTCCCGGGAAACTGCTCTTATCCAACTGAGCAGGATTCTCGACAGCCTTCAATTCCGGTCGAGTAAGAGGTGTTCCCATTTCCTGCGGCATGTGGTGGAACACGCCACGGAGAACCACTCGGAATCCCTGAAGGAACGCTCGCTGGGAGTCGAGGTTTTTGGGCGCGACCCCAATTACGACACCAGCCAGGACCCGGTGGTTCGCAGCACTGCGGGAGAGGTTCGCAAACGGCTGGCGCAGTACTACCTCGAATCGGGGCACCGGGACGAAATTCGCATCAGCCTGCCGCCCGGCTCTTACAACCCGGAGTTCCACCTGTCTCCGGAAAGAATGGTCCCTGAACTTGTCGCGACGCCGGTCAAGCCGAGCCGCCGATGGTGGTGGATCTCCGCGGTTGGGATCGCCGTCGCCGCATCGGTCGCCGTGATCGTCTTCGCTCCGCTGCGCCATACGAATCTGGATCGCTTCTGGGCTCCTCTAGTGGAGCCTTCCTCGCCAGTGGTCATGTGCATGGGACAACCCAAGGCGTACAGGCTTGAATCGAGTGCCTCGCGGGAGGTGGAAGCGTGGATGGAGAAGAGTTCCAAGGGTGAGAACCAGGTGGCGCTCGCGTCGATTCCGTTCTCCGAGCTCACGCCGACGTGGGACCGCCACATCTCCCTGGTGGACGCCCAGGCGATGATGCCTCTGTGCCAGCTTTTGACGCGGAAGGGAAAAAAAGTCGAGATCCGTGGAGGAAGGGTCAGTTCGCTGGCCGACCTGCGGGGAAAGCCCTGCATTTTTATCGGCGCCTTCAACAACGACTGGACCATGCGCCTGACCAGCGACCTGCGATTTTACTTCGAGCTTGGTTCGGGCAACGAATCCATGATCATTCGGGATCGCCAGAACTCCAATCGGCAGGACTGGGCCGGGCCGCGCAACTGGCCCGCGCCGGCGGACCTGGCATCGGACTATGCCATCGTTTCCCGCGTGTTCAATCCCATGATCGAACAAACCGTGGTGAGCGTAGCCGGAGCAAGCGGCTACGGGACCTACGCCGCCGGCGAGTTTCTGGCAAACGAGGAATACTTCGCCGCAGCCCTGCACGACGCTCCGCGCGATTGGTATCACAAGAACATGCAAGTGGTTTTGTCGGTGAAGGTAATTTCGGGAACACCGGGACCTCCCAAGGTGCTGGCGACGCATTTCTGGTAATCCGATTCACATCAGTCCGCATGCGTAACAGGCTGCGGAAAAGCGCCGCCGATCACCCGTTGAGGAGCCCCATGCGTAAGCTTGGGGCTATCTCGATGCCCGCACAAGCCCCAAGCTGACGCATGGGGCTCGACCGCCGCAGCCACCCCGAACCGCCATGCGTAAGCATGCGGACAGACGCTCTATTTCTCCAGCTCCTTTAGCAACCGCAAAGCCAGGTCTCGCAGATTCGTATCGCCGCTTTTCGCAGCCAGCCGGAGATGCTCGGCCGCGGCGGCCTTGTCGCCCTTGTTAGCGAGGACTCCGCCCAGGTCCAGTTGTGCGTGGCTCAACTCGGGGCGAAGCCGGACGGCCTCGGAATATTCGCGCAGGGCGGCGTCCACTTGCCCGTTGCGCTCCAATAGTGTCCCCAGCAGATCGTGAGCCTCGGCTAAATTCGGGTTGAGACGGAGCGCGGCTTCGATTTGCACCTGCGCCTCGGCGAAAGAACGCAGCGAGTTGAGCATGGACCCGTAATTGAAGCGCGCCGCGACGTCGGTAGGGCCGAAGCGAACGGCCTGATCGAATTCGTACGCCGCCTGGCGGAAATCCTGCTTCCAAGCCAGCATATTCGCCAGGTTTCCATGCGCCTCCCCGTAATTGGGCAGAACACGAACGGCCTCGCGGAACTCGGCTTCGCCCGTCGAGGGGTCGCCCGTCTGGGCCAGCGCGACGCCGGCGCCGTTATGAGCCTCGGGCATTTCAGGATCAAGCGTCAGAGCCTGTTTGAGAGATCCGAGCGCGCCGCGAAAATCGGAAAGGTCCAGTTGCGCCTGGCCAAGAGCGTTCCACGCGCGCGGATCGGCCGGCGCCGTCGTCGTGGCGCGCTTCGCGATGGCGGCCGCCTGCGCGGGCTGCCCGGCTTCTTTCAGTGCGGATGCGTATTCGAGCAAAGCCGGGACGTAGGAGGGATCTCGGCGCAGGGAATCCTGAAAAGCGGCGAGCGCGCGGCTTGGCTGTGCGGCGGCTCGCAGTGCCTGGGCGAATTCCAGGTATGGTTCGGGCCTCTGCGGACGGAGAGCGGCCAGCGCCTTCTCGAAAGCGGGCAGTCCTTTTTCGAGATTCGCCCGATCCCGAACCTGAGCCAGCGCGAGGTAATACCGGTTCTCGACGGAATTCGGCAGAGGATCGGGATAAAACGGCACGACTTCGCCGCGGTAGGAATTGGTCGCGTCTTCGTGCCGCTCGGCGATATCGGCGAGCAGATCCCCGGCGGGTTTTTTGCGCTGGATCAAATGATCGGTCACCACGAGGTGAACGATGTCGTCGGTCCGGCGCTTGGGCATGTGGCAGTCGATGCAGCCGGTTTGGGAAGGATGCCCGGCCTTCGTGGCGAGCGCAGCCGCATGGCACTGGCGGCAAACGGAGTTGTAACGCTCCGCGGCTTCGCTGCCATGCCGGACATCGTGCGGATTGTGGCAGGTGGTGCATTTGAGCGCGCCGTTGCTTTTGAGGAAGCACTGCGAGGCGCGCATACGCGATACCGCGCTGGCCGTTTCAAAACGCGCATCTTTGTTGGGCGCAGCGGCTTCGTCGAACGCGAGCACGAACGATGCCAGCGGCTCCCCCGGCTTGTAGCTGAAGTCCGGTCGTTCATAGCGCTTGATGGCGTGAGGCAGCAGGAATTCGGTGGTCTTGAGATGGCACTGCGCGCAGACTTCGAGCTGGCGATCGTTATCCAGCCTTGCGGGATTCACAATGGCAGCGCGAATCGCGGCGGGTTTCGCGCCCGGCGTGGACGCGACATCGACGTGCCGTTGACCGGGACCATGGCAGCGCTGGCAATCGATGCCCTCTGGCACGTTTTCCGAATACACCGGACGATCTCCCAGCCGGTCGTGTCCCGGCGGGGTTTTCGGATAGGCGTTGTGGCAGAACATGCAGTCATACGCGATCTGCCTGCGGGCGTACGGATAGTCGGCGGCATCGTAACCGGGATTCATCGCCCAGTAGCCTCCCTTTTCCGCGTACCAGGCGAGAGGGAGTTCGAGCAACGTGCCGTCCGCATTGCGATGCACGTACGTGCGCATGTGGTTGCCGGAACCGACGATGTAGTCGATGCGCTTCTCGTCCACGTTGGTTTCCTTGCCCTCGAAGCCGCGCTGATAGCGGCGCTGGATCAGCACGCCGTCGCGGTTGAGCATCTGGTAGGTGGTGTCGGACGCAGGATGGTAATAGCTGTTGTTTTTCGCGAAATCCTCGATGAGAATTTCGGGGCGAGGCGCGGCGAAGGAACGTCCCATGCCGTTTTGCCGCCAGGCTTTGGCGATCGCGGGGTGGCAGGCGGCGCACAGTTTCGAATTGGCATACTGCCCCGCTGCTGGAAGGGCCGCGATCAGCATCAGAACAAATGTAAAACCAAACTCTTGTGCTTGTGGCGCACGCACTCGTGCGTGCCGCGTCGAGACTCGTCTCGATGCCAGTGTGCGATGTTGCCTCATGGCTTTGCGCCCAATTGCTGCAGCAACTGAAGCGCGATCTGCCGCAGCGTCGGATCGGCCGCACCCGAAGCCAGACGGAGGTGTTCCACCGCGCCCCCGATGTCGCCCTTTTTCGCGAGCATGGCTCCCAGGTCGAGCTGCGCCTGGCTCATTTCGGGACGGACGCGAACCGCCGCCTGGTATTCTCCCAGCGCGTCGTCAATCTTACCCTGCTGTTCGTAGAATCGCCCCAGCATTTCATGCGCTTCCGCAAAGTTGGGATTCGCGCGCACAGCGGCCTGCATCTGTACGCGCGCTTCGTCGAAGCGCTTCTCACGGCTGAGCACGGCGCCGTAATTGAAAAGAGTGTTGGCGTCTTCGGGCGACAGCCGAACGGCCAGATCGAATTCGTAGAGAGCCTGCTTCAGGTCATGTTCAAAATCGAGCACGCCGGCCAGATTGCCGTGGGCTTCGCCGTACCCGGGAAGTATGCGGATCGCTTCGCGGAACTCGGCTTCCGCGGCCGGAAAATTCCCGCTCTGCGCCAGCACGATTCCCAGTCCGTTATGCGGTTGCGGCGCTTCGGGCCCCAGCGCGATGGATTTCTTCAACGCTTCGAGCGCCTGCGCGGCGCGGCCGAGATCGAGATCCACCTGCCCGAGCTCGTTCCACGCTTTGGGATTGTCGGGGGCGGCGCGCGTCGCCTGTTCGAATACATCGGCGGCCGCAGCCAGCTCGCCGGCCTGTCGCAGCGCCGCGCCCAGGCCCAGCAGAGCCGCGGGATATTGCCGGTCTACCTTCAGCGCTTCGCGATAGGCGGCGATGGCGCTATTCAACCGCCCCGCGGCCTGATAGCAGGATGCGAGCTCGAAATAAGGCTCGGGAGTTTTCGGATGAAGGGCGTCGAGCGCGGC
>Ga0182024_10026249_pt1 | contig 10242 bp, 8 predicted proteins | sample P32metaG_FD_120480 | JGI IMG/M metagenome (GOLD analysis project Ga0182024, IMG submission 120480) | Permafrost microbial communities from Stordalen Mire, Sweden - P3-2 metaG (Illumina Assembly) | ecosystem: Environmental > Terrestrial > Soil > Wetlands > Permafrost | place: Sweden: Stordalen...
AAAATTCTCGATACCAGCGTCATTATTGATGGCCGGATTGCCGATATCGTCGAGACCGGCTTCGTCGATGGCACACTCGTTATTCCTCAGTTCGTGCTGCGCGAATTGCAACTGGTCGCCGACTCCTCCGATTCCATGAAGCGCAACCGCGGCCGCCGCGGGCTTGACGTTTTACAGCGCATTCAAAAGATGCCGCAGTTAAACATTCAGATTCTGGAGGATGACTTCCCCAACGTTCGTGAAGTTGACTTGAAATTAATTGAGCTTGCCAAGGTGTATAACTCAAAGATCGTCACCAATGACTTCAATCTGAATAAAGTGGCGCAGCTCCGCGGCGTCGAAGTGCTCAATATCAACGATCTGGCAAACGCTCTGAAGCCCGTCGTGCTTCCCGGTGAACTGATGCGTGTCTTCATTCTTAAAGAAGGAAAAGAATACAACCAGGGCGTCGCCTATTTGGACGACGGCACCATGGTCGTGGTCGACAACGCGCGCAAAATGATCTCCAAGACCATCGATGTCGCGGTCACCAGCGTGCTTCAGACCACCGCGGGAAAAATGATTTTCGGCCGCTTCGATGAGCGCACCCACGCCGTCCACGAAAAAGACCGCCCTCCCGCCCGGGAACCCGTAACCCCAGCCGCCAGCGCCGGCGCATAGTAAAGCATGGCCCCGCCCTGACGGACGGGGCTCGGTTCCGTTATAGCCCCGTCCCGGGAGGGCGGGGCTGCTGTGACGGCCGCTAATTCGGTCTTCATCAACACCACCCGCACACCATGTACGCTAAAATCAAACTTCGTTTATGAAAGTCTCCGTCATCCTCCCCGCCGCAGGCCTCGGCACGCGCATGGGCCGGGAGAAATCCGGTATCAGCCGCAAGCAATTCATGCTGCTCGAAGGCGCGCCGATCCTGATCCATACCATCCGAAAGTTCTTGCAGTGTAAATCCGTGACGGAAATTGTAGTCGCCCTGCGCGCCGAGGATCTCGATTGGGCACGCGGACTCATCCTGCAGGAACACCCCGTAAAACCCGTGCGATTTGTGGAAGGCGGCGATAGCCGTCAACAGTCCGTCGAGAACGCGCTCGACGCGTTAGCCGCCGATACCGACCTGGTCGCGGTGCACGACGCCGTCCGTCCTTTCGTTGAACCCGCGTTGGTCGAACAGGTCATCGCCGAAGCCGCCATCGCGGGCGCTGCGATCGTGGGCATCGTTCCGGTCGACACCGTAAAGCGGATTCATAAAAACAAAATCCGCGCGACGCTTCCTCGCGAGCACCTGGTACTGGCGCAGACGCCGCAGGTATTTCGCTTCGAGCTTTTGAAGAAAGCCTTCCAGATGGCGCGTGAAGACGGTTTTATCGGCACCGATGAATCGAGTCTGGTGGAGCGCCTGGAGCAAGTCGAAGTCAGTGTCGTGCAAGGCAGCGACCGCAACATCAAAATCACCAAGCCGACCGACATGGAGCTGGCGCGTTTGTTTCTGGACGAGGAAACGGCGGGCAAGCCCGCGTGAGAATCGGGCAAGGCTGGGATGTGCACCGCATGATCGCGGGCCGTCCCTTGATTCTTGGTGGCGTGACGATTCCTTCCGAGTTCGGCCTCGACGGCCACTCCGACGCCGACATACTTTCTCACGCCATCACCGATGCGTTGCTCGGCGCAGCCGCGCTCGGCGATATCGGCATGCATTTCCCTGATAACGACCCGCAGTGGAAGAACGGAGACAGCAAGGAGTTTTTAGCTTTCGCCGCATGGACCGTTCGCGGTCATGGCTTCGAGATCGTGAATGTTGATTCAACCGTAATTCTGGAGCGGCCGAAGCTCAAGGATTTTCGGCTACTCATCCGGGAAGCGCTCGCCACGACCATGGGTCTCAACGTCAACTGCGTATCGGTAAAATTCAAAACCGCCGAGCGGGTCGGTCCGGTCGGCGAAGGCAAATCGGCTGAAGCGCAGGCAATTGTGATGATCGAAAAACGTGCAATTTAAGGTCGATTAAGGGCTCGCACAGCGCTGCTTTGGGTGAAATAAGGTCAAATAAGGAGGATTAACTTCCCCGTAGTCTGCCGGCTCTCCAAATCGCGATGGGCCTGCGCCGCGTAAGCCAGTTGATACTCGTGATCGATGCGTAAAACCAGCTTTTTCTCAGCAATCCAGCGAAAAACGTCCTCTGCGCGCCAATCGAGTTCCTTGCGATCGGAAATGTAGTTTCCCAGCGATGGCCGCGTAAAGAATAGCGACCCTTTTTGGGTCAATAGCAGCGGCTCAAACGCCGGAACCGCGCCGCTCGATTGCCCGAACGACACCGCCATGCCGCGCGGGCGCAGGCAATCCAAGCTCTTCATTAGAGTGGTGTTACCCACCGAATCGTACACCACATCGACGCCCCGCCCATCCGTCAACCGCCGCGTTTCCGCCACAAAATCCTGCGTCGAATAAAGAATCGTCTCATCGGCACCTGCTTCGCGGGCTAGTTGCGCTTTTGCTTCGGTGCCTGCGGTGCCGATGACTCGAGCGCCGACTAGTTTTGCCATTTGCACCAGCAGCCGTCCCGTGCCTCCCGCCGCCGCGTGAATCAACGCGGTGTCGCCTCGTTTCAGAGGGTATGTGGAACGCATAAGATAATGAGCCGTCATGCCTTGCAACATCGCCGCCGCGCCGTCCTGAAAACTGACACTATCCGGCAGCGCAACCAGGAACGACTCCGGCACCACCGCAAATTCAGCATAAGAACCCCGAGACATGGCCCATGCGACGCGGTCGCCTTTTTTGAAAATCGTGCCTTCTTCAACCGTGCCAGCGCCTTCGCTACCGAGGATCGCTGGAAGCGGTATCTTATACAATCCGCTGCGGTGATAGGTATCGATGAAGTTGACTCCTGATGCCGCGACCTTTATCAAAGCCTGCCCCGGCGCGACTTCCGGTTTCGGCATATCTCCGTATTTGAGAGACTCGGGGCCGCCGGTTTGTTCAATGTAAATAGCTTTCATTGGATTTTCCTTCGCAGATGCACAAACCCCGCGTAGAGAAGCAGATAAGTGAGCGTCACGGGGAAGAATAGCAGACGCGCGATGGCGGGCACCGCTGCGGCGCCGGTGAGGCCTGCGCGGAAAAACATGAAGTGCATGATGAGACGCCACTGGCCACGGTCCGCCCAGAAGAAATCGCAATTTTCGTTGACGACAAAGAGCTTCGCGGGGATTTTCGCAGCGAGCCACCATTTCCATTTCGTCATGATCGGCTCGGCCGCGCAGATGATGCCGATCGCGGCGTAGTTGCGGGATTTCAGCTCGGCGAGCAAACGGATGCGGCTTGCTGGTTCAGTGTAATCGGTCACGCGAGAGACGGTTCCGCGAAAGCCTTCGGGCACGCCAGCGAAGCAGGTGACGAGATCGATCTCCATTGCGTCGCCATAGATTTGATAGAGCTTGGGAATCAACGTATCGAACAGATGGCGCGAGCCGCTTTCGACCAGCAGGATTCGGGTCAGCGGCGGAATGTCGCGGCGGAAGAAGTGACGCACAATGTTAGGATGGCACGATGACCAGGGATCGGCGAGGTGCGTGTATCAGTTCAGCGCTGATATGTCTGGCGATTGGATTCGCGTGGCAGGTTTTAACCGTTCATTACAACCGCGATGGTAACTGGTCTGCGCTTTTCCTGACCGGCTCACGATTTCCCGTCCCACCGGCTCTTGCTTCGGAAAACCTTTATGTGTTTCCGGACAGCGCGGGCTATGACGGTCAAATGTATCACTATGTCGCGCACGATCCATTACTTCGCCACGGGTTCGGAAAATTTATCGATAGTGCGCAATTGCGCTATCGCCGGATATTGCTGCCAGCGTCTGCATTTCTTCTGGCGGGCGGCCGGCAGGGGGCTATCGATGGATGCTTTATCGCCTCCAATCTATTGTTTTTGTTCCTCGGTGCGTGGTGGCTGAGCCGTTTTTTTGTGTTGTCGGGACTAAGCCCGGCGTGGTCGATTCTTTTCGTGGCGACTCCGGCGGCGGTCACTTCCTTGGACCGTTTGACCGTGGACTTGTCGCTGACGGCGCTGGCCATGGGTTTCGCTTACTATGCGAAGATCGAGTCGCGATGGAGGCTTTACGCGGTGCTGGTGCTCGCGGGTTTGAGCCGTGAGACAGGGCTCGTGTTGATCGGCGCGTATTGCATTTCGCGCCTCGCGCAACGTCGATTCTCACAAGCAGTGCTTTATTCGACGGCTGTGTTGCCCACGGGGCTTTGGTATTTGTACGTCAACTCCAGAACTGAGAAGATCGTGGGCTCGTGGTTTCGGCCGCCTTTGTTCGGAATCGTCACTTGGGCGATACACCCGTTTCATTATCAGTATTCGCTGGTCGTTAACGCGGTGATCACCACTCTGGATTATCTATCGATGGCTGGGATGGTGATCGCATGCGCACTTGCGCTGGTTATGCTCTTCCGAAACCCGTTCGGGCATCTGGAAATTGCGGCGGCTTTATGGGCGGCGATGGCGCTGTGTTTTAACGAGTTCTTCTGGCAGGATGCTTTGGGCGGCGGAAGAGTGTTATCCGCGCTGTTAATTTTTCTCATTTTGAGAAACACGGCCACGCTTTCGATCGTTTGGTGCCTGCCTCTGATTTTTGTTTCGATGAGGACGTGGCTGCAACTGTTGTCGCCGTTTCTTGGGATCGTCAAGGGTGTGCTGCATCATGGGAGATAGTACCGCTCCGTGAAAAACAGGCCAAAATTCGGCGTACATTCGCCGTCGGAACTCTGCGCACGAAGACCGCCGGCTGAAGCCGACGCTGCAAGCTGAAGCTCGCGCCACCATCGTTCTTCATCGCCTTGGGTGGGCCGCAGGCCCATAGGGAGCGCATGGCGCCGCCCACAAACGAGAGTTGTTAAAAAATCTTGACAATTTTTACGATTTATCCGCATAATTAGGCGTCCACCCACCGCGTCCGACTTCCTGTCGGAGACAAATTACACACAGGTTGTGTCAATTGGAAACAGTTTCTATGAGACGCGTATTCTTGATCCTGGCCGCGCTGTTTGCTGTATTCTGGGCCATCTTGCGGGCTTGCGTGCAGTCGATTACTATCGACGAAGCGGACACGTATCTTTTGTTTGTGGGCCGTTCCGCCTGGTTCATCTGGTATCCCTCATCGAATAACCATGTGCTGAACTCGCTGCTGATGTGGATCACGACGTGCTTGTTGGGAACATCCAGTATTACGGTCCGCGCTCCGGCGATCCTCGGGGCAGTCTTGTATATTTGTGTCTGTTATTTCCTATGTGAATGTATTACCAGTGAATTTAACCTAAGGCTTCCTCTTTTCATTTGCCTCACCTATAATCCCTTTATTTTCGATTTTATGGTCGCGGCGCGGGGTTATAGCCTGGCTTTAGCATTCCTGATGGCGGCGATTGCGGTTCCTTTATGGCACCGCGAAAAGGAAACGCCGTCGCTCCCGAAGTCGTGCGCATTGGCGTCTCTGTTTTTAGGTCTGTCATTCTCTGCCAATTTTTCTTTTGCGTTTGTCGACGCCGCGGCGTTTCTGGCGATCGCGATTTGGGCGTTCCAGAGACGCGGCGTCCAGATTTTAGCAGCGTGCGTCTTGCCGGGTTTGCTCGTTGCGCTTTTGATATGCGGATACGCGGTGCTGCATTGGCAGAAACGAGAACTGTGGTACGGAGCTACCTCGCTCAGCCAGATGGCGCGAAGCATTGTGCAGCCGTCGCTATTTCAACTCGACCCCCGATTTGCCAGGGCGGGTCTTTATCAGGCGATGAGCTATTTGAAGCCAGTGTTGCTGCCTTTGCTCGGCGCACTTTGTGCATGCCAGCTCCTGGTCACCAGAGTCGATGGGTCGTGGCTTCGCGATGCTCGAGTGCGGCGGCTGGGAAGGCTCGCGAGCGCGCTGACGGCGATTGCGGCGATGGCGATTTTCACGCACTGGGTTGGATTCCGGCTGTTCGGGCTGCTGCTGCCGATGGGCCGCACGGCGATTTACCTGGTGCCTTTATTCACACTGATTGCGGGGATCATCGCCGCTGTGCCCGCGCGGAGTTGGGCCGGAATGTGGTTCCATCGAGGATTGATCGCCGTGTTCTTTACGCTGGCATGCTACTTTCTGCTGTGTCTTCGTCTCACCTATTTCGAGGAATGGAGATGGGACGCTGAGGTGAAGGACGTCTATCCGCTGCTGGCGCGATACAACCATCTGGACGGCGTGACCGATATTGGATGCAGTTGGTATTACACGTCCTCGTTGAATTTTTATCGTGAGGCGTCGGGACGGGAAACGATTGAAGAGATGAAGTCCGGTGCGGAGCCGATTCCGGGGAAGCCGGTGTATGTGCTGCACTCCGTGCTGGATAGCGAGTTTATCAATAGGGAAGGACTGGCGATCGTTTACAGAGGGGCTGCGACGGACATTGTTGTGGCGGTGAGGCCCGAGGCGCGGCTGGGCGGGTTACGCTGAAACCTTGCCGGGGACAGGTCGGGGACCTGTCCTACTGAATATGATTGAACGATGGTTGTTGATTCTGGCGGGACTCTTTGCCTTCATTTGGGCGGTGGTGCGAGCCCGCGTACAATCGATCACTCTTGATGAGGCGGATACTTATTTTTGGTTTGTCGCCAATTCGGACGTTTTCTATCCGTTCCCGAATAATCACGTTCTGAATACATTGCTGATGTGGGTCACGACGCACGCATTCGGCCTGTCTAGTTTGACGGCGCGGATGCCGGCTCTGCTGGGCGCGATCATTTACATTGTTACTTGCTATTTTTTGTGCCGGAGCATTACGGATCGCTTCAGTCTTCAGTTTCCGGTTTTCATTTGCCTGGTTTTCAATCCGTTCATTCTTGACTTCATGGTGGCGGCTCGCGGGTATAGCCTGGCGAATGCTTTTTTGATGATCGCTGTTGCGATTCCGGTTTGGGGGCGGCTTTCGCTGGGCGTGTCTTGTGCTTTGGCGTCGCTGGCGTTGGGGTTATCGTTCGCCGCGAATTTTTCATTTGGATTCGTGGATCTGGCGGGGTTTGTTGTTATTTTGACGTGGGCTGCTACATCGAACGCGGAAGCCCCGCCCTCACGGGACGGGGCTGGCCTGGGACGGATCGTTGCTTTGTGCGTGCTTCCGGGACTGTTCGTCGCGCTCCTGATCGGTGGTTATCCGCTGGCGCACATGAAGAGGGGCGATCTTTATTACGGCGCGCGGTCGCTCGGCGAAATGACGCGGAGCTTGGTTGACGCTTCGCTGTATCAACTGAACCCGCGATTCGGCGGGTCCTTGTTCAAAGTCATGCGCTTTCTGAAGCCGCGGATGCTGCCGGCGCTTGGTGTTCTCTGTGTCTGCCAGATTGTTGTGACGAGGCGGCTGGGGAAGGTTTCGGCCATGCTCGCCGGTATCGTGACGTTGGCTGTGGTCCTGCATTGGGTGGCGTTCCGCTTCGACAGGTTGCCGCTGCCGCTGAGCCGAACGGGGATTTTTCTGCTGCCTTTGTGCACGCTTCTCGTTGGGGCGATCGCGGCGGCGCCGACTGGCTCACAGTGGTTGCGGCGGGGGATGACTGCGGTGTTCCTGTGTCTCGGCTGTTACTTCGTGCTTTGCCTCCGGTTGGAGTATTTCAAGGAGTATGAATACGACAGGGATGTGAAGGACGTTTATGCCGTGCTGGCGGGGCTTAACCATAAATACGGCGTGACCGATGTTGCGGCGAGTGGAGTGTATGCCAGTCCGTTGAATTTTGATCGAGTTGCGTCGGGGAAGGAAACTTTCACTGAGTTCAGACCGACTGCGGGGGAGTTTCCTGTTGGGAAGTCGATCTATGTGATGGACGGGACTTTTGACCGGAAGTTTATTGATAGGGAGGGCCTCGTCGTTATTTATCAGGGTGGGTCGACGGCCGTGGTTGTGGCTGTGAAACCAGGCGGGCGGATTCCTGCGATCAGGATTGAGGGCGATATTCTTTTGCGGCGGCGCATGGGCGCGAGGACGGGGCTGTCGCCGCAATGATTGTTTTTGGCCGGTCAAAAGCCGCCTTGAAAGGCGGCTGCAGGCTGGATAGCCCGCCCTACAAGACGGGTAGTTATGACAATTCGGCGCGCGTAGCTGCGGGCAGGTCGGGGACCTGCCCTACTGTGATTGAGCCTTGGGTTAGGGCGCTGGTACGGGGGCCGGGGATTACTATGCCGGTCAGGTTTAGCGGATCGGCGAGTGCTACGTCGACTTCTTCGCCCATGTAGGTGGACCGGCGCACGGACCTGAGCATGTCCACGGCTTCCGGTCTCGCGAATTGTTCGCCAACGAATCCGGAGATGAAACGGCCGCCGCGGATTTCGCCGCGCGCTTCCATTCGGCGATAGGTGACGAGAAGATCGCGCCAGGCGGGGGCGAGAGGCTCGCGCTGCATGGGGTCGCGGAAGACTACGCCCCAGCGGTCGAGAAGGAGTTTTGCGAAGAACTCGATGTTTACGGATTCGGCGTCGGTACGGTCGAGCAACGCCCATCTGCCGGCGGAATGTCTGGGACGATGGTTTCCGCCGGCTCGGCGTTTTGGATCTAGCAGGGCTCTTAGATTGTCGAAGCCGTCGGCGGTGACGAGGCCCGCGGCTACCAATTCCCAGAGCGCATCTTCCACTTCGCTGGCGAGGCGGCCACTTGATTTTACCAGCTCGACGAAGAACGACGCGCCACGCTTTTGGAGAGACTCGAAGACGTCGCGTGCCTGATGGGACAGAGGCGTTTCGGTGCGCGGGGCGGCCAGGAATGAAAAATCTTCGCGGCGAAAAATCGCGATGGGTGCGCTGCGGGTGGGGCGCACGCGCCTGGTGGGCGAATCGGGATCGAAGGCTTTGTGAGGCGAGAGGCGTCCCCAGGCGATTTCGCCGGAGAGGCACAAACGGTCGAGCAATTCGGGATCGTAATCGACGATGCGTTTCGGAAGGACCGAGGTTTCCCACGCGGCGGCGGGGATTTCATAGCCTTGCAGTTGCTTGAGGATCTGGAACAGGCCGTCGACGCCGTGGAGTTGCGTGCCGCGCGCCATGTGCTGCCAGCGGCAGAGGAAGCGCATGAAGTCGGCGGCGGTGACGGGTTCGATTTCCTTGCGGAGGCGGCCGAGGGTCAGGCGATGAATGCGCGCGACGATGCGGCGGTGGCAGAATTCGGTTGCGGAACTGTCCGGTTGCGACGTCCAGGAGCCTCGCAGAATTTGGCCTTCGGCTTCTAGGTGCGCCAGCGCGATTTCAACTTCGATAATAGGAAGGTTCAGGCGCTCTGCTATGGCTGCCGTTGTTGTGGGGCCGATGGAATCCATCCAACCTCTCAGGATCGAGACGTAGTCGGTGGTTTTATCGAGACGCTCGGTTGCTACCCAGTGGCCGTTGACGATACTTGCACGGCCTTTGGCGTGGAGTTGATCGTAGAAGTATTTCCAGTGCTCGACGGGAGGGAGAATAATGAGCGTGAGCAGCGCGTCGTGCAACTCGTCGGGATCACGAACGACGGGCCAGGATTCTTCGGCGACCTGCGCGATGGCGGAAGGGTCGAGCGCGCCGATGCCTCCGGCGGTGTCGGAATTGAGAGTGCGGCGAATGACGACGGCTCGGGTGCGGCGTTCCTCAAGAGGCGCATCATCGAGATAGGCGTAGGGATTCGCGTTGAGAATTTCGTGGCAGAAGGGCGACGGCTCGGGGGTTTCGACGGCAACCGTTCGCAGAGTGCCGTCGGCGATGCGGTCGAGAATGTTGATGAGGCCTTTAAGGTCCATCGCCTCTTCGAGGCAATTGGCGATGGTTTCGTTGACGAGCGGATGGTCGGGAATGCGAATTTCGCCGGTCAGATTTTCGGCGCAGGCGACCTGATCGGGGAAGCAGGCGGCGAGCAGATCGTCGGCGCGCATGCGTTGCAGAGGCGGCGGAACCTTGTGTCCACCGGCGAAGCGCAGGACCGCGAGGGCACGCTGCGCGTTCCATTTCCAGCGTGCGCCGAAGAGGGGCGAATCGAGCATGGCTTGCGTGAGGACGTGCTCGACGGTCGGCGTTTTTAAAAAATCGAAGACGAGTTCGAGCGGGAAAGAATGCTGGTCGCTGAGCGAGAGGACGAGGCCGTTATCGGTGGCGGCGGCTTGGAGTTCGAAATTGAAGGTCCGGCAGAAGCGCTTGCGCAACGCGAGTCCCCAGGCGCGATTGATGCGCGTGCCGAAGGGCGAATGAATGACGAGCTGCATGCCGCCGCCTTC
>Ga0182024_10026251_pt1 | contig 10241 bp, 18 predicted proteins | sample P32metaG_FD_120480 | JGI IMG/M metagenome (GOLD analysis project Ga0182024, IMG submission 120480) | Permafrost microbial communities from Stordalen Mire, Sweden - P3-2 metaG (Illumina Assembly) | ecosystem: Environmental > Terrestrial > Soil > Wetlands > Permafrost | place: Sweden: Stordalen...
CGAGCAACTGATAACGCTGGCGATGTTAGCGTCGGTTCAAGACGCTCGCGTCAATCGGCTCAGCCTCGTCGAGCCAATGGAGAAGATCCGTTGGCAAGCGGAGATGCTTTATCGACAGCACCACCCAGACTTGTCCGATGATGAGATCGTAGCACGAACGAACGAGTTCGTTCGCGAGCAGATTCTGAGTACAGATATACCCTCGCCACGCAACATCGCGTTGGCGGCGCTGCCACAAATGATGCAGTTTTCTTTTGACGTGTTTAAGTTCATGTTCAAGAGCATCGTATACAGTGGCGCGCACCACTTTGTCACCTCGGATGCGCCCGTAGTCTGGATCGATCCGGCGCAGTTTCCCGAACCCCGCTGGAAGTTTTACCGTCTAAGTGGCTTCATGGAGGTGACGTTCCCATTGAGCCGCCACGCCTGCCTGGTGATGGCCTGGCATCCGATGAAACAGCAGGTAATCGGCGACGAAGCTCTCGTAGCAACTATCAATGCTCGGACGGCGTCATACGCACGTCGTCACGTTTTCGCAACGAATACTGGCGCTATTGGTGATCGGCATCGGAATGGCAGAGACTTCACCAATATGCAGGCGTGGATGGGGATGCCACTCACAGCAGCCCTGACCGACGAAGCGACGGTGGTATCGGAGGACGATGCCGGCAATTATCAGCGGTGTCTCGCTAAACTCGGCATTGAGTGGGAAACTGCCCGTTCAGAAAACGAGCAGCTCCTTCCGCGCTTTACAGAAGCCGCCGAGTTCTATAGGAATAAACAAGAAGAACAGGCGGCGACCGAGGCGAGTGGATCCTGACCCCGAACGGCTTCGTAGGGTGTGCACGCGCGCCGAGCTGTCGCAATGATGTATTGGGTGCTGACGGCCCTGCCCGCCGTGGCCAAGGGGGTTGGGCCTACACTCCGAGACCTATCGTCCAGGCCTCCCCGGGAAATGACAAACGCCGCCCAGCGGGCGGCGTTTCTGCTCCTTCTACTCGTGGCAGATGAGCTGAATGAATGATAACAAGCGATTTGACTCATGTCAAGGAATTAAAGTCAAGGAGCGTATTGGAATCTTTACAATACATGCAGGGGCCTATGAGAACCGTTCATCCGCCTGTTCGTACTGCCGCCGAAGCTGGTCGCGCCTGTTCTGATGCTCTACGAGGTAGGCCGTTAACAAGATTACAACTTTCTTCTGTCCCTCAAGGACCACGAGGTAATCGAACTCCCGGGTAGCGATCAAGAGGCGCGTTCCTGTTCTCCAATACGCAAACTCTCCGGAGGCGCGATTGTCGATCATGTACCGCACCCAGGTCAAACGAGCGCACCGCTCTAGGCTTATCGTCCGAGCGTCCTCGATCTGCCCTTCGGACACCATGTGCCAGAATCGCTTGCACTTTCCGTCGATTAAAGTCCAGTCGACTATGAGGGGCTTTCCGTCAAACTTCGGCCGATGCCCAAAGGAAAAGTCGGCACAGAAAGCCGCGTAAACGCGATCGACATAAGCAGCGAAATCGCCCGCGCATTCGTGGAGCTCAAATAGCGGCGGCAGCGGCATTGCGTCAGCACTGTCCCCAGGACGGGCTCCAGCGGAATACGTTCAGTTTCCGATTCTTGATGGGCGTCGTCTCGGTTAGCGTGGCCGACGTCATACCTTGTAGCCGGCTGATAAGAAGTGATTTGGCAGTGCTCGTTCCGCCCCCGTTGTTAACGTGAGAAACGGCCCCAATCAATAAGTCGGATAGTTGCAGCAGCTGAGATTCGTGCGATCGGATCGGCTGCATTACCTGAATTAGCTTATGCGCCGAATCGTGCTTCGACGAAAGCAGGAACTTCTCAAGCATTTTTACGCGTGCGAAGCCGTAGGTGTCCTTATAGTCAACGAAGATTCGATAGCGATGTGGACGAGTAATAACTTGGCGCAGGAGCTGGAAGTAGATCTTGTAGTACCAGTCATCATGCGTCTGCCCATATGCTTCGTGGTCAAGCCCTTCCTTGGACGCAACAACGCAGCGAAATAGCAAGTCATCTGAGCGAAGATACAGGTCTAGAATCTCTTCGTAGAACTTGATCTTTCCCGGCGAAACCTTGGTCCACTTAATTTCAAACGAAGGGCTGAAATTGTGACGCTCTTTGATCGCCCTAATTTCGTCAGAAACGGCCCGCATTCGGGAGGTCGGCAAATAGAGAGCACCGAGCACCATGTTGCGCTGATGATCATAAAGAAGATGCCTGCTCTCGTCGCAATAGACGTTAAACTGTTGCACTGCCGCCCCGTCTTCATTTGGCCGCTCGACTCGCAGCCACATTAGCCTCCATTATAGCATTTATCCGACAAGGTCGCCGCTACTAGAGAATGGGCACTCCATCTCCGCCATCTTGACGTCAAGTCGTCATCGGTAGTAGCATTTGTCAGTAACACACCCATCCCTGACAACTTGCCAACGACGGAGACCGAGGGTGCGCGGACGGCGGGCGAAGGTTGACCAAGCGGTTCGAATCGCAGGGAGCTAGACGCGCGTCTCGAGCCAGGAACAAGCCGAGGGCGGACACTCGCTGGCGGCACAGGCGCATCGTCTAGGCGCGCTCGCGATCGCGCACGAAACAGAGATCCGAGGCGCCTACGTCGACGCCGGCTTCTCGGCCGGAACGATGAACCGTCCGGACCTGGCGCGGCTGCTGGCCGACGTTCGTGCGGGCAAAATCCGCGCGCTGTACGTCACCAAGCTCGACCGGTTGACGCGCCGGCTTACCGACCTCCTGGAGATCGTGAAGATCCTCGAGCGGCACGGCTGCGCTTTGATCAGCGCATCCGAGACGGTCGATACGTCGACGCCTGCGGGTCGCATGATGCTGCAGCTGCTCGGCGTCTTTGCTGAGTTTGAGCGCGCGCGCATTGGAGAGCGCACTGCGGACGTGCTTGGCGATCGTCGCCGGCGCGGAAAGGTCTACACCGGTGTGACGCCGTTCGGCTACACGCGTGACGGCGACGAGCTCCTACCGAATCCGGCACAGCTTGCGGCGCTTGACGAGGCAAAGGCAATGCTTGACGACGGCGCTTCGCTACGGCAGGTCGGCTCGTTCCTCGTGCGGTGCGTCGGCGGGCGTTGGCACCCGCAGACCGTCAAAGACGTTCTTTCGAGCCGCATTGCCCGCGAGCGCACGGCCAGCACAGCGTCCTAAGAGAATCGATTTGATCTACACTTCTTGCTTCGCTACCGCGGGTCGCCTCGGGAGCGCGGTGGCAATAGCGCGCGGCGTGCCGCGATGGTTTCGCGGTCGAATCTACGAGCCGTTACGCCCCAGCCGCGCCATGCTCCCGCTCAAGGCGGTAGCGTATGAGGCCGCATACCAGGAGCTCCTCGCCGCCCTCGATCCCGACGAGATCGCTTCAGCGATCGGCGCCGGCTCCGTGATGTTCTGTTGGGAGCGGAACGCCGCCGATTGTCACCGGACGATGGTCGCTCGTTTTCTCCAAGGCGCCGGCTACGACGTCGAGGAGATCGCGACCGACTTCGGTCCGCAACAGCTGACGCTGTTCCAATAACGATCACGCGCGTTTCCGAGCCCGACAAGCTGCGTTTGTCGCGGTTGCCATATTCTCAATCACGCCGTGGCGTTCAGCCCTCATCATTCTGTTCCGCGCCTACTTGCGCATGTGTTGGCTGGCGGTAAGTCAGAATCGGAATCCCCCAAACGCCGCGAGCGTCGCGGCAGGCGCCTGTGCGCGCGACCGAGCTCCGCTGGAGCTCGCGAAAAAGAGAGATCACTTATGCACGAGCTCAGACAGATCCGAGTTCTCTCGCCCAGTCTCATCGGCTGGCTTCACGCCCACGGCGTGGAACCGGTCCGGGCCGCGTACGTCGAGCGGCTTCATGGTGGCGCACGCGGCGGTGCTAGGACCCTTAACCTCGCCTTTTACTACGAGGGCAGCAGCCATTTCTGGAGCGTCCGTGACAGATGGCGCAAACCTGAAAATCGAAAGCCGCGTGCGTTTCTCGAGCAGTTCGCGGCCGGCGTGACAAGATTCCGGCGGGTTGGCTCAGCTATGCCGCGAGAGGTCGGGGCTGAAATCCGATTCGACGACGGCGGTGCTGCGTGACGACGTCGACCGCCGGAGCAGTAGGTTCTTTGAAGCTCAGCATGGGGGCAAGGGCACTCCATCGACGCCTTTGGGGACTCTCCCGTAAGGAAGGATACGCGTTCTCAACGCAGCTGTACCTCGCCGAGGATCTCGGCTGCTCGGTCGCAAGCGTGCGCCGGTACACCCGCGAGCTTCAGGCGGCCGGCGTCGTTCGCGTCCGTCAGAACGGCCTTACCAACCCGAACCACTATTGGGTCCTCATTGAGCCAAAGCTGCTGAGTGAGAAGGCCCATGCCGCTCAAAATGAGCGATCAAGACCGATCAATCTGAGCGTTCATGATCGCTCAGATATAGCGCCCCAAATCGGTCATTCTGGCCAATCTAATCCACTCAAAGAGAGCGCCAAGCAAGGAGGGACAGTAAAGAGCCACACCATTGAGCAGCAGCAAATGCCTGAGCCGGCGTCCTCCGACGCATGTTCGGCAAAGCCGGATACTGTCGAGACGGTGACCAACCTGAGCGACGTTCGCAACCGTCGGGAAGCTGTAAGCCAGCTCGTCTCACATGATTTCACGTCTGTCGAGGCTGAGAAGCTCGTGCGCGAGTATGGGCCACAGCGGATTTCTGCAAACGTCCGCCTGATGCTCGACCGCGTCGTCCGGGGGGACGAGGTCCTGAATCGCGTTGCGTTTCTGAGGGCGGCGATCCGTGGCAACTACGCTGCTAATCAATCTCGTTCCGGGGACCGGCCGAGTCGGAAGTTGATCGAGGGCCGCCGCGACGACGTCAACGCCTCGGACAGCCGCTATTTCGATCAGTCCGATTGTCGCCAAGATCCGGGCCGCGATACCATCTGCGATGCGCTCGGCGTCGCGGAGGACTCCTGGAGGTCTTTAGTTTGATCGGCTTACTTTACGCCATGTTTTCGAGCGGTACATTGAAGTCATGATGACATACGAAGTTCCAACGACGGTACGCGCTCGTGCGCTGCTAGTCGAGCGCCTAAAGCGCGGACTCTTGTGCAAAGACGCCGCTCTCGAAGCCGGCATCGACGAGTGCACGCTCCATCGCCTCGAGACGGAGCACGACCGCTTCCCGACGCTCAACACCTTTCTTAAGATCGCGAAGGTCTATGGAGGCGTCGACGCTGCCGAACGGCTCTTTGAGGTCGTCGAAGTCGACGGCGTCTTGGCCGGAATGATGGCCAGAAGCGGACGGCGCCGGCGCTCAATGATGGCGCGCAGTGTAGAGGCGGCTCGGGACCAGAACGGCGGATCGCAATGAAGACGGCGCAGAAGACTGCTTACGAACTCCTCGCCGAGCATAACGGCGTCCAAGCGGAGCGAAATCGTCTCGCGGCACAGATTGCGCGTTCGCCCGAGCACGTCGCCATGCAGCTTCGCATGGAAATGGCGAAGACGGACGCTCGGCTCGGCCGTTTGCTCGATCTTCACACGGCGGCCGTCGAGCGCGAGGCCGGCGCCGCGATCGAAGTGGCAGAGCATGAGCTCGAGGGCATGCAGGCGGAAGTCGCCGAGGCCCTCACGCTCATTGGCGCCGACCCGTTTTCAACCGGAGAACGCGCGACAGAGAGCCGATTTGTTCTCGCGCGTCGCGACGATTTGATCTTGAAGATCGCCTCGAGTCGCGCTGCCGCCACCCTGGCGCGTGAGCGCGGCTATGCGAGGAGCCACTGACGTGCAGAAGACCCCGGCTAACACGTCAATGGTCGAGGCCGTTGCGTCGATTCGCTCCGGCAAAAGCGTCGACGAGCTGCGACAGGAAGCGTTCGAACGCACGAGCCGCAACAGCGGAGCGATTGCCTCGGCGCGGCGGACCGCACAACGGGGCGTTACACCGACGACTAAGGCCATGCAGGTCGAAGGCGAGTCGTACGCCCGCAAGATGATTGTGGAGCCGCCGTCGTGAGCGTAGCCATGGTGGTCGCAATGCCTTCGCGCCAGAAGCCAACCGCTGAGACCGAAGGGGCACTCAGGTATACCGCGCCTCACCTCCTGTTGAGCGAGGTGGGGAAACCGATCGATCGCGCGCGTAACGACCTGGCCGCGCGGATCCTTGCGTTACGACCGCTACCGGAGGTTGTCGTCCTCCTTGACGACGACGCGTGGTGGCTCCCCGGGGCTGTCGAAGCTCTTGCTGAGACCCTACGCGGTTTGCCCGCTCAGGTAGCGATGCTTGCGGGTGGCTTCTGCAAGCGGATGCCGCACGCGCCCTTGGCGTCCTTCGCGAAGTCAGGCCGGGCCAGCGGTTCGTTCGCGATCAATCAAGGCGCCGTCCCCGACGGTGCGGTTGTACGGATCGAGGGATGCGGGCTGCACGCTTGCGCGCTGCGTACGAGCGCACTCGCGGCCCTCGGCGAGGGTCCCTTTCGCCTCGGGCCAGCGACGGGCGAGGACTTAGCGTTTTGTGCTCGGCTACGAGAACGCGGCTTCGAAATCGCGTGCGCGCCGTCGATTACCTTCGCCCATGTCGAGGTGGAGACAGGCGTTACCTACGTTCCGTTTAGCGGGCCGCTGGAGATCGTTGCTAACCGAGCGCGGCCGCTTCCGCCCGAACGGTTTTTTCAACGTCTACGCGCCGCCGGGTTCAAGGCGACGATCGTCTCGACGGCCGGCGGGCGTCGCACCGTGCGCGTTGATCGCGAAGTCGTCGAGCGTTCGTACGGTCCAGCATTCGACTTGCATCGAGAAGCGTATCGGAAGCGCCGGAAAGCTAGAGCCCGGGTCACGGCGAGCGCATAACTCCCGACTTTTACCCGGGGGCGGCGCGTAACGCGCCCGGTTTCACGCTCAATCACGCTTGATGTGCAGAGTAATAGGGCGCTGGCGGACTTATTTTGACGCAGTCTCGTCGATTGGCGACGAGGCGTCTAGGTGATTTCGCGCAGATTTTCGAGATTGATCATCGGCGGTGCGCCGAGCCGTTGATTTGTCTGGTCGCCGAGGTCGACCGTGACGTTCACGATATTTCCCTCGATCGTAGAGCCCTGGAACGCAAATCGCACCGAATCACCGTTTCGAATCGGAATGCCGTCCGGCCAATTCATATTCGTCAAGACCGGAGACGTCTCGCCGTTCTTGACGATCTTGCCTGAAAGCGTCACGCGAATCGTCATTCGTCCTACCCCCTAGAGCCCGAACTAGGGGGCATGGTAACACGGCAAGTCACGAGCCGGTGCCTTCGGGTTCGACGTCACGCCTCCATGCCGTCTTGAAGGACTGACGCCATGGCCCCGGAACCGCGGGGCTCATGAGCAAGCAAACTGATAGCGCCGCGGAAGTGCCGGCGCGCGACGAGCGTGTGCCCCTGACGGTGCGGCTGACCCGGCCTCAGTGGCGACGCGTTAAGAATCTCGCTCTCGACGAACAGACGTCCGTCCAAGACCTGGCCGTGCGTGGTCTTTCAAAGCTGCTCGAGGAGCGCGGAGGTCCCGCGCTCTAATCATCTGACTACTTGACGTCACGACGTCAATTTGATAGACTGAAAGCACCTCACAGGGAGACAGCGAGGGCCGCGCGGTTCGCAGACTGCGCCCCTCCCCCAACCCGGCGCCGTTCGCCGGCCCGCAGGATCGCGTGCGCACCGCACCTTCTGTTAGGGGAGTCTGAACCGATGATCCATTTTGCGCGCCCCGACCGCGACGAGTTGATCTGCAGCGCGATGCCCGCCGCCAAGAAGATCGCCACGTTGTTCGCGCGTCAATTCTCATCGATCGATTGCGACGATGCCGTATCTGCCGCCTACGAAGCGTTGTGCGTCGCTGCGCACCACCTCGACCCTGCTCGCCACGCGACGTTCGCCGCGTTCGCGCGGGCGTGCGTGAAGAACGCATTGTTCCAGCTGCTCCGCGCCAACGATTCTGTTCCTTGGTCGTATCGCGCGATCGCGCGTCGCTACCATCGCGCTCGCCTTGATTCGGAGACCGCGTCGTTCACCGAGATCGCCGCCGAGCTGGGCCTCAGAGAGGCGTATCTGCGCCGTGTGCTCGACGGCTGCGCGACACGCGTGCTGTCGTTGTCGTGCCCGCTTTGCCCTGATGACGACCCTGATCGCGGAGCGATCGACCGCATCGCCGCCGACGGTCCGACACCCGAGGACGTTGTCGTGGATCTCGAGATGGCGCGTGTTCGCCGGCGCGTGATGCGGGACGCACTCGCCGACCTGCCGGAGCCGCTCGTCGACGCTGTGAAAGGCGCAGTCGCTGGAAACCTTGCACAGCATGCGCGCGAGCGCGGCGTGCCGCTGCAGACCATGCACTCCCGGCTGCAGCGAGCGCGCGCCATCCTGCGCCCCGTGCTGGCGCAGGCCGCCTAGATGCCGCGGCTAATTGTCGAGCACGACCTGGGCAAGGTCCGGATCTCGAGACGAGCTAACGGCGCTTGCTCGTGCGGTGCTGACCCATACGAGGGCGAACTTCAAACCTTTGTCGCCAGCGGATCCGTCGCGCGCGCCCCCGGCGGTAAGCTCATTGACAGCGGTCGTGGGATCAACATGGACGACCTCTGGGAGAGCTCTCGAGCTGTTCGTTATCGCGGCCTCGAGGTGCTGCACTGCGAGTCGGGGCATTACTACGTCAACCGAGCCGCTGCAATCCACTAGGCCACGACGAGTAATCGAAGCTCCGCAGTCCGTACCCACCCAAGATACCCGCGACGGTCGTCCCGCCCCAAATTCGCAGCCCTAGCCATTGATACGCTGAATCCCGGAGCATTGACGCTCTCCACTAAACGGTACTTATGACAATGAGACGGCGCCGGCTCAGGCAGACGCCGTCTCATTGTCATGCTACGCGGCTTTCCGTCCGACAGGAACGCCGCGCAGTGCGACGCAAGACGCAGAAATGTTTAGGGTGATGAACATAGCTAGGCATCTTTTCGTCGGGTGCGTGCTGCTCATTTGCTCGACGGCCGCGGCGGAAGCGCGATGCTCTCAAGCTACCTACGATTCTTACCTCGATCAGCTGACCGCCGCGTTCCCGTCACGCTTCGGTAGCGAAGGGCCCGTTGCAAAGGACGTCGCTGCGGAGATTGGCGACAAGGCCAAGTGGTGCGCGTCGACGGCGTGTAAGGCCAAGGACAGTCGCGGGTATTGGGAGGCCAGGACGGTCTACGCCTTGGCCGGGACGCTTTGGGCGGCCGGCGAGGCGGCGAATGGGGAATTCTCTGACGCGCGCAACTCCGTGAGACGGGTGGTCGCGATCGCGAACGAGCTGCAACAGAATCTGCCAAAACCGGTCGGGCGGGAGTTCGCCCGTCGGATGCGCGGCATGCTCGCGAAAGTCGACGCGATAGCGCACGAGGGCCAGCGTCGGGCGTCCATCCACTAAGATCCAGCAGAAGCCGTACTGAGCGGCCCACGGGCGAAGTGCCAGGATTTTGGCACGGCACCGGTCAAGACCGACTCAGCTTATGGCGGCGTCGTATTCTAGGCCGGGGTGTAAAGCATGCGAGGCGTTACCCGACAACATCGGGTGCGGCGCTTGTGCTGCGCTGGTTGACCAGGACCAAACTGTCAGGAAGAAGCGGAGAGCGGTCGTCAGGCGCGCGTTCAAACGCGCCGGCATTGGGCCCGCCGACCAAACGACGCAGCGTGCAACTCTGAAATGCGGGCAAGGCCACTTCTGGCAGTCCGAGACGATCGGCGGGCGAGAGGATTCCGTTCGGGAACCGCAGTGCCCGATTTGCGAGGGTTTTCTCGTCGCGATGAACATCGTACAGGGGACACTCGCCGAGGACGTGCCGTGCACCGACGAGTGTAAGTACGCGAAGACCGAGATTTGCAGTTGCTCCTGTGGCGGAATCAATCATGGCATTTGGGTCGCGGAACGCGGGAAGCCGAGGCCTAAGAAGAAGCGCCGGCGGTGAAGCGCGGTGGCCCTTCGGTGGCCCCGACGTGCCGATACGCGGCGGTACGAGGCATAACGCGGCATGACCAAAGTCGGCCGCTTCCCGTGTGGTTATTTGACTCGGCGACACTTCCCGGCACGAGACGGCACATCGACGTCGGATTCAACTCCCGTTGGCGCTACCACTTTGACCCTCGATTTTTCAAGGGATTCCGCTGATTTAGACGATTGTTGGACCCGCCGTCTAACAGGCGTTCGATTACGCGAACGCCTGTACCGTTCACA
>Ga0182024_10026252_pt1 | contig 10241 bp, 9 predicted proteins | sample P32metaG_FD_120480 | JGI IMG/M metagenome (GOLD analysis project Ga0182024, IMG submission 120480) | Permafrost microbial communities from Stordalen Mire, Sweden - P3-2 metaG (Illumina Assembly) | ecosystem: Environmental > Terrestrial > Soil > Wetlands > Permafrost | place: Sweden: Stordalen...
GATCAGCCGATGGGTGGGGAACACGGTCAGCCCGGGATCCTCGAGCGCGACCAGGCACATGAGCATGTAGCGGTGCTCGCCCTCGCCGCCCACCTCCTCGGCGTAGGCCTGCATGGTCTCGTAACGGTGGTGGCCGTCCGCGATCAGGAGCTCCGCATCGCTGGTGGCCGCCTGCACCGCGGCGATCGCCGGGGGGTCCGCCACGCGCCAGAGGCGATGGACGGTTCCAGCGGCGTCCGTCACCTCGCCCCAGGGCGCGGCTGCGGTGGCGGGCGAGAGCGCGTTCCAGGCTGCGTTGGAGGGGTCTGAGTAGAGCGAGAAGATCGGCGAGATGTTCGCGCGGGTGGCGCGCGTGAGGCGCAACCTGTCCTCCTTCGGGCCGGGGTGCGTGCGCTCGTGCGGTCGCACACGCCCCGGGCCGTACTCCTCGATGCGAACGCGGCAGAAGAAGCCGTGCCGCGTGAGTGTCCGCCCGCCCGGCCCGGTGTAGTCCTGCGTGTGGGCCCACACCGCCGGCTCGCGGTCGCGGGTGAGCGCGCCTCCTAGCTGCCAGCTTTCGAACAGCTCGCCCGCCGCGGCGTACGGATCGGGCTCTCCCCGCGGCAGGTCAACGGCAGCGACGTTGAAGGGTGAGCGCGCGATCAGGGCGGCGCGCTGCTCCTCGTCGATCACGTCATACGGCGGTGCGACCACGTCCGCGAGCGCGCCCACCACCGAGGGGTCGTAATGAAGTGCGCGGAGCGGTTGCACGTCGGCCATGGCGGTGGCGGAGCCTAGCAGCGCGGGCGCTACGGGCAATCGTCGGCGTGATCTCTACCCTTAGTGCTACGGGGCGTGGCGCAGCTTGGTAGCGCACCTGCTTTGGGAGCAGGGGGTCGCCGGTTCAAATCCGGCCGCCCCGATTGAATTGCTGCTGGAAACGGGAGGTGCGGGAGCCTACCGGGGTGTCGAGGTTCGGCAGACTTCACGCCGAATGGTTGCTGATCAACGACACCACCTGCAGGCGCTGATGCTGTTTCTGGCCTGCATGCCGTTGCTCGCCGGCTGTGGTGGATCGGCACCCGAACGCGATCCGGTTCAGGAGGCACGGGCCATCTCGGAAGCGAACGCGTTCTGTCGGCACGTGAGCACGCTGCCGCCTGACTCCCACCGCTCCCAGCAGCAGATCAGGGCTGTTCAGGCTCGCTTCGGGCGCCTAGCAAGAGCGATCAGCAGGACAGCCGCGTACCTGCCCGCGGGCAGGGATCTCAATGAAGCGCACGCTGATCGTCGTGCGCTCTACGCTAGAGGGCAGGCGCGCGAAGGCCGGACTGGTCATCGACCCCGCGGCCCGCAACCGCCGTCTCGATCTCCTACAGGTGCGGATCTACCACGACGAGCTCGCGCTCGGCCTCACCTGCAACGGTGAGATCGCGCGCGCCGCCCGCGAAAGAGCACACGCGGCCTGCCGGATCCGCACTCTAGAGTCAACCAGCATCGGGCGGGCCCGTGTGCCGATGATCCGGCAGGCCTTCAGCGGCGTATTCCCTCCAATAGCCCAATTCTGAGCCGGCGTGGGCACCTACCTCGGGAGCTGAAACGCATCATGGGTCTGGACAGTCCAATCCACGTAGCCTTCCTCGTGCTCGTGCTGCTGCTCGTGCTCAGGGCCAAGCGACTGCCCGAGTTGAGCAGAGTGCTGCGCGCCGCGGCGCACGGCTTCAAGGAGTCTCTCAGTCGCGAGAAGGTCCCGCGGCCGCTGACCGTTCAACAGCGCTTCCCCGGCGCAACCCCGCTCGACGATCAGGCCACGGACTACATCCTCGTGTCCGTCGCCGAGCCCGCTTTCAAACGCGGCGAGCACGTCCCGGACGCCCGTCGCCTGCGATGACTCGCGACCGATCCCAGCGCGAGCCGCGTGGACGGCGCCGCCCTGGCGCGGTGCGCCGGCTGGGAGCGAGCGCCGTCCCGCTGATCATCCTGCTCGGCTCGCTGGTCCTAGCCGCCGGCGCGTCCGCGCAGGAAATAGGCGCCTCGCTGGAGCTCTCCGGCGTCCCCGCGACGCTCACGATCCCCAGCACCTTCACCCTGACGGTCAGCGGATCGACCGGCAGCGCGTCGCACGCCTTCGTCTACCCGATCTATGGCCCGGCCCCTTGCGCGGCCACCGTGGAAGCGCAACTGGCTGCCAGCGCGGGCGAGGTCCTCACGAGCTTGGAAGCCGACGAAGGGCCATCTCCGGGCTTTACCGGCTCCTTCACCATCCACGTCCAGGGGATCGGTGAAGCTGTGAGCAGCCCCGGCCAGTACACCGTGTGCGTATTCATGGAAGCCTCGGCGGAACCCGAAGCTGTCGAAGACGAAGAAGAAGAAGAAGAACAGCTCGTAGCCGCGGCGTCGGGCACGTTCACGGTGCTTCCGTCGCTCACGAGCATGTCACCGACAATCTACGAGGGGGGGCCACTCGGCACGCGACGGTCCGGTGGGACCCGGTGCCTCGTTCCGCACATCAGGGGCAGAAGGCTCGTGCCGGCGAGGAGGGCGCTCGAGAGGGCCCACTGCGCGGTTGGGAGGGTGAGGACGGCCCGCGCCAAGCATGTAAGGAGAGGGCGGGTGGTTTGGCAAAGTCACAGGGCGGGCGGATCACTCCCGAAAGGCACGAAGGTGGGCCTTCTGATAAGCAGGGGTTGATCGTCCTCCGAGTTGTTGATGGCCGTTCGGCGCTCTCGACGGTGCGGGCGTTTTGGCGGGTCAATCGTGCTTACCGCACGAGGTGGTGAAGCGCCGCACGATGGACAGCGACCCTCCGTGCGAGGGCGTCTTTCCGCGCGGGCAGTGACACCGTGACGGGCTCCTTTTCGCCGTAGCCAAGGGCATCGGTTCAGGCGCACTCACGATCATGCCTGTTACGCAGTCGGCGCGCGTTTGGATCATTCATTTTGTGGGGTTCGCATGGTTCTCGCACCTGCGAGAAGGTCTCGCAAATTGGGGGTTTTTCTCTGTTACATTCGCTCGAAGTTGGCCCGTGTCAACTTCGAAAAGCGACAGGAGATTAACCATGAAAAAGTTGAACCGTCGTTCGTTCCTACAGGTTCCCTTCCGTGCATCGACCGGACTCCCCGCCGTGAGCGGGACACCGGACGCAGCGGTCGAGGAGGGCACCAGCAGGCGCGCTTTCCTCCAGGGCACGGCAGGTGCTGCGGCCGGTGCGGCCGTGATCCTCGCGACGCCCAAGGTCGCGTCGATCGCGCTCGACGCTCCCGGCAGAGGCGTGCCCGCGGCCGTCGTCACAAAGGCCTCCGGCCCGGCCCCGAAGGAGCCGATCACGGCCTACGTGCACAACGCGGATCGCGGTGAGGTGACCGTGTTGTCCGGCACGAAGGAGACCACCTACAAAGACCCAGCGCTCGTCAAGCGGCTGCTCGACGCGGCCCACTGACCCAGTCCGATAACCAAGAAAGGCGGAAGAACTAAATGTCATCTCATCGCGAGGCGCCGGAGGTCAGCAAGGACCCCGTCGTTGACAACACAGACACATACGCATTCGTAAGTCCCGACAGTCCGAACACCGTCACGATCATCACCAATTACATTCCGGCCGAGGTGCCGGCCGGCGGTCCGACCTTCTACGAGTTCGGCAACGATGTTCTCTACAAGATCCACATCGACAACGACGGCGACGGACACGCAGACATCGTCTACGAGTTCAGCTTCGAAACCGACATCGTCAACAAGAACACGTTCCTCTACAACACCGGGCCGATCAAATCGCTGACCGACCCGAACTGGAGCAAACGTCAGCTCTACAGCATCACGCGCAGGGACCACAAGGGCGCCAAGCAGATGGTTTCAGGCCTCGCCTGCCCGCCCTGCAACATCGGCCCGCGCTCGACGCCGAACTACGCGACGCTTGAAAAAGAAGCGATCCACTCGCTGGCAGGCGGCCACAAGGTGTTCGCCGGGCAGCGCAACGATCCGTTCTTCGTGGACATCGGATCGATCTTCGACCTGGCAGACCTGCGGCCGATCGAGGAGCTGCACGTGATCCCCACGCCGGCGACGCTTGGTGTGGACACGCTGGAGACAGTCAACTGCCACACGATCGCGATCCAGGTCCCGATCAGCGAGCTGACGGTCGACGGCTCTGTGCCGACGAACGTGATGAGCTCAAAGGCGGTGCTTGGCGTATGGGGCTCGGCGAGCAGGCGCAAGGTGCGCATCGACAGCGCGCACGGAGTCTCCGAGGCCGGTCCCTGGGTGCAGGTCTCGCGGCTGGGCAACCCGCTGGTCAACGAGGTGCTGATCCCGATGGCCGACAAGGACGCCTGGAACGCGGTGCACCCGAGCGACGAAAAGGGGTTCCTGAAGTTCTTCCAGCGCCCCGAGCTGTCGAACCTGCTGCCCGGGCTCTACCCCAAACAGTTCCCCCACCTGGAAGCGTTTACCGCCACACGCGAAGACATCGTGGCGATCCTGGGCACCGGCCTCCCGGCCGGCATCGTCCCGGGCTTCCAGAACGCGAGCAACAAAGGCGTGTTCGCCGACATGCTGCGACTGAACGTCGCCGTGAAGCCGGCGAGCAGCCCGAACCCGCTCGGCGTCGTGGGAGGCGACCTGGCTGGATTCCCCAATGGCCGGCGCGTCACCGACGACGTGACCAACATCGAGCTCAAGGCGCTCGCCGGAGCCACCATTCCGCTGGTGAACAAAAGCTTTGTTCCCGACGCGGCCGTGGCGGCGGTCGAACAGGGGATCACTCCGCTGGCGACCCGCACCCAGGCAACGTTCCCCTACGTAACCACGCCGCACGGCGGGTTCGAGTTCCCGAGCGACACGGAATAGAGAAAGGCAAACCGGGAAATGGACACTCATGGTCACAGTCACGAGCACGATCACAGCTATGACCACGGGCCGAGCGGCGAGGAGCACTACGCCGCTCGGCGCCACCCCGAGCATGTCGTGTTGGACATTGGCGAGGACATCGGTGCACTGATCCTCCACACCCACGCTGAGATGCTCGGCGTGGAGGTGGAGATCAGCGCCACCGCAGAGGACGATCGCCGTAGTCACAAGGACGTGCTCGAGCGTGAGATCAACGGGCGTCCGGCCTACACGGCTGTGTTCGACAACATCCGCGAGGGTACCTACACCCTCTGGGTCGACGACGTCGTGTGCGAGCGCGGAGTCGTCGTCAGCGGTGGGGCAATCTCAGAACTCGACTGGTCAGCGAGACCCCTCCTCGCGAGTTGAGTCGTGAGAGGCGCTCGACGCACGCTGGTTCCAGCGCGCGTCGAGCGCCTGTGCCCGAGCCTGGAGCATCGTTCAGAGCCCTGCCACGGCGTTCTCGGCATCACTGGACTCCGTCGCAGGCATGGCCGCGCGCGCGACGGAGCGGCCTGCGCGGGCCGTAACCTTCGGCCCATCTTCGAGTCCGCGCCTGCCGAGAGCTTCTAACCGTGCCCCACGTGTATCCGCACGATCACATCGATCGCCGAGCCCATGATCGCCCAGGCCACCCCGGTGAGGATCGCGCCCACGACGAGGCCCATGGGCACTCCCACGGCCTCATTGACGACAGCATCAAGCGCTCCCACGATGGCATCCGGGCCGTGTCACTGTCGCTTGCGGTTCTCGGCCTCACCGCCGTCGCCCAGACGATCGTGTTCATCGCCAGCGGCAGCGTTGCGCTGCTCGCCGATCTGATCCACAACTTCGGTGACGCTCTGACGGCGGTGCCCCTCGGCATCGCCTTCGCACTACGCTCCGAGGTCGCCGAGCGGCGCGCCGGCCTGGCCGTTGTAGCCGCGATCTTCATCAGCGCGTGCGTGGCAGGCGCTGAGGCGGTGCAGCGCCTCGTTCACCCGTCAGCTCCGACACACCTCCCACTGCTCGCTCTGGCCGGGGCGATCGGATATGCGGGGAACGTCCTCGCTGCCCGCATCCGTCTCGGCGCCGGACGCCGCCTGGAAAGTGCCGCGCTGATCGCCGATGGGCACCATGCCCGCGCCGACGCCTACGTCAGCCTCGCCGTGATTGCCTCCGCGATCGTGGTCGCGCTCGGAGCTCCACGTGCCGATCCGGTCATCGGACTTGCGATCACGTTCGTGATCCTGCGCATCACCTGGCAGTCATGGCGGGTCGTGCGCGGCCACCACTGACAGGGAGACGGCCCGCCCCGCAGCGCGGTCGGCCACCGCGTTGGAGGCCGAAACGGCCCTCGGCGGCTCTACGGCTATCTAGGCGTCGACGCCTTCGGCGGCCACGTGTCCCTGTTTCAGCCTCGCGCTCCACTTCTCCTCAACCCGAGCAAATCGCCAGAACGCCAGCGCGCCCGCCCAGCAGACGAAGAACATGCCGACAATGACAAAGCCCGCCTTGTTGATGTCGAAGTTGGCCATGTAGTCCCAGAAGCCGCCGTGTAGCCCGCCGAGCTCCCTCGGCAGGAGAGCAAGCACCTCGACGGTGCCGATGAAGAAGCAGATCGACACCGACAATCCGGTGATGGCAAGGTTGTAGTAGACCTTGCGAACAGGGTTGAAGAAGGCCCAGGAGTAGGCGAAGTTCATGAACATGCCATCGATCGTGTCCATCAGGCACATGCCCGCGGTGAAGAGGATGGGCAGGCACATGATCGAGTAGAACGGCAGGTGCTTGGAGGCCAGGAGGGCCGTGGTCGCAAGCAGCGCGACCTCGGTCGCGGTGTCAAAGCCCATCCCGAACACGACGCCCACCGGGTAGATCTTCCACTCCCTGTCGATCGTCCTCATCCACCTGCCGAAGATGCGGGACATCAGCCCGCGGTTGTTCAGCTGGCGCTCGAGCTCGGCCTCGTCGTAGTCGCCGTGGCGCATCGATCGAAAGACGCGCAGGATCCCGGCAAGAATCACGACATTGAGCAGCGCGATCAGATAGAGGAATCCGGCCGATATCAGCGTCCCGAAGATCCCGCCGAACTGCTCGAGGCTCGAGTTGTGGTTGGAGACCGCGCCGTAGACGGCCTTCTCGGCGACCACCACGGCGACGCCGATCACGACCACGATCGTCGAATGTCCCAAGGAGAACCAAAATCCGATGCTGAGAGGCCGCTTGCCTTCGCTCATCAGCTTGCGAGTGGTGTTGTCGATTGCCGAGATGTGATCCGCGTCGAACGCGTGGCGCAGGCCGAGCGAGTAGGCGAGCCCGGCGACGCCGATCCCCAGCCCCTTGTAGTGGGAGGGCACGACGAACGCGATGAACACGCCAAAGCCGATGACATGGAGCGCCGCGATCGTCAGGAACATGAGGCCCGCCCGGCGCCGCTCCCTGGGAGTCAGGGCCCCGGCGACCTGCGCCGCGTAGCCGACGATCCCGCATCGGGCCCTGCTTCCCGCGCTCGCGTCGCTTGACGGCTGGGGGCTCACGGGTGTCCCGGGGACCTTGGTGGCTGGTTGCCCACCTCTGCCGCGCAACCGGGACACAGCCCGACGATCGGAAAATGGATGAAGCTAGCGCGGTAGCCGAATTGGCGCTCGATCAGGCCGCGCACTGCGTCGAGCTCCTCCGTCGCCACGGCTCGGTAGTCGGCGCAGCGCTCGCATGTCAGGTACTCCTGCTCACCTGCCACCGCCAGCGCGTGCAGGCCGGGGCCGTGTCCGAGATGGACGTGACGAACCAGCCTGATGTCCTCGAGCGCCTGCAGGTTGCGGTACACAGAGCCTATGTCCGAGCAGGGCACCCGCCCGCCGATTCCTTCGGCGATCTGTTCCGCGGACATCGGCCCGTCGGCGGCCAGGAGCGCCTCCAGCACCAGCCGGCGGGCGGCCGAGACACGCAGCCCCCGCTCGCGCATCAGCGCCATCGCGGAGTTCAAATCGCGCCGGGCCAGCATGGGTCGCTCGGCCTCTTCACCGAGGGTGGTTGTGCCTCGCTCCTCCGCTGAGTAGTCCACGTCTCGCGTGCTCACGGTAGTCCTCCACTTGCCGAGTCGCCGGCACGGTCACTGCTCGTGCCACTTGCTTCCGTATACGTGGAGCTCGCAACTGCGGATCAGTGAAGCTCCCAAGTGCGAGTTACTCGCAGCGGCCTATCATCGCGCGGGTACACGCACCGAAACCGGATCCGTTCGCGTTGAAGAGCGCGCTTCGAGCGGCGATCGTGATGCCGCTCGCCTTTGCGCTCTCGCTGGTTGTGATCGACGACGGGCAGATGGCGCTGTTCGCGGCCTTCGGCTCGATGGGGCTGCTGGTGTTCGTCGATTTCAGCGGGCCTCCGCGCACGCGTCTGTACGCGTATCTGACTCTCGTGGCGGTTGGTGCCCTACTGATCACGGTGGGGACCCTCTGCTCGCACACGACCTGGCTTGCGACGGCGGTGATGGGCCTCGTTGCCTTCGCGATTCTCTTTGGCGGTGTGCTCAGCGACTATGTCGCCGCCGCTCGCGCCGGTGCGATGCTCACCTTCGTGCTGCCGGTGATGGTGCCCGCGGACGCGGCCACGATCCCGATGCGCCTGGCCGGCTGGGCGCTCGCGGCCGCGCTCTGCATTCCTGCGACGGTTCTGCTGTGGCCGGCGCGCGCACGCAGTGCCGTGCGCCACAGCGCGGCGCAGGCGGCGCGCGCTGTCGCGGAGCTCGTGGATGCGAGGCGCGGAGGCGATCACGCGGCCGCCGCTGCCGCGGCGCAGGCGGCGCACACGGCGGTCGTGGCCGTGCGCGATCTGTTCGTCTCGGTGACTCTGCGGCCCAGCGGAACGGCGGGGCCGACGGCCGCACTCGCGCGCTTGATCGAGGACCTCGGCTGGCTGCAGCGAGCTGCCGTTCGCATTCCGGCGCTCGCGGGCGGGGAAGCTCCCTGCCCGGGCGAGCGCGCCGAGATCGAGGCGGCGGCAGCGGCCACCCTGCGTGACGTGGCCAGACGGCTCGACGGATCCGCTGCCGACGCAGCTGTCGATCTCGAACGCCTGAGAGCCGCCGACGAGGTCTTTGGGCGCGCCCAGCTTGCACACTTCAGACAGATGCGCCCCGGCCGCGACGAGTCCGAGGCGACGGCCGAGCTGGACGAGGCCTACCGCTTACGCCAGCTCGCCTTCGGGACGCTTCAGGCAGGGAGGGATGGCCTGCAGGCGTGTGGCGACCGCGGCGCCGGCGTGCCGCGCGAAACGCCTCGAGCAAGGCTCCACGCGGCTCGCCGGGTCGCCCGTGCACACGCGAGCCTCAGCTCGGTGTGGCTGCGCAACAGCCTGCGCGGAGCTGCCGGACTCGCGCTCGCGGTTCTGGTCGGGCGGTTGACCGACGTGCAGCATGCTTTTTGGATCGTGCTGGGCACCCTGTCCGTGTTGCGATCGAGTGCCCTCTCGACGAGCGCCACCGTTGCCTCGGCACTACTGGGAACGCTTGTGGGCATCATCGTCGGCGGAGCCGTCGTGGTCGTTCTCGGAAGCGATCAGGGCGCGCTGTGGGCGGTGCTGCCGTTTGCGGTGCTGCTGGCTGCATACGCGCCGCAGGCCCTCTCGTTCGCCGCCGGCCAGGCCTCGTTTACGCTCGTCGTGCTCGTGCTCTTCAACCTGATCGAACCGGTCGGCTGGAGAGTGGGGCTCGTGCGTGTCGAGGACGTCGCGATCGGCACCACGGTCAGCCTGCTGGTCGGCATCCTCGTGTGGCCGCATGGCGCGACGGCGCTGCTGCGCTCCTCGCTCGGCGCGGCCTACGTGGCCTCAGCCAACTATCTCGATGCGACGATCACGGCGCTCCTCGGGGGCGGCGAGCCGGGGCAGCTCGCTCGCGCCGCCCGCGAAGCGTTCGACACCGCGCAGCTCCTGGACACGGCCGTTCGCGACTACCTCGCCAACCGCGGCTCCGGGCGCGGGCGCCTGCACGATCTGACGGTCCTGAGCACGGGCGCCAATCGCGTACGGCGCGTCGGGCGCCTACTGCAGGACGCCCGCTCATTCTCGCGCCTGGCACCCGACGGCGACGGGCTGCCGCGGCTGGTGGAGGCTCGCGACGCCTTTGACGCTGAACGGCACGCGCTCTGCGACTGGTATGCGGCGCTCGGAAGGTCGATCTCGCAGAGGGCGTCTGCACCCGCCCCCGAGCGGAACGGCAACGCCGGGGGGCAGATCCACGCGAACCGGACGGTCGTCCTCGAGCATGCGCGCGGTGTCGGCGACCTGCAGCCCGGTCTCGCGATCGCCTGGGCGCAGCGACACCTGGACGTCCTTGCCGAGTTCGAGCCGACGCTGGCTTCGACCTACGGGAGGATCATCGACGGCGGGCCGGGCGTTGA
>Ga0182024_10026253_pt1 | contig 10241 bp, 2 predicted proteins | sample P32metaG_FD_120480 | JGI IMG/M metagenome (GOLD analysis project Ga0182024, IMG submission 120480) | Permafrost microbial communities from Stordalen Mire, Sweden - P3-2 metaG (Illumina Assembly) | ecosystem: Environmental > Terrestrial > Soil > Wetlands > Permafrost | place: Sweden: Stordalen...
AAGAAATTGCTGAAATCCACCCACCAGGTTGTGGATGCGGAATCTCCGTATTTCGACGCTCCCGAAACCAATTGGCGAGTGGGTGAATCGATGTAATAGCCGCGGCGGTAGAGCCAGTTATTCGGTAACTCAAGACTGGAGTCCTCCACCAACTGGCCCGACCCATTCTGCGTCAGATGCGCAATGTCGTTGTCCGCGGCGATCGTCACATTTCCACCTGCGTCACTATACTGGGCCGGATAAATTGGCGATTCCTGCGGGGCTCCCAGCACGGAAGTGGAGAGATCGCTCAGGGCCACGTTCGGCACCGGCACGTCGAACTCGCCTCCCATGGTGGGATCGGTCACCTGTGTCCCGGCGGTGTAGATCGTCGCAAACTGATTGAGCAACTCGACATTGTCTCCCGCCGAAACCTGGATGTTTCCCGCCCCAGTCCGGATCACCTGGTAATATCCACTTATAATGGACTGCGTGTGCGCATCCTCGCCCGCCGCACCGGTGATCCCGCCGTTGGCGTAGGGTGTCGAATCGTCCTTGCCAATCTCCACCGATCCGCTCCCCGCCACGATCTGGCTGGCATTCGCCGCGGTCAAGTTCGCCCCAGCGGCCAGCGTGTAGCTCCACGATTGGATATTCGCCGGCAGCGCCGTATCCTGGGTTAGCAGCGTCGCGGTATCCAGGGAGGAATTGAATCCGTCGCTGAGCGAGTTATAGAAGACCAGGTTCCCTGAGGCGCGCATCGTCAATTGCCCGGCCGTTCCATCGGGGCCGAACCGGTAATTCTCCAAGTCCCAATCGGAAGACGAGTTGGAGGTGGGCGTGCCGAGCGTCAAATTGCCGGACTGATTGATAATCTCCGCGCCTGTCTCGATGTAAATGGGCAGTCCCGAACCTCCCGCGAGCCGGTTCATCATCGCGGTAAAAGTGGGCGTCGTGTGTCCCGCGGCCCCCAGGAAGTTCACGCCATCGTTGTAAATCTGATTTTCCAGGGCCTGAGTGATTTCTCCTCCGCTCGCAGTGAGGTCGTAGATCCGATATCCTTCGACGACGATGGCCGACGCGCCGGTAATGGTTCCATCGATCGGCGCCACTTGTACGTCGGTTCCAGCGATCGTTTGAGGCGCCCGAATCACCAGCGTCCCCGTAAAATCTCCGAGACTTGCGCTGCTCGCGGTATTGGCCGCGACCGATAAGTCAATCGTCGATCCCGTCCGCACATCCACCACCGCGGTTGGGTTTGCGTTCCCGTTGATGTCGGCTCCCGCGGCGAGCGTCACCGACCCCCCTTTGCCGGCATCGTCAAACTTTTGAGCGGCGGCATTCAGTTCCGCTCCATTGTCGAGTGTCACGCTTCCCGCCGCGGCCAGCATGATCTCTCCACCCATCTCCCCCGATGCATTGATGACACCGGTTACCGTAATCGACCCTTCATCCGCCGATAAGTCAAACTGGTTGGCCGTAGCGACGCCGTCCACCACCACGTTCCCCGTCACTACCTCAATTTGCAGCGCGTTTGTAAATCCCGCCGCATCCAGCATCGTGCCCACGGAGGAGAATGTGGGCAGCGCAGTGACATCCAGTGAAAAATTGCCCGCGTTACCGCCCGCGCCGCTTTGCGCCTGGAGAATTCCGTTTGAAACAAAATTTCCATTTGGTGTGGTTACGTTGAGCGTTCCCGCGTTTCCGCCCGCCGACGGTGCGGAAACATCGATTGTTCCATCCGCTCCCACCGTTACGTTACCTTCGTCCGCAATCAGATTGATTGTTCCGCCGCTGGTATATTGAGCAAGGTCAAAGATGTTCTTTACCGTTCCGGCCACGCTGAGTTCGGCCTTCGCGGAGTCACCGACGGCAAGGTCTCCACTCGTCGCATGCAACGTAATGGACCCGCTGGGCAGCGCGATACCGCCATTGTCTTCAATGCTTGGCCCGGTGATGTTCAGGCTTGCCGCAAGTCCTCCCGTGACTTCGGCCTTTGAAGCTGCCTCCTCGATGTCTATCGCGCCGCCTGCCGAAATGCTTTCCTGCGATCCGGCCGCCCCGGTAATCAGCGGGGAGGTCAGCGTCAGACCACCTTGCGCCGCCATGCCGCCGGACTCTTCGGCGACGATTCCGCCCGCGGCGTTCAACTGAACGGTCGCGTATTGGTTGAGTTGCAAGGAACCGCTTCCCAGGCGAATCACTCCCCCGTCAAACGCCAGCGTGCCATCGGGCGCCCCGCCTGCAACCGGGGCGCTGCCGTCAGCGAGGCCATTGAGTGTAATGTTTTTTGCGGCAAACATGGCCGCGCCGCCCAATTGGTCAAAGCCGCGAATTTCCGCCGCACTCAGCGTCAGGCTTCCAAACCCTCCCACGGAGCCAACGTCGCCTGTTCCATAAATATCCATGGATGAGTAACTCAAAAGCGAGAGCGCGCTCGTGTGGCTTTCGATTTGTTCCAGCGCATTGCCCCCGAGGACGAGGCCGCCGGGGCTTCCTCCACCCGCATTCGACAGAGCTATTGAAATCAAGCCGCTGTCTATCGTGACTGATTTCGCGTCCAGCGACGCGCTCGAGTCCAATGTGGATGTCTGGCTTGAATCAAGAATCACCCCCGCTCCTGTCAAGGTAACTCCTTTTCCAACCGTCAAGGAAGCCGCCGCCGGATTCACTCCACTCCTCACAATTTTCGCAGACGAATCGTTACTTACCCGCAGCAACGCTCCATCGCCCGCCACGGTAAGCGCCAGGTCATCCGCGGATCCGGCGGCCGCGATCGACGCATCCTGATCCAGCGTCAGGTTATCGGCCACGAGAATGATATCGCCCCCTGACAATGTGGCGCCCTCGTTTGCGACGACGATGCTGTTCGCTTCGGTTGTAACGGTCGTTCCATTCGCCCCCGTGCTTGCATACCCGCCGATCAACAAAGTTTGCGCCCCTATCGAGCTAAGCTGGGCCGAATCCAGCACCAAATCGCCCGCCGGCCCGCTGGAAGCCTCACCCGGACTCGAGATGAATATATCTGCCGCTCCAGTATCGACCGTCACCATCCCCCCTTCCGCACCCGGATCGAGCGGCTTCGAGAGGACCGCGCCTTCAAGGTCCATCCCTTGCGTCGCCTGAAGAATCAGTTCTCCAGAATCCGCGGGCGTCCGCGCCGCGCTGTTCCCGCCCAGGAACGCCGTCCCGGAGAACGTATCATACTGCGCTTCCTTCGCCAGAACGTTCGGCGGCTCGACTTCAAAATTTCCAACCACGGGCTCTCCCGTCCCAATTCTGTAACCCGGCACGACGCTGGATCCGTCCGGCTGCAATCCTCCAGGCCCCGGCGTACCGCCCACGGAAGTTACAAGGTATGCCCCTGGCAATGCCGCGTAGCGAGCCGGCAGCAAAGTATAAGTGCCCGCCGCCAAGCCATTGCCTGCCGCAAGGTAGATGGTGTCTCCCGGGATCAGGTTGTTATTCACATATCCCGGATCTGTCCCTAGGTTTGCCAACTCCGTCGATGCCGCGGGCCGATCCGGATTGAACGGCGCATACGGCGCGTAATTCGCGGAATATCCGGGAATGACCGCGTAACTGGAATTTGTGTCCAGAATGTCCACGTCGCCTCCGACTCCCGATACAAATTCATACGCGAACAAATCCCCGCCGCCTCGGAGATCCACCGTCGCGCCCCGCTCCTCGGTGAAATTCTTGCCGGATATGTTGATCGCCTTCTGCGGCGCGCCAATCGAGGTAATATCCACGCCGGAAGGATCGATCCACGACACGCCGTTCAATACGAGTCCATATGGAATGGTAATGCCCCGCCCCGTGAGCGGATCGACCGCTGAAACCGAAGTCACGCTTCCGTTGCCCAGTGTGACGCTTTGCGCAGGATCGACCCCAGCGTTCGTCAGCGGATCGATCGGCGCGGATCCGGAGCCGTCCCAGCCGAGGTTGATCGTTCCAAACGGCGCCAGCAGTACCCCGTCCTGGGTGATATCCGTCGCATAAATATCCAGCGTTCCGCCCGCCGAGAGAGGAAGCTGCTGTTGTCCGGAGCCCACGACGGTTACCGATCCGTTCCCGCTCCCCTTTGCATCCATGTAATTGTACGCCGCAATGGTGAAGGTCGTTTCCGTAGGCGGATAGATCCGGGCCGCGCTTATATAGATGCTTCCCGCCACGTCCAATGTCCCGTCTCCCTGAATGTCACCGTTGTCGGCGATCAGCTTCACCGCCCCGATTCCCTGAAGCGAAAGGTTTCCCACATCGATTAGTCGCGCGGTCACGGTAAGTGATCCCGTCCCATAAGTCGGTGGAAGATAATAGGGGGCGCCGTTGTAAGAAATGGGAGGGTTTGACACCTCCTCGTCCACCGGTGTCGGCGGTTGAAACGCCGTGCCCAGCGCCACAAATGGCGCGCTCAGGCTGACTGCGCCATTTCCATAAAGAAAGCCGCTCGTCGCGGCGGAAACGGGTTGGCCCGCGCTTATGTTCACCGGCCCTGAGAATTCAACCGAGCCATTTAGATTAATTGCGCCAAATCCCCCATTGGCAAAGCTCCGCACGGCGATGTGCCCCAATTGCGCCGCCGTCTGGGCGTTCGGCCCCAAGACCGCGTGACCCAGCGCCGTCTCCCCGGCCGCCGGCACGGGACCGCCAATAGTGAGACCATTCTGCGTAACAATCAGCGTGACATCCGATGGCGGCAGCGGATTGTCGGGATTCGCATTGAATTCTCCAGACGAAACCGTGAGCGTTCCGCCGAGCACGTGGCTGCCTCCCGTCTCTCCCACAAGTGTTGCATCGGTAAATAATTCCTCGGTTCCCTTGAGCGAAATCGATCCCGCGTTACTCTCAATCATGGCCGGCAGGAGCAACTCGCCTTTGAAGGATCCGTTCATCTCCGTCTCGAGTCCCGCATCGTCGGCTCCGTTCAATCCCAGCAGGACATCGGAGTAATTTGGCACTTCGTCCAGCGTGGCGCTTGCACCGGAGACGTTCAAAACCGCCCCCGCTTCGGCGACGATATTTCCGCTAATGCTGATTGCTCCCCCGGGAACGACCGACCCCGTAATATAACCCTCATTGTTGGGAGTGGGAATCACCGTGCCAGCCGTCGAAATGGTAGTTTGCGGGCTGATATAGACGGTCGGCAGCGCCTCCGTGGGCGAGATGAGGCCATAACCCGCCGACGTATTTCCCCCGCCAATGGAAACTGCTCCCCCCGGGGCATAAATGCTGCCAAGGATCGCCACCGACTGTGCATGGATCGATACGCTCCCCAGCGGGTCGGTCTCAATCTCGGCGCCCGCCCCCATTGTAAAAGCACCTATAAAGATCGGAATGCCGCTGAACTTATCCGTAACTCCCGGCGCATTGAACGACAGGCTCACCGGCGCGCGCGAGCCTATCGGCAGCAGCGCCGTAGTCGTTTGCAGCCCGGCGCCGCCGGGCGCGTAGGGTAATGCGACCAGGCTATCGGCCATGGGATCGATTACTGTTCCTGGCGCGATGGCGAACGCGGGCAGACTTTGCCCGTTCTTCTCCGCGCCCAGCGCATCAAGAGTAAAGGAAGCGAAGCCGCCCTGGTCGAAGAATCCCGGCGTTAGTAGCAGTACGTCGCTCGCTTTTGTTTCTCCGCCAATTTGGAATTGAGGCGCCTGCACCGTCAGCGAGCCGCCTTTGCCGCCGGAATAGCCCAGCAGCGTGGCGCCGAACTCGAGATGTCCGCCGACGATCGATGAAAGCTCCGGATCGTCGCCTGCAAGGATGGAGATACTGCCACCGGCACCATAAGCAGGCGCCCCCGCCGTATCCAATTCGACGCCTCCAGATACGTTGATGCTACTGCCAGCCGCGATGTTCGCATTGTAACTGGCGATGCTCACCGTGCCACCGGGGATTTCCTGCGGCAGCAGATCGGCCCCAGGGGCGTGATCGCGATTATCGATCAGCAGACCCGCCACATCGAGCGATGCCGCGCTCCCCAGCACGAAATTCCCACGTGACGCATCCGGCGGGGGAGTAACCGGTGACTCCGAGTTAATCAATAGTTGGTAACTGTAGGGCGAATAATCATAAGCAGTAAGATTGATTGTCCCACCCGGCGCCACGATGCTTCCCTGGATGTCCATGTTGGCCGCATCGAGCGTCACCGCGCCCCCCGCTCCAGCATCCAGCATTACTCCGGCCGGCAGAGTCACCGAGCCATCTCCATCTCTCACCGTCAGATTGCCAAAGCCATCCGTGGTAAACAGGTTGGGCGATAAGACCACGTTTTCCGTCCGCTCCGCGCTGAGCGGCGCCGGATCTCCCGCGGCATCCACGGTGAAGGGCGGTGCTGCCGGGAGATCGTCCTGAGTTGAAAAGACCACGGCAGGCGGCGTGGGCGCATATACAGGATAAAGTGGCTGGTCGCTCGCGTTCTGTCCTTCAAATGCCAGCGTAATCGCACTGGGAATTGCCTGGACCGAATCCGGCCCGACCTGCCGCGGCCCATTGGCTGTCAAGCCCAGCAGCGTTCCAGCCAGGGCCGTCGATGGCGCCGTAATCGTCACCGCACCACCGTTACCCCCGTACACATAGCCATTCTCATAATGGCTGCTTGTGATAAGTGGGTCATTGTAAGTGGCCGAGAATCCCCACTTCGCGTTGGAAACTGTGAACTGCGGCAGAAATCCGTTATATACCAGGTCCGGCGTTGCCTGGGAAATGGGATAGATATTTCCCCCAGAGATGAGGTCGGACGTAGTTACTACGCCGCCGGTGTAATTGATCCATCCCCCGGATACGTTTACCTGCGAACCTTGCTGCATCACCACCGATCCCCCCGCCTCCATCGTCACCGTCCCTCCGTTCGTCGTCAATTCTCCAACCGTATACTGCACAAGACCGGCGTATCCGAACGCGTCCGCCAGCGGCGTGCCGATCCATGGCTGGCCGCCATAGACGCCCTGGTCCCGAATATCGACATAGATGGTCTGTCCTTCCAGAACGCTGTTCCGCTCCAGCGGCGAGTCCGCCAGCTCCGGCCCCAGCAATTGCACCGGCACAATATTCTGAGTGACAGGCGCGCTCACATCCTCGCTTCCCGCCACATTGATCAACGCGCCCGAGTCGAGGTAGATCTGGCCCTTGGTAAACTCGAACCCGTAATTCCCATCCCCCGTCGGAAGCCACGTTCCCGCCTGCATATCCACCGCCGCGTCCGGAGCCAGCAATTCCGCATTGCCGGCCATGTGGATCGTCTCCCCCCGCACATTGACTTGGGAGCCCAGCGCCAGCGCCTGATTGGGCGGCGGCTCCGCGCTGGTGATGGTCGCGCTGCTGTCCCACTCCGGCAGGATCTCCGTGATGCTCGAGGTTCCAAACGTCACATTGCCGGCTTGGGCGGTGACCAATTCATTTTGTCCCTCGGGATCCTGCACTACCTCTGTGTCAGTATCGGCCTTCAGGTCGATCCGTCCGTTGAGCGAAACGGAGGTCGTACTTTCGATTGCCCCGAGTTGATCCACAAAGGCGCCGATCATCGTGACATCGGCTTCGGGCGCGAGAATGTCGCCCGTGTTCGTTGCGGTCCCGCCTCCTTTGCCCACAAAGACATCCAGGCCCCGCAGACTCGGATCGGACTCGGCGTGCGGCAGGAATCCGACCTGGTCTCCCGCGGCCAGAATGGCCTGTCCGTCCGGCGTCACGATGGTCCCCGCGTTCGTCACGTTCGGGCCGATCAGCGCGATCTTCCCGCCCACACCGTCCGCATTAGCCGGGCTCTCCAGGACCGCGCCCGCTTCCACAATCACGTCGCCATCCTTCCCGCCCGGCGTGTCTGGCGCGGGCGGCGGGGTGAAGGTCGGCGCCGTTGGATTGCTGGCCAGCGCCGGGATGGCAAGCGACGAAAAAAGAAACTGATCGTCCGGATTGTTCACCAAGCCGACATTGACCAGGTAATTGTTGAGCGGAAGCGAGGAAGCCACGAGCGCGTGGACATTCACCTGCGACGCGCCGCCAAAGATTATCCCGTTCTGGTCGATCACATAGACCTGGCCCGGCGCCTGGATCGATCCGAGGATTTGCGACGGCACTCCGCTCGGGTCATCCAGCACATTGAACACAATCGAGTCCTCCGGATCGGTCCCCGTCTTGTTCTGGTCAAACTTCAGCGTTGTGGCGCTGCCGATATTGAAGGTGGTCCATGTCAGCGTCGCCTCTGGGCTCGTCTGGTCCACGGTGACCACGGTCCGTCCCTTGGAAGTAGTCTCCGCCGGCTGATTGGCGCCCGTCCATGTCTGGCCCGCCGCGGGATTCAGGCCTCCCACGCCCAATCCGTTCGGGACATTCGGCAATTGCTGGGAAGGGTTGTTTGGATTAAACCCCAGATTATTTTTACCGGCGCTGATCGCGAGGCTCCGGGCCTCGCTTTGCATCGCCTGTACGGCCTGGATCGCCTGCGTTGCGCGCGCGAGGGCGTCCTGCATATTCGCGCGAGCCTTGCTGACCGAAGGCGGGGTGAAGGATGTCGGATTCGCCCCCTGCGTTGCGTTTGGCGTGTACCCTCCCCGGAGCAGGTCACCCGCGAGCGCTCTGGCCCCGGTCCCTCCGAGCACCACCGCGACCGCCGCCCCGCGAAGGAACCTCAAAAAGAGGAATCGCAAGCGAAACGAGTGGCGCGTGAGTACGGGCATGGCGGGTTGCGCGAACGGGGCTGGGCAACCTATAAACCGAACACGTACCGGTGATATATACTGTTTTACTAGACATTCAATGATTATTTCGTGTGACTCGTATCCTACTATCCGTTAGCCACTTATGAATTGATCTTATGCGCCGCATCGAGCGCTGTGAGATCCATGTCTACTGGCTCACTTCACATTCACAACCCCGGGAACGGGCGGTGGGAATTACTCGCCGGTGTCGAGGTCGAGGGCGTGCTCCTTGAGGTCTTCGAGATCGACGAATTCGAGGACGGAGATGTGGCAGGCGGCGAGGCTGACGCGGGGGGCCATGCCGGCCATGAGGGCTTCGCGCCAGCGGGTGACGCAGAGGCACCATTTATCGCCGGCTACGAGGCCGGGGAAGCCGAACTCCGTGGCGGCGGTGGAGAGGTCGTTGCCGCGGATTTTTGAGAAGGCGAGGAATTCGTCGGTAACCTCGACGCAGACGGTATGGAGGCCGACATCGCCGGGGCCGGTGTGGCAGTAGCCATCGCGGTAGAAGCCGGTGAGGGGGCGGAGGCAGCAGCACTCGAGGGGACCGCCGAGGACGTTGGTCGCGGACATGGGAGGGGGGATTCGAAATCAGAAATTCGAAAAGAATTTGCGGCGGGTGCGCGTCTGTTTTTCGGAGCTGATGATTCGGATTTTTCGGCGGTTACGCGGCGGCGGCTTCTTCTTCGGCTTCGGCCTCGACGGGGGGGCGGGCGGTCTCGATGTCCTCGCCGACCATGTAGCGGGTGAAGCGGCGGATGACCATGTTCTCGCCAAGCTCGGCGATCTTGCCGGCGATGAGGTCGTTGACGGTGACGTCGGGGTTTTTGATGAAGGCTTGATCGAGGAGGCAGACGGTGGAGTAAAACTTCTCGAGTTTACCCTCGACTATTTTCTCGGTGATGTTGGCGGGTTTGCCCTTGACCTGGCCGCGATAGATTTCCTTCTCCTTATCGAGGAGGGCGGGGGGGACCTGGTCGCGTGTGACGTAGAGGGGATGGGCGGCGGCGATGTGGAGGGTGATGTCCTTGACGAATTCGCGGAAGTTGTCGTTTTTGGCGACGAAATCGGTCTCGCAGTTGACCTCGACGAGGACGCCAACCTTGCCCTGGAGATGGATGTAGGCGGCGACGATGCCTTCCTTGGTGGCACGGGAGGCTTTCTTGGCGGCGCCGGCGATGCCTTTTGTGCGGAGGATGGTCTCGGCCTTGTCGAGGTCGCCGTTGGCCTCGGCGAGGGCGCGCTTGCAATCCATCATGCCGGCGTTGGTTTTCTCGCGGAGTGTCTTGACGAGTTGTGGGTTGACTTCGCTCATGGTGAAAAGGGTTTTGGGGTGTTGCGTTTAAGGGACGAGGGGCCGGGCCGGGTGCGGCCTGACTCTTTTAGACGGAAAAGCCGGGTGAGCTATTCAGAGACGCCTGCCATCTCGACTTCCTCGCGGCGGGCGGATTCGCCGCCGCCGGAGGCGATGGCGTCAACGAGCTTCTGAAGGATGATGCGGATGGCGCGGATGGCGTCGTCATTGCCGGCGATGGGGTAGCTGACGAGGCTGGGATCGGCGTTGGT
>Ga0182024_10026254_pt1 | contig 10241 bp, 7 predicted proteins | sample P32metaG_FD_120480 | JGI IMG/M metagenome (GOLD analysis project Ga0182024, IMG submission 120480) | Permafrost microbial communities from Stordalen Mire, Sweden - P3-2 metaG (Illumina Assembly) | ecosystem: Environmental > Terrestrial > Soil > Wetlands > Permafrost | place: Sweden: Stordalen...
ATAGCTACCGGCTAACGCTCGCCTACCTTCGCCGGCTCATCGCCGACGTCCCGGACATTGACCTAGCTCGCCAGCCGGTACGCGTAGTTAATCACCCTCTTTGGGTCATTGGCCACCTGACGTTCAGTTGCCAAGCCCTTGGCGGCGAGCTGGGGCTGGCCGGCTGGCTTCCCCCAGAGTGGGAGGGTCTGTTTGGGACCGGGTCTTTTCCGACCTCCGATCGGTCGGCCTATCTTCCGAAGGCGGAGCTCCTGGCTGCGTCGGACGATGGGCAGACGCGCCTCGCCGAGCGGCTCGCCACTCTTGGCGACGCGGGAATGTCTGCCGCGTTGCCCGACGAGCGATACCGGGCAATGTTTCCGACCTTGGGACATGCGGTCGCGCATATCCTGGTCGGGCATGCGGCCGTGCACGTCGGACAAGTCAGCGTGTGGCGGCGGGCAGCCGGCTACCAGCCGCTGTCGGAAATCTTCGTCTAGCCCGCGCAATGGACCGGCACCGCCCCGCGCGCCCGGGGGCCGACCGATGTCTTCAGGACCCGGGGTCCAGAGCCCGTCAGTTGGACTCTTTGGACTTGGTCGGCGCGTAAGGATGATCGCGCTTGCGCACCACGGTGGCCGTGATGATCTTATCGGGGGTCGGGCCACGCTTTTCCGGATCGATCCGTTCGAGACTGGTCAGCACATCCATGCCTTCGATCACCCGGCCAAAGACGGTGTGCTTGCCGTTGAGATGGGGCGTGGGCCGGAAGGTCAAAAAGAATTGTGAGCCGCCGGTGTCGCGGCCGGCATGGGCCATGCTCAGGCTGCCGGCAAAATGGCTGCGGTGATTCTCCTGGTAGCACTCGCACGGAATGGTGTAGCCGGGCCCACCCTTGCCGGTGCCGGTGGGATCGCCCCCTTGGGCCATGAAGCCGGTCAGGACGCGATGAAACGGGGTTCCGTCGTAGAAGTGTTTTTCGACGAGGCTGATGAAGTTGGCGGTGGCGATGGGAGCTTCGTTTTCGAACAACTCGATGACAATGTCCCCTTTACTGGTGGTCAGGCGGACCCGTGGCAAGTCGTCGGCTTTGGCCTCGGCTTCGCGGATTTTTTCTTCCGCGGGCCACAGCTTCTGGTATTCGTCGACGAATTTGAGATCGGCTTTACCGACGTCCCCCAGAACTTTTGCCTCGCTGGCTTCGGTGAGCCACTCTTTGGCCAGGTCAAACTGGTTGCTGCCGAAGGCGGCGATTCCGCCAAAGTTATAGAGCGTCGGCTCCTTGCAGCCGTGGTCGATCAGAAGTTTGGTCAGTTCGAGGGCGGTTGCGTAGTTGTCTTTTTGATCGGCTTCGGCCAGATTTTGTAGCAGAAACCGCGTGATGGCGGGGTTGGCGTTCGGTGCGGCAAGATATGCGGCTTTGGCGGATTCCAGCAGCCGCGGCGCGATCTCGTTGCCCTTTTCGACCTCGGCATTGAACTCGGCCTCGATCGCGGGCCGCTCTGAGTCGGCGGCAAGCTGATACTTGGATTGCAGCGACCGGAGCTTGCCCAGGACTTTCTTGAACTCGGTAAAGATTTTGTCGAATTCGGCCGCGGTGGCCTCGGCCGTCGGCTCGGCGGCTGGTTTCTCGCTCGCCGCGGCAGCGGCAGCCTTGGAGGGCTTGTCGGCTTTGGCGTCGGCGGCCGGTTCGTCGGCCACCGCCCCAGCGGCCGAAAAAGCGAGCCCCGTCAGGACCAAAATCGCACGGAAAAAAGTACGCATATTCAACCCCTGCAATTGGCATGCATTTATTGATTCACAACGCTCTCACAACCATACCACACCGGCGGCAGGCATGGCAGTTGCGACCGAGCGGCAGCAGGGGCTTGCGGGAGGCTGAGAAGGAGCGGTCGCGGCGGTGCTGTCGCGGCGGTGCTTATTTGGTTTTCGACTTGTCGTCGCGGCGGGCAGGACTGGCGGGCATGGCCCCCAGATCGATGAATCGACCATTGTCGACTTCGACGCGCCTCGTGTTGGTCCAGAACAGGATGCGGCTGGCCGTGGTGGTCGATATTGGACCGCCGGGGGTTGTCTGGCGAAAAACCGAGGCGTTGCTCTGGCCGTCCCCTTCCAGCACCATCAGCGATTTTTGCTCGGCGAAGGTCAACCGATGGGCTCGTGCCGTAATGCCCGTCCCCTCGGCTTGGGTGTTGCCATTGGTCTCAAGCTCCAGCCACCCCTGTTGGCCAGCCTGCCGGCCGGGGGCTTCGCGGACCGTCAGTGCGTCGGTGGTCAGGTTGATCGCGTCGGGGCCTGCCTGGTCGGGGTTTTCGACGTCCAATTTGGCCTCCCAGGAGCGGACCGGGCCGTAGATGCACTTCACCTGGTTGGTGAACGTCAGTTCGCGCTTGTACATGTTGCCCGAAATCGAACGGGCGAAATGAACCGACAAAAACGTCAACGCGTTGGGGTCCGAACGGTCTTGATCGGGCGGCTTTTGGGCCGCCACTGGCTTGGTCTTCGGCTGCGGAACGCCGCCGGGGCGTGCGCGTGAAGCGGCCGCCATGGAATCGCCACGCCGGACGCTCGAAACCCAACCCGGTCCGTGCGCATCGATGCCGCCGGTCGTTCGATTCAATGCCAGGTCGGGGGCTTCCATGCGATCGATCGAGGAGAGCCCGCTTTCGTCGGTCGATCGATTTTCGAATTCGACCCGCCCGTGCGGGCCACCGGTGCATTCGAGTTGTTCCAAAGCGGCGGGTTCGGCCTTGCTGTTCGGATTCGGCGGATGAGCAAAGTCGACCGTGCGTTGCAGCGTGGCGTCAAGCGTATCGGTGCGGACCAGCCAGGTTGCGGTCCGGCCGACGACGGAGCGCTCGAAGTGGGCCGTATGGCCATCGAACTGCATCCTGCCGGTCCAGGTGATGTCGAGGTTTCCCGGCTCAGCCGGTTTGGCCGCCTGGTGCGGTTGGGCGGCGAGAGTCTGATCGATCGGTGCCGGCGCGGTCATTCGTCCGGCCCCGTCGATCCAGAGCATATTGGTGGCGCGCTCGAGGTTGATTTCGGGCCCGGCGAGCTTGAGTCCGCGGGCTTCGACGGTTCCCGGTTTACCGATGACCACGATTTTGGTGTCGGGGACATCGGCGCGGAAGACTTCCAAGCGGTCGCCGGTGACGACGAGTGGTTTGTCCTCGGGCTTGGCGGTTTTGGCTTCGACGAGCAATGCCTTGCCGTCCAAGAATAATTCGGCCACGGCGGTTTTAGGGCCGCGAACGGCCAGGTGAATCTCCATCTTCGATCCGGCGACCCGAAACTGTTGTTCGGAGCCGGCCGTGTGCTGATTCGGTCCCGCAGCGGTGCGATTGTCCGCGGCCGTCCCCCCCGCCGGTCCGGCTTCGCCGCCGACAAGCGGCGGCATCGGGACAAAAATGGCGTCCAACTGTCCGGTGGCGCCGATCAGTTGGGGCGACTCGACGCGGACGGCTCCTTGGGCCAGGACGCGCTTGGGACGCGTTTCGCGCTCGTCGGGCGCAGCACCGGCGGGGCCGGTCCCTGGTTTGCGGATCGTGGTGTGCTGGACCGCACCGCCCCGCGCGGCTCCAACAGCGGCGGCCGCGGGGGCGCGAGCTGGCAGAGCGCCTGGTTCGGCGGCGCCGGGGGGTGGGCTGGCGAGCCAGGTGCGGATTTCGTCGGCCCAGAGCGTGCCCGACTGGGGTGCTCCGTCGGCCGAGCGGGACCCCATGTCGGTTAGTTTGACCATGGCTCCGCCGAGCAGCGTGACCAATTGCTCGCCGACCAACGGCTCGACCCGCAGTTGATGCGACCACTGGGCCGCATAGCGGTTGGACGGATTGCGCGGCGACGTACCCTGCAGCGTTCCCGGTCCATCGACGACGATGCGGCCGGTCTTCAGATCGTACTCGACGCGCTGGCCGCGCACCTGGGCGCCCTGGGAGGGGGCGCGAATGATGACCGGGTCGCCGCGGGCCTCGATCCAGCGTGCTTCGAGCGCCGACGCGCCGCCGGCGGAGGAGCGCGAGTGCGTTTTAGCCCGCGAGGCGCCGTCGGCCTCGTCGCGCCGAACGAAGTGGATCGCCAACATTTCGCAATTCATTTCGTCGCTGGGCCCGCTGGCGTTGAGCCGAAAGACGTCGACCTTTTCGCTGAACGTGGCGACCGAATGTTCGAGATCGAAACAGAACGGACCTTGGCAGGTGATCTTCACGGGTGGCTGCTCTTTGCCGCCCCCCGCCGCGCCGGGGAGGGCGGGTTGGCCGGCCGCCGGGGCGGGGGGGCCACCGGGAAATGCGGCCATCCCGGCCGCCACGGTTGGGTTGTCATCGGGGGCCGAGATCATGTGGACCGAGACGTCGCGCGCCAGCGTGAGCGATTTGACGCCGTTGATCGCGGGGCTTTTGTTCTGCTTGCCCGTTTTGTCGTCACGATCCAACAGGATCGTCATATCGCGACCGCTGCCATAGCTGGCGCCGAAACGAAAATTGACGACTTCCGGAGTGACGACACGGTCTTCGATCAATTTGACGTTGCTGGTGACGATCAGCAAATCGTCGTTGGCGCCGGGGCGTGAGGGTTGGCGGCGAATCGTGACGCGGCCGTTCAACTGTCCGCCGACGAGCCGGCCGATCTTGGCCCGCTTCAAGTCGAAGTCTTCGTCGAACCTCAGGATCGCACCTTCCGGCGCTTGCAGAATCACCGGCGGAGCTTTCGGTTTGTTCGGGCTCGGCTCCTCGAAAAAGAGCATCGTGCATTTGGTCAACTGCATGCCGCCGTCGGGCAGGTTGGTGTAGTCGCTGACCAGCAGCTTCACACGGTCGTTGCCCAGGACCTTGGGGTTCTTCAGCTCCCAGGAACCTTCGGGAAAATAGGAGCGAAGCTGCAGCCGGGGCTGGTCGACCATCTTGCGGACAGCTTCAATTTCTTTGGGCGTGCGCGTCGTTTTGGGGGCGGCAGCGACCGAGGGCTCGATCAGCCGCACCGCAATCAGCGCATAGACCAGATAGGCCGAGAAGACGGCCGCGAAGCTAACGGTGATGCGAACAATCCGTGCACGCAATTCGGCACCTGAGAAGAGCTAAGTCGATCCATCGGTCCAAGGCCAGCCGCATCGCGCCGACGCGCCCTAGAGCCTATCCGAAAACCGCCTGAGAGAGGGGGACAGTCCCATTTTGCTCCGCGCCGAGCTTGTTGCTTCGCGTTTGGCGCAAAATTGGGACAGCCCCCGGCGGTTTTCGGATAGGCACTCAATAGCGCTGCAACAACTCGTCCCAGCGGTGCTGGGCTTTGAGAACGAGCTCGATCGTTTCACGCACCGCTCCACGACCACCGCCCCGCGAAGTGACGTACTGGGCAGCAGCCCGCGCCTCGGGGCAAGCGTCGGCCACCGCCACGCCCAAACCGACGGCCCGAATCACCGGCAGGTCGGGCAGGTCGTCGCCGATGTAGCAAACCTGTGCCAGCGACAAACCGGTTTGCCGCAAAATCTCGTGCGTGGCCGGCAATTTGTCCTCGGCCGTTTGGCGCACGATGTCGATCCCCAGTTCGGCCGCGCGGATTTTGACGATGTGCGAGCTGCGCCCGGTCACCAGGCCGAAGCGGTAGCCGGCCCGCTGCCAAAGTTTGATTCCCATGCCGTCGCGGATGTGGAAATGCTTGGTTTCGATTCCCTGGTTGTCGAAGACCACATAGCCATCGGTTAACACACCATCGACATCGGCCAAGATCATTTCGATCTTTTGGCAACGTTCTTCGAGTTTCATGGTTGCCTCGATCTGGTGGCGTGGCGGGAAAAGGGGACAGGCACCGAGCGATCACGGTTTGCGTTCATCCGTTCGACTACGATTGGCCGGACGTGGATCCGAGTCTTCTGGCCGGGCGGCCGGCGAGAAAATTGGGACAGGCACCTCGCGGCCACGACCTACTTTTGATTCGTCCTCTTACTGCTCGGAGCCAGTCCCCTTTTCTCACCTGGTCCAGTCCCCTTTTCCCACGGTCTCCGTTAGCCCTGGGAAGGATCGTGCCTGTGCTTCGACCGCAACGGGCCGGCAAATTTCGGCGCCGGCACGGACGATCGAACCTCGACCCCCACGCCGGGCTGCCCCATCCCCGCTTGAAGGTCGGGAAAAACGGCTACCACGTCGGTAATGTCGAGCAGGCCGACGGGCGTGCCGCCGTCGTCAATGACCGGCAGCTCGCTGATTTTCCTCTCCGCCATGATAGCGATTGCGTCGGCGAGCATCGACCCTGCTGGCACCGTGCAGGGCTCGGAGGTCATCACCGTGTGGATCGAGTCGTCGAGCGCCGCGTCGCGCCGGCTTTCGAACAACCGGGCCAAATCGCTGTCGGTGAACAAGCCCACCAGTTTGCCGGCGGCGTCGACGAGCATGATCGCTCCCGAGCGGCGGCGGCCGACGTGGCGGTCGACAAAAACCTGGCGCACGGTTCGCGTGGCCGGGGCCAGGCGGCACTGGGCCAAGGGGCGCATGTGGTCGTCGACCTTGCTCAGGCGGCGGCCCAAATTTCCGGCTGGATGGAAGCGGGCAAAGTCTTCGCGGCGAAACGCCCGCATCCGGCTGGCGACCAGGGCCAAAGCGTCGCCCATGGCCAACATGGCGGTGGTGCTGGTGCTGGGAGCGAGGCCCAGCGAACAGGCTTCCTTGAGCGGACCAAGATCGATCGTCACGGTGGCGGCGCGGGCCAGAGTGCTCGCGCGCGCGCTGGTGACGGCCACGATCGGCACGCCGAATTCCGACAGCGACGGCAGCAGCCGGATGACTTCTTCGGTTTCGCCGCTTTGCGACAGGATCAGCAGCATGTCTTCGTGATGGATGCGGCCCAGGTCGCCGTGGACTGCCTCGGCCGGATGGAGATAGTGGCTGCGCGTCCCGGTCGAAGCGAGCGTGGCGGCGATCTTTTGACCGATCAGACCGGCCTTGCCCATGCCGCTGACGATCACGCTGCCGCGGCAACGAAAGACCTGGTCGACGGCGCGGCAGAATTCGCCGTCGAGCCGTTCGGCCAGCTTCCACAGGGCTCGGCTTTCGAGCTGGATAATTTCGCGCGCGTAGCGCAACTGGTCGGCCGGCGCGAGCTCGGCCGTGGGCGAAAAATCTGGTGTCATGGTCGGATCATCCTTGACCGTGGGCGCCGCGAATCCATGCGGTGCGAGAACAGGACGCGGGATTGTAGCGAGGGGCCGGGGGGCGAGCAATGTAAGTTGGCTAGAATAGCGGGGTTGGGAGGTAAGAATGCCTGGCAAATCACCGCTGGGATACAATGGCGAAATGGACGAACCATCAGGAAAAGACAAGTTCGACCAGTTCGTGCACGATTTGGGCCACAGCGGGCTGGTAGCGTCGCTCGATGAGACGATCCGCGCGTTCCATGAACGGCCGCGGGACCAAGACAATTCCCAGGATGACAGAACCAACCTCGGTGGCTGGCTCATCGGCCAAAACGTGCTCACCTACTGGCAGTTCACGAAGCTCTGCAACGGGCAATGGAGAGATTTTTTCCTGGACGAGTACAAACTCCTGGACCATTTGGCCGTCGGTGAAGCGCACAGCTACTACTTGGCCGAGAAAACAGAAAAGGGCGGCCGGGTGGCACTGCGTATAACCCCAAGAGCCCGTTCGAAGACACCGTACAAAACCGAGTACGTCGTCGTGGCGGAATTCGCCTAGCGTCACCGTTGTCCGGCCAACAACCGCTTTGACGCACTGCGCGAGCTTGCAAACGCTGGCTGGCCCCTTACCGATTGGCTACAATGTTCGGCACACCCCGCCAGTGCCGACGTACCACCACGACCGGTTTAACCATTTTTGAGCGGGAGCGCGAGGGAGAGATTCATGATTGTCACGACCAAAGATCTGTTTCAGCACGCCTATGGCAAGTATGCCGTGGGGGCCTTCAACATCAACAACCTCGAACAGACCGTTGGCCTGTTTCGTGGCAACCTGGGACTGAAGAACTCGAACGAAGAGAAAATCGATCCCAAAAAGAGCGCTCCCTTCATCATCCAGCTCTCGCGCGGTGCCCGGGCGTTTACCGACAAGCGGTTTCTGGAAGGGATGATTCGGGCGGCGGAAGAAGTCTTCCCCGATTCGATCTTTGCCGTCCACCTGGATCACGGCACCGAAGAAGTCTGCTACGACTGCATCGACAGCGGCTTTTATTCGTCGGTCATGATCGACGCTTCGCACGAGTCGTTCGACGAAAACATCGCCACCACCCGCCGAGTGGTCGAGCGGGCTCACGAAAAGGGGATTTCGGTCGAAGCCGAGTTGGGCATGCTCGGCGGCGTCGAGGAAGACATTAACGTCTCCGCCGATCACGCCTGTCTGACCGATCCCGATCAGGCCGTCGAATTCGTCGAACGGAGCGGCTGCGACTCGCTGGCCGTGGCGATCGGCACTTCGCACGGAGCCTACAAGTTTTCGGGCAGCCAGGGCCTCCACTTCGATCGGATTGCAGCCATTCAGAAAGTCCTCCCCGGCTTTCCGATGGTGATGCACGGTTCGAGCAGCGTTCCCAAAACTTGGGTCGACCGGATCAACAAAGCCGGCGGCAAATTGGGAGCCGCCAGCGGCGTCTCGGAAGATCAGTATCTGCCGGCCGCCAAGCTCGGTGTCACCAAGGTGAACATCGACACCGATGGCCGATTGGTTTGGTGCGGCATCTATCGCGAGATTTTCCGCGACAAGCCCGAGGATTTCGATCCGCGGACGCCGGGCAAACCGTTCATGGCCGCTTATGCCGAGTACATCACGGCCAAGAATCAAAAGCTGGGATCGGCCGGCCAACTGGAATCGCTGCGCGCGGCACTGGGCGCCGCGGTCTGAGAGCGACGCTCTGTTACGCCACGAACACGACGCCACCCGCGCGCATGTGCAGAGATCCGCGAGGGTCCGCGCCGAGGGGCCCTCGCTTGCGCTTCGGGTTAGTGGGCTCGGCCGCGCTCTACTGCCCGCCGGAAAACTCGGCTGGCGGCGCGTTGATCGGCAGCGGTTCGGAAAACGCCCGCGTGCCGGACGATTGCCCGTTGGCCGGTTGTCCGGTGGCGGGGTCGATCTCGGCCGAAACGATTTCGGAGAACGAACGGTCGGAGCCGGCTCGGGCCAAACGGATGATCACCAGCCGCTGGGCCATTCGATCGTCGCTCAGCGGTTCCGTGAAAAAGTAGTTGCCGATGCTTCCCGGATGGTCGGGCCGGCAAGTCAGGACCAACATCTGGCCGGCCGCCAGATCGACGCGCAGTTGCATCTGGTCGAAGGCCTTCTTTTTCTGCGAGCTGACCAGATGGAAGACACCGTCGACGGGAAGCCATTTTTGTTCGGTCTTGCCGTAGTGCAACTCGGGTAGCAGATCGAGCCCGACACGGCCGTCGGCATGGCGCGTGGCCTTGAGGATAAAGCGGCCATCGGCCTTGTCGAGCGTCTTGCCCTCGACTTTGTCGCCGTTGCGCCACATCAGCGGCAAATGATCGTAGACCGGGGAGGCGATGATCTCGCCACTGCGGCCCGAGCGGACCTCAAGCAGCCGCAGCTTGACGCTCGGCTCTTTTTCCAAATCGACCGTCGTTCCTTGTTGCTTCGGCTGCGCAACGTCGGTGAGCGTCAGCAGGCGGGCCAACTCGACCGGCACCTGCGATCCGACGATGCCGGCCCGAAAGCCATTGCGGGCCAGCTCGCGACGGATGTCGGCGGGCAAGACCTGCTCGTCGACCGTTTCCCACAGCTTTTCGGCAAACGGCGGGTAGCCATAATCGAAGCGGGCAAAAAAGATCTCCAGCGCCACGCTCTCTTCGCCCGCTTGCAGCGGAGTCAGCGGCGTCTTGCCCTTGGGCTGCGGATCGAGCAAGCGACAGCCCGGCGCGGCGAGTACCGCCGCCCAAAGCGCAAGCGCGACGATCCGGACGAATGGCTGCATAGAGAAATCGTCAGGCCGAGGCCTGACCTGCTTGGACGACTGCTGGAACGCACGAGACAGGGCGCGCGGATCGACGAATCGCCGGGCGCGCGCGGGGCAAGGGTACTCGTGGCCGGCGCGATGCGTCAAGCCGAAAGCCCGGCCACGACGGTGCTTGGGACATGCGCACCGGCGAGAAGATGGCGCAGCGCGGGTTCGGTGGGTCAGGCCACTGACCTGACAACGCGCCGGCAACACGGGTTGGGGACGAGGAATCGTCACGCCAGTGGCCTGGCCTACCGAGCTGAGTGGCTCGCACGCGTGCAACACTAGCCCGACGCGCCAGCGAGGGACCA